>Ga0075012_10004207_pt1 | contig 13457 bp, 10 predicted proteins | sample All_14_2_FD_71474 | JGI IMG/M metagenome (GOLD analysis project Ga0075012, IMG submission 71474) | Freshwater microbial communities in response to fracking from Pennsylvania, USA - Allegheny Zone_MetaG_DW_15 | ecosystem: Environmental > Aquatic > Deep subsurface > Groundwater > Drilled... | reverse complement strand
CGGAAGCCACCACCGACGCCCGCCCCGCTATCGGCGGCACCGGCCTGTCCGACCGCATTCATCGCACCGGTCGTATCCTGGTGGTCGAGGACGATCCGGAACTGCGGCAATTGCTGGGCGACTTGCTGACCGAGGACGGGCACCGCACGATATGCGCTGCCGATGGACCGGCAGCGTTGGAACTGCTCACCGCCGGGACGCAGCCCCCCGACCTGATCCTGTCCGATTACAACCTGCCCGGCGGTATGGATGGGCTTGAATTCACCACCCAGGCGCGGGCACGGCTTCGCCGCCCGATCCCGGCCCTGATCCTGACCGGCGACATCTCGACCGCCGCCGCCCGCGACATCGCCCTGGGCGACTGCGCCCAGCTCAACAAGCCGGTAAGGATCAAGGAATTGCGGCAGGCGCTAGACCGCCTGCTGCCTCGCACCACCGCAATGCCCCCGGCGGAAATCGCCATGATAAGGACAGGCAATCCAGTGATCCATGTCGTCGATGATGATCCCCATATTCGTGAAGTGTTGCGTGAGGTGCTGGAGGAAGCGGGGCTCGGCGTCGCCGATTTCGCCTCGGCCGAGGCGTTCCTCGACGCCTATCGCCCCGGCGGTGAATCCTGCCTGCTGATCGACGCCGCATTGCCGGGCATGAGCGGGCTGGACCTGCTGCAACGGCTGACGGATTGCGGCCACCGGTTGCCGGCCATCATGATCACCGGCAACGGCGACGTGCCCATGGCGGTTCAGGCCATGAAGGCGGGGGCCACCGACTTCATCGAGAAGCCGGTGGGACGCGACGAGTTGCTGACCAGCGTATGGCGGGCCTTGGAACAATCGCGCGACACCACCAAGGCCTTCGTCTGGCATCAGGATGCGGCCAAAAACTTGGCCCGGCTGACCCCCCGCCAACATCAGATCATGGACATGGTGCTGGCCGGCCACCCCAGCAAGAACATCGCCGCCGACCTGGGCATCAGCCAGCGCACCGTCGAAAACCACCGTGCCGCCATCATGCGCAAGACCGGCAGCAAATCGTTGCCGGCCCTGGCCCGACTGGCCCTGGCCGCAATCGACGGCTGATAGCGAACGTTAACAGGCTGCGGAAAAACTCTGCGACCGCATCATTTCTCTCGGCCCGTCATGCCCGCGCATGACGGGAGAGGGGGCTGCAAGGACGCCGGCAAATGATCACGGCAACTCGCCTTCAACGTGGTTCAGAACGCGAAAGAAAGTCGAGCTGCCCATCCCATCCGGGTCGTCCCAATCCTGGCGATATTCCTCGCGTCGCTCGATGAGCGCTTGGCGCAAGGCCTCGCCGAAGTCAGTTTCGCCGTCGGCGGCCGCCGTTTTCATCGCCCGTCTGACCCCGTCGATGGCCGCCCAGACCAGCTTGGCGCGCCCGAAATCGCCCCCCTTCTCGAGCCCCGTCGCGTATCGCGACTCGTCGCGCAGGATTTTGGTGATCGCCAGGGTCAAGGTGCGCTGTGTCATCCGCATTGCGCCTCTATTGATCAAGCTCGGCAGCCAGGCACTCCATCGGACTGAACAGCACCGTGCCATCCGCCAGGAAAGCGCCAATTGTCGCCGTCTTGCCACCGGGATGAAGGGTGACCAGCCGATCGACCCGCCCGCCACGCCGCCCCGGTTCGGACCTGGCGTCGAAGGCGAAGGACACCGAGCCATCCTCAGCCTTGACCAGGGCGACGCGAGCATCAAAGCAATCCGCGCCGGCACAATACCTGATGCTCTTACGGCCCGAATCGACGGTCAGGTCGGAATGCAGGTCCTGGCGATCGCAGCCGGCGGCACGGCACTCGACCATGCTGGCCGACCGGCAAGACAGCCGATCGGCGGCGCTGACGCCCCCCGCCCATGACGCGCTGGCCACCGACACCGCAATAACCGCAACCATCCGCAGCATGATGCCCCCCGACCGGGTCACTGCCCGGAGCCGTCGCCCTTGACCTCGAAGGTGCCGACGAAGACCGATTCTCCCCGACCGGACAGACGCAAGACGATGTCCTGGTCCTTCTGGCCGTCGGTGCCGAAGCCGCTCGAGAATTTCATCATCACGGTGGTATAGGGCGACAGCACCTGTTGGTTATGGCCATAGAATTTAACCCGAACCTCGTAAGTGCCGGCCTTGGCCCGTTTCAGCATGAATTCCTCGGGGCCGAGGCCGCCGGTGAAGTCCCGCGACATGTGCCCGCCCTGATAGGTCAGGCGATTACCGTAAAAGGCCGCCTCGCCGTTGGGATCGGTGACCCACAAATCCATGTCGGTGTTGTCGGCGTCCCAGGTCAGTACGGTGCGCAAATCCACCGGCAAGTTGCGCAGCAAGCGGGGATCGATGCCGGACAAATCGACCGTCTTGGCGCGGGCGGCCAGGGCGTTCAACTCTCCCAGCGAGATCAGGTCGATGTCGGCGAAGCGCCAATCCCATGGGTGCGAGGCGACGTGCCACAGGAAATTGACGGCCTCCTGGGTATCGCCGGCGGCGGCGTGGGCCAGGCCGAGATCCCGCCATGATTGCGGCTCTTCGGGGGCCAGATCGCGGACGCGGGTCAGCGGCGTCATCGCCAGGTCGGGGCGCCCGGACTGCAACAGCCGATAGGCCAGGATGCGCAGCAACGAGCGGTTGCTCCACCCCAGTTCGGCCACGTTGGACAGAACCCGCACCGCCGCTTCGTCCTGCCCAGCGGCGAAGAAGATATCGGCGGCGTCGATGAAGAAGGCGGTACTGTTGGCATAGGCGGCACGCTGGGCGAGGTAGGCGTCGTAGCGCTGCTCCGCCGCCGCCTCCTTGATGCTGCTCAGATAGGGGGCGTTTGGTTCCCACTTGCGCAGATGGATTTCCACCGCGGCGGGCTTGGCCGTGCTGGACGGCGGGCCCGACGACACCGCCGAGGGCTTTGCCACCGGCGCCGGTGCCATCACGGCGGCGCCGGTGGCGACGGCGCGATCACCCTCTGGTTCAGGCTTGGGCTTGGGCTTTTCTCCTTTGGGGAAGTCGCGCTCCCACCATGCCGTCAGTTCGCCGAACCGGCGCACCAAACCCTCGATCTGGGCCGCGTCGGTCTTCGGGCTCAAGGGGTCGGACGGGGCGCGGTTCAGGTAGGCGACGCGCATGTCCCCCGGAGGCGGCATGACCTTGTAGCGCAGGAAGTCTTCCAACCGCTCCAGCGCCAGCAGCGACGTCTCGTCCGAAATCACACCGAACGTCTCGCCCAGACGCAAAATCTCGGCGCGATGCCGGTTGCCATCGCTTTGCAGACTGGCTATCCGCAGGCTGGCCCAACGCTTGGCGGCAAAGCCGTCCGAGTCCCGATCCTCGGTCAAGGGGACGGAGAGAAGCTTGCGACTGACCTTGCCAGCGCCATCGACGGTTTCCACCGTCACCGAAGCCTTCGGCCCGGTCACTACGCCGGCCAGGGCCAGCCGACCGGATTCGGGGTGGACCGAAGCGGCGACCAGATCATCGACCGCGTCGCCGGTCAGCGCCACCAATCGGGGCCGGAGAGTGGTAAGATCGGCCAGAGCCTGCTCGGTCGACAGGATCGTCAGGTCGAGATAGTGACCATTGGCCGCCTCGGCCATGTGTCGCAGCCGCCCGGCATCGGCTTGCGGCGAGGTGTTGAGGGTGAACAAGGTCACCGGGAAACGGGCCGCGGCCGCCCCCCAATTGGCCAAGCCATCGGACACCAACAGCGCCACCGAGGTATCGCCGCCGAAGCCCTGGGGCACCATCCAGGCTGCCGGATTACTGGCACCGTCATAGGGCGTGGCTTCCAGAACCTTGCGCAGCTCCGACCAATCACCATCGGCAACGGCGAATGATCGAGGCGCCTCGGCCCGGTCACGAGCGAGCACCAGCGTCACCTCGGTTCGGCCCAGCTTGCGGAAATAGGCGTCGAGCACGGCGAATTCACGGGCATGGTCGCGCATGGCGCCCGACCCCGAGGCATCCCAGATCAGCGCCACGGCGGCGGGGGCCGGACGCGGCACCGATGCGCCCGAAATCGCCACGTCAGCGGTGAAGTAGGACCGCCGCTCGAACCACGAGCCGATCACGCTGTCACCACCCGGAGCCGTCCAGTCGATGCGCAAGCCGGTGCGCGGCTTGTCCAGCGGCAGGAAGCCGGAAAACGTGGTGCCCTCGGGCGAGGTGCGCACGAAGCCGGTGCGCTTGTAGCCGGGATCGAAGCGCAACGCCCCGACCGGAATGCCGGCGGTGTCACCCTCGACGGACAGCACGGTGTTCTTGCCGCCCCGGATGGCGGCGAAGGCCAGCGTCGGATCGAAGCGGTTCATCCCCTTGGCGTCGGCGACGATCGGCTCGGTGGTGGCCACGGTCACGACGCGCTTGACCTTGGGCATCAAGGGATAAACCCGCAAGGAATAGATGTTGCCCTCGGCCCGTTCCATCAGGGCCGGATCGGCCATGCTCCGTTCGATGGCCTCGAAGACCTTGGTTCCCTTGGCCTTGGGTACCGGCACCGCCTGCATGACCGGTCCGCCCTCGACCGCCGGCGACAGCGTGAAGCCGGTGACCGTCTGACTTTCCCGCAACGGAAAGCGCAACTCGCCTTCAAGCGGTACGGTATTGGGATTTTCCAGACAGATTTCGGTCTGGGTCACCACGGTGCGGGCGTATAGTCGGGGCTTGATCCAGATGCCGCAGACCTCGACCGCTTGGCCGTTGGTCTTGATGATCGGGTTGGCCGTCTGTGCCGCCGCCGGCTGCCAAAAAGCCAGCACGAAAAGCGCGGTGACCGTGAACCACGTACGCATCTTGGATTCCCCCCCGATCCAGACATCGCGGGCCCCGCCGCGCGAATCACATGATCGCCGCCTGGAGGACCAAGCTTAGCCCGTCTTAAAATACATGGAAAGTGTCGTAAATCGATTCTGGGACGGGGGGTAAAAAATCGGCGGCCAAAGTGCTGCTACGCACCATATATAGGAAAAGCGACGTCGCCAGCCGCGCATGGCCGATCGAAACACAAATCGGCAAATGAAGCGATTTCTATCGAAGGATAGCGTTGCCTATTACCACCAATAGGTTGCCTTCTATAACTCGGGTATTAGACATCCAGCTCTGCCCCAAAGGCATTAAATGCATGTATTGATCGCCCATCATCAAAGGCTGTTGCGTGATGGCGTTCGTCCCTTTCTTGTCAAATTGGGAACGAAGGTCGAGATTTTCGACGCCGATTCGCTTGAGCAATCGATTTTCGTCGCCGACCGGGGGGGCTGCGATCTGGCGCTGCTGGGGCACACCATGCCAGGCATGGACGGTGTGGCCGGCATTCGCGTCTTCGCCGAGAAGTTTCCGTCAGCCAAGGTGGTTTTGCTGACCGCCACCGCCGATTCCGCCACGGTGCTGGGGGCGGTCGATGCCGGAGCCCACGGGGTCATCTCCAAGACCATGTCCGGTCGCGGCATGCAGCATGCCCTGCGGTTGGTCCTGGCCGGCGAATGCTATCTGCCCCCAAACGTCATCATGGCGCTGGCGCGTTCGAACAATCTGCCGTTGCCGGGGGGGCAATTGCCGGTTTTCAAGTGCCACGGCATTCATTTCTCGCCAGCCGAGACCGAGGTGATCCCCCTCTTATTGGATGGATTACCCAATAAGCTCATCGCCCAACACCTCGGCATCGACGAGGCCGCCACCAAGGCCCGTCTGCGCGGTGTCTACAAGAAGATCGGCGCCACCAATCGCGCCCAAGCGGTGTGGGGGTTGCTGTCTTTAGGCTAGGCACGATCCGGGTAACTATCTTTCGATATGCCCTTCGGTCCATAGGATAGGGTTACCGCCAGCACGCGATGCGCCCAGGATGCCCGGCTATATCTTTAGGCTTGTAGATGCGCAGCGAAGGGAATCGGCAATGGCTCTCGTCAAAAAGAACCAGATCAGCGGGCAGGTCGCGATAAAGGCTGACGAGGGTGGCGCCGTCGCCAGCGGCAGCAAGCTCTTGGCCGAGGCACAGAAGCGCAAGGCGCGCACCTTCGCCCGTCAACAAAAAGCGGCCGAGCGCATTGCCGCCGCCACCTCGCAATTGGCCAGCGGCATCGCCGAATCGGCCTCTGCCGCCGAGGAACTGCGCAAGGCTTCCGAGCAGATCGCCCAGGGTGCCGAAGAGGCGGCGGGCGCGGCCCAGGAATCGCAGAAGGCGGTCGATCACGGCGCCGGCCTGATCCGCAAGGCAAAGGAGAACGCCGACATCTCGGTGGCCAAGACCGAGGGCCTGCAATCCCTGGTCCAGAACGTCTCGGCGCAGATTTCCAATTCGATCGCCGCCATCAGCCGCGCCGCCGAACGACAGGTCTCATCGGTGCAGATGGTCGAGGAACTGGAACGTCAGGCGGCGGCCATCTCCGAGGTGGTCAAAGCGGTGGCCCGCATCGCCGATCAGACCAACCTGCTGGCGCTGAACGCCGCCATCGAGGCGGCGCGGGCCGGGCAACACGGCAAGGGCTTCGCCGTGGTCGCCGACGAAGTGCGCACTCTGGCCGAGACCAGTGAAAAGAGCGCCCGCGAGATCCAGGACCTGATCGCCCAGATCCAGAAAGACGTCAAAGTCGTCGCCGAGGGCATCGCCGCCTCTGCCGCCAGCGCCAAGCAAGAGGCCGAAAAGGGCAAGCTGATCACCAATCAGTTGGAACTGATCCGCGCCGATATGGTGGACATCGCCAATGGCGGTCGCGAGATCGCCAAGGCGTCCGAGGAATCCGCCACTGCCGCGCGCGAGGCGCAGAAGGGCTCGGAAATCATCGCCGCCGCCGCCGAGGAACAAAGCGCCGCCTGCCAGGAATCGATCAAGACCATCGACCAGCAGACTCAGGCGCTGACCCAATCCGAGCAGGCGGCACAGGAATTGTCCGAACTGGCCGACGAGTTGAAGAACTCCACCGACATCTCCAAGAGCAGCGAGGAGGTCGCCTCGGCGGCCGAGGAACTGTCGTCGGCGGTGGAGGAAATCAACCGCGCCGCCGCCCAGATCATGGTGGCGCTCGAGCAGATCCAAAAAGGGGCTCAGCAGCAGGGGGCGGCGACGCAGCAATCCTCGGCCGCCATTGCCGAGGTCGAGCGGGCGGCGCAATTGTCGAATACCAATGCCGCCGATGCCCTCGCCAAGGCCGAGGTCACCGCCGAGCGGATAACCGCCAGCATAAAGGGCATCGACGGGTTGATCGACGGTGTCATGGGCTCGGTTGAAGCCGGCAAGCAGAGCCGCGAGCAGATGAATGCGCTCGAGCAGATCAGCCGCCGCATCGACAAGATCGTCGATGCCATCACCACGGTTTCCATCCAGACCAACATGCTGGCCGTCAACGGCTCGGTGGAAGCGGCCCGGGCCGGCGAATTCGGCAAGGGTTTCGCGGTGGTCTCCACCGACATCCGCAATCTGGCGCGCGACTCGGCGGAAAACGCCGACCGCATCAAGGACACGGTGAAGGCGATCCAGGACCAGATCGGTTCAGTTCGCCGCGACCTCGAAGAAATCGGCAACGCCGCCGCCATCGAGATCGAGAAGAACAAGGCGATCAGCGCCGATCTGGAAACGGTATCCAAGGATATGGCGGTGGTGCTGAAAGGCAATCGCGAGATTCTGGCTGGCAGCGAAGACATCGTCCGCATGGTCAAGGAAGTGCAGACCGGCGTCGAACAGATCGCCGCCGCCGCCCAACAGACCACGCGCGCCACCGGCGAGGCCGGCGTCGCCGCCAAGCAGCAGGCCAAGGGGGCCGAGGAACTGGCCGCCGCCATCGAGGAGATCGCGTCGCTCGCCGATGAATTGCAGGCGGGCGCCTGAAGCATATCCATCTCCTTATAGCCAACAGGAGGACACTTAATGTCCGAAGTTGCGGAAACGATGCGGGATGAGCCCGAATCGTTGGTGGCGGATGGCGCCAGCGCGGGCGATGCCCGCCAGTTCGTGATCTTTCATGTCGCCGACGAGATGTTCGCCGTGCCTCTGGCCGAGGTGCAGGAGATCATCCGCATGCCCGAGGTGGTTCATATCCCCTTGAGCCCAGGCGCCCTGGAGGGGCTGGCCAATCTGCGCGGAACCGTGCTGCCGGTGATCCGGCTACGGCATATCTTCGGCATGGAAGCCGTCGACCATGACGACGCCACCCGAGTGGTCATCCTTGATCAGGGCCGCCCGGTCGGCTTGGTGGTCGACCGTGTCGCCAATGTGGTCACCGTCGAGGGCGACCGCATCGAGGCGGTCGATACCATCCAAGGGACCGTCGATACCGACCTGATGACCGGAATGATCAAAGCCAGCGACGGAACGTCGATGGTGATGATCCTCGATGCCGGCAAGGTGGTCGCCCGCGAGTTTCAAGCCGTCGGCAAGTCGCTGACGCAGTCCCTGGGCAGCACCAAGGGCGGCCATGGCGACGAGCGCAAAGAACGCATCGCGGTGGTCGAGGGCAGCGACGAGAGCCAGTTGGTCAGCTTCGAGGTGGCCGGCCAGGAATACGCCCTCCCCATCGAGCAGGTTCAGGAAATCGTCCAGATCCCCGAGCAGATCACCGAGGTGCCCAATACCCCGTCGCACGTGCTGGGGGTGATGACACTGAGGAATCGCCTGCTGCCTCTGGTCTCGTTGCGCCACATGTTCGGCTTGTCGCCGCAATCGGTCACCGACACCAACAAGATCGTCGTGGTGTCGCTGGGGACCGGTCCGACGGCCATGTCGGTGGGGGTGATGATGGACAGCGTCAAGGAGGTGCTGCGGGTCGGACGCTCGGTCATCGACCCGATGCCCACCTTGTTGGCCCGCGACGGCAATCTGGGCGAGATCCAGTCTATCTGCCGTCTCAACGACGGCAAGCGGTTGGTGTCGATCCTGTCGTCCGAGCGGATGTTCAACACCGGCGATATCCGGGCGCTGGTGCAAGACAGTGAAATGGAGAAGGCGGCCATGGCCGACGACAGCGGCACCGCCCTTAGCGGAATCCTCGACGACGAGGAGCAATTCGTCGTTTTCCGTCTGATGAACGAGGAGTTCGGCGTTCCCATCGATTCGGTGCAGGAGATCGTCCGTATTCCCGACGTCCTGACCCGCGTGCCCAAGACTCCGGACTTCCTTGAAGGCGTGGTCAACCTGCGCGGTGTCGTCCTGCCGGTGATCGATCAGCGCCGCCGCTTCGACCTGCCGACGATGGAGCGCAACGACCGCCAGCGGATCATGGTCTACACCATCCACGGCGTGCGTACCGGCTTCGTCGTCGATCAGGTGCTGGAGGTGATGCGCATCCCATCCTCGGTGATCGGCCCATCCCCGACGCTGTCGGAGGTGCAAAAGCGCCTCATCCGCCGCGTCGCCAACATCGAGACGCAGAAGCGCATGATCTTGCTGTTGGACGTCGACCAACTTCTCGACACCGAGGAACTGAGTGCCGTCAACAAAGCAGCGAAGTAGACGTAACCATTGAGGATTAGGTTGGTATGCCCAGGGCTATGATCGTCGATGACTCGGCGCTGATGCGCCGTCATTTGAAGGAAATCCTCGAAGGCAAGGGTGGTTACGAGGTGCTGGCAGTGCGCAATGGCGTCGAGGCCCTGGACGCGCTGGATACCTTCAAGCCCGACGTCATCACCCTCGACGTCAACATGCCCGAAATGGACGGTCTGACCTGCCTGTCCCATATCATGGCCCGGCGACCGACTCCGGTGGTGATGGTTTCGTCCCTGACCGAAAGGGGGGCCGAGGTCACCTTCGAAGCCCTGGCACTGGGGGCCGTCGATTTCATCCATAAGCCCGACGGCACCATCTCCCTCAATGTCGATCGCATCGAGAGCGCCATTCTCGACAAGGTCAAGGCGGCCTGTCGCGCCCGCCTGCGCCGCTCGGTCGGCCTGCGGCAACGTCTGCGCAACCAGCACGGCGATGATGACGAGCGCCGCCCCGCCCCGCCCCCAACCCTGCCCAAGACATTGCCGCCGCTGTCGGGCGAAGATTTCGGCATTGTCGTCATCGGCGTCTCCACCGGCGGCCCCGGAACCCTGGAAGAAATTCTTCCCGCCTTTCCTGCCGACTTCCCCTGGGCCGTGGTGGTGGCACAGCACATGCCGGCCAGCTTCACCGCGATCTTCGCCCGCCGCCTCGGCGATATGTGCCGGTTGCCGGTGGTCGAGGCGGCGCAGATGATGCCGCTGAAGCCGGGCGTGATCTACATCGCCAAGGGCGACGCCGACGCGGTGATCAGCAAGCGGACCACCGGCTGGGTGGTCAACCCCATGCCGGCGGGAAGCCAGTTCCTCTGGCACCCCAGCGTCGCCCGCCTGATGGACAGCGCCATGCACGCCATGCCGGCGGAACGCCTGATCGGCGTGCTGCTGACGGGAATGGGCGACGACGGCGCCGATTCCATGTGCGAACTCAAGCGGCGCGGCGGTCGCACCATCGCCCAGGACGAAGAGACGTCGGTGATCTGGGGCATGCCGGGAGAACTGGTCAAGCGTGGGGGCGCCAATCTGGTGCTGCCCGCCGGTCGCATCACCAATCAACTGAGCGCCTGGCTTGCTCCGACCATGGCCAAGGAGGGTCGCCATGGCGCTCATAAAGGCTGACAGCCAAACCATACCGCCGTCACCGCAACCCCCTATGCGTGGTCTGCCGGCGCTGCTGGCCGACCTCGCCGCCGCCGACCCGGCGGTACGCCGCACCGCCGTTCGCGATCTCGCCGGCTATCCGCAAGCCGCCATGAATTTGTGCGACCTGCTGGAGCGGGAAGCCAATTCCAGCGTGCGGGCGGCGCTGTTCTCCACCCTCATCACCCTGCATTCGCCGGCAGTGGCCGGGCGTCTGGCCGTGCATTTGCACAGCGATGACGTGGCCTTGCGCAATGGCGCTATCGAGGCGTTGCAGGAGATGCCGGACGCCGTTGCGCCTCATTTGCAACGCTTGCTGTCCGATGACGACAGCGATGTGCGCATCTTCGCCGTCAATATCCTGGCGGTCTTGCGCCACCTCCAGGCCCCGGAATGGCTGGCGGCGGTGGTCCGGTCGGACCCCCACATCAATGTCTGTGCCGCCGCAATCGACGGTTTGGCCGAGGTGGGGAGACCCGAGTCACTGAGTGACCTTGCCGACCTGCGTCGCCGCTTCGCGGGCAATGCGTTCATGGAATTTGCCATCGATGCGGCCATGCGCCGCATCCGGGGAGAATGATGGTGACCCTGTCCGCCAATCCCGCCAAGGGTCTTGCCCCGGTGATGACCGATGGAGAATATGCAAAATTCTGCGAGTTCTTCTATCGCAAGACCGGTATTCAGTATCAGGAAAACAAGAAGTACTATGTCGAGCGGCGCGTCAGCGACCGGATCGAAAAGACCGGATCGGAATCATTTCGCGACTACTTCACCATGATCCGTTTCCAGGCCAGTGGCGAGGAGTTCCAATTCCTCGTCAACACCCTGACGGTCAACGAGACCTACTTCTTCCGCGAGGATTATCAGTTTGACGCCCTCGTCTCCGGTATCCTGCCGGGGATCGCGCAGACCAAACAGCATGGCGCCCCCATACGCATCTGGTCGGTCCCCTGTTCATCGGGCGAGGAGCCCTATTCCATCGCCATCAACATCCTTGAGCGCTGGGACCAGTCCGATACCTGGAATATCGAAATCCACGCCTCGGACATTGATACCAAGATCCTGCAAGAGGCTCGCGGCGGGATTTACAGCGAACGCTCGTTGGCCCGGGTGTCGGCGCAATTGCGGTCAAAGTATTTCGTCCGCAGGCTCGACGGCAGTTTCCAGATTTGCACCGAACTGCGCGACTCCATCGACTTCTCGCTGGTCAATGTCGTTGATCCCCTGCACACCCGTCGCTTTCGCGACCTTGATGTCATCTTTTGCCGCAACCTGCTGATCTACTTTGACGATGTTGGCCGACGCGAAACAGTAGAGATGTTTTTCGAGGCCTTGGCGCCGGGCGGATTCGTCTGCCTCGGCCATTCCGAAAGCCTGAGCCGGATTTCCTCGATCTTCCGACCGCGGAAGTTCAAGGACACCATCGTCTACCAGAAGCCGGCGGAGTAACGGCGATGCGCAAGACCAAAGCCCGGGTTCTGGTGGTCGATGATGGCCTGACCATGCGCCTGTTCTATCGCTCGGTGCTCGAAGCCGCCGGGTTCCAGGTTGAAGAGGCCGCCAACGGCATGGAGGGCTGCGAGAAAGCTCTGGCTCAGTCCTTCGAACTGATGATCGTCGATATCAACATGCCCAAGATGGACGGCTATTCGATGATGCGGATGATCCGCGACGACCCTGCCGCGCGCATGGTCCCGGCCGTGATGATCAGCACCGAGGCGGGCGAGAGGGACGCCGCCCAAGCCCTGGTGGCCGGCGCGAACTTCTATCTGGTCAAGCCGGTGGCCCCCGAGGATCTGGCCGAGGTGGCCCGTCTGATGGCGGGAGTGGTGGCAGCATGAGCACGCCTCTTCTCCAACGCTTCGTCGGCGAGGCCCGCGAACTGCTCCAGGGAGCGGCGTCGGCTCTGTTGATCCTGGAAAAACATCCGGGCGATGAAGCCGCCATCAACGACGTCTTCCGCTCGGTCCATACGTTGAAGGGCTCGGCGGGCCTGTTCGACTTCCCGGCCTTCACCAAACTGGTTCACGCCGGCGAGGATGTGTTGAGTGTCGTCCGCGAGGGCCAGTTGGTCCTGAACTCGGACCTGATCGACCTGCTCCTCGACGCCCTCGACCAGATCAGCAACTGGATCGATGACATCGACGGTACCGGCGCCTTGCGCGGCGGTGCCGACGGGATATCCAAGGAGAAGACCGAGGCTTTGCGGGCAATCCTGCCTGCCGATTTCGCCGCCCCGCACGCAGGGGGACCGACGCCCCACACCGAAGCCCTGGTCGGGCTGGATTGGCTGGCGACAGTTCCCGAACAGCAGCGGCTGGAGGCCTTCACCGCGGCGATGGCCGGCGGTGAAATCCGGGCGATCGAGTATATCCCGGTCGAGGATTGCTTTTTCAGCGGCGAAGACCCTTTCATCCTGTTCCGTCAACTGGCGGATCTTCGCGCTCTCGCCATCGAGCCGACCGAACCCTGGCCGGCGATCGACGCCCTTGATCCCTATCGCTGCATTCTGCGCTTCCGCGCGCTGGCGGTGACGACAGCCACTGAGGTCGAGACGCTGTTCCGCTATGTTCTCGAACAGGTGCGGATGGCGCCGGTGCCGCCACACGCGCTGGTGATGGTGGCCGGAGATCACAGTGACGGCCCGGTCTATAGCGATTTCGTCGCCGAGGCGCACAGTCTCATTGCCGTCGCCGATTGGGCGGCGTTGCGCCGGGCCGTCGGGGCACTGCTTCAGCTCACCGCGCCGACGCTGTTCGTGGCATCGGCATTGCGCTGGCTGGAGGCGGTCCTTGCCGCTCCGGCCCCCAATCCCGGTTGGCTTAAGGCGCTGGTCGGCTGCATCGCCA
>Ga0075012_10004201_pt1 | contig 13464 bp, 7 predicted proteins | sample All_14_2_FD_71474 | JGI IMG/M metagenome (GOLD analysis project Ga0075012, IMG submission 71474) | Freshwater microbial communities in response to fracking from Pennsylvania, USA - Allegheny Zone_MetaG_DW_15 | ecosystem: Environmental > Aquatic > Deep subsurface > Groundwater > Drilled... | reverse complement strand
TTGTACGCGAGGGCGGCGCGGTCGATCACGCCGAGCGGCGGGTCGAGGTGCGTGGTCGCGGCCGTCAGCCGCGGCCAGTGGGCGGCGGGGTCGGCGCCGGGGCGGGCGGACGGTGCGTCGTCGAGGCGCAGCAGGGCTGCGGGGTGCTCGTCTCGAGCCGGCGGCACTGCGGTCACCGCGCCAGTCTAGGGAGCGAGCGAGCGCGCGGGCGGGCGCTCGCCTACGGCGCGGCCACGAGCAGATCGGCCGCGACCGTGCGGTCGATCGTGCACTGCCCGAGCACGCGCGTGCCGACGTACACGACCGCGGTCTGGCCGGGCGCGACGCCGAGCAGCGGCTCGACCGGGCGCACGACGAGCTCGCCGCCGGCGACGACCGCGGATGCGGGCACCGGGTCGGCGTGCGCCCGCACCTGCACGTGGCAGTCGAACGGGCGGAGAGCATCCACCCCCGCCGCAGCGGAGGGGTCGCGGCTCGTCACGCCGCTCGCGACCGGGTCGGCACCGGCCCAGGTGTAGCGGCGTCCGGCGAGCTCGGCGATGGCGAGCGCCTCGCGCGGGCCGACGACGACCTCGTTGGTGCGGGGGCGCACCTCGAGCACGAAGCGCGGGCGGCCGTCGGGCGCGGGCACGCCGAGGTTCAGGCCGCGGCGCTGGCCGACCGTGAAGCTCGTCGCACCGTCGTGCTCGCCGACGACCGTGCCATCGCGGTCGACGATCGCGCCGGTCGCCGGGGCGATGCGGTCGGCGAGCCAGCCGCGGGTGTCGCCGTCGGGGATGAAGCAGATGTCGTGACTGTCGGGCTTCTGCGCCACGGTGAGGCCGCGCTCGGCAGCCTCGGCGCGCACGACCGCCTTCGACGGGGTCGTGCCGAGCGGGAACCACGCGTGCTCGAGCTGCTCGGCCGTCAGCACACCGAGCACGTACGACTGGTCCTTCGCCTCGTCGCTCGCCCGGTGCAGCTCGCGGCCGTGCGGGCCCTCGACGATGTGCGCGTAGTGCCCCGTGACGACCGCGTCGAAACCGAGCGCGAGCGCCTTCTCGAGCACCGCGGCGAACTTGATGCGCTCGTTGCAGCGCATGCACGGGTTCGGGGTGCGGCCAGCGGCGTACTCGCTGATGAAGTCGTCGACGACGTCGGCGCGGAAGCGCTCGCTGAAGTCCCACACGTAGAACGGGATGCCCAGGCGCTCGGCCGCGCGACGCGCATCGAGGCTGTCCTCGATCGTGCAGCAGCCGCGGCTGCCGGTGCGCAGGGTGCCCGGCATGCGGCTGAGCGCCAGATGCACGCCGACGACCTCGTGGCCCGCATCCACAGCGCGCGCAGCGGCGACGGCGCTGTCGACGCCACCGCTCATCGCTGCCAGGATCCGCACCCCTCCAGGGTACGCGCGCCGTCTCGGAGCAACGACGGAGACAGCAGCTGTTCCACACCAGGGTGTGCGGGTTTCGCGTGTGGAACCGGCCCGTCTCCGTCGTTGCTCCGACGACGGCGAGGCCAGGGTCAGCGGCCGAGGCGCGGCGTGCGGCCGGCGAGGCCCGCGGCCTGGGCACGCTCGACCGCGGCGGGCAGGGCGTCGAGCAGCGCGTCGATCTCGGCCTCGGTCGTCGACGGCCCGAGCGTGATGCGCAGGGCACCGCGCGCCTCGGCCTCGCTGAGCCCCATGGCGAGCAGCACGTGCGAGGGCTCGGGCACTCCGGCCTGGCAGGCCGACCCGGTCGAGACGGCGATGCCCGCGGCATCGAGCAGCATCAGCAGCGAGTCGCCCTCCGCGTCGGGAACCGTCAGGTGCAGGGTTCCGGGCAGCGCGAGCGCATCCAGCTCGGCGGCACGCGCCGGGTCGCCCTCCGATGCGGCGGCGACCGCGACTGCGCCCGCGGCCCCGCGCAGCACAGCCTGCGGCACGCGGCGACGGATGCCCTCCGCCAGCCGCGCGCGCAGCATCCGCTTGTGCGCCGCGCGCTCGGCGAGCTCGGCGTGGGCGAGCTCGGCCGCGACCGCGAAGGCCTCGGCGCCCGCGGCGTCCATGGTTCCCGAGCGGCCGCGCTGCTGGCTGCCGCCGTGCAGTAGCGGCACGACCTCGGCGTCCCGTCGAAGCGCGAGCGCCCCCACCCCCACCGGGCCACCGACCTTGTGCGCCGAGACCGAGACGGCCGACACCCCGGGCGGCAGCGGCGCGAGCGGCACCTGCCCGTAGGCCGCGATCGCGTCGACGTGCACGGGCACGCCGACGGCCGCGGCGAGCGCGGCGGCCTCGGCGACCGGCTGCAGGGTTCCGACCTCGTTGTTCGCCGCGAGCATCGACAGCAGGGCGACGCCCGAGCCGTCGCCAAGGGCCTCGGCCAGCCCATCGAGCCGCAGCGCGCCGAGCGCGTCGACCTCGAGCCAGACCGGCTCGGCGCCCTCGTGAGCGGCGAGCCACTCGACGGCGTCGAGGGCGGCGTGGTGCTCGGTGCGCGGCACGAGGATGCGCGGCCTGGGCAGCGCTGAGCCCGCGTTCCGCATCCAGTACAGGCCCTTGATGGCCAGATTGACCGCCTCGGTACCGCCACCCGTGAACGTGACCTCGATGGGGTCGACGCCGAGGGTCGCGGCGATGCGGGCGCGGGCGTCGTCGACGAGCGCGCGGGCGCGCTGCCCGGCCGAGTGGATCGACGAGGGATTGCCGACGACCTCGAGCGCGGCCAGATAGGCCGAGCGCACGGCGGCCGGCATCGGCGAGGTGGCGGCGTGGTCCAGGTAGATCATGAACGGCTCCCTCCCCCGCGGTGACCTAGCCTAAGACGCATGCCCGTGAACGATCCTCTCGACCGTCTGGGCGTGCACCTCAGCGACGGGGTCGGTCACCTGCGCGTCTTCAGCGCCCACGCCACCGCCATCGAGCTGTGCCTGTTCAGCGACGACGACCCGACCTGGGTGGCGGAGACCATCGACCTCGAGCCGGTCGGCGACGGCATCTGGCAGGCGAGCACCCCCGCCCTCCGCCCCGGCGCCCGCTACGCGCTGCGCGCCGACGGGCCGGAGGGTCCGCGGCACGCCTTCGACCGCGAGCGGCTGCTGCTCGACCCCTACGCCCGCGGGCTGGCGCGCACCCCCGACGGCGGCTGGCGCGCGTATGTGCAGGACGACTCCTTCGAGTGGGGAGGCGTCACCAAGCCCCGCGTGCCGCGCGACCGCGTCGTGCTCTACGAGGCGCACGTGAAGGGGCTCACGAAGCTCGCGCCCGAGCTGCCGGAGGAGCTGCGCGGCACCTACGCCGGCCTCGCCCACCCGGCCACCATCGACTACCTGCTCGACCTCGGTGTGACGACCGTCGAGCTGCTGCCCATGCACCAGTTCGTCAGCGAGCAGCGCCTGCAGGGTCAGGGGCTCGTCAACTACTGGGGCTACAACACGCTCAACTACTTCACCCCGCACGCCGCCTACGCCACGCGTTCCGCACAGACCGGCGGCACGGGCGCCGTGCTGCGCGAGGTGAAGGGCATGGTCAAGCTGCTGCACGAGGCCGGCCTCGAGGTCGTGCTCGACGTCGTCTACAACCACACCGCCGAGGAGGGCCCGGACGGTCCGACCACGAGCTTCCGCGGGCTCGACGCGGCCACCTGGTACCGGCAGACCGACGACGGCCGGTACATCGACACGACGGGCTGCGGAAACACGATCGACTTCTCGCAGCCGGTCGCGCAGCGGCTCGTGCTCGACTCGCTGCGGTACTGGGCCAACGAGGTGCAGATCGACGGGTTCCGCTTCGACCTGATGGCGACGCTGGGGCGGGATGCCGCTGCCGAGTTCGACCCGGAGCACCCGCTGCTCCGCGCGATCCTCGACGACCCGGCACTGCAGGGCGTCACCATGATCGCCGAGCCGTGGGACGTCGGGATGGGCGGCTGGCAGGTCGGCCGGTTCCCGGCCGGGTACCACGAGTGGAACGACGGGTTCCGCGATCGGGCGCGCGCGTTCTGGCTCACCGACCTCGGTGCGGCGCGCTCGCACGGCACCGCGCCGGAAGGCATCGGATCCCTCGCCCGTCGCATGACCGGCAGCGCGCACGTCTTCGCCGAGGAGCGCGGCCCGCTCGCCAGCGTGAACTTCATCACCGCCCACGACGGCTTCACCCTCGCCGACCTCACGGCCTACGACACGAAGCACAACGCGGGCAACGGCGAGGAGAACCGCGACGGCACCGACAACAACCGCTCGTACAACTTCGGCGTCGAGGGCGCGACCGACGACCCCGACATCACGACCGATCGCCGCAAGGCGATGCGCAACCTGCTCGGCACGCTGCTGCTGAGCGCGGGAATGCCGATGCTCACCGCGGGTGACGAGATCGGGCGCACGCAGCGCGGCAACAACAACGCCTACTGCCACGACAGCGAGCTGACCTGGATCGACTGGCATCTCGAGGGCTGGCAGCACGACCTGCGCCGGGTCGTGCGGCGCCTGCTGCAGCTGCGGCGCGAGAACCCGGCGCTGCGGCCCGTGCGCTACGGCCGCTGGGGCGAGACGGTGCCGAGCGCCACCCAGATGGACTGGTACAACAACGACGGCAACGCCATGACGATGGAGGACTGGGATTCGCCCGCCGAGCGCACCCTGCAGTACCTGGCCGCGTCGACGCCCGAGTTCGAGCCGTTCAACCGCATCCTGCTCATCGTGCACGGTCTCGAGCAGCCCGTCGACGTCACCCTGCCCGCGCACGCCGGTGTCGACACCTACACGCTGCTGTGGGACAGCGCGCACGACCGGCTCGACGAGAACGAGCCCGTGCACGCCCCCGGCGAGCGGCTCACCGTCGGGCCCGCGTCGATGCTGCTGTTCCGGGCCGAGGGCGCGCCCAGCGCCGGTGACCCGGCCGCCGCGGCCGAGGGCGATGGCTAGCGGGCCGGGCACCCCCGCCACGGTGGCGCTGGTCGCGGCGGGCATCCCGTTCACCGCCCACACCTACGCGCACGACCCGGCCACCACGAACTACGGCCTCGAGGCCGCGCACGCGCTCGGGCTCGACCCCGACCGCGTGTTCAAGACGCTGCTTGCCGAGGCGGACGGCCGCCTGGTCGTCGGCATCGTTCCGGTGACCGGGATGCTCGACCTCAAGTCGCTCGCCGCGACCGTCGGTGCCAAGCGCGCCCAGATGGCCGACCCTGCGGTGGCCGAGCGCAAGACCGGCTACGTGGTCGGTGGCATCTCGCCCCTGGGTCAGAAGACCGCGCTGCCGACGGTGCTCGACGAGACCGCGACCCTCTGGGAGACGATCTTCGTCTCCGGCGGGCGGCGCGGCTTCGATATCGAGCTCGCGCCCGACGACCTGCTGCGGCTCACCGGCGGGCAGCTGGCCGACATCGCCCGCTGACCCCCTCTCTCGGACGAACGACGGAGACGGAGCTGTTCCACACCCGTTTTCAGTGGGATTCGAGTGTGGAACCGCGCTGTCTCCGTCGTTGCTCCGACAAGAGTGGTCACGGGCGGGGTGACCCCTCGTCTCCAGGCACCCATCAGCTCGCCGCTCGTCCCCAGCCGGCGCTCGGCGGCGTGTGAGCGCGAAGCGGCGACGGATGCTCTCCCGATGTTCCCTCTGCCGCGTCCAGGACTTGCCATCTCGACCCGTGAACTCCGTCGCCGCGGCATCGACCAGCATCAGCAGAGGGCAATGATCGATGCTGGGACGCTGTGGCACGTCCGCCGCGGCTGGTACTGCACCCCGGGAACCGCGACCGACCTGTGCGCCGCTGGACGGGTGGGCGGTGCCCTCACCTGCGGCAAGGCAGTCAGGACTCACGGCATCTGGGTGCTGACCGACGAGGAGGTGCCCCACGTGCGGGTCGCCGCGCAGTCCCGAGCACTGCGGTCTCCGAGTGACAGCCGTCAGCGGCTTGATCGGATGCCGGGGGGCATGTCCGAAGCCGTGGTCCACTGGTGGGGGCCGCCCGGTCAGCCGCGGGCGCTGCTCTCTGACCTTGTGACCGCGCTGTCTGATCTCGTCCGGTGTGAGGATCGCGAGATCTCCGTGCTCAGCATCGACAGCGCCCTGCATCGGAGACCGGAGATTCGCTCCGAACTGATCGCAGCAGGGATCGATCTCGAGGCCGCCGACGGCGTGTGCGAGAGCGGCACGGAGACCCGGGTCTGGCTACGGCTGCGTGGCCTGCTACCGATTCGGCGCCAGGTCGTCATCGAAGGAGTCGGTCGCGTCGACTTCCTCATCGGAACGCGCCTTGTGCTCGAAGTCGATAGCCGCGAGCACCATGAGCGGACGCCGGACTACGAGCGCGATCGGCGACGGGATGCTCGGCTCAGCACCCTCGGATTCCGGGTGCTCCGCTTCACCTACCGACAAGTCTTCGAGACCTGGCCCGACGTCGAGGCCGCAGTCTGGGCGACTGTCGCGCGCGGCGACCACCACTGACCTCTCTCGCGTCGGAGCAACGACGGAGACAAGGCCGTTCCACAACCATCTCGTGCGGATTCGCGATGTGGAACGGCGCCGTCTCCGTCGTTGCTCCGAAGACCGGGGCTAGTGCGCGACCGCCACGAGGCCGAGCTCGGCCGGGCTCGCCAGCAGCGGATGCCGCGGCGTCACGCGCACGTTGTAGCCGAACGAGCCGGAGCGGTCGAGCGGCACCGTGCCCGTGAAGGTCGCCGGCTGGCCCAGCTCGTGGTCGGCGAGCTCGAGCGGTTGCCGGTGCACATCGGCGAGGTCGTCGCCGTTGCGGGCGCGACCGAACACCACTTCGACGAGCACGTCGTCGGCGCTGAGCCCGGCGAGCTGCACGTGGGCGCGAACCTTCAGCTGGTCGCCGACCTGCGGCGACTGTACGCCGCCCGACTCGACGTGGGTGACGGCCACATGCGGCCACTCGCGGGCGACGTGCGCCTTCCAGCCGGCGAGGTCGCGGGCCGGGCGGTGGTCGTCGGCCGCGATGGCCCGGTGGGCGTGCGCGGCGGGCACGTAGAGGCGTTCGACGTACTCGCGCACCATGCGGTCGGCCGACAGCTCGGGCGACAGGGTGGCGAGCGTGTGCCGGATGCTCTGCAGCCAGCGGCGCGGCAGCCCGTCGGTGTCGCGGTCGTAGAACCGCGGCGCGATCTGGTGCTCGATGAGGTCGTACATGGCCTCGGCCTCGAGCTTGTCGCGCTCGGCCTCGTCGCCCGCGGCGTCGGCGGTGGGGATCGCCCAGCCGTTCTCGGCGTCGTAGTACTCGTTCCACCACCCGTCGAGGATCGACAGGTTGAGCGAGCCGTTGAGCGCGGCCTTCATACCCGACGTGCCGCACGCCTCGAGCGGACGCAGCGGGTTGTTCAGCCAGATGTCGGTGCCCGGGTAGAGCAGCCGCGCCATGCCGATGTCGTAGTTGGGCAGGAAGACGATGCGACGGCGCAGCTCGGGCTCGGCGGCGAAGCGCACGAGCTTCTGGATGAGGGCCTTGCCGCTGTCGTCGGCGGGGTGCGACTTTCCGGCGACCACGAGCTGCACCGGGCGGTCGGGATGCGTGAGCAGGGCCCGCAGCCGGTCGGGGTCATGCAGCATGAGGGTGAGGCGCTTGTACGTGGGCACGCGGCGCGCGAAGCCGATGGTGAGCACGTCCGGGTCGAGCAGCTCGGCCATCCAGGCGGGGGCGGCGATGCCGGGGTTCTGCTCGGCCCACGCCGCCGTCATGCGGGCACGGGCGTCGGCGACGAGCTGCTCGCGCATCGCCCGGCGCACCGACCACAGGTCGGCGTCGGTGATGGCGGGCGAGTTCCAGTCGCAGGCCGCGGTCTCGAAGGTGCCGAGCTTGGTGCGAGCGAGCTCGACCATGCGCGGGTCGGTCCAGGTGGGGGCGTGCACCCCGTTGGTGACGGAGGTGATGGGCACGTCGTCCTGATCGAAGCCCGGCCAGAGCGCGCCGAACATGCCGCGCGAGACGTCGCCGTGCAGGCGCGAGACGCCGTTGGCGCGCTGCGCGAGGCGCAGCCCCATGACCGCCATGTTGAAGACGGCGGGGTCGCCGCCCTCGTAGTCCTCGGCACCGAGGGGCAGCACGTCGGCGGCGGCGACGCCGGGCAGCAGGTCGGTCGACAGGTACCGCTCGATGAGCGCGGCCTCGAAGCGGTCGATGCCGGCGGGCACGGGCGTGTGGGTGGTGAACAGGGTGCCCGCGCGCACGACCTGCAGCGCCTCGGCGAAGCTGAGGCCGCCAGCGACGAGGTCGCTGATGCGCTCGAGGCCCAGGAACCCGGCGTGGCCCTCGTTGGTGTGGAAGACCTCGGGCGCCGGGGTGCCGCTGATCGCGACGTAGCGCTTGATGGCCCGCACGCCGCCGATGCCGAGCAGGAGCTCCTGCAGGAGGCGGTGCTCGCCGCCGCCGCCGTAGAGGCGGTCGGTCACACCGCGGAGCGCGTCGCTGTTGTCGGGGATGTCCGTGTCGAGCAGCAGCAGCACGACTCGGCCGACCTGCATCTGCCAGACGTGCGCGTGCAGGGCCTCGCCGCCGGGCAGGCTCAGCGAGATGCGGGCGGCGCTGCCGTCGAGCTCGCGCACCAGCTGCATGGGCAGGCCGTCGGGGTCGATGAGCGGGTAGCTCTCGCGCTGCCAGCCCTCGGCGTCGATCGCCTGGCGGAAGTAGCCGGCCCGGTAGAACAGGCCGACGCCGATGAGGGGCACGCCGAGGTCGCTGGCGCTCTTGAGGTGGTCGCCGGCGAGGATGCCCAGGCCGCCCGAGTACTGCGGGATCGCCGAGGCGATGCCGAACTCGGGCGAGAAGTAGGCGATGCGGGCGGGAGCGTCGGAGAGCGACTGGTACCAGCGCGGCTGCTCGAGGTAGGCGGTGAGGTCGTCGCGCAGGGCCGCGGCCTCGGCGAGGAATCCGGCGTCGTGGGCGAGCTCGTCGAGGCGCTCCGGCTCGACGGCGCCGAGCAGGGCGACGGGGTCGTGCCCGAGCGCCTCCCAGCGCTCGGGGTCGATGCGCGCGAAGAGCGCCTTGGTGGGCTCGTGCCACGACCAGCGCAGGTTGGCCGCGAGCGCCGCGACGGCGTCGAGCGCCTCGGGCAGCACGGTACGGACGGTGAAGCGGCGGATCGCCTTCACGCTCATCACTCCTCGACCGGGGCGTGGTGGAGGAGCCCCGGGATTCTCACTCTAGGCGAGCGCGCGCGATGCCGGGAACCGGTTCCAGGCGGGACACCCGGGGGTTAACGACGAACAGCGGTTAACGACGAACAGGGCCGGTCTCGCGATCGGGGGATGCGAGGCTCGGCCCTGTGCTTCGGAGCATTCGGGTTGCTCCAAACAGTCGGTGCGCTCCGCGGGCTTCGGGTCTGCCCGCGGTTCGCTTTCCGAACATCAGAATAGGACGGCGGTCCGACACCGACCAAGTCTTGATGAGAATTCACGTACCCCGGCCGGGGGACATTTTGTCCGCATAAGGGAGGACACCGTCTCGGATGCCCCACCAGCGTAGGGTCGAAGGGTGGCTTCGACGCAGACCCCGCCCTTCGTCCCGCGCATCGGGCGCATCCCCATCCGCGGGCTGAGCCCGCAGCAGCCCGAGAACCGCTGGCCCAGCACCGCCTACGTCGGCGAGCTCGTGCCGTTCTCGGCCACCGTCTTCCGCGAGGGCCATGACCGCCTCGGCGCCGACCTCGTGCTCACCCTGCCCGACGGCACCGTCGCCCGGCACCCCCTCGCGCAGCACGGCGCGGGCACCGACCGCTGGCAAACGGCGGTGCTGCTCGAGCAGGCCGGTGAGCACCGCTGGCACATCGAGGCCTACGCCGACGACTGGGGCACCTGGCTGCACGCCGCCACCGTGAAGATCGATGCCGGTGTCGACGTCGAGCTCATGCTGATGGAGGGCGCCCTGCTGCTCGAGCGCGCCGCGGCCTCGGCGCGCGGCACCGCCGCGACCGTGCTGACGGATGCCCGCACCGCCCTCGGCACCACCACGCTCACCCCGGCCGCGCGCCTGGCCGTGGCGACCGACGCCCGCGTCGTCGCCGCGCTCGCCGCGCACCCGCTGCGGAGCCTGGCGACGCGCAGCGAGCAGCTCGTGCTGCGGGTGGAGCGCACCCGGGCCGGGGTCGGCAGCTGGTACGAGTTCTTCCCGCGCAGCGAGGGGGCCAAGCAGAAGAAGGACGGCTCGTGGGTGAGCGGCACCTTCGCCACCGCCGCCAAGCGCCTGCCCGCCGTGGCGGCCATGGGCTTCGACGTCGTCTACCTGCCGCCGATCCACCCGATCGGCCGCCTCAACCGCAAGGGCCCGAACAACACCCTCACCGCGGGGCCGAACGACCCCGGCAGCCCGTGGGCGATCGGGTCGAGCGAGGGCGGCCACGACGCGGTGCACCCCGACCTCGGCACCGTCGCCGACTTCGAGGCGTTCGTCGCGACGGCCGCGAAGCACGGCATCGAGGTGGCCATCGACCTCGCGCTGCAGTGCGCGCCCGATCACCCGTGGGTGCGCGAGCATCCCGAATGGTTCACGACGCTTCCCGACGGCTCGATCCGCTACGCGGAGAACCCGCCGAAGAAGTACCAGGACATCTACCCGCTGAACTTCGACAACGACTACGAGGGGCTCAGCCGTGAGATCCTGCGGATCGTGCGGCTGTGGATCGACCGCGGCGTGCGCATCTTCCGCGTCGACAACCCGCACACCAAGCCGCTGCACTTCTGGGAGTGGCTGCTGCACGAGGTCAACACCGAGCACCCCGACGTGGTGTTCCTGGCCGAGGCCTTCACGCGCCCGCCGATGATGCAGGCGCTCGCCGGCGCCGGGTTCCAGCAGTCGTACACGTACTTCACCTGGCGCAACACCAAGCACGAGCTCGAGGACTACCTCACCGAGCTCAGCCACGGCACGAGCGCGTTCCTGCGCCCGAACCTCTTCGTGAACACCCCCGACATCCTCACCGAGTACCTGCAGTTCGGCGGGGTGCCCGCCTACAAGGTGCGCGCGGCCATCGCCGCGACGGCCAGCCCGACCTGGGGCGTCTACAGCGGCTACGAGCTCATCGAGAACGTGGCGCGGCCGGGCAGCGAGGAGAACATCGACAACGAGAAGTACGAGTACAAGCCGCGCGACTTCGCCGCCGCAGAGAAGGCGGGCCGGTCGATCGCGCCGTACCTGACGCGGCTCAACCGCATCCGGGCCGAGCACCCCGCACTGCGGCAGCTGCGCAACCTCGTCGTGCACCACAGCGACGACGACGCGATCCTCGTCTACTCGAAGACGCTGCCGGCGAGCGCCGTGCGCGCGGGCCGACCCGACGGCATCATCGTGGTCGCCAACGTCGACCCGCACGCCGCTCGGCAGACCACCGTGCACCTCGACCTGCCCGCGCTCGGACTGCCGCTCGACAGCCGGTTCGGCGTCACCGACCTCATCACCGGTGAGCGGTACCAGTGGGGGCCGGACAACTACGTGCGGCTCGACGCTTTCGTCGAGCCCGCGCACATCCTGCGCATCGACTACCCGAAGGGCGTGTGATGGCCGGCAAGAAGAAAGACCCCACCAGCGGCACCGGCGCGACCGCCGGCCCGAGCGGCGACGCGACGACACGCGGCGGTGCGCCGGCCGGGCCTCCCCCGCTGCACCCCGATCACCGTCGGGCGCTCGTCGAGGGCCGGCATCCGCATCCGCACGACGCTCTCGGCCAGCGGCACGTCGAGGGCGGCTGGCTGGTGCGCGTGATCCGCCCGCTCGCGGCGACCGTCACGGTGATCCGCGCCGACGGCAGCGAGCACGCGCTGACGCACGACGCTGACGGCCTCTGGCACGGTCTCCTCCCGGGCGGCCTCGACGAGGGTCAGGCCTACACGGTGCGCACCACGTACGACGGCGGCCCCGACTGGCACGCCGATGACCCGTACCGCTTCGTGCCCAGCGTCGGCGAGGTCGACCTGTACCTGTTCGCCGAGGGCCGCCACGAGCAGCTGTGGCAGGTGCTCGGCGCCCACCACCGCCCGCACGAGGGCGTCGACGGCACGAGCTTCAGCGTCTGGGCGCCGCACGCGCAGGCCGCCCGCGTCATCGGCGACTTCAACCAGTGGAACGGGGTCGGCCACGCCATGCGCCGCCTTGACGACGGAGGCGTGTGGGAGCTCTTCGTGCCCGGCCTCGGTGCCGGATCGACCTACAAGTTCGAGCTGCTCGGCCCCGACGGCACCTGGGTGACGCGCGCCGACCCGATGGCGCGCTATACCGAGACGCCGCCCGCGACGGCCTCCGTCGTCGGCGACACCGGCTACGCCTGGGGCGACGGCGACTGGATGGCCCGCCGGGCGGCGGGCAACCCGCACGACGGCGCGATGAGCGTCTACGAGCTGCACCTCGGCTCGTGGCGACCCGGGCTCGGCTACCGCGACCTCGCCGACCCGCTCATCGCCTACGTCACCGAGCTCGGCTTCACGCACGTCGAGTTCCTGCCCCTCGCCGAGCACCCCTACGGCCCCTCCTGGGGCTACCAAGTGACCGGCTACTACGCGCCGACCTCGCGCTTCGGGCATCCGGATGACCTCCGCTACCTGATCGACCGCCTCCACCAGGCCGGCATCGGCGTGATCATGGACTGGGTGCCCGCGCACTTCCCGAAGGACGAGTGGGCCCTCGGACGGTTCGACGGCCAGCCGCTGTACGAGCACGCCGACCCGCGCCGCGGCGAGCACCCCGACTGGGGCACGTACATCTTCGATCTCGGCCGCCACCAGGTTCGCAACTTCCTCGTCGCCAACGCCCTGTACTGGCTCGAGGAGTTCCACATCGACGGCCTCCGGGTCGACGCGGTCGCGAGCATGCTCTACCTCGACTACTCGCGATCCGACGGGCAGTGGCTGCCGAACGTGCTCGGCGGCCGCGAGAACCTCGAGGCCATCGCCTTTCTCCAGGAGGTCACCGCGACCGCCTACAAGCGCGTGCCCGGAATCGTCATGATCGCCGAGGAGTCGACCTCGTGGCCGGGCGTCACGAAGCCCACGAGCGAGGGCGGCCTCGGCTTCGGCCTGAAGTGGAACATGGGCTGGATGCACGACACCCTCAGCTACATGGCGCGCAACCCGATGTGGCGCTCGCACCACCACAACGAGATCACCTTCTCGTTCCTCTACGCCTTCAGCGAGAACTTCATGCTGCCGATCAGCCACGACGAGGTCGTGCACGGCAAGGGCTCGCTGCTCGGAAAGATGCCCGGCGACCAGTGGCAGAAGCTCGCCAACGTGCGCGCGTACCTGTCGTTCATGTGGGCGCACCCCGGCAAGCAGCTGCTGTTCATGGGGCAGGAGTTCGGGCAGCCGAGCGAGTGGAGCGAGGAGCGCGGGCTCGACTGGTGGATCCTCGACCAGCCCGTTCATCGCGGCCTGCACCGCCTGGTCAGCGAGCTCAACCGCGTGTACCGCGAGACGCCCGCGCTCTGGGAGCGCGACAACGACCCCTCGGGATTCGCCTGGCTGGAGGGCGGCGACGCGGGCAACAACGTCATCGCCTTCGA
>Ga0075012_10004197_pt1 | contig 13469 bp, 13 predicted proteins | sample All_14_2_FD_71474 | JGI IMG/M metagenome (GOLD analysis project Ga0075012, IMG submission 71474) | Freshwater microbial communities in response to fracking from Pennsylvania, USA - Allegheny Zone_MetaG_DW_15 | ecosystem: Environmental > Aquatic > Deep subsurface > Groundwater > Drilled... | reverse complement strand
GTCGCGCATTGGAGCTGTGGGACGACGACTGGCACTTCGTCGAGGGCCTGACTTCCGAACTGGGCATCGGCTGGTTTGCCTCGATCCTCGACCGCCCTTCCTTCGAATACATGGCGCAATTCAATCCGGCCGTGATCAAGCTGCCAAGCACGATCTCGGAGCACACCGACTATCTGGGTCTCGTGGCCGACACCTATAAGGGGCCACTCGTGCTCTCCACCGGCATGACAGATAGGTCCTACGAGCATTGGGTTTTGGAGAACTTCGGGGATCAGCAAGCGCTGTACCTAATGCATGCGAACTCGGCCTATCCGACCCCCGAACACGACGCGAATATCGGGATCGTTCGGCACTACAACGAGCTGGCCAAAGAACACCCCAACATTATCCCGGCATATTCGAGCCATGACCTGGGATGGCTTGCCTCAGCGCTCGCCGTGGCGGCGGGTGCAGGGATGATCGAAAAGCACGTGAAGCTCGGCAATACCGACTGGGCGCACTTCGATGCTGTGGCGGTGGACCTGACGACCCCCGCTTTCAAGGACTACATCGAGAACGTGCGCCGCGCCCAGACGGTTGTGGGCTCGAGCGTCAAGCGCGTGACCGCAAGCGAGCACCACAAGTATCGAGTGCTGAATTGACCGCGGATCATGCAACCGGCGAGATTGCAATCGACACTTTCGACGATGTGCTCGTCGTCATCCCAGCACGCTATCGCTCGTCACGGCTTCCAGGTAAGCCGCTTGTTCCAATCGCCGGCAAGCCGATGGTCGTCCGCACTGCAGAGCAAGTGTCCAAGGCTGTGCCACGCGAACGAGTCATCGTCGCCACGGATGACGAGAGAATCGCGGCTGTCTGCCGCGAGCATGGAATCCGCGTCGAGATGACCAATGACGAGCACGCCACCGGCGGCGACCGTGTTGCGGAGGTGGCGTCGCGGATTCCTGCCCAGATCTACGTCAATGTGCAAGGCGACGAGCCGGTCTTCAACCCGAATGACGTGCTGGCCGCCATCGCAGCCGCGCGCGCCGATCCCAGCAAGACCTACCTCGGGTACTGCGAGATTACGGACGAGGAGCAGTGGCGTGATTCGAAATACCTCAAGCTGCTCTTCGGTGAGAAGAGGAATCTCTACTACATCGGCCGTGCCCAAGTCCCGGGTTCGCACGATGGCGCGTTCCACCTCGGATATCGCGGTGTGTGGGTTTACGCATACTCTCCTGAAGGTTTGGCCGCCTTTGCCGCACCAGGGCACCGCACTCGACTAGAGCTGATCGAAGACTGCGAAGTCGTGCGTTTCCTCGAACTCGGGCTCCCCGTCGAGGTCGTCCCGATGTCTGCCGACTCTATCTCCGTCGACCGCCCCGAGGATGTCGCGAAAGTGGAGGCATACCTCGCGAGAGAAGTGAGGAGCGACCGGATGAGTCCGAGAACCGTGGGTTACGGGAGAACGGAAATGGGAGAGACGTGATCGAGGTAATCGCCACCCTGACGGTTCACAACAGGGTTGATCTCACCCTTCGAGCGTTGGACGCGTACTTTCGCCAAGTGGTTGCGCCGGATGTGCGGCTGGACGCCATTCTCGTGGATGACGGGAGCACAGACGGTACCGCCGAGAGGGTTCGAGCGCAGTTTCCACTAGTAGAAATCATTGAAGGAGATGGGTCACTGTTCTGGAGCAAAGGCATGGCCGCGGCGCAGGAGGTTGCGATCCAACGCGATCCGGACCTTCTTGTGTGGCTAAACGATGACGTCGTGCTTTTCCCCGATGCCCTCGACAGGGGTCTGCGCGAGCTCGAGAGTCGAACGAGGAAAGCGATCGTAGTCGGGGCAACCCAGGCGCCGGGCGGTCAAGTGATATCCGGCGGGCTCAGACGCAAGCGCCGACGTCCCACAAGCCAAGTCCGCGTCTACCCGTCGCCAGTTGCTCAACTCCTCGACACCTTCAACGGCAACTTTGTGCTAGTGCCAAGACACGCGTTCAAGCTGCTCGGCACAGTTGATGGCCACTTCGCTCATTCCTACGGGGATATCGACTACGGTCTGAGGGCGCGCAAGCTCGGCGTGGAGGCATGGCTTCTCCCCGGCACCGTGGGAGAGTGTCGGCCAAACCCACTCGACGCTAGCTGGCGCTATAGCAGCCACCGTCGGAGCAAACGGTTGAACCTCCTAATCTCAACGAAAGGTTGGCCGGTCCGCGACCACATCTACTTCTTCCGAAGGCATGCTCCTATAGGATGGCCCTTCCTGGTCGCAGCAAGCTACAGTAAGGCACTATTCCTCATCGCGATTGGTCGCTGAGTGTATGAATAGGCGATATCGTCCGCCGCCTTCGCGCATACACCGCGCACTTGGATTAGTTTCCCCACGCTTCAAGATGAACAACCGAGGAATTGGCAACTCAGTCGAAGGATGATGTCTTGTAGTACACGAGAACATGAGTTATATCAGAAACACAGCCGCTCACAAGAGTTCGGAGGAAACGCCATGCCGCCGCGTTTGACACTCGCAGGGTCGCGTCGATCCGCTCAACTCGATCCGACCAATCATGTCGGGCCCAGGCATGGTGTCCGCATGATTCTCAGTCTCATCGCCTTGTACGTCTTGCTATGGGGCTTCGAGGGCGCCCTCCGAAAGTGGGTTCCGAGTTCCGCAAATATCCTCTACTTCACGAGAGATGCAATCATCCTCGGCTCGTTGTTCCTGCTGTCTGTCACGCTACCGTCAGGGCGAAGGACCATCTGGAAATCCATATTCTGGATATTCGCCCTCTTCCTTCTGTGCATGGCGGCGCTCTCAGTAATATCCGAGAACAACACGCTCACAGCCGCCCTCATCGGCGTGAGAGCTTACATTGCTCCCTTGTTCTTGATTCTCCTGGTCGCGCAATACGCAGAGCCCAGCGCCCTGCGCACGATACGGACCGCGATGGCGATAGTCGTACTCGCAAATCTACCGATCGCGATCATCCAAGTAACAAGTCCGGTGTCGGCCCTCATCAATCTTCAGGTCGGTGGTTCAGAGTCCATTTTCGTAAACGGCGGGACTACGGTGCGAGCTAGTGGAACATTCAGCGCACCGGCAGGGATCATTTCGCTTGTCGGTCTTGGGACAGCGTTGTCCATGGGCGGCATTGCCGAGCGCAGCGAGCGACGGCTGCAAACGGCCTCGTTGATCGCAGTTCTTGCTCTCGCAGTGCTCAGTGGCTCGCGAGGCGCCATATTGCAAGCCTCAGTCATTGTTGGCGTCTTTCTCCTCGTCTTCTTGCTCAGAGGCACACTCCGGTCGGCTGCCATCGCTCTTGGAACATTCGTCGCAATAGGCTCAATGTTGTTGGTCACCACCCTTCTTTTCCCCGTGGTGGTTGCGGCATTTCAACAGCGATTTGTTGATGCTTCGATTGTGGAGGATACTCCATTCCGCATTTTCAACGACGCGGTCGGCTTCCTTAATGCGAATATCCCTATCCTCGGAGATGGACCCGGAACCCACCAGATTGGCGCAGTAAGTGTGGTCGGCGGTCAGTGGATTGAGGTGGAAACCATCCGTTGGACAGCGGAGCTAGGCATCTTCGGCTTTGCACTTGCACTGTTGAAGATCTTGGTGGCAATCTGGGGAATACTCTTTCTTGTGACTCGATATCGACGTGTCAGCACACAAACGCTCACACTCATAACGCTCTTGACTTACACGATGATCGCTGGCTCACTCACCCAGCAGCCGACCGTGCAGGGTGGGGTGGCAATCCTTCTTGCTGCGACATGGCTCACTCTCCTGAACGAGCGCGGAGCCAGCACGCCAGATATGAAGGCCACGCCCGCGAGAACGAGCACCGCGCTACGAAGGCAAGCGAGTCAGGGCAGGAGTCGACGGTGAGCATATCTGTGGTAATACCCACGTACAATCAGGCTCGATATATCGGGCACTCAATCCATTCGGCTATTGCGCAGACGAAGATGCCTGCCGAAATTGTGGTATCCGACGATGCGAGCACGGATGACACCGCAGAGATCCTGGAGCAGCTTGCTGCAACAACGGGACTTATTAGCGTGCATAGGCACCCCCACAACTTGGGCATCGCCAAGAATGTTGACTGGGCATTGCGTAGCGCCATTGGCGACTACATACTCCGCCTCGACTCCGATGACGTCATATCGCCCACTGCTCTCGAACAGCTCTCCTCGGCCCTGGACGCCGACCCTGAAGCTGCCTATTCGCATGGAGCCGTCGCCGAGATCGACGCCGCAGGAAACATGCAACGAATTCGTCGACTCGCCCGCGGCCGCCAGCAGGATGCGGAGGCGGCGCTGAGGGCCTCCCTTCGCGGGTACCGCGTCGCAGCAAATCTTGTGATGTTCCGCCGCTCCGCGCTCGAGCAGGTGGGATATATCCGTTCTAGCAGGAACTTCGCTGAGGACTTTAATCTCTCTGTTCGCCTCGCGGACGCAGGCTATTCGAACGTCTATGTCAATGACATCATCGGCGGTTATCGAGTCTGGGCTGACCTGAGTGGCGTCAGAGCATCACGGAAGGAGGAGGAACTCCTCGGTCTTCGAGAGGTTTTTGCTGAGGCCATTGAACCCGCATTCCGCCGTCGGAACTGGTCAATGAGGCAGGTCGAAAGGTCTAGACGACGCCTCGCTGTAACACATTCTGGCGCTCTCGACCACATTGACGACGTCGAGGACAGAGCGAGGATTAGGTCCGCGGTCCTCCAGTTGTCGAACGGTAGAAGCGTGAAGTTTGTCCTGGCCCTTCGAGCGCACGGCCTGGGTGGTGTAATCAGTTCCTATCGACATACTGTTCAGCGATCAAAGATCCTCGTCAAGCACATGATCTATCGATGACGCCGGCGCTTATGTCCTGGGGCGCGGCGTCACCGTGTTCCCAAGATGCGGAGCTTGATAATGTCAAGTAGTTGGCGACCCTGGGCGCGGCGGCTCGGCAGTTTCGGAACCGCGCAGATCGGGACGCAAATACTCGGGCTGCTCGCTGGTATTCTGGTTGCCAGATTGCTATCCGTCGAGGAATATGCGTATTATGCTCTCGCAATCGCGTTCCTCACCTCGATCAATGTGGCGAGCGAGAGCGGCCTCAGCTCTCAAGTTGTTGCCATATCGGGACGTCGGATGCCGGATGTCACGGGCTTCGGATCTCTCTTTAGGACTGCGACTAGATATCGGCGAAGAGTTGCCTCGCTCTTTTCCTTCTTCGGCGCGATCAGCCTATTCCTCCTTCTCCTCCTAAATCACGCCACTATTGCCACGGCATCTTTGATGACCTTGCTTGTCGTCGGTTGCATATTCGCCTCGGTGACCGTATCTCTACGGAGCGCCGCTCTCACGGTTCTTTATCACTACAGGCCAGTTCAGTATGCCAATCTAGGTGCTGCAAGCGCCCGCCTCGCAGGAGCAGCGTTGCTGTTCCCGTTCGGCAGCTTGGGCGCAATTCTTCCTTTGGCGGCCACGTGGCTTGCCAGCATGGGTCAAGGGTTGGTCCTCCGTCGCGCTATGGAACGGCAGATAGATCTGACAGACACCGGCGGTCATCCGCAAGACGCAGTCGAACTACGTAGGGCAATGTCGAGGCTCCTACCTGTAAACCTCATCCTCGTGGCGCAGTCTCAGGGTGTCAGTATGCTCCTGGGCGCGCTCGGGGCGACCGTCGTCTTGGCGCAGGTAAACGCCGTCTCTCGATACACACTTGTATTTGGCTTTGTCAGCGCCATAGTGGTCACCGTCCTCGGTCCCGCGCTAGCACGTTCACGACTTACCCGCCGTATTCTATTTGGCAGGTACTTGTCGCTCGTTGGCCTTACAATTGCGGTTCTCGCTGTACTGCTTCTTGCAATGGAGGTCTTCGCTCCATTTCTCCTCGGACTGCTTGGAAGCAAGTACTCCGGCCTGGGTTTTGAATACACTATTCTCAATATCGGTGGCGCGGTCGGGGCCGTCGCCGCGACATGCACAGGCTTCAATCTCGCGAGGGGATGGACTTCAGGTTCATGGCTGATGTTTCCTGCGACAGGGGTGTGGCTTCTGCTCGGGCTTGTGACCCTTGACGTAACGACCTCTGCTGGAGCGTCCTTCTTCATAGCTACGTCGTATCTTCCGACGCTGGCAACGGCCGGGCTCCAAGCATTGTTGGGTTTCCGAAACTCCAAGGAGACTTACAGCCCGCAGTAGCCTGTTCCGAACTCAAATACGCCAGTTCGCTACTTCGTCCTTATCTCAGATCGGACACGACGAGAATGCCAACCTAAGGAGAGAATTCCGTGTATAGGATCGTTTCCCAAATCGCTCGTGCATTCAGAGGCCAAGGCACTCGCCTCCGTCACGCGACCTGGAGGCGGCGGCTCAAGTTCATGGGTAGGAACGTCAATATTTCGAAGACGGCTGTTATACGGAGTCCGAGGACTGTTACGATCGGGGACGGAACAGCCTTAGGCGATTTTGTTCACATTTGGGGAGGCGGCGGAGTTAGCATTGGAGCCAATACACTTCTCGCCGCACACACAGTCATCTCATCTCAGGGCCATGAGGTGGAAGCGCTGTCGAAGGGCCTGCTGTATCGGGAGACCGAAACGCGCGCACCCGTACGTATCGGAAACAATGTCTGGATCGCCTCACAAGTCGTCATTGGAGCCGGAGTAGTCATCGGCGACGGATCTATCATCGGAGCAGGCTCCATCGTCCTCCGTGATGTTCCCGCAGGTACGCTTGTTGCTGGAAACCCGGCGCGAGAGATCAGACGACTAAACGTCTCGCATGAAGCGTGATATTCCCTTCTCACTCAAGAGACGCCAGTGGGTTTCGAACTCTTCCGTAGGGAACCTCTCACCGATGACGCGCGCAGGATTCCCTACAGCGATCGAATTGGCGGGGATGTCCTTGGTTACTATGGCCCCTGCGCCAATCACTGAACTCTCTCCGATCGACACACCCGAAAGGATGATCGCGCCGAACCCGATCCACACGTCCGAGCCGATACGAACGGGCTGACTAAGTTCCGGAAAGTCGCCTACCCATTTTGCCCGCCTAATAGTGACGCCATGGCTCTGAAGCTCATGATCCGTCCTTCCGACTATGGCAGAGCCATTCGCGATAAGCACGCCGTGACCGATGCTTCCGTCGACTTCAATCCGTACATTTGCGCCGACGCTTACGTCATCTCCTATGACTAGGTGCCGCGGCGCCCATAGCCAAGCACCTTTACCCACGGAGAATCTCTCGCCTACGTAGACTCGATTCTCCACTAGCGATCGGAGCTTGCGGGCGCTTCTGAGTCTGCGAAGTACTCCCGGGCTTGCCATTACATCACACCTTCTTCATGTGTAGGGGACGACATTTGAGCACTCGCTAAGTCAGGCAACGACGCTGTGCAGTGCTTGCATGACTGAAGTCCGGTATGTCGCCCAGGAGTATCTCCGCGCGGATTCAATCGCCATCACGCTCATCCGCTGTATGCAGGCCGGATCGTCGAGGATACTTTGGACAGCGTAGGTCAGCGATTCCGACATTGCGGTGGGAATGACTATACCACCGCCCTCGCGCACGATGTCCTCCGTGCCCGTCCCCGGAGTGACGATTGCGGGCAACCCAACACTAAGGGCTTCCAAAACAGTAAGAGACCTGCCTTCGACCAAGCTGGGAAGGACCAGTACATGATGCTGGGACATTAGCTCGAGAACTCGCCCGCGCGGCAGCACGCCCAAGTACGTTGCATCCGCGAGAAGCCGCTCGAGCGGTCGGCACTCGATGCTTAGCGGGTGGCCAACGATCGTCATCTCAATATTGCGAGACAGGTCGCTATGAAGCCTAGCAACATCAGCCAGTCCCTTTATCGCCTGAAGCCGACCCACAAAGAGAACCTTTAGCTTTCCTCTGCCATCCCAATTCCTGGGGGTCTCAGTCATGCGAACCTCCGGGCAACCGTATGGGATCTGCAGGATTCGCACGTCCGGTCTGACTTCTAGGACGCTCTCCGAGACCTGCGCACTGGGCGAAACAATCACATCCGACCGTGCAATATCCGCGTCCCCGTGCGACGATGTCAAATCTAGATCGTCAAGGCGAAGTGTTGGCGCCCATTCGGGGCTTCTCTCGCGTTCCCTCCTCGTAACCTCGATAAGTCTTCGCATTGTCACATGATGAGCCTCGAGAACTCGAATAACGCCTTCGTCTTGGATTCCATCGAATAGCTCGGCTGAATACCCAAGGTATCCGTACAAGATGTTTGTTTCAGGATGTATATCTCGTACCACCGCTCGCCCGAGTTGACGGGAGACCCATAGTGCATCCAACGGGCCGCCCAACTCAGTCAGCTTCCGAATCCGACGTAACGGTACACGTCTAACCATATTCCTGACAATCTCACGAGTTCTGACTGTCTTCAATTGCGATGGGCTGAGCATGTCATAGACGCGCTTGTTTGCGATCCGTGCAATCGATGCCGGCCAGGGCGGGCTCAAGAGCGGACTTATGCGTCCTACGGTCGTGTAAAAGGTCGAGAGAGAACGGTCCTCGACGAGAGCTCTCAACAGCTCCCGCACATTCTGATTCCCCGTCGGGTGGACTACCGATACATGCAAAGGGCGTGATTGCAAACTATGCTCCCGAACCATCTGCTGACATGAGGGGGCGCAGCACCTTCGCTGGCCAACCTCCGGCCACTACTTGTGCTGGAATGTCTTTCGTGACAAGACTGCCCGCGCCGATAACGCTTCCCGCGCCGATATGCACGCCCTTGAGAATGATAGACCGCGCCCCTATAAAAACATCATCCTCGATGTCGATTCGGTCAGACGGATCGCCAGGGGGGAGGGGAACATGTGTTCGTGGGTAGACATCGACAGGATGGAAATCCGTATCCGCAATCATGACGTCAGCGCCAACGAGCACCCTTCTGCCCAGCCGAACGCTGTGAACGGCACAAATCGTCGTTCCGCTCAACCCGCTTTCAGCACCGATTTCGATACTGGCCGCGGGTGACATCGTTCTCAGGATGATCGGCCGCGCGACGCCTAGCGCCGTCCGCCGAGAATCGGAAGTGAGGACTACACGGTCCGAGATCGAAATGCTGCTTCCGGGGACGAGTGTGACTATCGGACGGCCATGAAATACGACACTGTTACCCAGAACGAGGCCCATTTTCCTCAACTGGATACCGATAATGACACGGTGAATCCGCGAAAGGCCCCTAGTTATCATCAGGCCAAACCACCGTTTATAGCCGCCAATCGTCTCACGACATCGTTACGAAGACCTCCGGTCCGGTTCGCAAGGCCAATCGTCTTCTGGAATAAGACATCGTAAGTCGTCATCCGATCACGGCTTCCTTCTCAAGAGAACTCTTGCGGAAGACAGTTAGTGCGCCGCCCGGTGTACAGTCCACGATCTCCCGACCAGCCGCTTCCCAAGCATGCTTAGCGAGTTCAAACGAGTATTCGCTTGCGACAAGGTTTGGATTCAAGAATCTGGCTCCTTCCGGGAAATAGTCGACGGCGAAGTGGTCGGAGTCAGCGGCTCCCGCGGTCTCGACACGACTTGGGCGATCCGCGCCCGCAAATCGATGGTCGATTCCTACCAGAATCGCCTTCCTCCAACCAAGAAGATAGCCGACCTGAAGACCCCAGAACGTGACGGTGTGACCATGGTGGATCGACAATCCTAAGTGCTCGGCAAATAGCCATCTTCGGGCGATCCGCAAGCCGGCCGTGGGCCCATCTCTCTCCAATCCCTGGACCTGAGTCTCCGGGAGAAACAGGTTCGTCTCCAACTGGGAGAGTTCCGAACGGAAGTTCTCCAAAACATATGGATCATGAACGCAGAGCGCAATAGGGTGCGTGTCGAAGCGATCCCGAAGCAAGTAGCCTCGATTAAGGAGGATGTACGGCAATTCACGAGCCGAAGATAGAGACGTGATATTGACGCTGGGGCCATTACCAACAATTAGCCCGACCCTCCCAGCCTGACTTCCACGCAAGCTATCAAGCAGGGCGATGGTTGACCGCCCCAAATCACTCCGCTCGTAGGCCCCGAGCACGAATGGTTGCCGCAGATCGCCAGCTATCGTGCGGGTGCGCCCCAGGAGTCGGCCGACCCTGCCATCGCCGTACCTCGTTGACGCGAAACGTGGCTCCGATAGTTCGAGAGGGCGAGGGGCGAACACCGTCCGGGAACTCATGGTGCCACCCAAACAACATCGCTTGGTGAAGCCGACTGCCACATGCCCACCAATCCCGGTACAATTGTGTTCGCCACGATCTCGCAGCCGAGTGGCATTCGCATTCTGCATCTGAACATCTCAACCCAACCTCTTCGCTCTCGAACTTATTACATTCTGGTAGACGTCAGATACTCCGATTGCTGCCGTAGCCCAGCGAAAACGTGAAGAGTATTCTCGAGCCTTCTTAGCGTACGCCTGCCTGGACTCAACATCAGTCATCAAATTCGACAAGGCATCCGAGAGCGCATTCACACGTAGAGGGATCATGATCAGTGCTCCCGCATCTGACGCCGACGGCGCTATCCCAACGTTGCCCGAGGTAACGACGGTGCATCCGGCCGCGAGGGCCTCTGCAACCGCAACTCCAAAGCTCTCATCTTCGCTGGGTAGGACGAAGATGTCAGCCTGAGCAAGGAGCAAGGCACGCTGCTCAGCGTCTACACGGCCCATAAACGTGACCCGGTCGAAAATACCGAGTTCTGTAGCCAATTCTGTCGGAACGAAATCGATGTCTTCATCGACAGGACCGGCCACTGACAATCGCCAGTCGAGCGATCGCATCTCATCCGCGGCGAGAGCATACAGTACAAGATCTAGGCGCTTCTTGCGCGCGACGCGCCCTAAGAAGAGCACCTGTACAACGCTATTGTCACGTCTGGCGAGTGAGAAGAGCGCCTCATCGACCCCGAGCGGAACCTCGTAGACCGGCGCATTGATTGCTCGTTGCGCATCTCGGCTCTCTCTCGGACTACTCGTAATAAGTCCCGCCACACGCTCAAACCCATATCGGTCAACTACGGTGTTGTAGAGACGCTTCTTTCGTGTTCCTTCACTCATGTGATAGGCGTCCAGCGCGCCGTGGGGCTCAACCACGTAGGGAACCCGCCGTAGACGGGCCACAACCATCGCTGCTGTCGTAGTAAAGGTGTTCACACTGTGGATATGCACGACATCAGCGTGCGAGATGCTCCGCCACAGGGGGATGATTATCCCTGGTGCGAAATTCCATGACCGAGGCGGCAGTGAGCGCACAACCTTCACGCTGTTCTGCTGCACGAAGTCTTGATCGTCCGGAACAACACCCTTGTTGGTCGTCAATGTCACCACGCCAAGACCTAGCTTCGTCAGTTCGGGGATTAGACCTCGCAGGGTCTCTGACGAGCCACCATCACGTCGGGCATAGGAAGGCGTGACGTGTACCACATTCATCCGGGCGACTTCGCGTCGTGCCAACTCGCGTGCCTTGACGCCGATCTGCCAGTAATACATCGCGAGCGCCAGGGCATAATCGAATCCCGCTCGCCCGTCGAGGAACCCGACGCGACCGAAGTAGGCGTACATGAAGAAGAGCAGCGGCTTGAACGGGACTCGGTCGAATACTCGACCCTTGAGCGTACGTCGACCTCGAATCTGCTCACGTAGGGATGAGCGAGTTCGAAGATGCGCTTCCCAATCTGAGTATTTGTTGTGGCGAGCGAACCACGTTGCAACCGGATCCAGGTCATTGTGAAGAATACGACCCTGAAGACGACTTACTGACTGGTTGGCCTCGGGTTGATAGTGCCCTTCGAGTTCCCCCATACCTGGCGCATCTAAGTCGTCGACCTCCGGAAACATGACGAAGCCCTTTCGCACTAAACATCGCTTGGTTACTCGATGTCCGTGACGCAAGCGTCGCCCCGCGAAGACATAGTCGAGGTCGATATCGAAGGCAACGGCGCCAGCGCCCGCGTCCCCATTTGCAAACAAGCGTCGCAGTTCGGCAATCAAGTCTGGTTGAGGGCTCTCGTCGGCATCTATGAAGAGAACCCACTCGTTGCGGGTATTGAGATTGTCAAGCTGCCACTGCTTCTTCTTGGGATAGCGTCCGTTCCACGTGAAGTTGACTACAACCGCGCCGAGCGCCTCCGCGATTTCCTTGGTCCGATCAGTGCTGTCAGAGTCAACCACAATCACTTCATCGAAGTCGACAAGCTTCACCAAGCAGTCCGCAATGCCGACTTCCTCATTCTTCGTCTGCACAAGTACCGTGATGGGAATCTCTACCTCGGTCATTTCCCCTCGACTCGCGTGAATCGCTTGGCCACAAATACCGCGGGATTGCCACCCCAAACCTCCCCTGGCGGGACCTCCATTCCGTCGAGCAAACTGAGGGGTCGCACTAGCGCCGACCGACCCACCCGAGCCCCACCTAACACAACGCAACGAGAGGTGACCCATGCGCCCTCCTCGACAACAATCGGCCTGGTCATGAGCGCCATATCGCGGCGATGAGCGTGGCTTCCGGTCGTCAAGAAGGTCTCCTGTGAGATGACGACGTCGTTGGCGATGCGAATGTGATCCTGATTATGAAACCACACACCCTCTCCGATCCACGACCGGTCGCCAATGTGGAGCTTCCACGGAAACTTCACGCGAGTGCGCGGCCGGAACACCACTCCACGGCCGATTTCGGCCCCGAAGGCACGCAGGACACGCACGCGCAAGCTCGAACTGACCTGCCAGGCGTTCGTCACAAACAGGAGTTCGCAGATCGCCCAGAGGTAGACGAACCAGGCGGGCCGATCCCACGCGGCGTGCTCGCCTGGAGCCTTCGATAGATCTATCACCGGAACATCTGGCATGGGGGACTGCCTTTCGAAACCAGGGGGAAACGTCTCTCACGGTAGGGTCTTGGCATGCCGCGACCCCCGCTCCGCGTCACTGTACTCGGACTGAACTACCCCCCTGAACCGACCGGCATCTCCCCCTACACAGGAGCGATGGCCCGCGGGCTCGCTGAGCGTGGGTTCAGGACCCGAGTGCTGACGACGCACCCTCATTATCCGGAATGGAGTGTGGCGGCAGGTTACGGACAGTGGTCACGCAAGGAACATATCGACGGTGTGGGTGTGCATCGTATGAAGCACTTCGTGCCGGAGCGGCCGTTCGGAATGAAGCGTCTGGCGTCGGAGGTCAGCTTCGGCCTCAGACTCCAGGCGGCGTCGTGGCAGCAACCCGACGTCCTGGTCATGATCTCGCCGGCGCTGATCGCATCGACGATGGCAGCCGCGCGCGCCAGGATCTTTCATCGCAAGACACCGGTCGTCGTGTGGGTGCAGGACCTCTACACGCTCGGTCTCGCAGAGACAGGTCAGGGTGGGGGTCTCGTCGGAAAGGTGATGAATGCCACCGAGGGGTGGCTGCTGCGCCATGCCGATCGTGTTGTGGTGATCCACGATCGATTCGCCTCGCGCGTGCAG
>Ga0075012_10004196_pt1 | contig 13469 bp, 12 predicted proteins | sample All_14_2_FD_71474 | JGI IMG/M metagenome (GOLD analysis project Ga0075012, IMG submission 71474) | Freshwater microbial communities in response to fracking from Pennsylvania, USA - Allegheny Zone_MetaG_DW_15 | ecosystem: Environmental > Aquatic > Deep subsurface > Groundwater > Drilled... | reverse complement strand
CCGTTTACCCTGTTGACCGATTCTGTCGTCGGTTTCGCGCGCGCGAAACGGCGGACGACACATGAAACTCGACGGCAAGCGCATCCTCGTTACCGGAGCCGACGGCTTCATCGGCTCGCACCTGACCGAGCGCCTGGTCCGGCGCGGACTGAATGTGCGGGCCTTCGTCCTGTACAACAGTTTCAACAGCTGGGGCTGGCTGGACCGCGCCGATGAACAGGTGAAGGCGTCACTGGATGTCTTCATGGGCGATGTCCGCGATCCGCACGGGGTCCGCACGGCCATGCAGGGATGCGACGTGGTCCTGAACCTCGCCGCCCTGATCGCGATCCCCTACAGCTATCATTCGCCCGACACCTATGTTGACACCAATATTCGTGGCACGCTGAATCTGGTGCAGGCGGCGCGCGACCTGGGGGTCGAGCGTTTCATCCACACCTCGACCAGCGAAGTCTACGGCACCGCCCGCTATGTCCCGATCGACGAGGCGCATCCGCTTCAGGGGCAGTCGCCCTATTCGGCGTCAAAGATCGGCGCCGACCAGATGGCGCTCAGCTTCCATGCTGCCTTCGGCACGCCGGTCTCGGTGATCCGCCCCTTCAATACCTACGGCCCGCGTCAGTCGGCCCGCGCCGTCATACCGACCATCATCACCCAGATCGCGGCCGGCGAGCGTCGTATCAAGCTGGGGGCTGTGCACCCGACCCGGGATTTCAACTATGTCGCCGACACCGTCGCCGGCTTCGAGGCCCTGGCAGAATGCGACGCGGCCATCGGCCAGGCGGTGAATGTCGGCTCCGGCTTCGAGATTTCCATCGGCGACACGGCCCGGCTGATCGCCGAGGTCATGGGGGTCGAGATCGAGATCATCACCGACGACCAGCGGCTTCGTCCGGCCCTGTCGGAGGTCGAGCGCCTGTGGGCGGCAAATGCCCTGATGACCCGGCTCACCGGCTGGACCCCGGCCTATGGTGAGGGTGAAGGTTTCCGGCGGGGTCTGGCAGAGACCGTCGACTGGTTCATGCAGCCGGGCAATCTGGCGGGCTACAAGCCGGGGATGTATGCGCTGTGACCGCCGCGCCCGCCACTCGCGCCGAGGACCTGAACGGGGCGGTGATCGAGGTCCTGCGCGGCGTCCTGGGGCCTGCGGACGGGTTCGTCCCCCTGCATGAACCCGAGTTCCGGGGCCGGGAAGCCGCCTATGTCACCGACTGTATCGAGACCGGCTGGGTCTCGTCTGTTGGCGGCTATGTGGACCGGATCGAGCGGGACCTGGCCACGATCACTGGCGTCGGCCATGCCGTAGCCACCGCAAACGGCACCTCGGCCCTGCACATCGCCCTGATGCTGGCCGGCGTCACGGCCGGGGACGAGGTCCTGGTGCCCGCCCTGACCTTTGTGGCGACCGCCAATGCCGTCGCCTATCTGGGTGCCCGTCCCCATTTCGTCGATTCCGAGGATCGGTCCCTGGGCATCGATGCCGATGCGCTCGAGACCTACCTTCAGGGCGCGGCCCGGCTTGAAGGTGGCATCTGCATCAACCGGCAGACCGGCGCACCGATCCGGGCCCTGGTCGTGCTGCACGTCTTCGGCCACCCCTGCGATCTCGGCGCCCTGTCCGCCCTGGCCGCGCGCTGGAACCTCGTGCTGGTCGAGGATGCGGCAGAGGCCCTGGGATCGCAGTACCGGGGCCGCCATGTCGGCGGGCATGGCCGGCTGTCGGCGCTCAGCTTCAACGGCAACAAGATCGTCACCACCGGCGGCGGCGGCGCCGTCCTGACCGATGATCCCGATCTGGCCCGGCGCGCCAAGCACCTGACCACCCAGGCCAAGGTCCCGCACCCCTGGGCCTTCAGCCACGACGCGGTCGGTTACAACTACCGCATGCCCAACCTGAACGCCGCCCTCGGCTGCGCCCAGCTGGAGCGGCTGGACGACATGCTGGAGCGCAAGCGTGCCCTCGCCGCCCGCTATCAGGCTGCCTTCACCGGCTTCCCCGGTCTGAGGTTTCTGGCCGAGCCGGACGGCACCCGCAGCAACTACTGGCTCAACGCTCTGATTCTTGAGGACCCGCAGGCCCGCGACGGCCTTCTGACGGCCCTGAACGCGGCGGGACTGATGGCGCGCCCGGTCTGGACCCTGATGCACCGCCTGCCGATGTTTGCGGACAGCCCCCGCGCGCCCCTGCCGGTCGCAGAGCGGCTGGAGGCGACCCTGGTCAACATCCCCTCCAGCGCCCGGCTGGCCGACCAATGAGCCGGATCGCCGTGGTCACCGCTGGTCGCGCTGAGTATGGCCTGCTCAGTCCGGTTATGCGGGCCATCGCTGCGGCACCGGGGCTGGAACTGCTGACCCTCGTGACCGGGACCCATCTGGAGCCGGCCTTCGGCGAGACGGTCCAGGCCATCACGGCAGACGGCTTTCACGTGGATGCCCGCATCCCCATGGCCCTGGGCGACGACAGCCCTGCCGGGATCGCAGCCTCCATGGGTCTGGCCCTGTCCGGCCTGGTTGAGGCTCTTGTCCGGTTGAAGCCTGACCTGATGCTGGTGCTGGGCGACCGGTTCGAGAGTCTCTCGGCCGTCCAGGCGGCCATGCTGGCCGGTGTCCCTGTGGGCCATATCGCCGGCGGAGACATCACCGAGGGCGCCTTTGACGACGGCATCCGCCATGCCATCACCAAGCTGTCTCACCTGCATTTCGCCACCAATGCCCAGTCTGCAGACCGGATCCGGCAGATGGGCGAGGATCCGGCCCGTGTCCATGTCACCGGCAGTCCGGGACTGGACGTCATCCGCCTGAGCCCGGCGATGGACCGGACTGCGCTGGAGGCGTTGCTGGGCGCGCCGCTGGGTGATCGGAACCTGCTGGTGACCTTCCATCCGGTCACCCTGGCGCAGGACAACGGCCTGTCACAGTTTCAGGCCCTGCTGGCGGCGCTGGATACCCTGCCTGCCCGGACGGTGAAGTGGTTCACCCGACCCAATGCTGATCCCGGTCATGCGGCGCTCAACGCCACTCTGGATGCCTGGGCCGGGACGCGTTCCGACGTGCGGGTCCATGCCTCCCTGGGACAGACTCGGTATCTGGGCCTGATGGGTCATGTGGACGCGGTCGTCGGCAATTCGTCCAGCGGCCTTTACGAGGCACCGTCCTTTCGCATTCCGACGATAGACATCGGGGATCGCCAGGGCGGCCGACTGGCGGCGGCCTCGGTCATCCGCTGTGCCCCGACGCTGTCCGGCATCGTCTCTGCCCTGGCCGAGGCTGAGACCCTGGATTGTTCAAAGGTGATCAACCCCTATGGCGACGGCCATGCCAGCGAGCGGATTGTGTCCGTCCTGAACACCCTGGCCGATCGGCGCAGTCTGCTGGCCAAGGCGTTTCACGAGGTGTCGGCATGACCCGGGTTCTGATCATCGCGGAGGCGGGCGTAAATCACGACGGGTCGCTGGATGACGCCCTGACCATGATCGACGTCGCCGCTGCTGCCGGTGCCGATGTGGTCAAATTCCAGACCTTCCGCGCCGAGGCCCTGGTCACCAACCGCGCAGCCAAGGCCGCCTATCAGGTCGCCAATACCGGCCACGATGGCGGTCAGATGGCCATGTTGAAACAGCTCGAGCTGGGGGCCGGCGATCATGACGTCCTGCTGCAGCGATGCCGCGCCCGCGGCATACGTTTCATGTCCACGGCCTTTGACATGGACAGTCTGGACCTTCTGGCCGGGCTCGACATGCCGGCGATCAAGATTCCGTCCGGGGACCTGACCTGGGGGTCCATGCTGCTGAAGGCGGCGCGCGTCGGCCCGCCCCTGATCGTCTCGACCGGCATGGCGACGCTCGAGGAGGTCCGCCAGGCCCTGGCCGTCATCGCCTTTGCCATCAGCCGGCCGGGACAACCCTCGTCCTGGGCCGATGTCGAAGCCGCCTGGGGCGATCCGTCGGCGCGAGCGGCCCTGGCGCAGAAGGTCACCCTCCTGCACTGCACGACCCAGTATCCGGCGCCGCCCGAGGCGGTGAACCTGCGGGCCATGACGACCATGGCCGAGGCCTTCGATCTGCCGGTCGGCTATTCCGATCACACCCTTGGCACTGCGGTCTCCATCGCCGCTGTGGCCCGCGGTGCCGTCGTCATCGAGAAGCATTTCACCCTGGATCGTCAGCGCCCGGGGCCGGATCACGCCGCCTCTCTGGAGCCTGCCGAGCTGACGGCCATGATCGCGGCCATCCGTACCGTCCAGACGGCCCTGGGCTCAACGGTCAAGGCTCCGACCCCGGCGGAAGCGGGCAATATCGCCATTGCCCGACGCGGTCTGGTCGCGTCCCGGCCCATTGCGGCCGGAGAGGTTCTGGTTGCGGATATGCTGACCGCAAAGCGCCCGGCTGACGGGGTTTCGCCCATGCGGATATGGGACCTCGTCGGAACATCGGCGCGCGGCCCGCTCGCGCCTGACGAGGCCATCCTGCCATGACCGCCCCGGTGATCATTGTCGGGGCGGGTGGCCACGGGCGGGTCCTGGCCGATGCGCTGTTGCTGAGCGGGCGCACGGTTCTGGGCTTTGTCGATGCCGATCCGGCCCTGTTCGGCGCCAGCCGCCTGGGATTGCCCGTGCTGGGGTCCGACGCGGATCTTCAGGAGGGGCGCTGGCCCGAGGCCGTGCTGGTGAACGGCGTCGGCGGCAGGCCCGGTGCCAGGGTTCGCCGCGAGGTTCAGGAGCGCCTTGAGGCCGGGGGCCGTCGCTTCACCGGCGTGATCCATCCGGCTGCCGTGGTCTCTGCCTTCGCCGATGTGGATGAGACGGCCCAGGTTCTGGCCCGGGCGGTCGTTCAGGCCGGTGGGACCGTATCGCACGGCAGCATCGTCAATACGGCCGCTGTGGTCGAGCATGACGGTCTGCTGGAGCCGTTTGTGCACCTCGCTCCGGGTGCGGTGTTGTGCGGTGATGTCCGGATCGGTGCCGGCAGCCACATCGGTGCCGGCGCGGTGGTGCGCGAGGGCGTACTGCTCGGGCCGGGCGTGGTGGTAGGCGCGGGAGCCGTGGTTCTGGCCGACCATCCGGGCCCCGGCGTTCTGGTCGGCAATCCCGCGCGGGAGAGGATGAGACGATGAAGGCCTGGCAGGACGCACTGATTGCACCGGATGCGGATATCCGGGAGGCGCTGAAAGTCATTGATCGCACCGGCGCGGGTATCGCCCTGGTGGTTGACGCTGAACGCCGGCTGATCGGCACCCTGTCCGACGGGGATATCCGCCGGGCCCTGATCCGGGGTGCCGCTCTGGAGGATCCCTGCGTCGGGCCCAGTCATCGCGACCCCCTGACGGCCGGACCGGAGCTCGACCGGGGCGGGGTTCTGGGTCTGTTACGCAGCCAGAAACTGCGTCAGTTGCCGATCGTAGATGCCGACCGCCGCGTGGTGGGTCTGGCGACCCTGGCCGACTATCTGGATATCCCGGAGCGGCCGCACGGGGTGATCATCATGGCCGGGGGACGCGGTACCCGGCTGGCCGAGCTGACCCGCACAACGCCCAAGCCGATGCTGCATATCGGGCCGCGGCCGATCCTGGAGACCATCGTCCAGAATTTCGCCGATCAGGGGTTCCGCAACATCTTCCTGGCCGTGAACTACAAGGCCGAACAGATCGAGGCCCATTTCGGCGATGGCTCGGACCGGGGGCTGAACATTCGCTACCTGCATGAGACCCGCCCGCTCGGTACCTGCGGCGCGCTCAGCCTGTTGCCGGACGACCGTCCCGAGGGGCCGATCATCGTGACGAACGGCGATGTTCTGTCCAAGGAAGACTATGGCTTCGTCATGGACCGCCATCTGGCGTCCGGTGCCGACGGCAGCATGCTGGTGCGTGAATACGAGATGCAGGTCCCGTTCGGCGTTGTCGATCAGGCCGACGGGGCGGTCCGGTCCATCCGCGAAAAGCCGACCCAGAGGTTCACCATCAACGGCGGGGTCTACGTCCTCTCACCGCGCGCGGTATCGCTGGTGCCGCATGATGTCTTCTTCGACATGCCGCAGCTGTTGCAGAAGATGCTGGAAGCCGGCCTTCCCCTGCGGACCCATGCGGCCGACAGCTACTGGGTCGACATCGGGCGGATGGCCGACTTCGAAAAGGCCAATGCCGAGTTCAGCCAGACGTTCGGCTGAACAGGGCCGGCGGCGGTCAGGCGTGGTGCGTCCTGTCTTCGCGGTCGTCCGTCGCGCTTCTGGCCGCAAGCTCCAGGATGCCGCAGCACAGGGCGAACCAGACCATCATCAGCTCGGTCCGTAGCGGATAGTCGACGGTCGAATGGGCCAGGACGACGACAATGGCGATGGTCGCCGCCCGCTCCATGTTCCGCGCCGGCGAAGGTCCGCCTCGCCAAGCCGCCCAGCCTCGGCGGCCGAACCAGACGAAAAAGGCGATCAACAGCGCAATCCCCAGCCAGCCGGTTTCCAGCCAGATTTCCAGGAAGTCATTGTGTGCATTGTTGAAATAGAAGGGCGATAGAACTTCAAGCGCCTCGACCGAGCGATAGACATTGTTGAAGGACCCTAGCCCGGACCCTACAGGCAGATAGGTCTGGGCCGCCTCGATCACATAGGGCCATTCCTCGAATCGGCCCTCACGCGAGGGCAGGCTTTCAAACCGTTCGATGATGGGCCCGAGGCCAAAGGTGGCCACGACACCGATCGCGACGATGCCGACCCCCGCCATGGCCACGGTCCGCAGGTCCAGACGGCCGCGTCCCGATCCGACCCAGGCGGCCAGCAATCCCGCGATCAGGGAAGGTCCGACAATGCCGATACCGGCGCGGGACCGAATGGCACCGACCGCGATGATGGCCAGGGCCACGAAGGCGATGCCCAGCCCCAGGGTCAGGTCCGCCTGACGGCTACGGTCGCGTACCAGACCCGAGGCGGCCAGGGCGGCAGCAAACGGGATGGTCGAGTTACACAGGGCGGCCATATGGTTGCGGTTGGCGAAAAACCCGACGGCCAGCCCCGGATCCGTCCAGGAATAGGGATACAGGACCTCGTTCGAGGTCGCGACCTGGGCTGTGGCCAGCAGGATCGCGGCAAGGCTGAGGGCCAGTACCAGCCAGACCAGCTTTCGGCGCAAGGCATGCGGTGTCAGCAGGGTCGCGGCGAACATTGCCAGTGGCGGCAGGAGAGCCAGGAAAGCCCGCCACGTGAAATCAGGGGTCAGGCTGATAACGCCCCAGCCCGGGGCGACACCTGTTACCTCCAAGGCCTGAACCAGCGATTCGCGGCCGGGCAGGGCGGTCCAGACAAAGGCCGGCAGTGGGATCAACTGTATCAGAGGGATTGCCGCTACCAGTCCGGCGATGGACAGGGCGAAACGATGCCGCTTCCAGGCTTCGGCCCGGACCATCGCCAGTCCCGCGAGGACGATCAGGGGAAGGGCGGTCAGTTCGACCATGGCCAGGCGCAGGACATTGGTCCGGCTGGCCCCGCCGAAGAGGAAGGCCATGACCAGCAAGGCTGCCATGGCGATGACGATACGACCGGTGTCGTCGGGGCCTCGGCGACTATTCGATAAAGGGGCCATCAGGCTCGTTGTCCGAGACGGGGGACCTGCATGGCCCTGTGTTTCCCATCGATAAAGTCTGGTCGCGCGCGGCGCAACACATAGGAGCCTCGCTCATGTCCTTGAGCGTCCGCAGCGTTTGTCGGTGCAGGTGTGGGGCCACGGTCGTCGGGCCCCCTTTTTCTTCGCTGCACCGAACCCGGGCGCTACTGAGCCGGGGGAACCCGGCGTGGATGCCCAGTCTGACTTCCGGGCATGAAAAGGCCGGCGCACCAGGGAGAGTGGCCGGCCAAATCAGTTGATTTACGGCGCCCGGAGACGTCGTCAGATCAATCAGTCGCTTTCGGCTTGGTCGATCAGCTCGGCGACCGTGATGCCCAGAACGGCGGCGATGGCAACCAAGGCCGTCAGCGGCAGGGCCAGCAGGAAGGCGTCGTCGGAAGCGCCGACACGGGCACCAACGCGGTCACCGACACGCTCGGCAGCGGTAGAGGCGGCGGCGGCTTGCCCCGCGACGAGAAGCAGACCGATACCGGCCGCGACAATAGCTTTACGCATGGCAATCCCCTTTGATTTTGACCCGAGCGGTGATCCACACGGTATGACGTAAATCGTTATGCCCGGCTTTCGTTCCAAACACAAGCGAAATGCTGCATCGCACATAACCCCTCAGTATCAGGAGGGTCTCGTGATGCTCAGGCTGTCGAGCCAGCTGACGGACTCACGTCGACGGTCCCCGCCCGCAAACGTGACCGATAGCCACTGCATGGGGCAGCCTGGCGGGGTGGTGAAATCGATCACAGTGTCCGACCAGGTCGCCGTGCGTGAGAGCGGTGCGGTAGCAAAGGGCTGGCTGGAGCCATAGCAGGTCAGGCTGATGACGCCTGCGGTTTCGGCCGGTGTTTCGGACCAGCTGCGGAAAGACAGCCTGTGTGGGCCTTCAGCGATCTGCACCAGCTGCTGGGCGGCCGTAAATCCGGAAAAGCCGTTATGCGACAGCCGCAGGGCCGGCTCATCCGCGTCGTCCCGGGTCATCTCGGCGGAGCCGTCTCCGGGCTCGAAGCTCCAGGCGAAGGGGGCAAGTCCGTCAGGACCCGAGAAATCGCCGTTGACCACGCCCGCCCGGGCCGCCGGACGTCCGATCTGCTGGCGCACGGCCATGATCAGTCCCAGCCGGCCCTCGTTGAGCCAGCTGCGATAGGTCAGTGTCAGCTCGTCGTCGGTGGCCGCGCCCTTGTTCGGCTGCAGGGCGATGATGTAGCCCGCCAATATGGCGTTGCCGGCATCGGTCTTCCTCAGATCCGCAAAATAGCTGGTGCGCCAGGGCGGATCGACCGACAGCAGCCGGGCTATGACCTGCAGCCCCCGCGGGTCCGACTGGGCCAGGGCGGTGAACAGTTTGTAGACCTGCGGCGCGGCCGGCGTCTGGCGCCGCGCCAGGGTCTCGGCGTGGGCGACGGCCGAGGCGACATCGCCCTGGCGCAGGCGGCGCTGAATCAGCCAAGTATGGGACGGGTCGTTGCGCAGGCTGAAATTGCCTGAAAGGGTCAGGATCTCGTCGGCCTGGTCCTCACGACCCAGCGCCGCCTCGCTCAGGCCGGCGACATTCAGCGCATCGATATTGAACGGTGCGGGCCGAAGTGCCTCTTGCGCCAGCACCAGCGCATCTTCGTAGCGCTTATCCTCAAAGGCGTCGCGCGCGGCTCGCGTCAGCACCGAAGGCGATCCCGGTGCCAGACGAACCGCCAGCTCAAGCGGAGCCCGCTCCAGCAGGGGGTTGATCAGGATCTGCCACCCCAGCCAGACTGCCGCGACACCGAAGACGTAAGGGCTCCAGTCCGAGGCGGCTGCCGCCGCCCCGGTTGATCCGCCCTTCGTCTTCCTGCCCCGCCTCAAGCTTCCTCAGCCTTTCTGCGCCGTTCTTCCATGCCGTAGTTGTAGTCGTATGCGTAGTCGTAGCCGCCGTAGGATGCAGCCTTGGCATTGAACTTGGTGAAGACGACGCCGAGGATTCGGCCGCTGCCAATGGACAGGCGCCGGATGGCACCCCGCGCCTGGGCGCGGCGGGTGCTGCGGCTCTCGACCACAAACAGGGTCCCCTCAACCGCCGCGGCGAGCAGGGGGGCGTCGGCGAAGCCCAGAACGGGCGGTCCGTCGATCACGATGTGGTCGTACTGTGACATCGCTTCTGCGATCAGGCCGGTGAGGCGGTCACTGCCCCACAGTTCAGCGGGGTTCGGCGGAAGCGGTCCGCAAGGCAGGAATGCCAGGCTCTTGTAGCCCGAATCGATCGCGAGGGACTGCAGGTCGCCCGAGCCCGCCAGCAGGTTCGAGAAGCCCTGGCTGTTGTCGAGCCCGAGAACCCGATGAAGGGACGGATTGCGCAGGTCCCCGTCCGCCAGAAGAACCCGCTTGCCCACGCGGGCCAGGTTCAGGGCGACCGCGAATGCTGTTGTGGACTTACCCTCGCCAGGCTTGGAACTGGTAACGACCAGGCTGGCCGGGGCCCCGTTCCGGGTCGAAAACTGCAGGGCTGTTCGCAGCGAGTAGTAGGCCTCGGAGAATCCGGATCGGACATCCGCCAGCGCCGTGGCCGGCTTCTCGTCGCGTTCCAGCAGGGGAACCACGCCGAGAACGGGAAGGCCCAGCTTTTGCTCGATGTCTTCCGGCGTGGCCAGGGTTTCGTCCAGAGCTTCGAAGAGCAGGGCACCGAGCACGCCCAGCGCGCCGCCGAGCAGGGTCGCGATGACCAGGTTCAGCAGCATGTTCGGGCTTGAAGGTGCGCCCGGAGGTTCAGCGCGGTCGATGATCGACACGTTGTTGACGGTCACACCGCCGGCGGCACCGACTTCCTTGTAGCGTTGCAGCAGGCCGTCATACAGCGTGCGGCTGGTGTCGATCTCACGCTGCAGAATGTTGTACTGGATGCTGCGGTCGCGCAGGTCCAGCACGTCGCCCTTCAGCCCGTTGACCTGCGCCGTAAGCGCACGCTCCTCGTTCGCCGCTGTCTGGTATTCGGACCGGATGGAGTTCCGGATCGTGCCGCCGATCTCCTGGATGCCGCGATCCAGTTCGGTGATGCGGGCACGAAGCTGGCGCATTTCCGGGTAGTCCGGCTGATAGATGCTCAGCTTCTGCTGGTATTCAGACTCGAGCCGGGCCTTTTCCTCGCTCAGGCGCTGGACGGCACCGTTTTCAAGGACCGCCGGCAGGCTGAGCAGCGGTGTGCTGCTGGCGGTGCGCCAGCGTTCCTCGGCCGCGATCCGCGCGGCCTGGGCAGCGGCCAGGGAGCCGTTGAGGGTGGCAAGATTGCGGGAAGCGAGCGATTCCTGGTTCGAGGAGTCCGACTGATCCCTCAGATTGATGATCTGCTGCTGGGACGCATAGGCGACCAACTGTCGTTCCGTTTCCTCAAGCTTCGACTTGGTCTGTGCAATGCGCTCTTCAAGGAAGTCACGCACGTAGGAGGTGGACTCGAAGCGGCGGTCCAGGCTGGCCTGGATGAAATTCTCGGCGAAGGCGTTTGCGACGCGCGCCGACAGCGCAGGGTCGGGGCTGTTGAACTCGATCATCACCAGGCGCGAGCCCGCGACGGGCGCGATGCCCAGGTTGGCCATGACCACGCCGAGCACCAGTTCACGGCGGGCGGCGATCCGCTCGGCTGCGGTGCCCTCTTCCGGATCGGGCGGCGTGACCTCCATGGTGACCAGGAAGGCGTCTGAGTTCGCCAGGCCCATGGTGTCGATCACGCGTTCAGCCAGCGATCGGCTTTGCAGCAGCCCGTACTGGGTGTTGTAGAATTCTTCACCCTGGATCTGCGTCTCGCTGGCGATGACGTCAGTGTCCTTGTCCAGGACGCGCGCGCCCTCACGATCGATCTGGATCGTGGATGCGGCCGTAAAGATCGGCGTCATCAGCAGCGTGATTGTCAGGCCGATGACGATGGCGGCGAGAGTCGTACCCGCGATCAGGATGCGATGCTTGATCGCAAGCCGCATGTAGCGGGCGAGGTCGAATTCCCCGGCCCCGTCATCGCCACGAGGAGCGGCATTCCCGAAATCGGATCCGGAGCCCGGTCCGCGTCGGGCGTCGTCATTGGTGGCGAACGCGTCACCGGTCATATCGGGATCCACTCAGTTGTTTGCTTGAAAGAGCGCTGCGCCGACCGGGGCCGGGAACAGCGGGAATGATGGAGCGGGCTGAACCAAACCCCAAATGACACAAGGTGTCACGCGCAAGAGAGCCTGCAGGATAGCCTTGGCGGCACGGCGTTCGCGTCATGGGTGCATGCACCCCGGGTTTCGGCGATCCTGTTGCGGTGCAGCAACAGCCCGGGCGCGAGGGCTCCCCTGTCTTGCTGCGGGCGCATGCGCCTGTTGCGAAATCCCCATGGTCATCTGGACTAGTAGGGCCGGAAGATCGCGAGGGCGGGGACGGCGGACAGAATTTCACGCAGAGCGGCATTCAGGCGCGACCGATCGACAACCACGACGTCATCGCCCTGGATGACGGGGTCCTCCATCGTGCCGTTCCGGATGGCCTGCAGGTCGAACAGGGCAACCGAGCGTTGACCATCGACGACACGGAAGACGGCGACACTGGTCAAATCTGCCGTCCGTGTCGGGCCCTCGGCCATGGCCACGGCCTGAACCAATGTGGTTCGTCCCCGCATCTCATAGACGCCGGGCTTGGTCACATCGCCGTCGATCGTGACCTTCTGGCTCGCGGACTCGGCGATCGAGACGCTGACCTGCGGGTTCTGAAGATACCGGGTCGCGAGCTGCGCCCGGATGCTCTCGGATAGCTGCTGCGGCGTCAGACCGGACGCCTGGATGGTCCCGATCAGGGGCATCTGGATGTTGCCGGAGGCATCGACGCGTATTTCATCGAACGAAAGGTCCGGTACCTGGAAGACAGAGACCTTCAGCAGGTCGGTCGCGCCGATCCGGTAGTCATCGGACTGTGAAGTGGTCGACCGGGACTCCAGGTAAGCGGGATCGATCGTGGTGGCGGCCGTCATCGCTCCGGGGTCACGGGTGGTGCCGACACATCCGGAGAGGATCGCCGCAGTGATGACGAGCAAGGCGAAGCGCATGGGAACGGGATTCCTGTCGGTCTAGGCCGCCTTGAACAGGCGCTGGAAAAAGCCACCGGCTTGGGCTGTGGGTCTGGCAGAGCAGACAGCCGCAGGCAAACTGGAAGGCAGGGCGTTGTCTAGCACTGCCTGAGGCCGGGTCAAAACCATGTCGCGCGCAGCCTGGTCTCCCAGCCGCCGCGCGACAGCCTCGACGGCTTCAGACAGGACCGGCGATCGCGTGCGCATATTGTGGGCGTCGGTCGCGAGAATATGCACGAGACCCTCGTCAAGCATGCGCTCTGACCAGTACTGGGCGCGCCGGCCGAATTTACCTGTAACGGACGCCGCCGTCAGCTGGATCCAGGCACCGCTGTGGACCATTTCGCCCATGGCCTCGTAGTGATCCTCGATCCACCGAAGGCGCTCGGGATGCGTGATGATCGGCAGATAGCCTGCCGTCATGACGCTGAAGATCGAGTCGTTCATTCGCGGTGGAGCGATGTTATGAGGAGGCTCAAACAGGAAATAGCGGCTGTCTGAAAGCGTCAGGATTCGGCCGGATTTCAGTCCGTCGATCAGGTCGGGCACCAGGTGGACGTCGGCACCGGTCGTCAGGCGCAGCGGGATTTCATTCTGGTCCAGCGCGGCCTGCAGCGCAGCGACATGGCGGCGGATTTCGGGGCCGGTATTCTCATAGTACCCTGGCATGATGTGAGGCGTGCAGGCCGTCACTGTAATGCCGTCTGCGACCGCCCTGCGGGCCATGGCCAGGGAAAGCTCGATATCGGGCGCGCCGTCGTCAATACCGGGGAGGATATGACAATGCAGATCGATCATTTCGCCTCCC
>Ga0075012_10004195_pt1 | contig 13470 bp, 11 predicted proteins | sample All_14_2_FD_71474 | JGI IMG/M metagenome (GOLD analysis project Ga0075012, IMG submission 71474) | Freshwater microbial communities in response to fracking from Pennsylvania, USA - Allegheny Zone_MetaG_DW_15 | ecosystem: Environmental > Aquatic > Deep subsurface > Groundwater > Drilled... | reverse complement strand
CCAGTAATATCATACCAGTCGTACATTTATTGTGCTTCTAGTCTTCCTTTCCTTGATCTGAGTTCCCTTTTATGTATGTGGCGATAAGGCTTACAATTTCTACGAGCAGTACAAACTTCCAAGTTTTCTCTACCTACCGGATCTAGGTACACTGATACCTTCATTCAAAAACTCAAACCGAACTCAGGAGGAAGAGGAACGGGGCCAGTGCCACTAATTTTCACTGCTTGCTGTTCCGAGCGATTCTAATGATGGCTCTGACTCACTCTAGTATCGTACCCTAGTAGTATCATCTGAAGTGAATGATCCATCAGTCAGTTTAGGACCTTGATCCTGGAGTGTTTCGAGTACGAGTATATCGTAGAGGACTTGCCTCCAAGTATGTACCGACCTGGCAGTCAACATACATCTTCACAAATATGTAACTGGCAAGAAAGTTTTTATTACGAGTACAGCAGATGGTCATGTAGAAAATACACTCAGAATGGTGCGATACAAGTATTTAGTCACTGGAGCATAGCATGTCTCGACTGCGCCGAGGCCGAATATCCAGGTTCGGTTGTTCTTCTGCTTCCCCATCATCTGGCAGCTGTCATGCCATATCGCCTCGAGTGTCAGCGATCCTGGCTCCCCTGCCTTGTTTCGTAGACTTGCGTAGAGTGGTCCATCCAGCAAAGCAAAGTGATGTCTAACGTTGGAAAACTTTCCAAGTCCGTTCACCCAATCGGTCATGTTCTGGACGATGAAACCCGAATTCATCGGAAATGACGTCCACGCCAATGATATGTTCTTGCCCGAGCTCTTCATAAAATTTAGCAGGTCCGCCCACGCCGCCTTGGTCTCCATTTGGGCGTCCATTGCGTGAGAATATGTGCTGGACAAGAACGCAGCAATCACGAAGTCCGGGGGCTGGTTCATAATCGACTTGACGGTTTTCCGATAATCATTTGGATATCGATCAAATCGGTAAACAAACACCGTGCAGGGTTCATCTGTACTCTTCGTTGAACGACATCTTCGCAGGTCGACATCAAACTTGATCTGGCCATAAGGGAACAACTCGAGAATGTCGCTATACATCGAAACTTCATATCGTATATCAGCGCCAAACCGATTAGGAAGAGATAGCACCGCGTGGAGCCTTTGGTTACGCATTTCCGCAATCATTCCCCAAATCTTGTCTTGCTGGTGGCTATCACCGTCGAGGAGAAACAGCTTGTTAGGAAACCTGCTGACCACTGATCGTGGATTAAGATCCAGGACTGTACAATTCCTAGGAGGATAATAGCGACCGTCTCTAAACGTTCCAGTTTCCCACTTGGTGGTCTCGTTGCACAATTTGTGAGCGTCCTGCTTCCAATCTTCGAGAAAACTATCATCATACGTAAATGTCATCGTCGACGCCACCCCGCAAACTCCTTTCCGTAGCGGTATGCCTCCGCATCGACACAGATCACCACCGTTCTTGGTATAAGAGCCGGCGAAGAGGCCGTCATTAAGACCGACGCAGTACAGCTCCTGATCAACCTCCTCAAAGCTCGCTAGACAAGTTTCAACAGTCGCCTTGAAGCCCCGCTCCCGATACCGCCCTAGTGGTTCATGGATCGGGTAGTTCGGGTCGTCGCACTTTGGTAATTGTTTGCCTTTTGCATCCACAGGATTCGCGACCAAAGGATCAGTCAAGTTTAGATGATGAGGAAAGTTCCTCTTTCCGTCCGGAAGAGGTCGCGGCCTGATCGTGCCTTGAGGAACAGGGGACTGGGTCGTGGGCGGTAAAACAATGGGCGCACCGGAAGGCACAGAGGTCCTCGAGAAGCCTTCAGAGCCCTTTGAACCACTGGCAGCTGCTGGAGGTTCATTGTTCTCGGTATTTCCTACCGATGAACGCGAGCCTCGATCTAGCCGGGAGTCGGCAGTAGAAAGGAGCTCATCATACGCCGGGGCGGAGAGGAGGAGGAACCCCAGGATCAGACTGACGCCTAACACGAGAAGAACGGCCGCGTTGAACGCATTGCTCTCCGACCTGAGTAACATTGTGAAAGGACGAACTGGCACTAATGTTAGACTGCCTGAGTGAGACTGGCACAGTTACAGTTAGACACCCGCCCGGTCTACAAGCGGGGGGGTCAGACTTTGATACGTCCCTGGTGGAGTAGCACGCTTTTGGCTTTCTTGTCGCTTGCCTCTCGTCTACTAGCAATACTCACCAGAGGGAAAGGTGCGATAAGCTTCAATCAATTGGTAAACGCGGACCGAGAGAAAGTCCTCCAAACTCTCCGAGAGTGTCCCTCACTCACTCATCACTGGAGGAGGTCTTTAGGTACTCACGACAGGACGGACTCTGTGTGTTCCTCGTAGTACGAGTACAAGCATGTCTACTCCTATGTCTACAAGTACAAAAGTGTCCACTACGTTGTGTTCAGGGTACACTACAACAATCATAATTCATGCAGAACACAAGAATTTTTGTGCGGGAGCCGTCTACTTCGGCAAGGTACTCCTCCCATCGCTTGCACTCAGTTCCTCGGGATTGCGAAAGGAACCTTGTGGTTATTATTAGTAGTTAGAGGGAAACGGCAGAGGAAAAAGATAGGGAAGGCGAGATTGAATCCTCGTGAGCAGAGCTTCTCCAAAATATAGGAGGTTTTGAAGACTTCAGGTTGGTTCCTGTATTCGACCATCTGGTGTGGCGGACTTCTAGCGGAATGAAGACGAAAGAAAACAAGCTGTACCGCTGATTGTGTACTGGAGCGCTGCCTCGCTACTTCCCAGCTACTGACCCCGCGTTGGAGCTTCTCCCTGCCCAAAAGAACGCACATTCAGATTGGTTGGAGGCCCCACCCTGTGAAAGACCGGACAGGGGCAGCTAAGGTCGTGATGTATCGTTATATCCTGAGAATATGTGTTGGGAGGCGGCAGTTTGACCCCCAAGGGGCGGCAAACCAGGTCGGTGGTCGAAGACTCCTGAAATTGAAAACAACACAGTTTTATCACGTACAAGTAGCGAGAAATGCACTCCGTGGCGAGGATACAGATCTCTCGCCTCGAGGATCATCGTGACGACTGCGGGGCTCGCACATATGTTGCGCTCTGCATATGCTTACGTACGAGATCGTCGATGTTCAAAGTCGTGATGATCGCAATGTTATGCGGCTTTTCGTTCACTCCAAACCAACCAGGGATCTTCGCAACGACGCACGAGATTTTGTGACGAACATTGATATCTGCATACTCAACAACACGCTCACAAAGTGGTGGAACTCTTTGACCCATGTCGTCCCAGATATAGGCAAACTCCTGCCTGTCCAACAGCTCAAGATCCATGATGCGATCGAGCTCAAAGCGTATAGCCTGGACAGAATGTAGAGCGTCAGAGAAAATAACTTGAAAAGTGGCTCCTCGACCAAGGGAAGTCACTAGATCCTTGATCCCGCGCCACCCTACCAAGTCAAACTCGTCGCAATCCACGTAACCGAACGTGTTACCGCGGAACACTCCATCATATCTTCGAACGTGACAATCGTCCGGCTTCTTTGATACATATTTTTCCTGCAGAAACGAGTGTCCTGTCAGGCTGGCCTCGCCTCCCTTGAGGACTAAGTTCATTTTAGACTCCAGTAACCGGTGGAAGGTCGGGTTGATCGTCTCCAGGTCGAATGCGACAACGTTGGAATCGCAAACAGTGTGCAGGACTTGGTAAAGCGTTTTACCCACCGAGACTCCCATTTCGAGGTAGTTGGTTCCCGGACCGAATTTCGTGGCCAAGAACCCAACCAGATCGCTCAGGTTGACAGGCTCACCAACATCTTTTGTTGACAGATGGGCAACGTGCTTTGGCATTCCGTAAAGAAAAACCGAGGAGTTGTAGTCTTCGTCTCGTATCCAAGAGTCGATTGCGTTATGAACCTTTCGATTATTCGTGTGAACTTCTTCAATTTTGTCAAGGGGGGTACAAGTAGCGTACTGTTCTCCCACCCCGTTACCCTGCTGCTGCTGTTGGCTGGGGGCCGATTGGGCTACGTCCTCCGACTTTGAGAAAGCACGGGAGAGGAGAAACAAGAGTGCTGAAAGGACAGTGAGCAACCCGAACACTCGAAGCAAGGGCCCCGAGAGGACTGTCGTCCTCGCGCCGATTCTTCTTGGAGCCGTAGTAGGAATCGTTGACCTCCACATCTTCCTCCCTCAAACACCCTCCCTGCTAACTCCAACGTTCTTACGAGGAAGGCTAACAATGGTACATTTACTTCGAGCGAGGCCTTCCCGGTGTCCAGGAGCGCCAAGGTAGACTCAGAAAGCTCAAAATGGCTAATCTAATAGCTCGGTAATCGGCAACGAGTAACCGGTATGGTTATTATTACCCTTTTGAGAGTGATAGTGTCATACCCGGGTTGAAGCTATAGAGAATCCGGAATCGAGACAACTCACTGTCTGCCTGAGCCGCTTATCGACGCTTTACGTCTCGTGTTGCGACACACGACCTCCTTAGCTTCAAAGTCTTTTGTAGACATACTGTGGCTTCTCGCATCGCAGCGCTGGGTCATTTCAGAATGACACAAAAGACTCATCGTTAAAGTTGGAAACCCAATGGCTAGACGAGCGGGGCACGCAAGAGTGGCTACGAGTGGTGCATGACACACATATGTGACGACGACGGGTCGTTTTTGAAAAACAGTTAAGAACGCAGCATCTTTCTCTACGACGATGCTCTCCTCGAGCGAATAACTTGATGGTTGTTCCAAAGCGTATACAAGCATAAGAAGGCCGTATCTCGCCTCCGCTGCGCTTCCTGGAGCGAGCCTTGACATGTCCGATGAATTGGTTTGTTTCTTATATATGAGCGTACTAGAAGATACGCAGCATGATCCTCAAGCCGCAGCGGAGCACTCCGCGCAGTAAGCGGAATAATCATGTGTTTTTGCTGTTTTCGTTCATGCTTGTCCTCTTCTTGGGGAAACTTGCCGCCGACGCATTTCGGGTCTCAACGACAACCTTGGTAATCGGTCCAAGGGAGCCGAATGTAAACCCCATCGTTTCCACTGGTGAGTCTGCGACAGCTCCAGATCGGCGACCAGAACAAGACCTTCACTTGACGTTTAACATCGGAGCTGCCTCAAATAGATCGCCAAATGCATCTAGGTCGAAGGAAGAGACTCTCAATAAACAAAATCACTCTGCAGGGGAGATTCCGGCTGAGGTTCCACCCAGTGTCTTAAATCAGACTATCGGAACTTCCCCTCGGCTGTTCGTGATTACGTACGCGACGGAAACATTCAACCACCACGCTGTTGCCCTCATTCAATCCATGAGAAGGTTGCAGACTTGCCCGGTCGAGACAAAGATCTACGGTCCAGCTGATTTAGATGAGGAGTTCGTTACGAGAAATGCTCGAACTTTCCGGGCACCTCAAGGAGCAGGATTTTGGCTGTGGAAGCCGTACGTCATCCTCCACAAGCTAAAGGAAATCAATGAAGGCGACTGGCTGGTATACATTGACAGCCGGTATGTCTTCGAGAAGGATATATGTGAGATGATCCCGTACAAGAATAGCGAGCATGATTACCGCTGTTTCAGTAGAAAGGCCGGGGATCCCAAGTATAGAGAAGTCCCCTGGACAAAGTATGATGCCTACAAGCTCATCGATGTGGAGCCTGACTACAACGCACATCAAATGTGGGCAGGGTTTATTATGTTTCGGAAATCGCCCCGAACTGTTCGTTTCGTTGAGGACTGGCTCAGGTATTGCGAGGACTTCCGGATCATCAGCCTTGATAGGTCAGTTCTTGGACCCGAACTAAAGGGGTTCCGTCAGAACCGCAACGACCAAACCGCGCTCCACTTGCTGATCCGGAAATCAAACTGGACGTGTGTCGATCTCCCGAAGCACTGGCTGTACAACATCCGCAGAAACAGCACGAGATAATTAGGCGATGATCCGTTCAACTCACGGCGGCCATGCTGTGGCTGGTGACTCTTTTTATATTGAGAGACAACTTTGCAAAATATTTAACAATAGAACCCACTCAACTACTTTTCCGGCTCTCTCCTGGCCACACCATCTACGTCTTGTTACGGAGGAGCTTGGCCCTCGATCTTGTATGGTACATGTGCTTCTGTTCACTATTCTGTGTTGCAGCCACCTCGCCGCTACTCGCCGACTCGTCCACAGACGTCGACGACGACCCTTCGCCTTGTTCGTCTTCACTTGGAGGGGTTAGCCCCACCCTCTGTTCCTCCGGTGAGTCACCCTCACTCTCCTCCTGATCTGCCTCCTGTGACGATGACGGTTTCTCGTCATCGCTCGGCGGAGTCAGCTCCTTCCTCCGTTCATCCGGCGAATCGTCCTCACTCTCCTCCGCACAGTCCTCAAAATACTCCGAAGACGACGATTGCTCATCGTCGCCAGGAGTGAACAGTCCATTATTCTGCTCGTCAGACGAGTCGTCCTCCCTCTCCTTTTGAAGGTTTTCGTCCCCGTTTGAGACCGTCCTTTCCTCTTCCTCTTCCTCCGACACTGGCACCTCGCCACACTCCTGTGATAGCGTCTCCATTTCTTCGTCCGGGTCTTCATCCATCTCCGGAATCGGCAGTCCGTTAGACATGTTCATGAGCCTTAGCATGTTCCCCGTCGTCCTGGCGATGGTCGCAGCCGCCCGGTACCTGTAGCGCGTGAAGAGGTTATATAGCTCCTCGTTTCCTCCAGAAATCTTGGTAAACATCATCTTGATAAAGTTCACCGTCTCATCCGCCCACCCCGCTGCAAATGTGAACACCAATAAGGGGACGACCTCTGATTACTCAACGTGATAGCTGTTTACATACCAGTCGAACTTCCGCTGCCAGGCCGCCTTGACCTCAGGCTGACCCGCGTGTCCAGGTTCGCCAGGTGTTGGGTGTGTGACTGTCACGTCCACGAAGAAGCGCGCGCCCGTCTCCTGTAACTGGATGAGCAGGTCCGCTCGCGCGCGTTCCTTCACATCCGACTTCGGTAACATCTGCACGCCGTAATCGAGGAGCCACGGCTCCGTGATCGCCTCCATCGCGAACCCAGAGGTGTTCTGTCCCGAATGGAGACAAGTCCCTGTATATATGCTAGAGTTTTTTAGGAGCGAACTGCAAGATCGGTCACAATTCAACCTACCCGTTACCTCATCAATGCTCGGCGATCGGACGAAAGGGACCGAGGACGACAGCCTTGTAAAGCCAATGGTTGGAGTTCACTGCATTTCGTTTATCCGAATCTACGAATTGTAGATATTGAATCCATTCAACATCCCAGGTCGATGCGCAGAGAAGGGCATCAAGGGAGGTCCGAATCCAAAATGATTGAAATCGACTGTCGACTGTCGATCAGGACGACAAGGTCGCCGCGTGCATGTTGACATACGAGCGCCTCCGGACGCCATTGAAGGCCATGATGATCGGTCTTCGAGCAATGACATCTTTCTCATAGTTGCCTTGAGTGTCATTGCTATCGTCCTCGTCTACTTCGTCACCTCCAGTTAACCCGTTCAAAACCTCGTCGCGGTTCGCAAGGATTTTATACGCTGAACCAGATGTTGTCGCCGCCTTTTTCGAAGACGCATTCTTGACCGGTTTCGTTTTGGGAATCGTGACAATCTCAAGGACTTTACTGCTGCACAAACCATAAAGATGGTCCTCCACATCCCCGTCAATGGGGATCGACCAATGTTCTCGCAACTTTTGCCAATGTTCTTGCACGTCTGTGAAACTAACCGGATCTGGATACCTTTCCAAACGCGGTGAGGCGGTATCCGTCATGGATGATGATGTGTTGGTGCGCGCGTTAGCGGCGTTCACACAGGCCACAAGGGCAAACTTGCACTGTGCTGGAAGGGCACTGATTGTCCGAGCAATCGGCGTCTGGGTCGTGCCCGCCGCTTTCACAACATCTATTAGAGCCACCTTGGGCTTGTCCTTGGCAAGGGAGAGAGCTTGCTCACAAAGCGAAAGACACTGTCGAACGTCTCCAGACTTGACTGATATCTTCCTTGCGCACATATCGAGCGCCTCCGGGGAGAACAAGTCGGCTCGTTCTCCGAGCTTCAACGCAGCGATGGCCTTGAGCTGAGTTGCATCATACGGCACAAATGCAATTTCCTTAGGCGGGATAAGAACGGTTTTGAACAGGTTTGCCCCGACGTTGACTACGTTTGCGATCCCAATTAACGCTAAGGAGCTCTTATCATGCGCCCACGAAAAGAGACGTCGGACAAGCTCAGGGGGAAGTAGATCGACCTCATCGATCACGACGAACACCAAGGCCTCGCTCTCGTCTGGTTGTCTCGATAATCTGGCCTCCACCGAGCTCTCCAGTTGTGTTCCAGTCGACGCCGATACCGACAGCGCCAAGGCGAGACTCGACATCACAGTTTCCCTCGTGGCTAGAGTATTCCCATTCAACCACGCCAGGACTACCTCGTCGCGGCTCTTTCTCGCCCGCTTGCTTTGCTTTCCAGCTCGCTCGTGAGCGAGTAGGGACTTCCGCACCCCATCATACACTTGGCGAACAGCTTCAGTCTTTCCCGTTCCAGATCGTCCGCAAATATACAAGCCGCCTCCACTCCTTGACTCGATCCGACTGTGAAAAAAGCCTCGTATCGTATCAAGCTCTGTCTCTCGCCCTATGATGCGGACTACTTCGAAGCGCTCCATCGTGTGACCACCCAACAAAGCTCGAGCTCGACTATGTGGTCTTTTCTGATGATTCTGAGCCGAAGACAAATAGATTCAGCTAACACGGATGGTCGGTCTAACTCCTGCTAGTCATGGAATTGGATTTCACCTACTTATAAAGTGTAAATGTAAACGTGGTGTTCCATTTTCTCGCCTTGGAGGGATTTGAAATTTTCAAACCGACAGTGGGTACCACAGGTACCTGTAGCATACCATAAAACATACACACTTAGCCAGGCATCATCTCTGTACAAACGACACTAGAGCTGCTGTGGAGCGATGATTACCTACTCGGGACGGATTGATGGGATTTCGGTCAACAAACCTTAATCGAAAAGGGTGGTAAAATGTGCAATGTTGTCGACGTCCACTCCTGATAGGTGGGGTTGAATACCTCATTCCTGTACGGTGGCTAGGGCTGGACGCCTTCAGCCCCGCGACGTGGTTGCCCATCAACACGGCACTAAGGTCCGGCTGCCTTGTGGAATATTGTAGTGATATTCAAGCTTCCTTCTGGGCACATCATAGGCGGTAAGCCACCGTCATGACTCTGGAAGGTACCCAGGATGCCATCGCCTTTCCAGTCAGCCAGTATGAGGTCTACTCGTGTGATCGTCACCATCTGTTGTTCAAGCTACCTTGAAAGTGCAAAGGTGTAGCTCCGAACAAACCAACCTCATAGAAACGTGCACAGCCGACAAAATGAACAAAAGATCCTGAGAAGCCATTGTACAGAAATAAGGTGTCACAAGAGCACACCACCCAGACAGTAGTTGTTTTTTGCCAGAAATCACCTGGGATTTCAAAGCCATGCAAGTTTAGATGAAGCAAAAGACGACCGCGTTTGGCCTCAGTTTGCTTTTTCTGCGCCAATGTACATGACGTTGTTCCCTCTTATGAAGCAGTCTCCAAGTTGAGATTTCTTGATCCCGCGCTCGTACTCCTCCGTCTGCTCTAGTGCCACATTCAGGAACCCATCAAGACAGGCCAGAACGCCCCGATACTCCACCCCACTGTTGAGCTTGATGACCACCGGCCTTCCAATGATCAACTTGAGGAATTCGGTTGGCTTTTTCCTCGATTGTGAGGGCGCGGACGCCACTTGCGTTGACATTCTACACGATGACTATCAGTGGTATAACCCAGACCCCTGTTTTCCCGCAAAGCGCTTCGTGTGGCTTTATTACCTGATCGATTCAACTCCACTCCACCATGGACGTAATCGTAATGCGCGATACCGTGCCAGAGGTGGTAGGTAGCTGCCCATTGATGAGAGAAGTCAAAAGCTTGTAGAAGCGCATGGGGGACACAGAGTCTGAGGACAGAGTAGAGTCTGCTTCACTAGGTCAGACCTGACAACCACTCGTTTTTAGTTATAACTCGAAGGAAGAATGCTTCATATTAAGAATTGGTCTTCAGGAGCTCCGTTGGCGGCGCGGAGGTTGCTCTCGTCCTCGCTGACCGGGGCCAAGCACGCCCCCGCGGACCCGAAGTCGCTCAACTGGTCCACACTGGGCTTTGCCTATGTGCCCACCAAGACGATGGTCGTGGCTGACTGGGTGGACGGCAAGTGGAGGGAACCCGTCTCCGCCGAGGAGCCTTACCTGCGCATTCACGCGCTCAGCAACGTGCGTTCTAACTTACTCCTTCCTATCAGCGCTTGTTCTTTACTGTACTCAATTGGAACTAACTGAGAAAGATCCGCTCGGCCGACGACCTTTAGGTCTTGCACTATGGCCAGGCTTTGTTCGAGGGACTAAAAGCCTTCGACACCAAGGGCAAGGGCGTACATGTGTTCCGCTCCAGCGATAACGCGGCGAGGCTTCAGCGCGGAGCTCGGAGGTTGGGAATGCCTGAAGTCCCCACCGAGCTGTTCAACCAAATGATTGACCAGGTAATAAAGGAGAACAAAGATTATGTCCCGCCGTACGGTTCGGGAGGTTCGTTGTATCTAAGACCGTTCCTGTTTGGCCACGGACCTAAGCTCGGGTTGGGAAAGGCGCCTCAGTACACATTCGGAGTGCTGGCCAACCCGGTAGGAAACTACTATCCGCAAGGCCCCAAGCCAGTGAAGGGTGTCGTTCTTCCAAAGTATGACCGAGCTGCGCCTTTTGGTGTTGGAAACGTCAAGGCGGCGGGGAACTACGCCCCGGACGTTGTGCCTTCTACTGATGCCAGCTCGCGTGGATACACGATTGTCTTGTACCTTGACGCGGCCACTCATGAGTACGTGGAGGAATTTTCCACCTCAAACTTTGTGGCAATTACCAAGGACGCCAAGACGTTTGTGACTCCAGACTCTCCCTCCATCCTCGGATCGATCACCAACCTTTGCCTCCAGCAAATCGCCAAGGATATGGGAATGAAGGTCGAACGTCGGCCCGTGAAGTTCTCAGAAGTGGGATCCTTCAAGGAGGTCGCGGCTTGCGGGACCGCTGTAGTGATTACCCCGCTCAAGGACATTACGGATGAGCGAGACCCCGCAAAGCCTAAGGTGATCACGATTGGTGACGGAAACTTCCCGGTGATGATGGAGATCTACAATCGTGTTCGGGCTATCCAGAACGGAGAGGCCCCGGATAACCACGGCTGGAATCGGTTTGTGTGCAAGCGTGACTAAGGACTTTAACTTAATTTATATATTCCTTTCTGCTCACCCGCTGCAAAGTCTTCAGTCGTTTCTAAGCACACCTCAACTGAAGGCTTGATGACGTGTGCGCTAATGACTTTTACTGGTTGGCGGGGTGCTCATAATCCTGCTGCAGTGAGACATTGAACCACGCACCACTAAGGAACAACATAGTCATCGTTGAAATACAAGTATATATGTATTGGACATGCTAATCAAGCTGTTGTTGATTTGAGTCCCAGCTCCTTCACAATGCTCCGGGGCAAGGCGTAAACAGGATCAATCTGGCCATAGGACGAGTCAAGTTTTCCGAGTAGGGACAATCCGCAAAGCCCAAAGAAGGTATGGTACACATCAGCGACATTATCTGGATGGTCAGCGATCCCCCCGCCCTCGGGGTCCTGACAAGCCAAGATGAAATCTGCCAGCTTCTCTTTGTTGATCCAATCTATTCGGTTCAGTACATGAAGGGAGGACAGGACCCACCAGGAATAGCAAACATCTGCTAACTTCTCTGGTCTTCCATTAAGGCCTCCGGAATCGCACTGCCGTTCAGCTAGCCACCAGGCCAATGAATCCCAATCGTCCACGAGGCTAAGTCCATCGAGGACTGCCAACGAACCAAGCGCAGTGAAGACATAGCCGCTATGACTTTCTACGCTTCTTGCACAGCCGAACCCGCCGTCAAGCTGGTTTCTTGTGGAAACTACATATTCGCACGCCTTCTTGGAATCGATGGCATCGAGCTGGCCAAGTACCGCCAAAGCCACAGCAGCGCAATACGTGAACCTAGTGTCGACTTCGCCCCACTCGTCGCCTTGGAAGGATCCATCTAATCGTTGCATTGAGGAAATGTACTTGACAATAGCCTCGCGGTATGTACCGCTACCCTCCGGTGTTTGTCTGTCCAATAAGTCGAGCGCGCGCAACTGAGCCAAAACATAGACTGCGTGCTGGGTGTACAAAATGTGAGCGTCATGGCCTTCGTTTCCTCCAAATCCTCCTCGTTTGGGATCGAAGCAGCGGAAGATCCAGTCGCATACCTCTTGCCGATTGCTTTTCTCACTTCCCAATAGGTCATACGCTCCCACCGCCCAGAAGACGCCCTGCATCCTCAAATGCTCTGTCATCACATATTCGAGTGAATCCTTCTTTAGCTCGAGGTTCTGCAGAAACTGCAAGTGCTTTGCCCTTAACAGCCGGTTATTTATACGTTCGAACTCCTTCTCCTTAGCGTCGTCGTCGCCGTCGCTTACCCCTTCGGCCTCGTGCGGCTCCCGCAAGACGGCCTCCATTGCCAGGTCCCGCTTGGCAATTTCCGCCTCGAGCTCGGCGATGCGCTGCTCAAGGGAAGCGGCATAGCCCCGGGCCTTTTCAATGAACTCCATCTCCGCAAACGTCTCTGTGAGTGAGTACTCAATCCAATCGAATGGGAGTAGTCTGATCTGATGAAGCACAGAGGTGCTTGTTGGAGGTATACCCACAGAAGAGTTCACATGCGTTTTCTTAGCGCTCGTTACAGCTTAAAAACAACTAACTAAAGAGTCCCGATTGGTCATCGATCATCGCAGAGCGAGCGAGAGAGAAAGAAGTGGAGTCCTGTTGTACTGACAGTGTACAGTAATAGCCCCAGCCTGGGTACTCGCTCCCTGGCTCCTCTTGTCGATAAAAAGCAATCTTTTCAAAACAAAAATGCTCGAAGTGGTCAGGCACGCCGTTCGCGGCATGATGAAGGAGACGTCTCTGGACATGACCAGGGCGGGCCAGAAGCTCGCGGGGCTGCCCGTGACGCCTCGCCCTTTCCCCTTCGTCTCTGCCAACCTCCAGCTGCCCCAGCCCGACCCGAGCGCGGTCGTGGCTCAGACGGCCGTGCTGACTGGCCACGTTCGGGTGCGCAGAAACGCGTCCATTGGGGACAGGGCTGTGCTCAGGGGGGACACGGCGCTGGTGGATATCGGCAGGCAAACGAGGATTGGAAGTAAGTCGGCTTTTGAGTAGCTTTTCCTCGGGAAAAAAGAGGAAATGAGACACTAACCCCTGAACACCACTCTTTAGACGAGACGATCGTACTAGCGAGCTCAAGGGAAAAGGTGAACCCGTTCGCCATCGCGTGCGTTGTAGGCCATAACGTTGAAATCGGCCAGCGG
>Ga0075012_10004193_pt1 | contig 13471 bp, 17 predicted proteins | sample All_14_2_FD_71474 | JGI IMG/M metagenome (GOLD analysis project Ga0075012, IMG submission 71474) | Freshwater microbial communities in response to fracking from Pennsylvania, USA - Allegheny Zone_MetaG_DW_15 | ecosystem: Environmental > Aquatic > Deep subsurface > Groundwater > Drilled... | reverse complement strand
ATGTGAACCTGACGGTGGAGTTGATCGTACCGGTCGCTCTCGAACAGGGTTCGAAGTTCGCCATTCGTGAAGGCGGTCTCACCGTCGGCGCGGGTGTCGTCACCAAGATCATTGCGTAAGAAACTGAAAGTAAGGTAGTAAAATGGCTTCCAAGAAGAAAGACATTCGTCCGGTGATCACCTTGCAGTGCAACGACTGCAAGGAACGCAACTACACCACTGAAAAGAATCGCCGCAACGATCCGAACCGGATGGAACTGAAGAAGTACTGCGACCGCTGCAAGAAGCACACAGTACATCGCGAAACAAAGTAATTCAGTAGGGGTGAGGTCACCTCACCCCTACATCCTAGGCCAGTGGCTCAATTGGCAGAGCTCTCGTCTCCAAAACGAGCGGTTGTGGGTTCAAGTCCTACCTGGCCTGCCTAAGGCAACGCCGCGCCTCGCGGCGTTTTAGCCGTAAAAACCTGAAGGAGCAATACCTTGGCTGAGAAAGCAAAGCAAGTCAAGAAAAAGGAAAATGCTATCCAGCGTTATTTCCGCGAGACGACTGGCGAATTGCGCAAAGTAAGTTGGCCCACCTGGCCAGAAGCGCGCCGCCTGACCCTTCTCGTTCTCTTGGTGATGGTCGTTGTTGGACTTTTCCTCGCAGGCGTGGATTTCCTCGCCGGAGAATTGTTGGACCTGATCCTGCTTTAGTTTGAATTGAGGACCTCGTGATGGATTTACCGGAACCGCAAGAGCAGTTTGAACAGGAACCGAACGAACAGTCCGAAGAGCAATCTGTGCCTTCGGATTCTTCCGCTTCAACCTCGACGCCTGAACCTGCTCCTGCTGCCGAGAAGATTCCTTCGAATCTGCCTCCTGTCGAAACGACCGTTGAAGGACCTGCCTGGTATGTGATCCACTGTTACTCGGGTTACGAGAACAAAGTGCGACACAATCTTGAGCAGCGTATCGAAACGATGGGTATGAAGGATATGATCTTCGATGTGGTCATTCCGACCCAGGAAGAAATTGAAGTGAAAGATGGCAAACGCCGCACGGTGGAACGCCATATCTTCCCTGGGTATGTTCTGGTGAACATGGTCCTTACGGAAGAATCCTGGTATGTGGTGCGCAACACCCCTGGCGTGACCGGCTTCGTGGGAATGGGTAACAGCCCAACCCCGTTGCGACCAGAAGAAGTGGCTCAGATCGTCAAGCGTATGGAAGCTGAATCGCCCACGGTTAAGGTTACCTTCCGTCAAGGCGAGCGGGTTCGCATCATCGATGGACCGTTCAACGACTTCCGCGGTGTGGTTTCTGAGATCGATATGGAACGCACCAAGGTGCGGGTGATGGTCAGTTTCTTCGGGCGCGAAACGCCGGTGGAACTGGACTTCTTGCAGGTAGAGAAGTCGTAACAGTGTAGGTAAAAACTAAATAGACAGTAGCAGGCTAAAACAAAGCCTGATGCGGTGGGAGGGTCTCCCAGAATGACCCGCTAAAACCACAGGAGTAAATGAAATGGCAAAGAAACTAAAAGCAATCGTCCGTCTCCAGCTCGAAGCTGGAAAGGCAAACCCGGCTCCCCCAGTTGGTCCCGCGTTGGCAAGCCATGGTATCAACATCATGGCATTCTGTAAGGAATACAACGCTCGTACTTCCAACCGCCCGGGTGAAATTCTCCCCGCTGAGATCACAATCTATACCGATGGTTCTTTCACCTTTGTGCTTCGCACATCACCCGCTGCGGTGTTGCTGCGCAAGGCTGCCAAGGTTGAGAAGGGCTCCGGCGTTCCGAACAAGGAAAAGGTCGGTAAGGTGACCCGCGCCCAGATCAAGGAGATCGCTGAGTTGAAGATGAAAGACCTCAATGCGATCAGCCTCGAAGGCGCCATGTTGCAGATCGAAGGCACCGCCCGCTCGATGGGTATTACGGTAGTTGACTAATTAATTGTGGGAGGATGGCTTCGGGCTGTCCGCTTGAACCACGGAGGATAAAATGGCTAAACACGGAAAAAAATACACGGCGGCTCTCGCCAAAGTTGATATTGACAAGATCTACCCTGCGAAAGAAGCAGTGGCTCTTGCCAAGGAAACCAGCATTACCAAGTTCGATTCCACCATTGAAGTTCACATGCGCACCACGCTCGATTCACGCCAGTCTGACCAACAGCTGCGTGATGTGGTCGTGCTTCCTCACGGCTTGGGCAAGACCGTCCGCGTTTTGGTCTTTGCTCAGGGTGAAGGTGCCGCTGCTGCCCGCGCCGCCGGCGCGGATTTCGTTGCGGACGATGATGAATCCTTGAAGAAGATCGAAGGCGGCATGCTCGATTTCGATGTCGCCATTGCTACCCCCGATGCGATGGGTAAGGTTGGTCGCTTGGGTCGTGTGTTGGGTCCGCGTGGCTTGATGCCGAACCCCAAGGCTGGTACCGTTGTTGGTGCTCAGGATATGGACCGCGCCATCAAGGAAGCGAAAGCTGGTCGTGTGGAATACCGCCTCGATAAGAGCAACAATATCCATGTTTCCATCGGTAAAGCTTCTTTCGATGCGAACAAACTGTATGAGAACTACGTCGCCCTGATGGACGCGATCAACAAGTCCCGCCCGTCTGGTGCGAAAGGCAACTTTGTGAAGCGCATTACCGTCGCTTCAACCATGGGCCCCGGCATCAAGGTCGAGCCCAATGAACATATTGATGGAGAAGGATAAGCAAGTTATCCTATAATTCCTAAAACCACTTCGCCAGTGAAGGCGGGTGTTCTGTGGAAGGTCGTGCGGAGTACGTGACCGAAGCGGAACTTAATATCCTGCTCAGGTGGAGACCCAGTAGCATACTTCAGCACCTCCGTGCTGTTCTCCCGTAAGGGAGTGCGAAAAAGTCTTTGCCTGCGAGAGTGGCAAAGACTTTTTTTCGAAAGGAGGTGAATACCCTTTGGCAATTTCAAAGCAACGCAAGGAAGAAGTTTTGGCTCAGTATAACGACTGGGTCAAGCGCAGCCAGGCGGTTATTCTCGTGGAGTACACCGGTGCGAATATGAAAGCACTCGATGGCCTTCGTGCGAAGATCCGTGAATCTGGTGGTGAATTCCACGTCGTCAAGAACACGCTCGTTCGTCGCGTTTTCGCTGACAATGGCATGGAAGTCCCCGGTGATATGCTCGTCAAATCCACCGCTGTGTCGTTCGCGTTCAACGACCCTGCCTCCACCGCGAAAGCCCTGACCGATGCCACAAAAGGCAATGAGTTCGTCAAGGTTAAAGGCGGTTTCATGGCTGGCAAGTCCCTGAACGCTGCTCAGGTGAAGGCATTGTCTGACCTGCCGCCGCTGCCCGTTATGCGCGCAACCCTGCTCGGTGTTTTGCAAGCCCCGGCTGGCAAACTCGTCCGCACGCTCGCAGAACCCGCCCGTGGACTGGCTGCCGTCATCAAGGCACGTTCCGAACAGGCTGCTGCCTAGTTTTATCCGCGCGAGTTCCAAAACTCGCATTATCAAACCTAAATCAACTAATTACTTAGCAAGGAGTGCTAAACAATGTCTGACAAGCTCGCTAAACTCGTGGATGAACTTTCCACCCTTTCCGTTCTCGAGGCTGCTGACCTCGTGAAAATGCTCGAAGAAAAGTGGGGCGTTTCCGCCGCCGCTCCGGTGGCTGTTGCCGCCGCTGGTGGTCCTGCCGCTGCCGCTGAACCTGTTGAAGAAAAGACCGAATTCGATGTGGTCATCAAGGACGCTGGCGCCAAGAAGATCGACGTCATCAAGGTTGTCCGCCAGTTGACCTCCCTCGGTCTCGGCGAAGCCAAGGCTCTTGCCGAAACCGCTGGTTCCAAGGTTCTCACCGGCGTGGGCAAGGATGCCGCCATGGACGCCAAGAAGAAGCTCGAAGAAGCTGGCGCTCAGGTCGTCGTCGAGTAATCCTTTCAAAAATGCAAGCAAAAAGATGGCTCCTCAAGAGCCATCTTTTTATTTAAGCAGTACCCATTTCCTATGCAGGGTAATTCGGACAGTTCCTATAATAATTACATAGTGGTCTGACCACCAGACCAGAAGAGTATCATGAAAATAGAACGGATCTCCCACAAACCTTTAGCTGAGACCGTCGCTGGTGAACTCGTCGCTCCCCTCCTAAATGGAAGTCTCAAACCTGGCTCGCAACTCCCGCCTGAACGCGAACTGATCGTTAAGTTCGGCATCAGCCGTGCGACTCTGCGAGAAGCGCTCAAGCTGCTCGAAAAGCATGACTTGATCGAATCACGCCCCAACGTGGGCTGGTTCGCGCGCGAAGTAACTGAATCCAATCTGGCAGCGGCAAAAGAACTTACCGGCGGGATTGGTGCGAAAAATATAGACCGTGAGGCAAGCAGTGACCCGCCTACCGGGCCGATGCGGGTGCCGATCGGGCTCGATAAACCGATACGCATTCCAAACCTTCAAAAGGATAGGTTGGGGACATTCGAATTTATTTCATGGTGGGACAGGGAAAAAGTTCAGAACGCAAAAGTCATGGTCGTGGGAGCGGGGGCGCTAGGCAACGAAGTCATCAAAAATCTCGCATTGATGGGTGTAGGGCATATCTATATCGTCGATTTCGACAAGATCGAAATGGCGAATTTGAGCCGCTCGGTTCTGTTCCGTGAGTCTGACAATAATCGCAGCAAAGCAGAGATCGCGGCTGCACGTGCCAAGGCTGTCAACCCACAGGTGCATGTCCAATATTTGAACGGCGATATCACGTCGAAGATCGGGCTGGGCGTTTTCCGCCGCATGGATGTGGTAATTGGCTGCCTCGATAACCGCGAAGCAAGGCTGGCGGTCAATCGCTTCTGTTATTGGATCAACAAGCCTTGGGTGGATGGAGCGATACAGGAATTGCTGGGTTTGGTGCGTGTGTTCGTGCCGGGGCAGGGGGCGTGTTATGAATGCACGCTTACCGAGCAGGCATTGCGTGACCTCTCCCTTCGTTATTCGTGCCCGTTGCTTGCCCGCCAGAATATTTTGTTAGGTAAGGTTCCAACTACTCCGACCATTGCCTCCATCATTGGCGCCATGCAATCTCAAGAAGCGTTGAAGTTGATCAATAACATGCCCGTCGAGCCGGGCAAGGTGACCCATTTCAATGGCATGGTCAATGATATGCATACCACGGCGTACGTTCCGCGCGATGATTGCGAGTCGCATTGGACGTATGGAACCATCAACGAACTGCCAGCCCGCGCCGAGCGAACCACGCTGGATGATATGTTGCGCATCGCCTGTGCGGACCTCGGGCTGAATGCCGTGATCGAGTTGGATCAGGAACTGGTGACACAGTTTGACTGCCCGAATTGCCATACTGTGGAAGAAGTCTTGCGTCCGCTCAATGAAGTGACTCTGGAGGCAGGGAACTGCCCGACCTGTGGTGTGTTGCGTGAGACCACTCTGACCCATGTGATTACAGGTGAAGAAAAATTCCTGCACCGTACACTTGCCAGTGTCGGAGTACCGCCGCTGCACATCATCCGCGCACACAATGGTTCGGAATATCGCTTTTACGAACTGACTGGAGATGAAGACGATGCACTCCATTTTCGTGACTTCGAATCCAAAGTGAAGGTGGAAGAGAAGAAAGAAGCTCGTATTCGTTTGAAAGACACACCTCTTCAGATCAAGGATTCGACTCTTCATGTCAAGAATTCAAAACCCTCACAAGTATTGCGTGTCCGTTCGGGACGCATCCGCTTGCGAGATTAGAAATGATGAAGGTGTTTGAATGTCTACTCATACTGCTGCAATGAGCGATACACGATCTGCCCCTGTAAATTCATCCGGCTTTTTTCGGAGGTTGATGGGATGTGCCCTTTTTGTTCTGGTCATTGCTGGGTCTTTTGCTTTGTTTCAACGGTATCAAGAAAATCTTAGCCGAGACCAAATGACCATCCTGACCATTCTTGCTGTTGGTTTGGCAACTGGGGCTGCTATTCGCTCAAGTTTTTATAAGTGGTCCGGCTGGGTCCTCTTTTTTGTGGCATTGATGCTCTTACCAGTAGGGATGCTTGCTTTAGGCTTTTTTACGAATTGGCAGATCGGATTAGGTCCAATTGAACCTTGGTTGAATGGAGAAGTAGATGTGGAACAGCTCTTGCACTTGGGTGGCGGGATGATCGTGTCGGCGATCACTTTAGCTGCTTGGCGCAAGCCCAAGCCTAAGGTCCAGCAGGAGGCGCCTGTTTCTCATCACAACTTAGATCGTAGAGAGTCAGAGAGAACTCCATCACCTGTTCAACCTGTAAAGCATGTCCGTTTCTTGCGTGGGAATCCTTCAAAGCCTGCAAAGACAGCACAAGGTTTAAGTTGGCTGCCAAAGATCAAAGGTTTTCCCAAGTTTCATTGGGGAAAAAAGAAAGCTGTGAACGATAAGCTGGTCGTGTCTGTTGACCGCAAACGCACTCGCCTTGGTTTTCAACGAATGTTCAAACGCAAGCCAAATGTAAATCTTGCATTGGTCGAGAATCATCGCTGCCCCTATTGTTTGGAAGACGTCAAGCTGAGCGATCCTCGCGGGATTAAGAAATGTGAGGTTTGCGGCGCAGTACATCACGCAGACTGTTGGGATGTGACCGGCGAATGCCAAGTGCCGCATTTGAATACATGATGGAGGATGCCTTTATGCCTGATATGAATGTGACCATTGTTCTCCCAAGTGGAGGCGCACGCGCTGCAGAAGTTCCAGATGATGTGGAATTGCGTGAGTTGATGCCTGAACTGTCTTCACTGTTGGAACTTCCCACTGTCGGACCGGATGGACGCCCAATGAGTTATCGACTCGATAGCAAAGCACTTGGAAGGGAACTGAAAGAGAATGAGACACTTTCTTCGGCGGGGATACCGGAGAATGACCGCCTGATGCTCACGGCGGATATCACGGCTGGCAGTGTGGTTTCGGTTGCTGGAAGTCCGCGAATGAGGCGCTTGAAGAACGATTTTGAATTGATGCAAGAACTTACCAGTCGCAGTGACTTGATCGATTTCAAAGCGATGGATATTCGCCCCGGTGTTCCGCCAGAACGCTATATTGTGACCTTTGCTTGCAAGAGCATCATTGGCGTGGATAAAACGGGCAAACCGCAATACGGCAATCGACATCAAGTGGAGATCTATTTGCATACGCAATATCCGCAGCGTTGGCCCGGTATGAAATGGCTGACACCCATCTGGCACCCGAACATCAATCACTTGAACGGAAGTGTCTGTATCGATGCTGCTTGGTGGACTGCGAGCCGTTCACTGGATCGATTGGTCATCATGCTTGGTGAAATGTTGCAGTGGAAGAACTTCCACGATGACCCGACTAAGCCGCCCTTCCCTTGGGATGCGGAAGCGGCACGCTGGTCTCGTGAGTATCGCAAGAAACATCCTAATGAATTCCCGGTGGACCATCGCGAACTTCTTCGACCGGAACGCGTGAAGATCAAACCGATCGAGAAGAAAAAGCCGCCGGTAATCAAATTAAAGTAGCATTGTTGCGCGCGCTGAACCTAGTTTTGAATTTAGAAAGTTGTAGAAAAGGAGATCAAAATGTCTGATGTACCTGTCACTCTCGTATTACCCTCTGGGGGCACTCGCAACGCGGAAGTCCCCGATGATGTGGTCGTGAAGGATCTTATTCCAGAGTTGACCACCTCTCTGGAACTTCCCACTACGGGTCCCGATGGACGCCCAATGTCTTATCGCTTGGATAGTAAAGCGCTTGGGCGCGAATTGAAAGAGGATGAAACCCTCTCCCAGGCAGGCATCCCGCAGAATGACCGGCTCATGATGACGGCCGACGTCACCGCTGGATAAACGAATTTGCGGGCTGCTCAGGGACGATATGAGCAGCCCGCCTCATTCATTGGATATTCAAATGGCTGGCAATGGAATCCGCCTCTCGTCACCTGTCAGTGCCCGACCGAGAAGGGCATGCATGCCGCTTGCACGGTCAAAGCGCTGGGTATCTGTCCACGAACAGGATGGAAGGCAGCCGCTTGTCAAAGTATTCCTTACACAATCTGCCTATACCCGCGTTCTCATTCATTCAACCGGTGAATTGGATGACGAAGTTGGCGGCGCTCTCGTTGGACTTTGGTGTGTAGATCGCGACTCCGGCTCGCAATTCGTTGTCGTGCAACACATGCTTCCTGCACGATATACGCGGCAGGGGAGTGTCTATCTCACATTCACTCAAGATACCATTTTAGATTTCCACGACGAGCTTGAAAGGAACTACAGCGGAAAAAAGATCGTCGGTTGGTATCACACCCATCCGCGTATGGGAATTTTCCTCTCGCACTACGATACCTTCCTGCATAACAACTTTTTCCCTGAACCCTGGCAGGTTGCGCTGGTCGTGGAACCGCATAGTTCCCTTGCCGGATTTTTCATCCGCCGTGAAGGCGGGCATCTCGACCCCTCTCGTTACTTCGGCTTCTATGAGCTGAACGGAAATCTCGGCAGAAGCATGGTCAACTGGAGAAATCTCCACAGCGACGAACAGGAAATGGAAGGAGTTTAACCATGAGTAGAAGAATGCGCACATATTTCTATGCTGTGCTTGGCGCCATTGGCGGGCTGATCGGTTGGCAGGTCAGCGATCGATTGGGGCTCTCATTCATCTCGAACTTGTACCTGAGCGAAGTCCTTGTTGGTGCATTGGTCGGTTTACTGATCGGTTTGTTTATCGGGCTGACCGAAGGTCTACTAACTCAAAACCCGGTTCAAGTTGTAAAGTCCGGTCTTTTCTGTGGGCTGCTGGGAGTCATCGCTGGCGGCATTGGCTTACCGCTTGGTGAGTTTCTCTTCCAAGCTGTAGGTGCAGGCATTTTAGGGCGCGCCCTCGGTTGGGCGGTCTTTGGGCTTTTGATCGGACTCGCAGAAGGCATTGTTGGAAAGACCCAGGCTTGGAAAGGCATGCTTGGCGGTTTGATCGGCGGCGCTTTGGGCGGCGTTCTGCTCGAAAGTGCCCGTAATTGGCTGCAAGATCCGCTTGCCGGAAAAGCCGCCGGTCTTGTCTTACTGGGCGCATCGGTTGGCGCTTTCATATCACTCATTACGGTGTTGCTTTCACGCGCCTGGCTTGAGGTCACATCTGGCAAACTCAAAGGCACCGAATTCATCCTCGATAAATTCATGCGAGCAGGTGGTCCAGCCGTAGCCATTGGAAGCTCTCCACTCAAATCTGAGATCGTATTGCCCGACCCCGATATTGCCCCACAACATGCCATGCTCACTGGCAATGGCAGTCAATTCGCCCTGAAAGATATGAGTCTTTCAGGGACGTACATCAATGGAAAAAAGATTCAAACCACACATCTCTCGAACGGACAAAAGATAAGAATGGGTAACACAGAGATGATCTACCATGAAAAGAGGTAATCATGACAAGGAACCCCCTTCGCTTCTTTCTGACCTTTGTCCTGCTCGGGTTGCTGGTAACTTTTTCTGCGCCGAAAGCTTTTGCACAGGACGATACCCAGATCCGAATCACACAGGTGGATAATTCCAAATTCCCGAATGTGACCGTCTACGTTTCGGTGACCAACTCCGCTGGCGAACCCGTCGGCGTGGACCCAACTGCCATCCAAATTTCTGAGAACGGTGAAGTGATGCAGCCTGTGGATGTCCGCGGCGGTGGGGAAGGGCAGGCTGACCCGCTGACCACCATGCTCGTAATCGACATATCGGGCAGCATGGACAAGAACGGCAAGTTAGATGCCGCCAAAGAAGCTGCCAAAACATACGTGACCCAAATGCGTGTAGGCGACCAAGCCGGGCTTATCACATTTGATACCCAAACCTATTACGTCCAGCCAGTCACAACGGATACAGTCGCGTTGATCAACGCAATTGATGGTCTCGTCACTGGCGGAGATACCAGCATGTTCGATGCCCTTATCGAAGCGGAAAATGCTCTTGAAGGCATTGAAGGTCGCAAAGCCATCATTGTCCTCGCAGACGGCATGGATAACCACAGCCAATCCACGGCGGATGATGTTATCAACCAGATCGGTCCAAGCGGATTGACTATCTCCACCATAGGTTTTGGCGATGCAGGACAATCATCTCAAGCAGGTCTCGATGAGCCAACCCTAAAGTCACTGGCTGAAACTTCGGGCGGCTTATACAGCTTTGCCGCAGACTCCGCTGCTCTGACTGCGCTTTATGAACAATATGGTCGTACCTTACAAAGCGAGTATGCCATTACATATGTTTCACCTTCGACATTGCGCGATGGCGTAAATCGCAATTTGACCGTATCGCTGGCAACGCAAGGCGTCTCGACAGAGGCGAATTACAATCCCGGTGGCGTACTGCCAGAAGTATCACAGAGTTCGTGGAAGTTGTTTGGATTGATCCTTGGCGGCTTACTGCTCTTGCTGTTAATCCCAATTGTTATTACCCGTGGCAAGGATATGTTTGGCGGTATGAAAGGCGGCTTCAAACGAAAAGGTAAGATCAAACTGGCGCAATCTACTGACGCCAGCAGGAAGCCGAGTATCAAGATTAAATAACATCAAAAAACATGACGCACCCCGAAATTAAGGTTTCGCGGGTGCGTTTGTTATTAAGAACAACTAGGACGCGGATTTTTATTTCTCTTCCGCGTAAATCTGCGCTTGTCCGCGTCCAAAATTAAATTCGTGCTCGATCATGTTTAAATTTACTTGGTACCCGGTCCCGTTGCAGAGATGATTGTCCCGTCATTCCATTCGGGGTCGTCTTCGAGAAAAGAGCGGAAAATCAAATATCGCTCATGTTGTGCCGGGTCATCGGCGTTTGCCTGATAAGATGCCTTGTCTGTAAAGATCGCGACCAGGAAAAATTCATTGGAATTCGCATCAGTCTGAAAGATATAATCCGCGATCCAGCCGGGAATTACGGACGAGTCGAACTCATCCATCTTCTTTTTGAACTCCTCCTTGTTCACATCTTTTCGAACGCGAAATTGAGCAATGGTTCCGTACATGATTCACCTCTTTTCTTGTACTGATAAGACACTTCCAATACATAATACACCCTGAGAATCAAAAAGAAGCGGTCGAATTTGACCGCTTCTTTTTATTGCATTGGTTTATTAGGCTGCCAAACGTTCCATCTTGCGGATGACCATGACGACTTTGCCTTTGATCTCCAGTGGTTCGTTCTTCTTGACCATGATTGGCTTCATGGTGGGGTTGGCAGGCTGCAGACGATAACCATCCTTTTCTTTGTAGAAGTATTTCAAGGTGGTCTCGTTCTTGTCTGACAGCCAGACAGCGACCATTTCGCCATTGCGGGCTTCCTGTGCGGGCTTGAGAACCACGATATCGCCATCATTGATCATGGCATCGATCATGGAGTCTCCCTGCACGTGAAGGGCGAACAAGTCCTTGCCTTTTTCCTTCGCGGGCATCAGGGAAGTAGCAATATCTACTGTGTCTTCGGCGGTGAAGGGGTTGAAGTCTGAAGAGGGGATCGGGATGGGCTCACCAGCTTGAATGACGCCCATGACCGGCACGCGGAGCATGTCACCAAGAGGACTGTTGTTCACCAGCCGCATGCCGCGTGAGATCTTGCGATCACGCTCGAGCAGACCTTCCTTCTCCAATTGGTCGAGGTAGTAGTTCACGACCGAAGTGGAGGAAATATCACAATGCTCCCCAATCTCACGAATGGAGGGGGGGTGCTTGTGTTCGCGCTGGTAAGACGCGATAAAGTCCAGAATTCTCTGGTGGCGTTCGCCAATTCCTTTGCTTTTTCGAACCATCATTATTTCAAGCCTCCTGCCAGAGGTCTGGCGTAGGTACAGAGCATTATTCGCTCATTTGTGCTAGTAATAATAATAACCGAACGCCTGTTCTGTGTCAAGGAATTTTGATGCTTGGTTTTTGTGCCCGAATTAGCTATTTTGGACTTGTATTTCTTCCTCTTCTGACCACGATCTGTTGTCAGGCTTACAGCCAGGTTCGCCCGCGCATCCAGATGTACATGGCAAGGGGCATTCCAATCATGATAGCCAACATTCCAATGAATACCTGCTGACTGGTCCAACCGACGAGGTGGGCAACGGGTTCGAAGAAATTCATGCCGAAAAAGCCGGTGATGAAAGTGATGGGCATGAAGAAGGTCGTAATGATGGTGAGGACCTTCATGATCTCGTTCATGCGATTGTTTGTGACCGAGAGGTAGGTATCCAAAGCGCCGTTGACGAGGTCGCGCAAGCTTTCGTTCAGGTCATGCAGGCGGACGAGATGGTCGTAAATATCGCGGAAGAAGATGCGGTCTCTGGGGTCGATCACACGGTAGTCGTCGCGGGCAAGTTTGTTCAGCACCTCACGCTGGGGGAGCAGGATCCGTCTCATCGTCAGAAGGAGGCGTTTGAGAGCGAATATCTGCTCAAGGATCTCGCGGCGCGGACGGTCGAAGACCTCATCCTCGATCTTATCCACTTGAGCATCGATCTGTTCGACCAATGGCATGTACCCCATCACCAGCGAGTCGACGATGCGATAGAGCAGATGATCAGCCCCATCTTGCACATGGCGGATGTCGCGCTGACAGGCAACCCAAGTATCTTCGACAGCGGTCAATAATTGGTCGTGGAAGGTGACCACATAGTTCTGACCGAGGAAAACATCTAGCTCGTCGATCTCAGACTCAAACATCCCATTATCCTGTTTGTAGTTCAAGATGCTCAACACAATGTAGAGATAATCACCCCAATCGTCCACCTTGGGGGTGTGGGTCTCCTGAAGGGCATCGTCGATGGCAAGCGGGTGAAAGTTGAAACCACGCAAGATGGGTTCAGCCTGATCTTCTGGCTCGCCGATGAAGTCCACCCAGAGAGTCCCTCTCCGGTCGCGAATGAGGCGCGGAAACTCAGCAGGGGGGATGTTGGTTCGGATGGGTTGACCAGGTTTGTAGTAGAGTGAGCGAATCAAGGGGTGCCTCCAAGAGGTTTTTTAATATTTTAAAGCCAAACTCAATAATCTTTAAGTTGGGTTTGATAATCCTTATTTTCTATTGACAAAAGTTAAATCTGTTGTATAATTTTATTAGAAATCAAGATAAATTTATTGATTTTTCGAAAAACGTACTTAAAAATATCGATTTTTAACTAAAAAATTGCTTTCTGACCCCATTATAAATCGGAGAAGCCTGTTATGCGACCAGCACCAACCCGTTGCCCCATCTGCCAATCTGAAATGGAAGTTGTCCGTTTGCACTGCTCCAGCTGCGATACCTCAATTGAAGGTAGCTTTGCTCTGGGGCAGTTTTCGAATCTATCGCCCGAACAAATGGAATTCGTTTTCACTTTCGTGCGCTGCGAAGGCAAGATCAATCGCATGGAGCAAGAGTTGGGGCTTTCGTACCCGACCATTCGCAACCGCTTGCACGAAGTGATCCGCAAACTTGGTTTTGAACCCGGCAGAGATGAAACGCCTGATGTGGATGATGAAACTCGCAGCAGCGTTCTCGACGATCTTGA
>Ga0075012_10004190_pt1 | contig 13475 bp, 7 predicted proteins | sample All_14_2_FD_71474 | JGI IMG/M metagenome (GOLD analysis project Ga0075012, IMG submission 71474) | Freshwater microbial communities in response to fracking from Pennsylvania, USA - Allegheny Zone_MetaG_DW_15 | ecosystem: Environmental > Aquatic > Deep subsurface > Groundwater > Drilled... | reverse complement strand
GCCTCAGACTGACAGTTGTATCCAAAAAACCGGTCGAACCCCATATTCACCGGGTCGCCTTCAGATCCCGGGAACCCCAGCCCCCACTTTCCGAAACAGCCCGTGGCATATCCCGCCTGCTTGAGGCACCGCGCCAGCGTCTCCGTGCCCTGCGGCAACGGCGCCTGCCCGTTGCCGACCTGCTTGTTGCCGCGGATCGGCGTGTGCCCCGTGTGCTGGCCGGACATCACAGTCGAGCGCGACGGCGCACAGACCGTGGATCCGCAATAATGACGCGTGAATTTCATACCCTCGTCTGCGAGCCGATCGATGTTCGGTGTCGCGAATTTTCTCTGCCCGTAACACGACAGGTCGCCGTACCCAAGATCATCCGCGAGAATAAAGATCACATTCGGACGCATCGCTGTGGGCTCGGCGCCGACCTCCATCCTCGCAAACAGTAGCGCCGGCACCAACGAGATTAGACCGCCACTCCTCCGCTTCCACGTTTTCATCAGGCTCCCCTTTGCTGCGCCCGGCTATTTTCCGGAAACGCTCCAGACGCCGCCGGCATCGCGCGTCATCTCGCGCGCCTTGCCGTTTAGGCGCATGCGCACCTGAGCGGCTTGACTCTCGAACCGCAGCACAGCCGATTCGACGTCGGCATCCAGCAGGACACCGCCATCGGGCGACTGAACGACGGCGACTTTCCCAAATGGGAAACGTTCGCAGGCCAGACGGCCGGCCGGACACTCCAGCGTGAGGGGCAACTCCATATCCGGATTCGCCTGATAAGCCACCCATGTGCGCGAGGGCTCGCATGCCAAAAGCCACCACGTCTTGCCGGGAACACTCTGAAGCGTCGCCCCTTTGACAGCCGCACGACCGCTGTTGTTCACCGCGAACTCGGGCGCCTGCGCATAGCAGATCCACGGGTCATCGCGCCCCCCGATCCGGCGGGCGGCATACTCTTCCGTGTAACAGTGCCACCGCATGTCGAGCTGGCGGTCGCCGCGCTCGTACGCGATGTGGCGCATGTAACCGTCCGCCTCATCCGAAGTGACCTTGCCCGCCAGGATCGCGTCCTGAAACTTAGCGAAGGTCCCGTACTCATCCGTGTCGCCCATCTCAACCACAAACCCCGAGCGGGCCTTCACCCAATCGGCATCTGCGATACCGACGATGTTGCTGGCCGAGACATTGTCCTGATAGAGCACGACGTGGCGCGTGCGCTTCTCCAGCACCGTCTTGCCGCCGCGCAGACGCGTGGCCTCCAGCGGACGCACCGCCGCATAAACCTCTCCATCCTCAATGAACCACCAGTCGCCCGGAGCAAGCTCCCGCGGCAGACTGCGCACGGGCTCGCGGTTGACGTAAAGGCCGTCGGTGCCGTCCGTCCAGCGGAACAGGAACATCGCCGCCGACGCGCGCCACGTCTTCTCCTTGACGAGTTCGCCGTGATGGGTCCCGGCCTTGGCCGTATAGTCCAGCAGCAACGTGTTGCGGTCCTGCAGCGTGCCGACGCGTCCGAAGTCGATGAACTCGCGCAGCCACGGACCTCCGGGTCCACCCTTGCTGTCTGCCATCGGCTTGTCCGGCTCCTTCGCGTAATAGACCTCGCCCTTGTCCAACGTGCTCATGCCGTTGAACACGTAGTGCGGGTAGAGCACACAGAAACGCTCAGGACTACCCAGCGGCGCAGCCGGATTTCGGCTGTTGTTCCACCAGGCGCAGGCGGCGACCACGCAGGTGTTCACGACCCAGGAAGAACTCGTTGAACCGAGCGTGTACGCGCGCGTCTGGTAATTCACATACTTTGCCGGCCTAAGCGGCTCGCTCGGCGGCACATCCGGTAGGGGCGGATAGTTCTTCCAGTGTTTGATCGCCACACGGCACTGCAGCTCGTTCGGAAGCGTCTTGTTCCACGCGACATCCTGCAGATACGCCGGCAGATCCGGCAAAGCTCCCTCCGTCTGCGTCAGCGGCCAATTGCTGCGGAACGCACGGGAGTCCCACCCGTCCCACGGGAAGAAGAAATTCAGCCAGATCGGCCGGCCCATCCCCGTCGCCAGCAACGCGCGCTCGTTGTCGCAACCCAGCCACTCGCTGGGTGCCATGCGGCTGCCGGGGCCGGAGATGCGCTCGACCGCAGGCGACCACATGAGGAACCGGTTGATCCACAACCGCTCGGAAATGAGCCGCGCCATCCGGCGCAACTTCGGGTCGGGAATATACCTTTTCAGAATCGCCCAACTCGCCGTGCCGTTCCAGTGGCTTTCCAGCAGGTTGAATTCGCCCATATCGCCGGTGCGGTTCATATGGTCCAGTTCGGCACGCAGCGCCGCGGCTCCGGCCGATAGGCATTTCGCATCGTCGATCAGCGCCGGCGCCAGCGCCAGCGGCGTGAGGTAGCCGTGCACATTGGAGCCGTTCGCGCCGTTGCAGCTCATCCAGTTGATGTAACCGCAGGACGTGTCACCGAGGTCCAGCGCCTTCAACGTTTCGCGGATGAGACGGTGCGTCTCGGGCGTCAGTTTGTCCGGAGCGCGCAACGCCGGAATGATCCAGAACGAGGGGGCACGGCTATGCGGGTTCTTCTTTCGCCATGCGTCCACATCGTCCAGCACGCGACGGCACGCCTGCTGGATCTCGCTGTTGACCTTGCCGACCTCCTCCGGAGTTCCGGTCACCAACCGCTCAAACGGCGTGACTTTGTCTGGCCTTCCGTCGGGATTCTTCGCCCGGCGAGACGCGCTCTGCATCCAGAAGACGAGGGCATCCTCTCCGCAAACACTTCGCCCTTGATAAAAAGCCTCATCGTGCTGAGGCAGCCTCCAGCGGCTCGTGTCCGGCGGCTCCGCCGCACACAGCGAAAGACCTGCGGCAAAAACCACGCACACTGCGCAAACAACCATCATTTCTAGCCCCCCGGCTGCAAACCGTCATCCGCCTCACGGCTGACACTCCGGACTCGGTTCATCGCTGTCCCCTCCGGTCTCAGTCACGCGCAGCCGTCTTTCTGCGCCCCTACTGCAAGACCGGATACACCACCCAGCCATCGGCCTGCGCCCGCGCATCGTGGTCGTGCCCCAAAAAGGACGCATTGGATTCCATGAAGAGCACAAGCCGCCGCATCTCTTCACCCGACAGTTTCACATCGTGATGGCCTTTCGCCAGCATCGCGTACAGCGGCGATGCGTAGGCGCCGAACCGGCCCGGCTCGGTGTAGGGTGGCGTGAACGCGTCCCACTCGATGAAAGCACCGTAGTGGTGCACATACTTGGCCAGACTGCGGATCGACGTGAAGAAAAGATCTTTGTCCGCCAAATAGTTGCCCCTGCGCAAGTCAGGCGCCTTGCCTTCACGCTTCTCGCCGTGGCAGCCCACACACCGGGCGTCGAGCACCGGCTGCACCAGGAGCGGGAAACTGAAGGGATTCGAGCCTCGCACCTCGGGCACGATCACCGAAGGCGCGCGCCGCAACGCCAGCGGCGTGGCGGACGAACGCTGCTGCACGACACCCACGCGCTGCTCGTGGCACCCGTTACACATGAGCGTCTCACCGGGAGCCGTGTAGGTTGCGCTGCGCATGCCTTGGAGGGCCAGCCCCTTCTCATCGACCGCGTGGAACAGGATCGGCACGTTCACGGGCACCTCGAAGAACGCGCTGCCGTCCGCCTCAACCGGAACCGTTCCCAAACACTGACGCCCGCCTTTCTGGTCGCCCAGCCCGATGCGAGGACTGTTGACGATCGGAGAGACCTTGGGGAGCACCTGCCACACGCGCAAGGCTTTGATCGTTGTTCCCTCGGGCATCGGATATCGGCTGTTGTAGACGTTCACGACACCCACGCGCGCAGTCTTCGGCAACTGCTCGACCGGCACCGGCGCCGGCTTGGCCCCGTTTGCGAGGCGCGGACGCCCCACCAGCGTCTGGTGCGGCAACACGGACGGCTTTGCCCGCGCCTGCAGCGGCATGGGTGAAAGGCACGAAATGTCGGGATGCGTGTACAACGTCTCTTTGTTGCCGAACGCGTCCACCAGCGTGATCGCATAACGCCGCGCCCGCCAGTCGATGTACCCATGCTGCGCGTTCGCCAGCGGATCATAGACGCACAGCGCGTATTTCTCGCTCAGCGGCCACGGCGTCGCGTAGGCACCGGAGGCTTTGTCGTATTTGAGAGGACTCTCGGCTTCGGGCAGAACCTGGTCCGGCGTGAATCGGCGGATCTGCGACATCTCGTGGTCGTCGGGGATCGAGGGGTCGATCACAATCAGTGAGCCGCGCGTCTGCGTGTGATGTCCACCCGCCACCGCCATGTATTTTCCGGAGCCCGGGATCGAACGCGCGTCGCCGATCAGATGCGGCGCCGTCCGTTCCGAGCGGTGCTCGTTGCCGTTCAGCTCGCGTGCGTCGCGCCCGTCCGGCGTGGTCAGCCACAGGTGATGCGCCTGATTGAACCCGCGGTCCACGTAGTCCCAGCGGGTGTAGACGAGCATGCCGTTATTGTCCACGCTCGGCTGCCATTCGTTGGTTTCGTGCGAACTGAGGCGCTCAATGTCCGTCCCATCCTCGAACATTGAAAAGAGCGTGTAGTTCGGTACGGGGCGCGGGTGGCAGCGGCCAAAGCCGCGGCGCCGCTCGGAGATGAACGCGACACGCCCGTTCGGCAGCCAGCAGGGGTCGAGATCATTCAGCGGCCCGCCGGTGAGTTGCACCAGCCCCGAGCCGTCTGCGTTGCAGCGGAAGAGGTGGAACGTGCTCGCCTCGGTCCATTCGCGTCCCTCCCACGCGCCGTCGGTGTAGCAGAAAAGAATCTGCTGCCCGTCATACGAGACGTCCGGCGAGAGATATCCGCCGTTGCCGAGCATCTGCCCCTTGCGCAGCCCCGACTCCACCACCGCTTTCTCGAGCAGGTTACGCACGGTGGGCTTGCCCGAAAAGGGCTTATCGAGCACGTACAGCCCGTTGCCCTTCGTCGTCCCTTTGAGCGTCGCGTGAAAACCGAAATACTGGTCGGCCATGTGGGTGCCGAAGTTCAGCTCCTCGGGAGGCAGCGCCTCACGCGTGATGAACACCAGCCGGTCCATCTTCTTGAGCAGCGGGTTGGCGAAGGCGATCTCCCGCCGCACCGCACAGAGCTTCACATACAGGTCAGCACGGGCAGAACCGTCAGACACGGGTATCGTGCGTACCGCCTCCTCTAAAGCGGCCAAGCGCTTACCCTCTTTTTTCAGCCCGGCTGTCGGCGCGAGATCGCTCCACAGCGCACGTGTGCGGCGAGCCACGATATCGGCGGGGTCGCGGTCCGCAGCCAAAACCAGCGCGCTTGCGTGAAAGGCCTGCCGGTCGCGCTCCTCACGGGAAGCACACCCCTTCTGCACGCGCGTTTCAAACAGCAAACTTTTCCACATTCCCTCGTAGTCTCGGACCAGTGATGCGTCGCACCGCCCGGAAAGAGAGGCGATGAGCGTACGCGCTTCGGACGGCAACACCTGCGGCAGATCCAGAAGCTCCGTCACAGCCTTGTTCGGAAGCCCCGCCATCACCGCAAATTGGACCGACGCCTCCCCGCCCTGCACACGGGTTCCGGCCACATCGTCGACCACCCCTCTCGCCAACAGCCGCTTCGCGCCCGCCGGGACCTTGACTACGATGAGCGAAGGCGCATGGACACCCACGCCTTTTCTGAACACGGTGCCGCCACACTTCAATTCGGTGCCCAGCACAGACCTGTCTTTATGCGTCAGCGTCCGCTGAAAATCGCGGCAGCGCCAAGGGTCTCCACAGAAGGACCACGCGAATTCCCACGTCAGATCAGACACGTAGACCATGCCGCCGTCCCCTTCAAAACGCACCTCCAGCCAATCCGCATCGTCGCTGGCGGAGGCGTCGCCGCCGGTCCATGTGATCAGCGAGACCTCTCCGAGCCCGGCCACATCCGCGGCGACATCAACGCCTTTGGGCTCTTTTGAACGGAAGACGCACGGACTTAGAAAGCGCAAGGACCCCGACGGCATCCCCCCAGGCAAGTCACCTTCCGATAACGGCGCGGCGTGCGCCCAAACGACCGCCGTGAAGGCGACTGCCGCACCCATTCCCCTGATCGGCATTGCATACAAACAGCTCGCACTTTTCATAATTAAAAAGAATAACACGAAACGCAGAACTGCCGCAAGGCCGCCCCCTATGTGATTATCTGCCGTACACTTCGACTTCCGTGAAATGGCTGTAAGGATTGGACGTGTTGCCGTTGCTTGTGATGCGTACGTGGCGTGCCCGGGCACCATGACCCGCAACGCGCCTACCGAAGTAGTCTTCAAAATATTCTTTGTCGGCGCCTTTTCCTAAACCCGTGCTGTCGTCGTAATCGTTGTTGAAGAGCGTCGTGACCTCTTTCACAAACGTCGGGTCGTTTGAGACCTGCACGACGGTGTCTCGGTAGACGCACTGCTCAGGCCGTTCGCGCCACAGGCACACAGCATAGATCTCCGCGTTCGTCCCCAGGTCAAGTTGAATCCAACGGACGCCCGGGGCAAGTTCGAGATACGCGGACGCGCTATACTGTTTGTCGCCGTCCGTCACCAAGGCCAAGTCAGACGGCTTTGCCCGCGAATCGTTACACGTCACCGGTCGCCTCGACGAGATCAGCCGCACGCCACGTGGAACCAGCAGAGGCGGAGGCGGGACACCTTCCCCTCGGTAGGCCTCCCGGTGCGGTGAACGCACATCGATCGGTGTGCCTTCAAACGTCGGCTTAGGCAGCGCGGGCGCAAGCGGCACGCAACCTCTTGAAGCAGGCAAGTGTTTTTCGATCTCCATGATGATCGCGTCGGCGAACAACCGGGACACCTCCGCTCCCCAGTGGACGGTGTCTTGCGACCCCTTCTTCACCGTGTGCAACTGTTTCACAGCACTGGAATAGAGATCGACTTCCGGAATGCCGTGCCTCTTCATGACCTCATCCACAATCGCGTTGAACGTGACCATGCGAGCGTTGTCCGGATTGTCCAAGGTCGGCGTCCCGTCCGCCAAGTTGGAGCGGATCGGCGTACACCGCACCCAGATGAACTGCGTTTTGGGCACCGTCTTCTTGAGGTGTTCAACAGCTTCAGTCGCGCACATGGCCAACGCGCTTTCCGGGCAGCGGTTGGACTGGCTCGGTGACCACCAGTGAAGCGTCATCGCATTCCACGAGACTACATCGTAGGGGCCGTTGGACAGCACGCCTTTCCACGCGCGAGCGGCCGTCGAGTCTTTGTCTCCCAAGGACTTGCCGTACCAACTGCAACCGCTCCCCACCCAGTAATCGACATACGCCCGATCCTTGAAGTGCTCGGCGATGTACCCGCGGTACCCCATCGATATGGAATCGCCGACAACGAGTATGCGCGGCAACGAGGGGTTCTTGATGTCCGCCCGTTGCATGGTGTACTGGTCCCCGCTGACGTGCCGCATGCGTTCTGCGCTCCGGTCAAAACCGGTCGGAAATATGGCCTGGTCATAGACCCTGATGTTACGCAGTTCATAAGGCGCGATCCGAGCGGTGCGTATTTCGCCGAACGTAAGAGGACATGCGCTCGGTTTGACTTCGTCGGTCACCGCGAGGATGAGCCCGTTTCTGAATAGCGACAGCCGCTTGTCCTTGACCACGCAGGTGACCTTGTTGAATGCGCCGTTCAAGAACCCTCGCTGTTCGACGGTCTGATAGCCATTGCAGAAAAGCCAGATGACGTTATATTCGGGCGGAAAATACTTGAGCCCGAGACCGGCCTTGCCACTCTCGTCGGTGTTCGACACGAAAGTGAGCCCGTGGCCCTGCTTAGCGTCAGCGGGGCGCTTCACTTCGAACTCGATCGTATAGTCGTTTTGGGCTCCGAGAACGTTCGCAGGCAACGAAAAAGCGTTCGCCCCGTCCAGCGCGACGGTGCCGTTGACGACCTCCACTTTGCCCATGGTCAGTTCCGGGTCGATAGCGCCCTTTCCCAATTCCCAAATGGGCGCGACTGTTTGTGCCTGAATGGCGCTACACATGAGAACGAGAGCATATGGGATTCTCTTCACATTTTATCCTCGTGTTGAACGATGCAGACAATTTGTTGGACACGTGTCACTTCGTAACGGAAAGGTCCCGCTGCAAGATTCGGCATGTTGTAGAGATTGCCGAAAATCAGATCCCCCAGTTATAGCGGACGCATTTCGGCCGTTTGACATCGGGATGCGAGACCACAACAGTTGTCCCCTCGATCCTCGCATGGGCCCAGCGCCATTCGCCGTCCGAGTCCTCAATCTCAAACCCCTCAAGAAAGCTGCCCGCCGGGCTGAGGCGGGTGTATTTGCGCATATCTCCGCCCGCACAGGTGGCGTGCTCTTTGATGATCTCCGCAGCCTTCAATCCTTTGCCGTCACGCCAGCACCAAAACGGCAAGAACTATAAAAACAGTTCACGCTTTATTCCGTTCTCTCTAAACTTTGAATACTACCCGCCGTCGACCCGCCGTCCTTTTCGGAGAACAGGTCGATCACATCCGCCCACTCGGCCTCGGGATCGGCCGATATCCGCTCGAAGATGGACCCGAGCCAAGCCCACAGCTCCGGATCGTCCCCCAACTCACAGGAATGCCCCCAGAAATAAAAAATGCCCCCGCTCTTTTTCGCCTCCTCGTAGCGCTCCCAAAAATCGGAGGCTGCCCAGTGACAGCTTGCAGGCAAGGCCATCGGCTCATCCAGCGGAAGCGGCGCACGCGCGCTCTTCGTCGTGCGGGCATAAAGATATCCCGCCTTCTTGATATCTGTCATAGCCGCCGGGCTGAAGCCTCCTCCCGGATAGACGTATCCGCAAACCGGCTGCGCGAAGCCATCCCGTATCAGCGCCTTGGTTTTCAGCAGCGTCCGCATCCGGACCTCGGAATCCTTGAGCGTATCGCCCAACGGGATGCCGCAGTGCGCAGCGATTTTAAACCCCTTATAGATTGCAGGCATCTCGCTGTTGATCAGATGCCCCACCGTAAAGCCGCCCGCGCGCGAGTCCTCTTTCTTCAGAAAAGAAAAAAGGACATGCTTGCCGGCCTTCATCTTTTTAACCACAAAGGAATCGCGGGGCGTTTCCCGCGGAATGATATTGAACGTGGCCTTGGCGCGATGTTTTTTTAACAGCGCCACCAGAGGAATGTCGGTCGTCAAACTGTCATCCCAACACTGAACGACCTTGACTCTGCCCCCGGTGTTCGTCTGGCCCATGGAGGCAACAGCCGCCATCATCATGAATAGAAAAAAGCCGCGTTTCATTATTTCTAATGTGTCTCCTGCGCAAGCAGTCGCGCAAGATACTCGCCATAGGTTGACTTACGCAAGGCCTCGGCCAACCCCATAAACTGGGCCCGGTCCACGAAGCCCATCCGCCAGGCGATCTCCTCTAGACAGGCGATCTTGAGCCCTTGACGGTCCTGTATCGCTTTAACAAACGCTGTCGCGTCGGCAAGCGAATCGTGAGTCCCCGTATCCAGCCAAGCGAACCCGCGCCCCATAAGCTTAACGTTCAAACGCCCCTGCTGCAGATAGACGCGGTTCAGATCTGTAATCTCGTATTCGCCGCGCGCAGAAGGCTTCAACTCAGCCGCAATATCGACAACGCCGTTGTCGTAGAAATAGAGTCCCACCACCGCATAGTTCGACTTTGGCTTTGCCGGCTTCTCTTCAATCGTTTCCACTTTCCCCAAGCGGTCGAAACTGACCACCCCGTAGCGCTCCGGGTCCGTCACATAATAACCGAAAACCGTCGCGCCGCCAGTGGCATTGGCGTCTGCCAACATCCGGCGCATTCCGTCCCCATAAAATATATTGTCGCCGAGCACAAGGCAGACCGGATCACGGCCGATGAACTCACGACCAAGCACAAACGCCTGCGCCAATCCATTCGGCGTCTCTTGCACTTTGTAACTCAGACGCAAGCCCAGTTGCGAGCCGTCACCCAACAGCTGCCGGAACACAGGGGTCGCTTCAGGAGTAGAAATGATCAGCACCTCCCGTATATCAGCAAGCATCAGCGTCGACAGAGGGTAGTAGATCATCGGCTTGTCATAGACCGGCAAGAGCTGTTTACACATCACCTGGGTGACGGGATAGAGCCGGGTACCCGCTCCGCCCGCAAGAATGATCCCTTTTCGTGCCACAAGAACCTCCTGATACTCTGGACGACTTTTGAAAACCTATTGCCGGCTGCTGACAGCCGGCTGCGCCACTCCGAGCCTTTGACCCGCATATTTCTTGTCACGGATCGGCCGCCACCACCAAGCGTTGTCGAGATACCACTGGACTGTTTTGACGATACCGGAATCAAAACTCTCTTCGGGGGTCCACCCCAACTCTGTCCGGATCTTGGTCGCGTCAATCGCGTAGCGCTTGTCGTGCCCAGGGCGATCTGGCACAAACGTGATCAGCTCTTTGAAAGAACGCAGGCGGAGTTCTTCCTTCCGCTTGGGCTGCAGCGCATCGAGTGCCTCGCAGATCGTCTCAACCACCTGAAGGTTGGTCCGTTCGTTGTTACCGCCTATGTTGTAGGTCTCACCGGGCAGACCCTTCTCAAGCACAAGACACAACGCCCTCGCGTGATCTTCCACATAGAGCCAATCGCGCACATTATCGCCTTTTCCATAAACAGGCAAGGGCTTCCCGTCCAGCGCGTTCAGAATGACCAACGGAATCAATTTTTCGGGAAAATGGAAGGGACCGTAATTATTGGAGCAGTTGGTGATCAAAACCGGCAGTCCGTAAGTATGGTGCCATGCCATGACAAGGTGATCAGACGCAGCTTTACTAGCCGAATAGGGCGACCGCGGATCATAAGGCGTCGACTCGGTAAAGAGCCCTTCAGGCCCTAGCGACCCGTATACTTCGTCCGTCGAAATGTGTTGAAAGCGAAAATCCGCTTTTGCGGAGAATCCGTCCGGCAGACTGCGCCACCATAATGTGGCCACCTCCAAAAGAGTGGCCGTCCCGACAATGTTGGTCTGAATAAAATCGGAAGGGCCATCGATCGACCGGTCCACATGCGATTCGGCCGCAAGGTGCATCACGGCCTCTGGCCGAAACGTCTCGAATACGTGCCCAAGCGCAACACGGTCGCAGACATCCACCTGCGCAAATTGGTAGAGCGGGCTGCCTTCCACACTCTTGAGCGAGTCGAGGTTTCCGGCATAGGTCAGTTTGTCGAGATTCAGAACCCGGCAGTCTGAGCCTTGAAGAAGATGGCGGACAACCGCCGAGCCGATGAAACCGGCACCCCCTGTAACCAACACACGTCGCATGCCGCGCCCTCCTATTCGTCATCGGTCATCGACGCATCGACGACATCCTGCCGGGCTGCGGCAACAGAGGGGGTGAGGTCATCTTCCTCTGTGAACGCCTTGCTTCCGGAGCCCGAAACTTTTCGCTCGCCCGAGCCCAGCTTCTTTCCTTGCCCATAGGCTCCATACCGCGATGTGTAGCGGTAGGCGTAGCGATAGTGATAATCGTACTGGCTGAATTGATTACGCCGTCCAAAGTCCACGTCGTTCACAATCACGCCAATCACGCGCGCGCCGGCTTCCGTCAGATGCCGGGCCGCATGTTTAATCGGCTGGAAACGCGTGCGGTCAGGACAACACATGATCATCACCGAATCCGCCAAAGAGGCGAGCACCATCACATCGCCGACGATGCCGAAGGGCGGCGAATCGATAATCACGCGGTCATAGTGCTCACGCGCCCAGGAAAAGAAATCGACAATCGCACCACTGCCCATAAGATTGGCCGGGCTTAGTTCTGAGGAAGCCTTTGAAAAAACGATCTCGAGGTTCTCGATCCCGGAAGGCGTGGGCAATGTGTCGAACAGCGAAGCATCAGCTTTGGCCAGAGTATGCGGCAAACTGTGAAAATCCGTATGCTTCTTTTCGAAAATCCTCGCAAGCCGCGGACGGCGCATATCGAAATCGATCAGCAACGTCTTTTGTCCGCTTTGAGCGCATGAGATAGCCAAGCCGCACGACGAAATCGTCTTGCCCTCGCCGGGCTGAGTACTCATGCAGAGCAACACTTTTGACATCTCCTGATATCTGGGCGAATCCAGCAGATTCCGGAGCCCCGCGATCGCCTCGGCGAACTGTGAAAACTTGTCGTCCGCCACCAACCGAGCCAACTGCTCACGCTTCTTTCGGCGGACATGCGGCAACACCGCCAACGTCTTGAGCCGCAAACGTTGCTCGATATCCGAGATGCCGACGATCTTATCTTCCAGGTGGTCGAGGATCAGCACGAACACGATACCGAGAAGCAGCCCGATTGCCGGCCCGGCCGGAAAGATCACCATGGGGTTAGGCAACACCGGTTTATTCGGCCGGAAAGCCTGCTCCACCTGTTTGATAATGGCGGTGTTCTCGTCCGAGGCCAACTGCGCCTCGCGCGTACGTTGCAAGAGCGACTTATAGCTGCTGTCCGCCACCTCGCGCTCGCGTTCCAGCTGTTCGAGTTTCATTTTGGCCGAAACGATTTTGAGCTCAAGGTCGGACAGTTTCTTGGTTAGCTCATCACGCTTGGGCGTCAACTGGGCAAGCTGGCGCTGCATAAGATCCAGATTCGCCTTGCAGGTTTCAAGTGAGCGGAAAACCACATCCGCAAACTGCTGCTTGAAGACCTCTACTTCCTTCTCCTTGACTTTCACTTCCGGGTGGTTGGCCGTGTAGCGGGCCAACAAGGAGTTTTTTTCCGCAACGGTACCCTGATACTTTTGGAAGGCATCCCCGATTTCACCGGACCGGGGCACGGAATCCGGCAGCGTTCCGAATTTTTCCGGTTCGCTCTGAATGGTCTCAAGTGTTTTGCGCAACTCGATCGCCTTGGTGATGTCGCCTTCCAAACCCTGAATATCAGTGTTAATCTTGCCCAACGCCTGTTGCGAAGTTGCGCTATCGCTCGCCATGAAGTCAAGCTGGTTCGCCACACGGAAATCCAACATCTCTTTATCGGCGCGTTCCAGATTTCGCTTCTGCTGCTCAGTCGTCGTGGAAAGCCAGGAGACCGCCACCTCCGACTCGTTGCGGTTCTGATCCGAGGTGAACATCTCCGAGGCTTTCGCATAGGCGTTTGCCAAATCTGTCGCCAACTGCGGATCCGTTGAACGTACGGTCACGCGGATCAGCCTCGACCGTCGCTGCAAGTTCATCCGCGAATCGACTAGCGTCGAGATCAGTTGCTCATCCGTGACCGTGGAGCTGGGATAATCACTGCGGTACTGGCTGACAATCTGGTCGATCACCGCCCGGCTACGTAACCGGGCGAGACGCGTATTAAACACCTCATCCAGCGACGCCATCTCCGTGTCGATAATGGCACGGCGCATTCCCGTGTAGGTCGAACCGCGCAAGCTCATTTCGAACACGCTCTCGGCTTCATAGATCATCGGCGAAATCTTGAATACCGCGAATGCCGCAATAAACCCGATAATCACGAACACCACAAT
>Ga0075012_10004187_pt1 | contig 13479 bp, 10 predicted proteins | sample All_14_2_FD_71474 | JGI IMG/M metagenome (GOLD analysis project Ga0075012, IMG submission 71474) | Freshwater microbial communities in response to fracking from Pennsylvania, USA - Allegheny Zone_MetaG_DW_15 | ecosystem: Environmental > Aquatic > Deep subsurface > Groundwater > Drilled... | reverse complement strand
ATTGATGGTAGAAGATCTGCCAAATGTTGAATTCCGTCAACATTGCGGAGGAATGTGACTGATAATTAGAAAGAATCTATCGTGACCAACTCCTTAGAAGTCTTGCCACTATGCAAGTCGAGGTCCCCGTTCCAACCACGGCAGCCCGCACCGTCTTTCGCGTGGTTTTGGCGCAGAAGATGGATATTCGGGTTGCGCCGCAGTTAGCAGCCGAGTTAAGCCGGATCCCAGAGATCAGTGATGTTGAAATCGACTGCTACGAGGCGGTCTCTCTGGATACTGCGATTGCCCAACTGCTACTCGTTGAGGCTCGTCAGCGGCACGCCATGGGACGGCGGTTGATCCTTCGCTCGATCAATCCGGCCCTCCAAAGCCGACTGCGCCTAGTGGGCCTGGACATCTATTGCGAAGAGGCTTCGCCATCACTGGGTGGTGCCGCTGATTGAAGTTAAGCCACCGTTCGATCAGTGAAAGTCTCTTTGAGCTCTTAATAAGAAATTTTCCTTCCTATGCTGCCAGCCTCTGCCCCTTCTCCTACGCCCTCTCCGTCTCTTGCCAGGCAAGAGGGTGTTGCTCCGTTACTGACGACCTTGCATCAGCAGTTGCAGGACGCGATGGAGCAAATGCAATCCTCTGTGATGGACGTGGTGGGTCGCTTCTCGCGGATTGCCAGCGAGTCGCAGGCGGCGGTGCAGGGGATTTTACACCGTGGTAATTCGGGGCTTTATTCCGAGGATTTTGAGCTCCAAAGTGTGCTGCAAGGTCTGTTACAAAAGCTCGAATCCGCCTCGCAGTACTCGGCGGAAGTCGGGGGCCGGGTGGCGAGTTTGATTCAACCCTTCGACCAGGTTTGTAGTGTCCTGGGAGAAGTTCAACAGGTGGCGGGGCAATGCCGCATGCTGGCGTTTAATGCGCGAATCGAAGCGGTTCGCGCCGGTGCAGCTGGTGCCGCGTTTGCGGTTGTTGCCAAGGAGACCAAAGACCTGGCAGAGCAAACGGCCGAAATGGGAATTCGGATTGAGCGACTGGTTGTCGGCCTGAAGAAAGATATTACGTCCGTTTCGACAGACATGGCGAGCTCCTCTGAGCGATTGCATGCCGACGTGGACTTGGGTCGAAGCCAGATTGATGGAGCCATGAGGCTGCTGCGACGTAAGCAAACCGATATGGAACTTCAGCTTGATGATGCCGCGCGGAGCGGCGAAACCGTTGCGAAAGAAATTCAACAAGCCATCGTCTCTCTACAGTTTGAGGACGCTGTCCGACAACGTATCAGTCATGTGTCGGATGCCCTCTGGCAACTGGCCAATTCGGATATCGGATCGGTGGAAATCGGGCTCTCCCGGCTGGCTCATGAACTGGTTCGCGATGTCGAGCAAAGCCTGCGTTCCAGCTACACCATGGATCAGGAACGGGCGATTGACCGGAACCTGGAATCGCCGTTGAAAGGCTCTGCACCGGGCAGCGTCGAGTTATTTTAGCCACTGCTAATCACCATCCCTCTTTGCACCGCATAACTTTCCTCCCGGAACAAGCGTAACCCGCCCCAGCCAGGATCATAAACCCCGAAGAACGTCCTTGTCGGAATTGTGCCTTGTAAGCCCTTTCAATGGGGCGGCTTTGCCTGAAGACGGAGAATCAGGCCGTATTGTGTGGCCTTAGGAAATTTTGAGACGCTCTTATTGTTAACGGATTTCGCGAGAGAGCATCTCGAAGTTTTCAGCAGACTGACCAGGAGCAATGGCTCTGTGTGAGCTTGTCTCTATCCGTCTTCTTTCCGGAAAGTCCGTTTCATGAATCGCGTGGCATTAGTCGTCGATGATAGTCCTTCGTTACGCCAGATGGTGGCATTTACGCTCAAATCAAGTGGCTGGGATGTGATCGAAGGAGAGCATGGGCAGGATGCGTTGGATCGCGTGCAGGATCGCGCTTGTGATGTTGTGATCACCGATCTGAATATGCCCGTAATGGACGGCATCACGCTGATTCGTGAATTGCGAACCAAACCCGCATTTCGCTTTACGCCAATTCTGATGCTGACGACCGAATCGCAGGATAGCAAAAAACAAGAAGGCCGGGCCGCTGGCGCGACTGGTTGGATTGTTAAGCCTTTTAATCCCGAACAATTACAGCAGGTTCTTGCGAAAGTTGTTCCTGAGTGAACAACATTGTCGTTTGGGCCTCTTCCTGAAACGACCGATTGCCTCGCGAAGCCTTCTCGTCTTTTCCAAGCCTTTCTGGTCGCAACTTTGCGATCAGCACTTTTGAGTTCTTGTTGAACGGGCCAGGATCACAGGCAGGCTGTGATTCTTGACTAGGCATACTATGCAGATCGACACCCGCCAATTTCACCAGGCCTTTTTTGAGGAGGCTTTTGAGCATCTCGTGACGATGGAAACGTCACTGATCACACTGGAATCGTCCCCGGGCGACACGGAGACGATCAATCAGCTCTTTCGCTGCGCTCATTCCATTAAAGGCTCCAGCGCGACGTTCGGCTTTGCGGATGTCGCCAGCTTCACGCATGTGCTGGAAAGCTTGATGGACTGCGTTCGTGAGGGGAAAGTGCCCGTCACGCTAGAGGTTGTTGAGGCGCTACTGATTGCCACCGACGCGCTTGGTGTCTTGATCCGAGCTGCCCAGGCAGGCGAGTCGGATGGGCTGGAGCCTTTCCGGGAATTGATCGACCGGCTGAACCAGTTGCAACAAAAGCCTGGCGCTGCATCGATCTCTTTACCAACAGTCCCTAAGTCGGTGATGGCCGCCGGACCTGTGGAAGTGAACATCACGGTCACGCCCGCGTTGACGATTTTTCAACGAGGGGTTGATCCCCTCTTACTCATACGGGAACTGGAATCCCTGGGTGAATTGACCCATTGTGAGATCGACACCTCGCGGGCTCCCGCGCTGGCAGACATCGACCCCACGTTGTGCTATCTCATTTGGCATCTGACCTTAAAAACCACTCACAAGCGGGAAGCCATTGATGAAGTTTTCATCTTTGTGGATGACTGCTGCGAAGTCTCGGTCCGCCCGAAAGAGCTCTCGCCAGTTCCCCCGTCGGAACTCGCTCCTGAGGCGGTTCCCATGGAGTCTGAACTAGACGCAACGACAGCCAGTTCCTTAACGGGAACGTCGAACAACAAGATGGCTGCTTCTGGCAATAGCGATGCGTCGACCATCCGTGTTCCGGTCGAAAAAATCGACGTTCTGATGAATCTGGTCGGCGAACTGGTCATTGCTCAGGCGATGGTCACGCAGTCGGTCAGTCGTCTGGCTGGGGGCTGTACCCCTCTCCTTCAGGAAGCCCTCAGTACCGTCGAGCGAACCACCCGCGACCTACAGCAGCACGTGATGGCCGTGCGGCTAGTTCCCATCGCCACGGTCTTCCGCCGCCTGCCGCGCGTCACGCGCGATTTGGCCGGGCAATTGGGCAAACAATTAGAACTGGTCCTGGAAGGCGAAGAGACCGAACTCGACAAGGTGGTGGTTGACCAGCTGGCGGATCCGCTGATTCATCTCATTCGCAACTCGGTCGATCATGGCCTGGAAACGCCCGCCGAGCGAGAAGCCACCGGAAAACCTGCTCAAGGGTTGATTAAATTGTCGGCCCGCCATGAAGGGGGAAATGTCGTTGTGGACATTACCGATGACGGGCGGGGCCTGAATGTGGAGCGGATTCGTGCGAAAGCCATCGAACGAGGGCTTGTGCAGGAGCATGAACGGCTGACCCAGGAACAGATCTATGCGTTGATCTTTGAGCCCGGGTTTTCCACCGCCGCTGCCGTGACAGACGTTTCGGGGCGTGGCGTTGGTATGGACGTGGTGAAGAGAAACATACAAGCCCTCAATGGCAATGTCCGCATCAGCAGCCTCCAAGGACAGGGGACAACGGTCACGATTTCGCTCCCCTTAACGATGGCTATTCTTGAGGGGTTGTCCGTCAGTGTGGGTGGGGAGATTTATATCCTGCCGTTGCTCTCCGTCGTCGAATCGCTCCGTCCGGAAGAACGCGATCTGCATCTCGTGCCGGGTCGAGGCGAGATTGTGCTGGTCCGCGGCGAAGCGCTGCCTCTGATCCGCTTGAATCGACTCCTGGGCGGCTACGGATTTTCCGAAGCGCCAGACACACAGCTGGTTGTCATCGTGGAATCCCATGGTCGTCGCTATGCGTTTATGGTGGACGAACTCTGCGGTCAGTTACAAGTCGTGATGAAAAGCCTTGAGCAGAATTTCCGGCGGGTCGATGGCCTGTCGGGCGCAACCATTCTGGGGGATGGTCGCGTGGCGTGTATTCTCGATATCCCGGGCATCACTCGGCTGGCAGGCTAATGCGACCTCATACAACCGGCTGGCTATGCGGAAATTGTCAGACAACACCTTCCAGTTATCGATCAGTGGTCGCCTTGTCTCTAGTTACAAACTAACTTGTCATTGGGCGATCAGGTCTGCATCTCGGAAAACGGCTGGCTGCAATTGGGGGCAGCTTTCTCGCGCCTGGTGTGGCTGAAGGGAACTCGACGAAAAGCACATTGCCCGGCGATTTCCGTCGGTCGACGGATGCTGCGTCACCTCAATCGACTGATCAGAAAATCATTCCGGGCATGCGCTCGGAGATTTGGAGTGTTTTCTCTATTTACGGGCCGCGACCGGAGTTCGTGATGACAGCTGCTGCAACGATGACAAAATCGGAAGAACAGCAGGCTATTGACGCCAGTCAATACCTGACGTTTCTACTGGAAAACGAAGAGTATGGCATAGAGATCCTGCGTGTGCAGGAGATTAAAGGATTTAGCAAAATCACTCCCATGCCGAATGTGCCGCACTTTGTGAAAGGTGTGCTGAATCTGCGGGGGACGGTGATTCCGGTGATCGACCTGCGATCCCGGTTTGGCCTGCCCGATCGCGAGTACGACAAATTCACCGTGATTATCGTGGTGAATGTGTCAGACCGCGTCGTTGGGCTGATCGTCGATGCCGTTTCGGACGTGCTGAACATTCCAGCTTCGCAGTTAGGGGAAACCCCGGAACTTGCAGGCCAATCGGCCGGAAGCTGGGTCCACCGAATGGGTCGCATCGACGACCGTTTGGTACTTCTGTTAGACGTTGCGAGGATGGCAGGCGTGGCGGAATTGAACTAGCCAGGCTGCCTCAGAAGATTTCTTGCAAACTTGGAACTACTCGGATCGTTCTTACTCGGAGGTTATCTCTTGCAATTGCTAAGCCTGAAAGTGGGGGCTTCAATCGCAGCTGGAAAAAAAGTGGCAGATCGCATGATCCAGAAGGGTTCGTTTCAGTTCAACGCTGGAAATGGGGATTTGCCGATCGCTCTCGACTGAGGGAGCATCATCAAGCAGGATGCGTTTTCTCGAATCCTGTTAGCCGGAACAGGAGGACGAGTTATCACCGGTTACTTCGTGATGGCCACCGTTGAGGGGTGTCTGTCCAATCGTTCAACTTACGCATTTTGTCTCTCCCGTTTTTCGACTAGAAACACGAATTCAAATGGGCCTATTTCAGAATCTGAGCGCGCGTGCCAAGCTTTTGGGCGGCTTTCTGCTGGTCAGCGCGATTACCGCCATCGTCGGCGGCGTTGGTCTGTCCAACATGAACACAATCAACAATATGAATACGAACCTCTATGAATTGGAGCTTCTAGGGCTGAATGATGCCAAAGATGCCTCTTATGGAGTGGCTCGCGTTCGTGGGATTCTGAATCGGCTGATTGTCGTTACCGAGGAAGCGGAGATCCGCGCTGCTAACGTTGAGTTGCAGAAGACCATCGAGGGTCTCAATACGTCGATGACTGCCGCAGAAAGCCGTTTCCTGACGGAAGAGGGAAAAGCGCTGGTCCAGGAAACCAAGAAGAAGCTCGCTGATTTTCTGAAACAATCCGCCCCGGTCGCAGCGTTAGCCAGTGCGAACAAAAATGACGAAGCTCGCCAGGAATTAATGCCCCTGATTGCGGTGGGTGAAGACTTGCAGACGCAGTTTAATAAGATGACGGAGCGAAAGCTCTCTAATGCTGAAGACGCCTCGAAAGAGTGTGATACGATCTACGCCCGCTCGGTCAATATCGTCTTGTCGATGATTGCCATCGGTGTGTCGATCAGTATCGCGCTGGGATGGATTCTGGCTCGCTGGTTCTCGAAAGCCCTGATTGAAGTGCAGCAAATCGCTGGCTCTGTGTCATCGGCTTCGCAGCAATTGGCGGCAGCCGCGACACAGCTCTCTGCGGGGAGCCAGGAATCGGCCAGCAGTCTGGAAGAAACCGCTTCCAGCTTGGAGGAGATCACGAGCACGGTCAAGCAGAACGCGGATAACTCCGAGCAGGCGAACCAATTGGCGACCAGTGCACGTGACGTGGCGGATCGCGGTCAGGAGATGGCCACTAGCGCGGTGCAGGCGATGGGGCAAATCAACGCGGCCTCCCGCAAGATTGCCGATATTATCACCACCATCGACGAGATTGCCTTTCAGACCAATCTGCTGGCTCTGAACGCAGCCGTGGAAGCCGCACGGGCCGGAGATCAGGGACGTGGTTTTGCGGTCGTGGCTGGCGAGGTCCGTAATCTGGCCCAACGCAGTGCGACAGCTGCCAAGGAGATTAAAGTCCTGATCGAAGACTCGGTCGACAAGATTTCCGCCGGTTCGGAGTTGGTGACCCAGTCGGGTGAAACCCTCGGCGAAATCGTGACCAGCGTTAAGCGCGTGAGTGACATTATCGCCGAAATCTCTGCCGCATCTCGCGAACAGTCCGCCGGGTTGGAGCAGGTCAATAAGGCCATGACGAATCTGGATCAGGTGACGCAGACCAATGCGTCCCAAACCGAGGAACTGTCCGGGACGGCGGTTTCTATGGCCGATCAGGCGGAACAGCTGGAATCGGTCGTCGAGCGGTTTAAGTTGCAACAAAAGCAAGCCAAACGGGCCGTTCGCAGCCCTGCATCGGCTGGCGGTCACACCCATAGACCGGTTGTTCATCATGCCACGAGCGCAACGAAAAGTGGCATGACGCGACGTCCGTCCAAGTCGGCGAACGAACTGGACCGCATTAACGACAATCTCGAATTTGTCGGCGCGGCAGCCGGTAAGGGGTTCGACGAGTTTTAACATCTGCGAATTGTTTGCGAGCAGTTCCGCAGGATCGGTTCGAGGGACCAATCGATTGCGATTGGTCCCTCCAAGGCTGGGATAGCAGAACATCGTCAGTCGGATCGATGTTTCGCTGCTGTCCAGCGATGACTTGTGAGTGGCGCTTGTATTGATTCCCGAAATCTGGGCTTGGAAGCGTTCGCTGCAATATGGGTGTAAGGCGAGAGTGGTTGACATTCGAGTTTGATAGGGCTGCCAAAGGCCGAACAATCAGCGTGAAAATCGAGCTGATCTTGTGAGTGTTGTCACCCTCGCGCTTAAGACCTCTTATTTAATCAACTGAACGAAAAAGGGCCTATTGATGTTTGGGATCAATTCCTTAAGTGCACGCGCCAAGCTGCTGGCGAGTTTTCTTTTTGTCAGCGGCGTGACGGCCGTGGTTGGCTATGTGGGCTGGTTGAACATGTGCCGGATCAACGATCTGACAACGGCCATGTATGAACGCGAACTTCTGGGCGTCAATGCCGTTCAGGAGTCCAGCGTAGGACTGGTGAGCATTGGTCGACGCGTGAATCAGCTCATGATTGATGAGACACCGGAGGCGGAGCAAGCCAGTGCTGAACGCCTGAAAGTCCTTATGGGCGAGTTGCAAGAATCACTGGATCTTGCCCGGACGAAATTTTTCCTCCCGGAAGCGAAAGCCGAATTTGCCCAAACCGAGACGGAAGTCGGCAAGTACTTGGCGACGGTTCAAGAACTCACCGCCGCTGTTCTTGGGAATGATGATACGACGGCCAAAAGATTGCTGCCCCTCGCGTTTGCCCAATCGCAAGCGACGGAAGACCGCATGAGTGGCTTGGTGCAAGGCAAGTTAGAGAATGCGGATGCCGCTAACAAAGAAACCGACGTGATTTATGCCCAGTCGGTGTGGATTCTACTCGGGTTTGTCAGCGCGGGCGTTGTGATCAGCCTGATACTGGGGTGGTTGCTGGCTCGTTGGTTTACGAAAGCTCTCGTCGAAGTTCAGCAGATTGCCGGAACGGTCTCGACAGCGTCCCAGCAGTTGGCTGCCGCTGCAACACAGTTGTCCGCAGGCAGCCAGGAGTCTGCTTCCAGCTTAGAAGAAACAGCCTCCAGCCTGGAAGAAATCACCAGTACCGTCCGCCAGAACGCGGACAATTCCGAGCAGGCGAATCAATTGGCCACCAGCGCGAGCGCGATTGCCGATCGGGGTCAGGATATGGCGACGAATGCGGTGAAGGCGATGAACGAGATCAATGCCTCGTCTCGCAAGATTGCGGATATCATTACGACGATTGATGAAATCGCCTTCCAGACCAACCTGCTGGCTTTAAATGCCGCCGTCGAAGCGGCCCGCGCGGGGGACCAGGGTCGCGGCTTTGCCGTGGTGGCCGGAGAAGTCCGTAATCTGGCGCAACGGAGTGCCACGGCGGCCAAGGAGATTAAAGTCCTGATCGAAGACTCGGTCGACAAAATTTCTTCCGGGTCACAACTGGTGACCAAGTCGGGCGAAACGCTGAGCGAAATTGTGGTCAGTGTCAAACGCGTCACCGATATCATTGCCGAGATTTCTGCTGCGTCTCGCGAACAATCGTCGGGATTGGAGCAGGTGAATAAGGCGATGACGAACCTGGACCAGGTGACGCAAACCAACGCCTCGCAAACCGAAGAACTTTCGGGAACCGCGGTTTCGATGGCGGATCAGGCCGAGCAACTGGAAGCGGTCGTTGATCGCTTCAAGTTGCAGCACAGTATTCCTACAGCGAGGCAATCGATTCATCAGCCTGCCGCCAAGGCGGCTTATCAGGCAACGGCAACCAGGCCGGCGCGACGCGCGTCTCGTTCCGACAACGAACTGGACCGGATTCATGAGAATCTGGAACTGGTCGGGACGGTGACAAGTCAGGGCTATCACGAATTTTAGGCGACTTTGCAGTGGTGTCAAAGATGGTGGCCGATCTCCAGGAACCCTAGGCATACGGGCCGTGCTGTCTGGGACTTGGTGACTCGGCCACCATCGTGATCTCATGCGATTCTTGACCGCTGGATCACAACGGAAAAACTGGTGTTTGACGGATCGCTATTTAGGCTATTTCTGTGCTGACCAAGATGTCTTCCTCTCCAAAATTCCAGCCCACACAAGATTCCCCGGTCCTTTCGGATCGGGACTTCCGCCAGCTCCAGGCGGTGATTCGCAAGCTTTCCGGGATTCATATGTCGGAAAGCAAGTTCACCCTGGTGGCCTCGCGTGTGATTCGACGACTCCGTGCTCTTAACATGAAGGGCTTCGCAGAGTATTTAGAGTACCTGTCCGATGAGCCACCGGAGAGTGAATGGCAGGATTTGGTGAATTGTGTCACCACCAATAAAACGGAGTTCTTTCGCGAGCCGCATCACTTTCGGATCTTACGCAGCCGTGTGTTGATTCCTCGAAAGGCCGCTCATCCGACCTCGCAAAGTCGCCGGCTGCGGATCTGGAGTGCGGCCTGCTCGGGAGGGCATGAACCTTATACGATCGCCATGACGCTCAGCGAGACTTTAGGATCGCTCCTGAGTTGGGATGTGCGGATTCTGGCCTCGGACATTGATACCGATGTCCTGAAGATTGCCGAATCAGGGTATTATCCGGAAGATCAAATCGCGGATATTCCCAAAGAGTTACGACTGCGATATTGCCAGAAAGTCACCGTTTCCGGACAAACCCGCTATCGGATGTCCGATGAAGTGAAAAGCCTGATCGCGTTCCGTCGTATCAACCTGAATGAAACACCCTGGCCGATCCGAACCAAGTTTCATGTGATCTTCTGCCGGAATGTCATGATTTATTTTGACCGGCCGACTCAGCAGCAATTGTTGCGGCGGTTTTACGATTTTCTGGAGCCAGGTGGCTTACTCTTTCTCGGCCATTCGGAGAACATTTTTGGCATGGAAGCTTATTACTCGTCGTTGGGAGAGACGGTCTATCAGCGTAAGGCTCATTAAGGACCGTGTCGGATGGTGTTGAGGAGCCGAGTAGTAGGGTGTCTGGATGCCCTTTCAGAAATGCTCCGACTTCCGGTTTCTTGATATCGTGATCTCGTCCGTTTTGCTGACTGATAGGCTGCTTGTGACAAGTCGGTTAATCACGCGGCGGTAGCGGAAATCGCTCGGACCGCTTTTCCAATCCTCTCTTGCCCAGAGAAGCTGCGACAATGCCGAAAACTCGTGTGATGGTCATCGATGATTCGGCACTGATGCGTCAGTTGCTGACTCAGATTCTGAGTCAGGACCCTGGCTTGGAAGTGGTCGGCTCTGCCGCTGAGCCCTATACGGCTTGGGAGAAAATCAAGCAGTTGCAGCCCGACGTCCTGACGTTGGATGTGGAAATGCCCAAAATGGATGGGCTGACGTTTTTGGGCAAATTGATGCAACTGCGGCCGATGCCCGTTGTGATGGTCTCGACCCTCACCGAGCGGGGCTGCGAGACCACCTTACGGGCACTGGAGTTAGGAGCGGTTGATTTTGTGGCAAAACCCAAGATTGACGTCCGGACGGGAACGGTCGATCTGGCGGAAGAGATCTGCGAAAAAGTCAAAGGGGCACGACAGGCGCGTGTGGGTGGCGTACGCAGAGGAGCCCCCCTTCTGCGGCCCGTTGTGACAAAATCCCATACACCGATTCTGAAATCGACTCAACAGATTATTGCCATCGGGGCTTCAACGGGTGGAACAGAGGCCATTTGCGAAGTCCTTTCCCACTTACCGCCCGATAGCCCGGGTGTCGTGATGGTGCTGCATATGCCAGCTGGGTTCACCCGTTCCTACGCGGCAAGGCTAGACCAGATGTGCGCACTAAAGGTCCGTGAAGCCGTTGATGGTGACCGTGTCTTATCCGGACATGCCCTTCTGGCTCCTGGGGGACTTCAGATGTCTCTTCGCCGGAGCGGAGCCGATTATCTGGTGTCGGTTTCCGCGGGGCCGCCCGTCAATCGCCATTGCCCGTCGGTCGATGTTCTGTTCGACTCTTGTGCGAAATATGCGGGTGCGAACACCGTGGGCGTCCTGCTGACCGGCATGGGCAACGATGGCGCGAAAGGACTGTTGAATCTGCGAAATTCCGGCGCGCAAACGATTGCTCAGGATGAAGCCACGTCGGTCGTTTTTGGCATGCCGCGTGAAGCCATCCAGATGGGCGCTGCGTCTGAAGTGCAGCCCTTGGGCCAGATTTCTTCCAGACTGCGGGCCTTGAGCGCCCACTGCGGGGTGCGGTAATGCAGAGTCCATTTCCCGCCCCCCAAAAAGTCCTGATGGTGGAAGATCAGGCGAGCGTGCGGAAGTTTATCCGTGAGGTTCTTCAGCGGGACGGATTGACGCTGCTGGAGGCGGCCACCGCTGCGGAAGCCGAAGCCATCATTCAGGGCGAACGCCCCGATCTATTGCTCCTCGATCGCATTCTGCCGGACGACGACGGGTGCGAACTGCTCCGTCGACTTCGTCAACGTCCCGAGCTGGATCATCTCTCCACCATTATTCTTTCCTCGCGGGGCGAAGAAGAAGATTTGGTGGAGGCGTTGGAAGCCGGAGCCGTTGACTATCTGACGAAACCCGTTTCGCCGACGATTCTCCGGGCGCGAGTGGAGGCTGCACTTTCCAGTGTTCTGAACCGCCGCGAGTTGATTGCCGCTCGCCGGGCCGCCGAAGCGGCCAGCATGGTGAAAACGCAGTTCCTCACGAATGTCAGCCATGAACTTCGTACGCCGATGACAGCCATCCTGGGGTTTGCCGAAATCATGGCAGACTCCGAAATTCTTCGGGAAGACGAGATCTGTCTGGAAGGGCTGGAGACCATTCGACGCAATGGTCATTGGCTGGTCGGATTGATTGATGACTTGCTGTTGCTTTCGTCTTTGGAGTTCCACCGTGTCCACTTAACGACGGCGGCTTGCTCGTCTCAGGAAATTCTGAATGAGTTGGGCGAGTATTTTGACCGGATCGTGGGGGCCAAGCCACTCCAGTTTTCGAGCGATTTGGGCTCGCAAGTGCCTTCGGTCCTCCAGTGCGATGCCCGATATCTGACGCTGGTTCTCCGCAAACTGGTGGATAATGCCGTGCGATTCTCAGCGGCGGGCAAGCTGCATTTTTCGATGCGCCCGGAGATCGCTGGTCGACAACCTGTTGTTTCCTTTCAGATTTCGGACATGGGCTGCGGAATCAGTCCAGACGACTTGCCTCGCTTAGCGGAACCTTTCAGCCAGGGAGACTCTTCACTCACACGCGACCACAGCGGTATGGGGATGGGACTGACCATCGCTCATCGTGTGGCCTCTCTGATGCACGGCCATCTCTGTTTCCACAGCATTCCTCATGTGGGGACCACCACGACCCTTTGGGTGCCGTTGGAAGCCGCCGCGTCCGAGCAGCGTCGCGGGAAACCGATTTCTTGTCCGCATCACCGAGCCGTGCTGATCGATTCTCATCTTGTCCGAACGGTGTCGCTGCAACGCGATCTGTTAAGGCGGCATTTCGACGTTGTCATTCTGCAGAGTCCTGTCGACTGTCTGCGATTGGTGGCTGAAGCCCATGCGGCACAACGAGACTATGACGTCATTTGCGTGGATGGGAATTCGATCGATCCGGAAGTCGAAGGCCTCCTCGCAACCCTCTTGGCACGTGGTTGTCGGACCCCTCTCGCCAAGATTTTTCCAGGGGGAATGCTGGAGTGGATGGAAGGAAGCCACGTCAATGCCTCAATGGCGGCAGAAATGCGCGCGGCACTGGGGGACAGTTCTTCCTTGGGAAGCAGGCCGAACTAGTTTTCGCCGGTCGACGGGGACTCTTTCGGGGAAGAGTCCAGTGGTTTCACCGCGCAGGCTCCGTTGGGTGCCCCACTCGACTCAACAATCAGCCCCTCGCGATGTGCAAAATGAGCCAGTTGGACACGGTCTCGCAGGCCGAATCGCTTCATCAAGCGATGCTTCTGGCTGTCGACGGTTCGCATGGTTAAATCCATGATCCGCGCCACTTCTTTGACGGTATAGCCTCTTGCCAGCAGCCGCAGCATCTCGATTTGACGGGCATTCAGACCGGCCAGCGCGGCCGGTTGAGCCGAATCGACTCGATGATCGAAAGTCGCGCCCGGGGAGGCCGGGACGCCCTGCGAGAATTCGCAGGAACCTGTAACAACACGTTCGAGTGCTCCGACAATCGCGGCAATCGGCTCGGACTTCAGCAGATAGCCGGAGGTGGGAACGGATCGAGCCATCTCTGCAAACGCTTGCGAGCAAAACGCAGAAAGGATGACGAAGGGGGCGGTGAGGCCTTCGTTTTTCAAAGATTTGGCGACATCAAAGATCCCTCGGCCGGGGAGTTCGACATCAGCAATGAT
>Ga0075012_10004186_pt1 | contig 13482 bp, 10 predicted proteins | sample All_14_2_FD_71474 | JGI IMG/M metagenome (GOLD analysis project Ga0075012, IMG submission 71474) | Freshwater microbial communities in response to fracking from Pennsylvania, USA - Allegheny Zone_MetaG_DW_15 | ecosystem: Environmental > Aquatic > Deep subsurface > Groundwater > Drilled... | reverse complement strand
GGACGGCAGCTCGAGCTCCGGGATGACAGGCACAAAGTCGTTGCCATCGGCCCCCAGCCCATGCAGCCAGATCAGGCTATGGCTTGGCTGAGGTGCGGTTTCAAGTTCGATGCACTCGGGCAATTTGGTGTTCATGGATCTGGCGTGATGCGGTGAGTGGGCGACGCAGTCATCATACCGCTTCACGATCCGGGCACGCGGCCCGGTGCGCCAAGCGAGCTCAGGACGAAGACAACAAGGCGCTGAGCGAGGTGCTCAAGCGATCGATGCGCTCGGTGCTCTCCTTGACCAGTTGAGTGATCTCGGTTGCCGACACCGCCGACTGCTGTGCGAGCTTGCGTACCTCGTCGGCAACGACGGCAAAGCCCCGGCCGGATTCGCCCGCACGTGCAGCCTCGATGGCGGCATTGAGCGCGAGCAGGTTGGTTTTCTCGGTGATCGTGTTGATGCTGCCGATGATGTTGGCAATCTGGCTGCTCGACTCCTGAACCAGGCGCATCTCACGGTCGGTGACTTGCGCCGCCTCGAACTTGGCCTGCTCGTCGACACCGTAACTGACGATCCGCTTGATCGTGCCTACAGAATCGGTAATCGGGCACAGCGTCCCGCTGAACTGGACAGGCTTGCCGTCCTTGTCAGGCACGGCGAACTGACGGGCGATCTGCTCACCCTGCAACAGCCGGGAAAAGTCTTCTGCACCGAGGATGTCACGCAGATTCCTTTTGCGCGCGAGTAACTCAGCCCTGCTCTTGTGACCGAGGTGGCGAACCATGTACTCGTTGCCCTCAACCAGCAGGCCGCTGATATCCCACTCGGCCACGCCGTTGGATACGCTGACTGCAGCAAAGCGCTTTTCGGATTCCAGCGAAAGCTCTTTGGTGGAGGTAATGTTTGCCTGAATCGAGATGAAGTGCTCGAGCCTGCCATTTGCATCCAGCACCGGGTTGATTGCAAGGGAAATCCAGTAGGGCTCCCCAGACTTTGCGTAGTTCAGGATCTCGTTGTAGATCGGACGCCGCTCCCGAAGCGCATTCTTGATCAATTCGACCGTTTCCCGGCTGGTCGCACGCCCTTGCAGGATAGGGCCCGGCTTCTTGCCACGGACCTCGTCGAGCGTGTACCCGGTCAGTTTGGTGAAGCCGCGGTTGACGTATTGAACCAGGCCATCGGGGTCGGTAATGATGATGGAGTTATCGGTTTCGTTTGCAACCAGGGAGAGCATCTTGAACTCATTGTTGCGCAAGACCTCCTCGGTGATGTCGTTGGCGAACTTGACCACCTTGACGACCTCGCCGGCCGGGTTGAGGATGGGGTTGTAATTGGCATGAATCCACACCGAACGTCCGTTCTTGGCAACCCGCTCGTACTCTGCTGTCTGGAACTGGCCTGAACGCAGTTTCTGCCAGAATTCAGCATAGCTTTTGGACTCCCGCTGCGCGGGCGGCACGAAGATCTGGTGCTTCTGCCCCCGGATCTCGTCGAGCCGGTAGCCCATCAGCTTCAGGAAGTTGTCGTTGGCATCGAGAATGGTGCCATCGATGCCGAACTCAATGACGGCTTGCGCTCGATTGATCGCCTGGATCTGCGACTCGAGTCTGGCCCGGGCAAGCACCTGGGCCGTGACGTCAGTCGCAAACTTGATGATGCGTTGCACCTTGTTGCCACGGATGATGGGCGTGTAGGTTGCCTGAATCCAGACGGCCCTGCCGTCCTTCGCATGGCGCAGAAACTCCCCACTCTGCGGCTTTCCCGCCCGCAGATCACGCCAGAAAGCATGGTAATCGGGACTGTCCGCCTGTGAAGGGCTCAGGAACATCCGGTGCGGGCGGCCACGGACCTCTTCCAGCGTGTAGCCCAGCAGATCGAGAAACTTACGATTCGCCCGGACAATCGTGCCCTGCAGATCGAATTCGATCACGGCCTGAGTCTGCTCGATTGCCTCGAGGACATCCAGGACCCCGCTCTTGACGAAAGGATTGAACATCCGGCTTGTCCTTGTGGAATTATAAGTATTGAACAATGTACTTTACGGCCGAACGGGTCCGGGCTTTAGGCGCCAAGCAACGTCAGGTCGGGATGTTGCTGCCGGTTCAACGCACGCTTCGATCACGCCCACCGGACCGTGGTCGCCAGCAGATAGCCCGCACCATACACGGTCTTGATGAACTTGCCGTCGAGCGCCCCCTGTTCAAAGCGCTTGCGCAGGCGCGAAACCCGCAGGTCGATGCTGCGGTCCAGTGCCGAAACATCGCGACCATTGAGCAACTGCTCGCGCGACAGGATCTGATTGGGGCGCTCCAGCAAGGTAAGCAGCAGTTGCGCCTCGGCCAGGCTCAGCGATGTCCGCTCCCCTGTCGGCGAAATCAGCACGTTGCTGCCGCACTCGAAGCACCAGCCCGCAAAATGCGCCACCCGCTGCCCATCGGTTGCAGGCACCACCGGCTGATACCGCCGCAGGATGCTGCGCACGCGGGCGATCAGCTCACGCGGCTCGAAGGGCTTGAGAACGTAATCATCGGCGCCCAGCTCCAGCCCCATCACCCGATCGTGGGTGTCAACCCGCCCGCTGGCGATCAACAGGCCAAAGCGATGGCGGCTGCGCAATTGCTGCAGAACCTCCATCCCATCCATATCGGGCAGGCCAAGATCGAGAATGCACAGCTCGGGCGGCGATATCCGCAACTGGCGCAGGAAATCACCACCGGACGAGAACACCAGATACTGATAGCTGAACCGGTGCAAGGTCTCACCAATCAGCTGGGCGACCCGGGCATCGTCCTCGACGATGTGGATCATCGCCCCGGGCTTGTCCATCGGGCTCATGTCCGCGCTCCGTCGGCAAACGCACGCAGCAACATATCGGCCAGCGCCTGCTGGCTGAAGGGCTTGTCCAGCACTTGAAACGCCGGTTGCTCCAGCGCCGGCCGGCTGGCGTGGGCGTAGCCGCTCATCAACACCACCGGCAGTGCAGGCCGGAAGCGGCGGACAAAACGGGCCAGCGCACGACCATCCATGCCTCCGGGCATCACGATGTCACTCAGCACCAGCTGGATCGCCGGAATGTTCTCGATCATGTCGGCAGCCTCATGCCCACTTTCTGCCTCGAGCACCACATAGCCGAGCGCAGACAGCTGCTTGCGCACCACCTCCCGCACCTTGTCGTCGTCCTCAACCAGCAGCACCAGACGGGATTCGTCAGCCACGTCAGGATTCGATCTGGATGGCGTGCAACGCGTGGGTACCGAAGCCTGCGGCAGCAAAAGGGCAACCGTGGTCCCTACCGCCTGCCGGCTGCGGATACGCACCCCACCGCCAGACTGGCGGATGAAGCCATACACCATGGCCATGCCCAGTCCACTGCCGATACCAAACTCCTTGGTAGTAAAGAAAGGCTCGAAAACGCGCGCCAGGGTTTCGCCATCCATGCCCGTACCATTGTCGCTGACGGCAATCTGGACATAGTTGCCGGGTGCCAGTTCGAGACTGGCGGCTGCGTCCGCATCCAGCGGCTGCAAGGTGCAGTCGATACGCAGCTCGCCCCCCTGGGGCATGGCGTCGCGTGCGTTAAGCGCCAGGTTGAGCAATGCGCTTTCCAGTTGGCACGGATCGGTCAATGCCTCCAGCTCGGCCTCGTGAGTGATGGTAGAGATGGTGATGTTGCTCGGTAGCGAACGCCGGATCAGGCGCGACATGCCATGTACGACCTCGTTGATTTCCACCGGTCGCGGATCGATGGGCTGCTGACGGGAGAAGGCGAGCAGGCGCTTGATCAGTGCTGCACCAGCGGTCGCGGCGGCGATCGCAGGTTCGACATAGGTCGGCACGGCAGGATGCTCACCCAGAGCGTCGGCCAGACCATTGAGGCTCCCCATGACCACGGTGAGCATGTTGTTGAAATCGTGGGCGAGTCCGCCGGTCAGCTGGCCGATGGCCTCCATCTTCTGAGCCTGCGCCAAGGCCTCGTAGGTGCGCCTTTGCTCGGTGATATCGACCGCATGCACATAGCAGCCGACCACCCGGCCATCGACACCAAAATCGGGCAGTAGCGTGCTTCGGGCATAAAGCACCTCACCACAGCTGCGGGTCATCGAGTACTCATAGGTCACCTCCTCGCCTGCCAGCGCTCGGCCGACACTGGCCTCGACCTTGGCAAACACCTCGGGACCAATCACCTCCGCCACCGTGCGCCCGGTCATGGCATCGCTGGTGGTACCAAACCATTCTGCGTAGCGGCGATTGCCGTAGCGGAAGACCCAGTCCCCGTCAAAATAGGCGATATGTGCCGGAATCGTGTCAGTGATCTGGCGCAGGCGACGCTCGCCCTGGCTGACATCCCCGGCCATATCCACCGCCGACGGCCCGCCCTCGCGAGCAGACGATCCCATCATCCATTCGCCAGCACCACACACCGCCGGCCTCTGCAACATCCGCCCGGCCTCGCCTGTCGATTCGCCTCGCTCCACTTCGCTCACCACCTGCGTGCACGTCCAGCCCCGATTCTATTTCCCCGACTGCGGGATTACAGCGTCGCGGACAAGATTCAGTACATTTTCGCGCTATTCCGGACATGTTTTTTTGCGACCCTTGCGCCCGGCGCGAGGGCGCAGATGCGTATGGAGCCCGCAGGGCTGCGATCCGTGCATCGGTGGAGCAAGCGCCAGCCGGAGTCGCGCAACACGACTCCCGGGCTGCAAAAAACACATAAAGGAGAGGCAAATGGCAATGCAGCGTCCGCATGGTGCGGAACATCCCTACTGGGCCCTCGGCCCGTTCAAGATCCGCCTGCCGTTCATCCACTATCGCTGGGAGTTCCCGGAGATGGTGCAAGGGCTGTTCATGTTCGTGGTCAGCCTCGGCATGATTCCGCTGTTGATGAAGTACCTGGGCATGCCCTATGAGGCCGCGCTGGCTTTCTGCGTGATTGCCGGCATCGGCTATCTGCTGCCGGCCCTGATGGGCGTACCCCTGGTACCGGGCTGGATCACCCCGGCAATTCCCGTGGTACTGCTGTACCTGCAGGCCTTCGAGCCAGGGCCGGAAGCCGTCAAGGCCATGTTCGCGCTGCAGGTCGAGGTCTTCATCATCTTCCTGTTCCTCGGGCTGACCGGGCTGGGCAACAAGTTGGTCAAGATCATTCCCAACTCGCTCAAGTCGGGCATCATCATCGGCGCCGGTATCGCGGCAATGATGGGCGAACTGAAAACCGGTGGCCGCATCGACTCCACCCCGATCTCGCTGCTGCTGGGCTCCATCGTTTCGGCCTACATCCTGTTCTCGCTGTCGTTCAAGCATGTCGTCGAAACCAACCGTTTCGCCAAGATGATCTCGAACTTCGGCATGATTCCCGGCATGTTCGTGGCCATGGTCATTGGCTGGGCGGTCAGCGAATACCCGCTGCCCGACATCCAGTGGGGCATCACCCAGCCGGATTTTGGCCTGATGATGAACTACCTGGTGTTCAACGTCGGCATGCCCACGCCGGAGATGTTCCTGCTGGCGATTCCGACCGCGATCATCGCTTACGTGATCGCCTTCGGTGACATCCTGGTCGGCTTCACCCTGTGCAAGCGGGTTGATCACCTGCGTCCGGATGAAAAGATCGAACTCGACGTTACCCGCGTCCACCTGGTCACCGCCATCCGCAACGGTCTGCATGCGCTCCTCGCCCCCTGGCCCGGCCTGGCCGGCCCGCTGTGGACCGCTGCGCATGCCACCGTGGCCGAGCGCTACGCCCTGGGCCGCAAGGCCATGGATTCGATCTATTCCGGTGGCGGCACGTTCTGGATCACCGGCCTGATCGCGATCTTCATCCTGCCACTGGTGTCGGTGTTCAAGCCGGTGTTGCCGATCGCACTGTCGCTGACGCTGGTGCTGACCGCCTACATCTGCATCATGGTGGGCATGGAGGAACTGAAAACCTCCAGCGAACGTGGCGTGGCCGGTATCGTGGCCGTCACGCTCGCCATGCCCGACCCCAAGTCGACGGTGTATGCGGTAGCCATCGGCCTGCTCCTGTACTGGCTGATCGAACGCCCCAACGCCGCCCAGCGCGCCAAGGAAGACCTCAGCATCATCGGTGACAACACCGCCGACATCGAAGCGGGCGACACCCACGGGGTGGGCAAGAAGCGCTGAACATCGCGACTTCACGCCGTTTCAAGTCAATGCCAGGGCCCGAAGCATCGGGCCCTGGCATTTTTGTACGTCCCCAAAGACAGCCCTCCCAAGCCCGTGTCCCGGCTGGCGGCATCCGCATCGGCCCCTGGATCCGTCCCACCCAGGCTTAAATCACCTTCAACAGCATCGCCCGCAACTCCTCGGCCCGGCGGCGCCCTTCACGCGTCAGCACAATGGCGTTGAACCACGGATCGAACTGCTGGCGGAGCGCTTCGTGCGTCTTTGCGGCATGGGCGGCCTCCACAATGTGCAGATAGGCAAACGGACCGCAGAAAGTCTTGAGGGTGTTCTGGATGAAATTGCGCGCCAGTTCCATCTCCTTCGGATCAGGCGGCTGAGGCACAGGCCGGAAAGCGGTGATCGACGGCAGCGGTTCGTCCGGCATCGGCCCGACGGCCCCATCTTCACCCCTCATTCCGATGACCTCGATGAAACCCGACTCTTCCAGCAAGCCCAGCGTGTGCTGAAGATCGTCGGCATGCAGCATGTCCCGAAGTTCATCCACGGTACGCTTGCCGTCGACCATGATCAGCACCCTGCGCTGACGGGGCGTCAGCCCCCCCGCCCTGCCAGTCAGTTCGTCCTGACCGCTTTGGGTCTTGGCGAATATGACACTCATCGCTTGTCTCCATCCTGTTCTTATAAGCCATCGACAACCCTGCCTGACCACGCAACGCGGGCACGGCCAGGACACTGCACGAGCCCTGTATCGTATCGTCTGGCATAACGCTTGTCAGGTTTGCTGCCGACGACGCCGCTCGCCCGACGCTGTAGCGCCCGGGTCAGAGCGGAGCACCCCCTCGAAACGTGCCGCTGCAACAACGATGCATCCACTTTCAAACCCGCCGCCAACGCCGGAACTCGCCCATTACCACGCCCATGAACTATAATTTCATACAGCCCAAAAGAAAGACTCCAGCGATACAAGCGTGGCCTCAATCCGACGCACTCCCACACCCTGTTCGATCTGCCCCAACCCATGAATGCCTACACCTGCGCTCACTTGGTCGACGGGTTTGCCTTTGTGGATATCGAAACCACCGGTGGCCCGGCACAGCACGCGTCGATCACCGAGATCGCGGTCATCGAAGTCGACGCTTCAGGCGTGCGCGAGTGGTCCAGCCTTATCCGGCCGGCGATGCGCATCCCCGAGCATATCGAGCGGCTTACCGGAATCCATAACGACATGGTGGCCAGCGCACCGCGCTTCGAGGACGTGGCCGACGAGCTGTTCGACCGCCTCGAGGGCCGCATCTTCGTCGCCCACAATGCACGCTTCGATCACGGCCACATCAAGGCCGCCTTTCGTCGCATCGGCGTCAACATCCGGCCGCGGGTATTGTGCACGGTCAAACTATCGCGCCGCCTGTTTCCGCAAGAGCGACGCCACAGCCTGGACCACCTGATCGCACGCCACGACCTGAAGGTGGGCAGCCGCCACCGCGCACTGAGCGACGCTCAAGCAATATGGCAGTTCTGGCAGCACATTCACGATACCTTTCCGCCACGGCAGATCGAGACACACATCCGGGAACTGATCGCCCGCCCCGCCCTGCCACCCTACCTGGACCCCACCGCAGTCGATGCCCTGCCAGAAGCACCCGGCGTGTATCTGTTCTACGGCGAGAACGATATTCCGCTCTACATAGGCAAGAGCACCCGGCTACGCAGCCGGGTACTGTCACACTTCAACGCCGACCACCAGAGCGACCGCGAACTGAGCCTCAGCCAGCAGGTGCGACGCATCGACCACATCCGCACCACAGGCGAGCTTGGCGCCCTGCTTGAAGAAGCCCGCCTGATCAAATCCCTGCAACCCATCCTCAACCGCCAGCTAAGACGCAACCGCGACCTGTGTGCCTGGCGGCTCGACAAGGACCTGGCCGGCCCCGCCGGTATCAGCCTGGTTCGCCCCGGCGAGGTGGACTTCCACCACCCCGGCCAGCTGTACGGATTCTTTCGCAACCGACGCGCCGCGGTCGAGCGGCTGCGCGCCCTCAGCGCAGAACACGCTCTGTGCCCACCCCTGCTCGGCCTGGAAAAACACACCCCGGGGCGCTGCTTCAACCACCAGCTGCGCCGTTGTCGCGGCGCCTGCATGGGGCTGGAACCTTATGCCGATCACCACGCCCGCGTCGAGGCCGCACTCGCACACCTCAAGATCGAATCCTGGCCCTACCGCGGTGCAATCGGCATACGCGAAGGCGACGCACTGCACGTGGTCGAGAACTGGTGCTACTACGGGGCCGTTTCAAACGAGGAAGATGCCGGACCGCTGATCGCCAGAGGCAAGCCAGCGTTTGATTTCGACATCTACAAGCTGCTGGTGCGGTGGATGGAGAGGCAGCTTGTAGTTGTACTCAGGCCGGATGGCGCGGCGGGGGATTGAATTGCCCTGGGTTTCCTAGACACCCTGTTGCCTCACAATGGGGCGTTACGAAGGGTCTGCTGGAAACGCAACAGGCACAACAGCGCTTCCCCCAAAGCGTTCACGATTGAAGCGCCCACGCAGGTGACCGGCCGGGAACACCCAGCATCCTTGCTGCCAGTCGAACAGATACCTGCACGCGAACCCCGCCTTGAGCCCGTGGTCTATCCGCCACCTTGTCCGGAGATTCGATCATGTTCGCTCGCGCCCTGCTCCCCGCCATGTTTGCGCTGTTTGCAACGCTGTTGCCTAACACCGTATCCGCACAAGACACAAGCGCTGGAAACGCGCTTTACGCCCACGAGTTGCGGCGTCTGCACTCGGGCGAGGTCGTGCGCCTTTCCGACCGCCTTGCCGGTCAGCCGGTGCTGATCGTGAACACCGCAAGCCATTGTGGTTTTACCAGCCAGTTCCGAGAACTGGAGGCCGTGCATCAGCAGTACAAGGACAGGGGGCTGCGGGTGGCAGGATTCTCGTCAAACGACTTTGATCAGGAAGCCGACAACGAAGCCAAGGCAGCAGAAGTCTGCTTTCTGAATTTCGGCGTCACCTTCGACATGTTTGCGCCGATCCACGTCCGGGGTGCCCAGGCACATCCACTGTTCCGCGAACTGGCACGTCGCGCCGAGGCACCCGCCTGGAACTTCCACAAGTACCTGATCGATCGCAACGGCCGTGTCGTGGCAACCTTCCCAAGCAAGGTCAAGCCGGATGCCCCTGAGGTACGCAAGGCGATTGAGCGCTTGCTGTGAGACCCTTTGGCGGGCTCACGCCCGCCGCAGCAAACGCTCCCCTTCAGCACCCACGGCGTCGTGCAGCAGGCCCAAGGCACGCAGGCGTGCAGCGCTCCAGCCACTGCCGAGCAGGATCATGCGGGTACTTAACGCAGTCATGAGCGCCTCGTCGGGCGGGCTGGCCAGATCATGGAGCCGCTTGCTGCGGATCTCGGCAAAGCCGAGCGGATGACGCCGGCCCAATGCCTGCCACAAGGCATGTGCGCCAACCGACTGTCGTGCCCCGCTGACAAAACAATCTCCCCTTGCCAGGCCCCACTCATATACAGCCGTAGCGATGCCCCGGCGCTGATAGGCAGCGGCATAACGGGAATGCGGCGCGCGAAAGTGGCGATCGGTGCGGCGATCGAGTTCGACCAGGCGCTTGAAGACGGTGTATCCCGCCAGCCGTCTGCCCAGCACGTCCTCCACGTAAATGTAGTCTTCGCCATCGGCCACCCGATGATGAACGCGCAGGCCGGGAAGGTTCAAGGGCAGCGTTGCACATTGGCTGACCGGATCACCCGGACGGTGCAGCCGCTGGTGAAGCGCGGCCAGATCCTGCTCGATGGTTTCGGGCGCGATGACGACATCGATGCGCAACTCGGCCCGGGGCTCAGGCTTCGGCGATCGGGCCCATCGCGGCAGGACGCTGCCCAACCGCGCGGTGAAGTCGGACAAGGCTGGAAACCCCAGCTGCGGGACCATGGACAGGGCCGGTGCACTCACGTCTCACCTCCTTGTTCGGCAGATGGGCCACTCCACCACCCGCTCATCAGCGCGTCAGGCCTTTGCGGCGCACTGACCCAGGCGCTGCTTTGCCAGTCCTCAACCTGAACATCCAGCCCGGCGAATACCCCATAGCCGTGACCCGCACGGATGCGCACGCCGGCCTGCAGACTTTCGCCGGCACGAATCGCCCCCTCGGCCTCGATGCTGCCGCCCGCCCTGATCCCCCATCCGGCCTCCAGATGCATTGCGCTGCGGACATCCCCACCAGCGGCGATCCCCTGAGCCGCACGAAGGTTGGCGCCGGCCACGATTTCGCCGCCCACGTGCAAACCCTTACCGCAGCGCAATTCACCGCCCGCACTCAGGTCCAGGCCGACAAAGGCGCTTCCGTCCAGGCGCAGGCGTCCCGCGCAAACGACGTCCCAGTCGGTGCGCAGTTCGCCGCTACAACGCAGGTCGGACAGTGCCTCCACCCCCCAGCCCGCACGCAGGTCGCCATCCACCTGAACCCGGCCAGCCGCGCGCAAGCGCCCCTCGATTCGCAAATCGCCCCGTAGCAGGACGTCACCGCCGACGCGCACGCCGCCACCGGCGTGCAGGCTGCCGCCGACGTACAGGCGATCGTCGACCTCGACATTGCCCCGTACCTGCAAGGTGCCGGCAAACACGATAGCCTCGGCGTCAATGGAATCAACGGTCCGGACCTCGCCAGTGGGACCAAACTGCTCCAGCAACCAGCAGGCATCGCCGACCCGCCCGGCCGCGACCATCGTATCCAGTAAAGTCTGATAGTCGCCGCCCTCGTCAAAATGGCGGACAAACCAGCGAAATCCGTCGGTGCAGGGCTTCTTGACCCTGACGAAGTGCTTGGTGAGCATTTGTGTGACCTCCATATGCATCCTTCCCGCCGCAGACAACTTGCGGCATGACGTCTGCAGTCCGGATGCGGATGGATGTTCCGGTGGGCACCTGATGTGCCAGCATCAATGCCGGCACGAAGCCCTGGTCGCGGAAATGGAGTCTTGCTTGATGAATCGCATCTCGCCGCGGACTGCACTTTGAACGGGGTGCACATGACGCGCCCCCGGGCAAGGTGCCGTGCGGAGAAGCCGGAAGTCAGTTCCGGCCGGGTCTCCGCACGGCCGGAGAAAGCACGGCCGGAGACCCTGTGACCTTGAAGGCCAGCCCGTAGCCAAGTGCGGGCGGCCGGCGCGAATCCCACACAGCCAGGCGCACGGCACCACCCGCGTCATGAAACGCGCCGGAGGAGAACTCGCGGTGGCTGGCTGGCATGATGGGAAGAAGCGGACGATGATCTGATCTGAGTTCCGTATGATAAGCCAGTTTCAGCCGGCATCGTCGCCTCGATCCTGCCTGCAGCGTGTTTGATTGACTTTTGCTGCACCGGCATGCACCCACACCATGGAACATGTGCGGTGTGTCAGGTCCGACCGTGTCCCAGCGCGGCATGCAGTACATGCGCAAGGTGCTGCGCAGGCCGACCGGCGCCGTCGAGGATCTGATGACGGCAACTGGTGCCGTTGGCTACGATCGCGGTATCCGGCGCTGCTCCCCGCACCGCGGGCAACAGGCTGGCCTCGGCCATCGCCATCGACACCTCGAAATGCTCGGCTTTATAGCCAAAGCTGCCGCCCATGCCGCAGCAACTCGAGTCGACGGTTCTGACCTCCAGGCCCGGGATCAAACCCAGCACCTTATGCATGGCGGACATCACGCCAAAAGCCTTCTGGTGGCAATGCCCGTGCACCAGCACACGTCTGCCGGCTTGATCCGGGAAGCGAAACGTCAGACGTCCGGCATCGTGTTCGCGTGCCAGGAACTCCTCCAGCAGTAGCGCCGAACGTGCAAGTGCCGCCACAGCGCTCCCCAGTCCCAGGGCGTGATATTCGTCGCGCAACATCAGCAGACAGGAGGGCTCCAGCCCGATCACGGGCAGGCCGCGCTCGACATGAGGCATCAGTGCCTCGACCATCCGGCTGGCCTCTGCCCGGGCCTGTTCGACAAAACCTGACGACAGGTAGCTGCGGCCGCAACAGAGCGCACGACCGCCATCCTGCGGCCGTGCCAGGTGCACCCGATAGCCAGCTGCGACCAGCACGGCCTGTGCCGCCTCGGCCAGTTCGGGATCAAAGTGGTTGCTGAAGGTATCCACCAGCAGCACCACCTCCCCCGCCGTGCCGTCATGCTCGACCGGTGCCCGGTCAAGGAAGGCCTGCTCTGCAGGTCGCGGCAGGCTGCGCGCCGCCGCGATGCCAAGTACACGCTCAAGCAGGCGAGCCGCTCCCGGTATCTTGTCGCGCAGGCGCAGCAGCGATCTGACACGCGCCAGATGGGGCGCTAGCTCGGGCATGCGGGCAAACATCCGCTCACGCAACGGTACCTTGCCCACGGCCTGCCAGCGCCGCGCATGCGCCTCCGCCACCATCAGCGCCATATCGACACCGTTCGGGCATTCCCGCTTGCAGCCTTTGCAGCCGACACACAGCGCCAGCGCCTCGATCATCTCGGCACTGGCGTAAGCGTGTTCGCCCAGGCGGCCCTCTGCGGCAGCTTGCAGGGTCAGGGCGCGATGATGTGTGCTGTGCCGGGGATCCTGTGTCGCCCGGTAGCTCGGGCACATCACTTCGTGCTCGTCACTCAGGCACTGAAGTTTGCCATTGCACGCGGCAGCGGCCTTGCCAAAGCCGCTGCCCGGCTCGATCGGCGCACCAAAGGCATCGCCAAAACCAAAGCCAAAGTCGCTGCCGCCTTCGTAGGCGGACCAATCCAGGTGGGAGTTCATGTCGGTTTCCTGCAGAAGACACGGCATTCATGCAAGATCGGTGCCCATGCGCCGGTACCTGGCTGGCAGCAAGTCCGGGCAGGTCGATGCCTTATTCACGCGCATGCACAAGGCGGACAACACATGGTAAAAGTCTGGCTCTGCCACCGAGCGCGCACGACCACCGTCTCCACCCCCCAAGGAGGACGCCCCATGAGTGACCTGAATCTGCAAACAGAACAAGACTGTACAAACACGCCGGAATGCCCCGCGGTCGAGCTGCTCATCCAGCCCCGCGACAAGGACCTGGGGGGATTTTCGGTGCGCCGCACCTTGCCGACGGTGCAGCGCAAGATGGTGGGCCCGTGGATATTCTTCGATCACATGGGCCCGGCAGACTTCGCCGCGGGTGAAGGCATCAATGTCAGACCTCATCCCCATGTCAACATCGCCACAGTGACCTATCTGTTTGAAGGCGAGATCCTGCACCGCGACTCACTCGGCAGCCTGCAGGCGATCCGTCCGGGGGATATCAACCTGATGGTGGCCGGCAGCGGCATCGTGCACTCCGAACGCGAACGCCCGGAGGT
>Ga0075012_10004185_pt1 | contig 13486 bp, 15 predicted proteins | sample All_14_2_FD_71474 | JGI IMG/M metagenome (GOLD analysis project Ga0075012, IMG submission 71474) | Freshwater microbial communities in response to fracking from Pennsylvania, USA - Allegheny Zone_MetaG_DW_15 | ecosystem: Environmental > Aquatic > Deep subsurface > Groundwater > Drilled... | reverse complement strand
ATCGAGGACGGCATGAGGTCAGGCGGCGTAGGTGCTGCGGTGAGCCAGACTCTGCGCGATCACGGCCGGGACCTTCCCGTGCGCAACATCGGCGTGCCGGATGCCTTCCTTGAGCATGGCAAGCGCGATGAGCTGCTGAAGGAGCTGGGCATCACCGCCCAGGACGTCTCGCGCATGGTCGTGGAGACGGTGGCGAGCTGCACGGACATCGCGACCGCGCCGGCCGAGCGCAGCGCTACTTCGTAGCCAGCACGCTCTCCAGCAGGATCGGGGCAGTGAGCTCGACCTGCCAAGGCCGAGCTCCGAGCGCCCTCAGTTCCTGCTCGATGGACTCCGGGCTCAGCTCGGCAGGAGGCTCCCAGCAGATTCGGCGGGCGTACTCGGGCGTGAGCAGGTTCTCCACCGGGATGGCGAGCTCCTCCGACAGCAGCCGCAGGCCCTCGCGGGCCCGCTCGAGTCGCTGGGCGGCCTCGGGGTTCTTGCTCGCCCAGGTGCGCGGGGCAGGAGGCCCCTCGGCCGCCGCGGCGGCGGCGGGCCATTGATCTGCCGGCTGTGCCAGGGCCGTGCTGATCGCCTGCCACCAGTCCGCACGGCGGCGGGTCTGCCCACGGCCGGAGAACTCCGGCAGCGCCCCGAGGGCATCGGAGGAGGCCGGCATCGCTGCGGCGGCGGCCACGATGGACGCATCCGGAAGGATCCGTCCCGGTGCGATGTCCTCACGCTGGGCGATCCGGTCGCGCGCCAGCCACAGCTCGCGCACCACGGCCAGGCCCTGCTCCTTGCGGATGCGGTGGATGCCGGATGTGCGTCGCCAGGGCTCCTCGCCCCTGGGCCGTGGAGTGAAGTCGAGCAGGGCGTCGAACTCCTGCTCGGCCCAGGCGAGCTTTCCGGCTTTGGCGAGCTCGGCGGCGAGCACGTCACGCAGCTCGATCAGCAGCTCGACGTCTAGGGCCGCATAGCGCAGCTGCGCCACGCTCAGCGGGCGCACCGACCAGTCGGTTGCGCCATGGCCCTTCTCCAGGATCTCCCCGAGCTCGGACTCCACGAGCGCGCCGAGGCTCACTCGCTCGCGTCCCAGGATGCGTCCGGCGAGCTCGGTGTCGAAGAGCGCCGAGGGGCGCAGTCCCAGCTCGGCCAGGCAGGGCAGGTCCTGGCTGGCCGCGTGCAGGATCCACGGCACGCCCTGCATGGCCTGGGCCAGGGCGGTGAGGTCGGGGACGGCGATGGGATCGATGAGGGCGGTCCCGGCACCCTGGCGACGGACCTGGATGAGGTAGGCGCGCTGGCTGTAGCGAAAGCCCGAGGCGCGCTCGGCATCCAGGGCGACCGGTCCCTGGCCTGCGGCCAGGGCGCTGGCATAGCTCGCCAGCGCCTCAGCGCTCACGATGGTCTGCGGCAGTCCGTCGCGAGGCTCGCGCTCCACGCGGGCAGGTGCGTCGGGCTCCACTACCGCTGCGCCCGGGCGCGTGCGCTGAGCACATGGGCGATGTCCTGGGGCATGGGCTGCAGGCCCGCCGCATGGTCGAGCAGGCGCAGCCAGGCGTGGGCGTGCAGGTCCATGTTCTCGGCCGCCGGCTCATGTCCGTCGACGGGCGTCCAGGATGCGCGGATCTCCAGGTAGCCGTCGGCCGGCCGGTCGCTCATCGTGCCGAAGGAGCGGCCGGAGTTTCGAGTGATCGTCCCGCCGAGCTGGGCGTAGGAGCAGGCACTGGACTCCAGCGCCTCCAGCAGCCAGCTCCAGCCCACCTCGTGCAGCAGCGGGTCGTCGATGAGGTCGGCCTCGAGGTAGGCCCGGACGAAGACGACGGCGCGGAAGGTGCCCTCCCACTCGTCGACGCCGTCAGGGTCGTGCAGCAGGACGAATCGGCCACTGGCGAGGTCCTCCTCGCCCGTGGACTCAGCTGTGATCGCCAGGGCGAAGGGTGCCAGCCTGCTGGGGGAGGGCGCCTCGTCGAGCTGGAACTCGGGGCGTGCCACGACAGTTCGGATGCGCGCGACGGCAGCCTCGAAGGCGTGGTCATGAGCGGTCACGGTGCGCATGCCAACAGGCTATTCGCGCGTGCCTTCGGCTCCCGCGTTAGACGCGCCGGAGGCGTGGCTACTCCAGCCGCAGTGCGATGGAGTTGATGCAGTAGCGCAGGTCCGTGGGCGTGCCGTAGCCCTCGCCCTCGAAGACGTGACCCAGGTGGCTGCCGCAGGAGGCGCACCTCACCTCGGTGCGCTTGCCGCCCAGGCTGAAGTCGTCGATGTAGATGACCCGGTCCTCGGCCAGCGGAGCGTAGAAACTGGGCCAGCCGCAATGCGAGTCGAATTTGGTCGTGCTGCGGAAGAGCTCGGCATTGCATGCCTTGCAGCTGTAGACGCCCTCGGTCTTGGTATCGGTGTACTCGCCGACGAAGGGAGCCTCAGTGCCGGCCTGGCGCAGCACGTAGTACTCGGCCCGGCTGAGCTGCTCGGCCCACTCCTCCTCGGACTTCGCGAGCGGGAAGGGCTTGCCGTCTGGACGGGTCGGCTCTGTATGGCTCGACTGAATTCCCATAGTCGCAACGTACCGACAATGACGGGATTCGTCACTTGCAGCGGCATGATTGGCGACTGGAGAGGAGCAATGTGAGCGACATGCTCGATACGCAGTCGGCGTGGCTTGACGAGTCCGAGCTGCAGTCCGCGCGCGATCGGCTGCCGATCGTCTACGTCGATGCGGTGCCGGTGCGGGTGGACTCGCTCGGCCAGGTCACCGAGGTCGGGCTGCTGCTCCGCGTGCTTCCCGACGGGAACATCAGCCGCGCGATCGTCTCGGGTCGCGTGCTCTACGGCGAGCGGGTGCGCGATGCGCTGATGCGGCATCTGGAGAAGGACCTGGGGCCCATGGCCCTGCCGAACGTGCCGACCTCGCCGCAGCCCTTCACCGTCGTGGAGTACTTTCCGGACCCCTCGGTCACCGGCTTCCACGATCCGCGCCAGCACGCGGTCTCCCTCGCCTTCATCGTGCCCATCAACGGCGATGCGGCCCCGTCACACGACTCACTCGACCTGATCTGGGTCACGCCCACCGAAGCGGTGTCGATGGCCTTCCAATCGCAGATGAGCGGTGGTCAGGACCGACTCGTCCGCATGGCGCTCGCGCATTGCGGCCTACTTCCATAAGGAGAGCACATGAGTCCTGAATCCACGGGCAGGAAGTTCAACCTGCGCATCGCCATCGGCGTGGTCGTCCTCGTCCTCGGCCTGATCCTCATCCTCCAGAACACCGAGCAGGTGACGATCAACTTCCTCAGCTTCGACATCACCACCTGGCTCTGGCTGCTGCTCGCCGTGATGTTCATCCTGGGCATGCTCCTGGGCGGTGCAGTGCGTGGCGGCATCCGCAGGCTGCGCGGGGTGGACTCGCACAAGCCCTAGACCTAGGACTCGTAGGGGTCGATCCCCAGCAGCGTGGTGTCCTCGGGAGTGAGCTCGACGCGCTCGACAGGCACCCCGATCACATGCATGGCCGACTCCTCCGAGCACTGCCAGCGGGTGACCTCGCCTGCGTGCCGCGGATCATTGCTGCCGTCCTGGGCGTCCTCCATGCTGAGCACCTCCTCGGTGTCCTCCAAGGGGTACGCGTAGCTCTCCAGGGATCCCTCGCCGCAGTCACCGCGCAAGGCAGCCTCGATCGCCTCTGCCTCCATGACCATCGCCAGACGATCGGCCTGGTCGGCTGCGTCGCCAGCCACGTCCGACTGTGTGGCCCGCAGCACGTCGGCTGGCCGTCCGTTGTGCTGACCCTGGGCTGACATGGCGGTCACCTCCTGCTCGTGACCTCAAGGTAAACCTGGGTGTCGCGAATAGATAGGTCTTGCGAAGCGACGCAACAGGGTGACAATGGGCGCTCGTGTGCGATGAGACTGGAGGCGACATGTCAACGAGGATCCGGATCCTGGGCGCAGCTGTTGCGATGACGGTGGCAGGGGTCGCCCTGCCGGTGGCACAGGCCGCGCCTGCTCCCTTGGCGATCACCACCTTGAAGCCCGACACGTCCACGACGGTGTCGCTGAAGACCCTTCGGGAGGTGCGCTTCGAGATCCCGTCGAATGCCACGACCGGCTATCACTATGAGGTGACCGTCCCCAAGAACACGGCGAAGTCGAAGGTCTCGAAGCTGAAGTACGTGGCGCCGACCACTGGGTTGATGGGATCCGGCGGAACAGCCGTGCTCACGGTTGCTCCCAAGCAGGCCGGCTCGACTGTGGTGAAGTGGACGCTCATTGCGCCCGGCGGCGCGGTGAGCTCCACCAGCACCGTGACCTTGAGCTTCAAGCAGGGCTGATGCCCAATGGCGCGCCGAGCTCGCGCGCCATCGCCCGGACCCGGGCGATGAGCCGCTGGTCGAGCTCGGGCGGGCCCTGCTGCGCCAGCTGCGACTTCGACAGCTTGCGGCCATCGGCACCGCTGACGAGCTCATGGTGCAGGTAGGTGGCCTCTGCGACGTTCTGCGCTCCGATGAGGCGGGCGAGGTAGATGTGGGCGGCGCTGGCCGCGATCAGGTCACGGCCGCGCACCACATGGGTGACGCCGAGGTCGCGATCGTCGATGACATTGGCCCAGTGGTACGCGGGGATGTCATCACGCCGCCAGACGACGAAGTCGCCGAGCTGTGCCTTCACCTCGATGGGCTCATCGCCCACGGTGATCACGAGGTCGTCGGGCACGAACACGCGCAGCACCGTCTGCCCGTCGACCTGCTCCAGCTGGTCCTCACGGCAGGTGCAGGCCCGTTCGACCAGCATCGTGCGCGTGCAGATGCACGAGAAGGTGAGCTCGCTGGGCAGCAGTGAGAGCTGGTGCCGCAGGTAGCGATGCCGGATGCGCAGGTCGCACTGCAGGTACTCGTCCAGGCTCGGGGGCCCGATCTGCCAGTCGATGCCGAGCGAGCGCAGCGACTGGAAGATGTGATGCGCATACTGGGGGCGGTAGCGCGCGCGGTCGTCATCGTCGATGCGCAGCGCGAGCTGGCCGGCACTCTGCTGCGCAAGCCAGGAGCACAGGGTGGCATTGACGAGGTTTCCTGCGTGCAGGTACCCACTGGGCGTGGGAGCAAAGCGGGTGCGCACGCGTGCAAGCATGCCTGGAATCGCGATGCTGAGAGCCGCTTTGCCAAAGCAGAGGCAAATTGCGCAATGTCCCCCGACGATCGAGCTATACGGTGTAGATTTATACCCGTGACCATTGCTGACGCAAGGTCAACTGCGCATCGTGTGAGGACATCCATGCCGATCGAGATCCCCTTGGAGCTGCAGGTCTACACGGCTGATGTCCGTGGACCTTCCGAGCCGACGCCGAGGCGTCGGCCGCACTCGATCCGTCGCACGTCCACCATCGACATGACCTGGCCGGAAGGCATTCCTGGCGATGTGCGCTGCGTCGGCAGGTGCCGCGATCTGCGCACCGGCGCCTCACTGGACGAGGTCGAGGTCATGGACCACGCGACGGTGATCACCGACATCACCTCTGAACGGGTGTACTCGAGCATCCAGACCGTGCCTGAGCGGCCTGCCTTGCAGGGCCTCGTCGGCGCCCGCGGCGGCGGCGGGTCGCGCAGCCGCATGGGCACGCTCATCGCCGATGACAAGGAGCAGGCCTCGCCGCTGTACCTGCTGATGGACGACCTCCCGGCAGCCGGCCTCATCTCGGGGCACATCTCCGCCGAGTGGGTGGAGCCCGAGCATCGCCGCCGGCCCCTGCACATGGTGCCCGGGTCCATGGACGGGATCTGCGCGGGGCATGTGGAGAACGCCAGCGCCCATGACCCGGCCGGCGGGATCTTCATGATCCACCAGGTGCGTCCGGTGCAGCCGCTGGACCGGGCTGATGACCCCATCGGCTGGCATGAGCATGCGCCTGACGTCGTCGAGCCGGCGATGCGCCGCGCACGCCGGATCGACGCCTGGATCGAAGGTCCGGAGATCAGGATCGATGCCTTCTTCCAGGACACCGCCATGACGCCTGGGGGAGTCCGGGTCGCCGTGCACGAGTACTGCATCCTCGCGGCTGCGAGCCTGGCCGACGGACGGCTGACCGAGCTCTTCGTCGATCCCCGCGTGCTGCCATTCGACGAGTGCCCCAATGCCGTGCGCAACACCCGGCGGATGCTCGGCAAGCCCTTGGGCGACTTTCGCGGGAGCGTCATCCCCACGCTGCCCGGCACCGATGGCTGCACCCACCTGAACGACATGCTGCGGGCCCTTGCCGAGGTGCCCCGCCTTGTGCAGGCCCTCGAGGCCTAGGAGCGCACGATGTCGGAGTCGGCCTCGGGGGTCGTGCCGTCGCAGCTGAAGGCTCCGGCCGGCCTGGTCATCGCCGTGCTCGCCTGCGCGGGGGCGAGCGTGTCGATGATGTACTCGCTCATCACGCCCCTGCTCGGCTCGCTCGTGCACATCCTCGATGTGAGCATCGACGATGCCTCCTGGACGATCACCGCCACGCTTCTGGCCAATGCCGCAGCGACGCCGACCCTGTCTCGCCTGTCCGACATGTTCGGCAAGCGCAGGCTGATGATGATCAGCCTCTCCTTCATGCTCGTCGGCTCGACTCTGGGAGCCTTGGCGCCCAATCTGTGGGTCCTGATCCTTGCCCGAACCCTGCAGGGATGCTCGACTGCGGTGATCCCGATCGGCATCAGCGTGATGCGCGATGCTCTCCCGTCTCACCGCCTTGGCCCGGCCGTCGCTCTGATGAGCGCGACCATGGGCCTGGGTGGGACCATCGGCATTCCCGTGGCAGGTCTGCTGTTCGGAGCCTTCGGCTGGCACGCGGTCTTCTGGGTCCCAGCCGGCATCGCGGCGCTTCTCCTGGCGCTCATCCCGCTCCTGCTCCGCGAGACGAATGTGCGCACGGGAGGTCGTTTCGACTATCTGGGCGGGCTGCTGTTCTCAGCCGCGCTGCTCTGCCTGCTCCTGGCGATCACCAAGGGAGGCACCTGGGGCTGGACGAGCACGCTGATCATCAGCCTGTTCACCGCCTTCCTGGCCCTCATCGCGATGTGGGTGCCGTGGGAGCTGCGCAACCGCATGCCGTTGATCGACATTCGCTCGACCATGCATGCGCCCGTGCTGCTCACGAACATCTCCAGCATCCTGTTGGGCTTCGCCTTCGGCGGCAACACCCTGGGCACCCTGCTCATGCTCACTGCCCCGACCTCCACCGGATTCGGGCACGGGCTCACAGTGACCGAGGCCGGTCTTGCCATGCTTCCCACAGCGATCGTGACCGTGGCGATCGCACCGCTTGCCGCTCGAAGCACCGGCCGTCTGGGCGCTCGCGCAACGCTCATCATCGGTGCCGCGATCACCTGCTTCGGCTACGTCCAGCGCATCTTCTTCGGCACCACTGTCACCGAGATCATCATCTCGGCGATCATCATCAGTGTCGGCATGGCCGTGGCCTACGCGGCCATGCCGACCCTCATCATGACCTCGGTTCCGGTCACCGAGACATCGGCTGCAAACGGACTGAACTCCCTGCTGCGCGGCACCGGTGGCGCGATGAGCAGTGCGATGTTCGGTGCGCTGCTGGCCGGGATCACCATCACGGTGGCCGGTCAGGTCTATCCCTCCTTTGATGCCTATCAATGGGGCTTCGTCATCTCGGCGGCGATGGCCGCGCTGGGCGGGATCGTGGGCATGTGGATTCATGCACGACCTCCGTCAAGGCTCGAGGCTCTGGTGCCGGCGCTGCATGGATCCACGCCGGTGCTTGATCACTCCATGCGACCCGAGGGCCGAGTGCACGATGTGGTGCGTCAAGGCCTCGTGGTGACTCCTGACGGAGCACCGGTCGTGAACGCGCTCGTGAGCCTCATCGGCGAATCAGGTGAGCTGCTCGACTGGAGCAGGACCGAGACTGATGGGAGCTTCAGCATCGCCATGCCCGCCGGGGGCGCCTACCAAGTGGTCGTGAGCGAGCACGACGAGCGTCCGCACCGCGTCATGGCCGAGTTCGCGGACGAGGATCGGCCGGCCCGCATCGTGGTGCCCGCGGCACAGGACGGAATTCCCGTCGGAGAATGACATGTACGGCGTATAGTCCAAGAGTCCATCGGTCTTCTCAGGAGCAGTGAGGCGCGGTGGCGATGACAGAAGGGTGAAGATCGCACATGTCCGATGACAGCGTGGAGTTCGCAGGGAAGGTCGCTCTGGTGACGGGTGGCGGCAAGGGCATCGGGGGAGCGATCTCCGAGATGCTGGCTGCGCGCGGCGCCACAGTCGCGATCAACTTCCGCAGTGATGCGCAGATGGCGCAGGAGACCTGCGATCGCATCAACGCGTCGGGAGGCAAGGCGGCGCTCTTCCCCGCGGACATCACCGATGAGCGCGCGCGCGAGCAGCTGGTTGCAGACGTCAAGGCGCAATTCGGTCCGGTCGACCTGCTGGTCAACAATGCGGCCTACACCAAGATCCAGGATCCGCACGAGCTGACCTTTCGCACGTGGAAGGCGATGTTCGCCGCGAACCTCGACGCCGCCTTCCATCTCACCTGGCTGGTCAAGGACGACATGCTGTCCAAGGGTGCGGGCGGGATCGTGAACATCTCGTCGAACGCGGCCGAGCGACCGAATGCGATCCAGCTCGCCTACGGAACGAGCAAGGCGGCGCTGAACGCATTCACCGCCCGAGCCAGTCTTGCCCTGGCCCCCACGGTTCGCATCAACGGAGTCTCTCCCGGCTTCACCGAGACACCACGCGTGGCGACGGTCGACGAGGAGACGCAACGCCAGATGCGGGCCGGCATTCCCCTCGGCCGCGCAGGCACCTCGGAGGAGATCGCCGAGATGACCTGCTATCTGCTGTCGGAGCGGGGCTCGTACATCACCGGGCAGACCTTCTCAGTGTCGGGAGGGCCCAGCTAGGTGTTGCTCGATGGCAAGGTCGCGGTGATCACAGGGGCGGCGCGGGGAGTCGGCAAGCAGATTGCCCGCTCGCTCTTGGCCGAGGGCGCCACGGTCTACCTCGGGTCAAGGAGCGAGCAGGACGCCCGGGCCGCGGTTGCCGAGCTCTCGACTCTCGGCGACGCGCATGCACTGGTAGGGACCATCACCGATACTGATGACTGCGAGCGCATGGCGGCCAGGGTGGCCGAGCGTGAGCCGGCCGTTCACCTGTTGGTCAACAATGCGGCCGCCAGCGCCACTGCCCCGATCGATGAGATCGACGACACGGCCTGGGACATGACCTTCGCCACCAATGTGAAGGCGCCCTTCCTCATGTCACGCGCCTTCCTGCCGCTGCTCACGGCGCAGGCAAGCGCAGATCAGCTCACATGCGTCGTCAACATCAGTTCGATCTCCGGAGTGATCATCGACGGCCTGCCGAGCTGGGCCTACAGCTCGAGCAAGGCCGCGCTCAACCATCTCACTCGAGGACTGGCGCTGGAGTTCGCACCACTGCACGTGAACGTCAATGCCCTGGCGCTGGGACCGTTTGAGACCGAGAAGTCCCAGGAGCTCGGCCTGATCGCCACCAGGCTTCCGCCCAAGCTGCGCAATCCGCTCAGCTCGCCGCAGCGACGCACTGGGCTCGGCGAGCATGTCGGGGGGACAGTCGTCTTCCTGGCCAGTCCAGCCGGCAGCTACATCACCGGGGCAGTGCTTCCAGTCGACGGCGGCATTGCGACGACGCGATAGCTGGCCCGGATGCCGGTTAGTGCTGGACCACCACACCCTTGGCCTTCAGATCTGCGATCTCCTCGTCCGAGTATCCGAATTCCCGCAAGATGGCGTCAGTGTGCTCACCGATGATCAGGACACAAGCCAGTGGCGGACTGGGTCTATGCGATGGCCGGAGTCGCGCCGCGGGACATCGATGTCGCAGAGATCTACGACCACTTCACGCCCTTGGTCATCATGCAGCTGGAGGAGTACGGCTTCTGCAAGCGGAGGGAGGGCGGCGCATTCGTCGAAGACGGCGGCTTGCGATTCGACACCGGGCGACTGCCGGTGAACACCCATGGCGGCGACCATCTCTCAAGAGCAATACCTGCCCGAGTCCATCGTTGCGACGTTTCCCGATCAATACACCAAGGAGTATTGGGATCGCGTCTCCCGTGGCGAGCTCGCCTTCCAGCGCTGCGCGCAATGCAAGACCTTCCGGCATCCGCCCGGTCCTATGTGCCCCAACTGCGCATCCTTCGAGAGCGAGTGGCACACCGTCGAAGGCAAGGGCACGATCTACAGCTGGGAGATCGTGACGCTGGCACTGAACGACGCGCTCGCTGACTATGTGCCCTTCAACATCGTGCTCGTCGAGTTTCCGGATGCACCCGGCGTGCGCTTGGTGACGAACTGCATCGACTCAGCCAAGGAGGATCTCAGCATCGGCATGCCAGTCGAAGTCGTGTACCAGAAGTACTCCAAGGTGACTCTGCCCCGGGTGAAGAAGGCCTGACTGTCGACTCCTCTCGCACGACTACGGTGACGCCTAGTCACGCGAGGGGAGTCTGATGACAACGGCAGAAGAAGACCGGCTGGCCGAGGTGCGAGCCGGGGCTGCTGACTGGCGTCGCTGGGGCACCTACCTGAGCGAGCGCGCCTGGGGCACGGTGCGCGAGGACTACAGCGCCGACGGCGATGCCTGGAGCTACTTCCCCTTCGAGCAGGCCCGCAGCCGTGCCTACCGCTGGAATGAGGACGGCCTGGCCGGCTGGTGCGATCGTGACCAGACCATCTGCATCGGACTGGCACTGTGGAACGAGCAGGACTCCATCCTCAAGGAGCGGCCCTTCGGTCTGACCAACGCTCAGGGCAATCACGGCGAGGACGTCAAGGACTACTGGTTCTACACCGACAATCTGCCGACTCATGCCTATGCGTCGATGATCTACAAGTACCCGCAGGTCGCCTTTCCCTATGAAGATCTCGTGGCAACCAACGCCGGCCGAAGCCAGACCGAGGGGGAGTACGAGCTCTTCGACGCCCTGCGTGACGACTGGCTGGCCAACCGCTACTTCGACGTGCAGGTGGAGTATGCCAAGGCGACACCTGAGGATGTGCTCTGCCGCATCACGGCCACCAATCGCGGATCGCAGTCAGCGCCGATCCACATCGTCCCGCAGATCTGGTACCGCAACACCTGGGCCTGGGAGCTGGACGCTGTTGCTCCCACGATGACGCTCATCCGTTCCGGAGTGGCGCACACCGAGCATTCGGCGATCGGTGAGCGCTGGATCTACGCCACCTCGTCAGATGGCTCCACGCCCGATTTCCTCTTCTGCAACAACGAGACCAATGCCGAGCTGCTGTTCGGATCGGACAACGCGACGACTCAGGTCAAAGACGGTCTGAACGATCGCATCGTGCATAACCAGGCGGATGCCACGAATGCCGAGAGCGGCTCCAAGCTCGGCCTGCATGTGCGTCGGGAGCTGGCTGCGGGGGAGAGCTTCACCGTCACGGTGCGCTTCGCATCAGCAGAGCTGATGCTCCCCTTCGACGATGCAGAGGAGGTGCTCACCGCGCGCAAGACCGAGGCCGACGAGTTCTACACCTCGATCGCGAACCCGGAGCTCACGGCGGACGAGCTGTTGGTGCAGCGCCAGGCACTTGCAGGCCTGCTGTGGTGCAAGCAGTTCTACCACTACGCCGTGCGCAGATGGCTTGAAGGCGATCCGACGCAGCCAGTCCCGCCGGCGGAGCGCTGGACGGGGCGCAACTCCGACTGGCAGCACCTGATCAACCGCGATGTCATCCTCATGCCCGATGCCTGGGAGTACCCCTGGTATGCCGCCTGGGACCTGGCCTTCCACTGCGTGAGCCTGGCGATGGTCGATCCGGACCTCGCCAAGGAGCAGGTGCTCCTGCTGCTGAGCTCCTTCTGCCAGCACCCGCACGGACAGATCCCCGCCTATGAGTGGGAGTTCGGCGACACCAACCCGCCCGTGCATGCCTGGGCGACCTGGCAGGTGTACCAGCTGGATCGGCAGGCCAAGGGCCAGGGCGATGCAGACTTCCTGAAGGCCGCCTACCGCTCGATCACCCTGGACGTCATGTGGTGGCTGAACCAGAAGGACGACAAGAACCGCGGCGTCTTCGGTGGCGGTTTCCTCGGCATGGACAACATCGGCGTCTTCGACCGTGACCAGCCCCTGCCCACGGGGGGAAATCTCGCGCAGATCGACGGGACGTCGTGGATGGCGACTCTTGTGCTGCAGATGCTGGAGATCACTGTCGAGCTCGCCCACACCGACACCGGCTACGACCGCATGTTCGGTCGATGGGTGTGGGACGGCTGGCTCATCGCCGCCGCCATCGAGCAGGGAGTCGGCAACATCAGCTTCTGGAACGAGGGCACAGCGTTCTACCACGATGTGATCGAGATGCCCGATGGCTCGGCGCACTCGCTCGAGGTCTTCTCGATGCAGTCGATGGTGCCCCTGTTCGCGTCGATCGCCATCCCGCTCAGCGCGGAGGGCGAGCTGAAGGACATCAGCGAGCGGATGAACGTGCTGCTGCAGGCCTATGGCGCCCCTCCGGCGAGCCTGCGGGCCAACGGCGGGGATGGCACCCATCTGCTCATCGCGCTGGTCAACGAGGATCGTCTGGCATCCATGTTGGAGCGCCTCGTCGATCCGGAGCAGTTCTTCTCGCCGTACGGCGTGCGGTCCTTGTCCAAGGTGCACCGGGACCATCCCTACGCCTACCACGCCAATGGCCAGGCGTATGAGGTCGCCTACATGCCCGCCGAGTCCTCCAATCGGATGTTCGGCGGAAACTCGAACTGGCGCGGCCCCATCTGGTTCCCGATGAACTTCTTCCTGCTGCAGTCGCTCAACGCCTACGCGCGGTTCTTCGGTGACACGTTCACCGTCCCCGATCCGGACGGCTCTGGCCTGCAAGTGACCCTGGCGGAGATCGGTGACACTCTCGCCCGGCGGCTGTCGTCGATCTTCGTGCGCGATGCCAAGGGGCGTCGGGCAGTGCTCGGTGACAATGACTACTTCCAGCAGGATCCGCACTGGCGTGATCTCGTGCCGTTCTACGAGTACTTCGACGGGGATGACGGGCACGGGCTTGGTGCGAGCCATCAGACCGGATGGACCTCCCTGGTCGCCCTGCTCCTGCAGCACGGCGGCAACCTGCGCTTTGCCGACCTCTCGCGCTGAGTCCGGACATGACGAAGGGCCCGACCGAAGTCGGGCCCTTCGCGATGACTACGTCAGATCAGACGACGCGGACCTTGTCGGCCTGGGGGCCCTTGGGTCCCTGCGTGATCTCGAACTCGACAGTCTGGTTCTCGTCCAACGAGCGGTAGCCGTCAGAGTCGATGGCTGAGTAGTGGACGAAGACATCGGGGCCACCATCGGCCTGCTCGATGAAGCCGAAGCCCTTTTCAGCGTTGAACCACTTCACGGTTCCTTGAGCCATAATGCACATTCTCCTTAACGAAAAGCGTGACGGACGGTCGTCCAACACGTGGCCAGCACGTTCACGCCTTCGTCCTTACTTCTGTGC
>Ga0075012_10004184_pt1 | contig 13490 bp, 7 predicted proteins | sample All_14_2_FD_71474 | JGI IMG/M metagenome (GOLD analysis project Ga0075012, IMG submission 71474) | Freshwater microbial communities in response to fracking from Pennsylvania, USA - Allegheny Zone_MetaG_DW_15 | ecosystem: Environmental > Aquatic > Deep subsurface > Groundwater > Drilled... | reverse complement strand
ACATGATGAACGAATAAAGTTTGTAAGAATATACACATGTTTAGCTAGTGTCCGTGTATCTGCTATGTACGAAACCAAAACGTTTTCAATGAAACAGGAATGTTTACAATTATGTTTCATGGGCCCGGATTGGGTTCCTTTACGAGCTTGAGCGAGCTCGAACAGGTTCCTCTTGACTCGAGCCCACGAGGCTACGATACGACGTTGCCTCCAGATACCGTCTGGCACGATCCCTCCTAAAAATGAACGCCTGAGGGGATGATCGCTCCTCATCGTATTCAAGGTCAAGAAAGGATTCTGCACCCATAGCAGGCTTCTCCGAGAGGAGTTCCAAGCTTGGAGACTCATCGCCGCTAAATTCAAAAGCTTCATCGTCCTCCGCCCTCGCGTAAGACGAATACACGACCTGACTGAAAACTGAAGTATCTGCCGGAGCCGGGACAGAGACGACCTCGGGCTCTACTGCGTCATTCTCCTCCTTGCTACCATCATCGGCTGTTTTCAATCGCCTTGCCCATGCGGAGGCGGTCTCCGAGTTATTGTACTGGCTCTCACGAAACGCCTTGAAAAAATCGTATGTAGTGGTACGCTGGGGACGACACTGGAATCCCTTCTCGGAAAGAACCTGGCGCAAGTGGAAGACGTCCTGGGAGCTTTCGCACTTTAGGATGATGCTAGAGTCAGCTCTTGCATCGATTGTGCGTTTCTTCCGAGACTTGACATCATCCACAAAGTTTAGTCTGGCACCCTTCATAATGTCCATGGTGACCTCGGGAAACATTCCTGTGATCGTTTCACGTAGAGATTGCTCGTCGGCAGCCTCCACGCGAAGCACGTCCGGCTGGAAGTGTCTAAAGTGGATCGGGAACCATTGAATCTTCTCGAATAGCCGCTTAGACTTAAGGGTGGCCCTATACTTAGCAGATAACAGGACTATCTTTCCATCAAGAACGGGGAGCAATAGTCCCGCCCAGGAGAACCTGGTGAACTCGTTGAATGCAGCCTCCGGCTCGTCAATCGGACGAGCGATGGGCAGATACGGGAGATATTCTCTGCTCTTGAGCCGCACAATGACTTCGCTTTCCCCATTGCTGCTATACGTCAGCACTTCCTCAAACAGGTCCTCCACCTTATCAACTCGCTTAATCGGAGTGGGCTTGCCGTCCTCCCCGAGCGGTCGAAGCGCTCGGTTGACGATCAGAAGACACTGCTCTGCGCTGGGAGCGAACTGCGGGCCAAACCCCGTTATGCTGAGCGTGGGCTTTGCCTGCGTGTCCACATTTGGTAACCGAGAGACCTTCACAGTTACAAGTAGTCGCCTAGACCCTAAGCGCGTACACCGCAAGTTGTGTACAGACTGAACCGCTCGCATCATCTTCTCCTTCGACTGTGGCAACTGGCCGGTATGTACAAGTAATTAGGAACGAGCGCCGCTCGTCTTGAGGAAAGTTTTAAAAGTATTGGAAAGAAAAGAACAAGAGACCGGTCCACTTTAGCGAACGAGCGGACGTTGATCACGAGAAGCAAGGCTGGCCGTTCCTAACACACACGTCAAAGCCGCTCAGTGGACGATTGGTGGCCACGCGGTTGGATGGGAGGAGGAGGCAAAAGCAACACAAAAAGAACGCCCTGCGGCTCACTATAGAGAGAGGGAGGGTAGTATGATGATGTCAAACACAGAGAGTGATGTCAGATGGATCTGCAAGCTAAGAAACTTGGACGAGTCTTAAACACTTTTTATTGGAGAACGAGTTTGTGTGGGGGAAAGAAGAAGAATCGTTGGAGTGGTTGGCTTTAAGTGGTAGGTACTCGCGAGATCATTGTTAAGAATAAGATACGATAAGATAAACCTTGGGATACCGCTTGGGTACCCATTCCTATCCCCGGCTGCTGCCCTAATAAACCAAGTGAGACTGACTGCATTGCAAAGAATGCAAATCGATCCACTGATGTCACATTTCTGGATGGAGGTATTGCACCGCAGGCACTTCTGGCTGCTTACAGAAGGCTGATAGCTGTTCATAGGTCACATTAGAGTGCTCCACAATACCTATAGCTTAGCCTCCAGAGCTTCGTTTTTGTGTCGGAGAAATGCTGCGTGCCGTCCTTTCCGCCCGTGCAAGCAGCAACGTTCTTGCGTCAAGGCAAGGGGTTCGCATGCTTTCAGCTGCGCAGCCTGTGAAGAAGGGTACGATCAAGATCACGTTTGAGGCAGGTGATGATTCAGGCGACAAGGAGACCGTCTACGCAAATGAGGGCGATACGCTTTTGGACGTAGCTCATGACAATGACATCGAAATTGAGGGTGCGTGCGGGGGAGAGATGGCGTGCTCCACCTGCCATGTGATCCTTGAAAAGAAGATCTTCGACTCATTGCCCAAACCCAAGGAAGAGGAAGAGGACATGCTTGATCTGGCACTTGGGCTCACTGAAACCTCTCGCTTAGGCTGTCAGGTCTGCGTCACGAAGGCGATGGATGGTATGGTAGTACGGCTACCCTTAGAAGTCAACAACTTGAAGGGCAAGTAAGAGAGCATTACATGCCGTTTGTTTGGACGTAATTTTTATTGATTCATATAGTTTGTAACACAGCTTTTACCCTGCAACTGTGCCTCTCGTGTATCGAGTCTTGCGTGCTTTGTAGTGGCCCCACAGGTTATCAGGAATCATATAGCTGTATGCACACTCTGAGCTTGCCGATCACAATTTGGATGAGTGATTAAATGATATTTTCAAGGCGCCTTTGCGTCTGTACTGTTTCGGCAGCAGCGAGTTCCCTGACCTGACTCACAAGTACCGCGGTAACTGCCTTCAACTCGACAGGATGACATCTAAGGTACATATATGTTGGGAATTGGAAATGAGACTGTGGCCGAATAATAATCTATCATTAACTTGTGCCACTATTGTTACTCGATAGGATCGGGACAGTTTTTAATGGCGGAGCACGGACTTACACAAATTCTAATTCAATTCAACTTGGAGGGAACAAGGCGCTTTTTGTTCACAATCTAATGGCGTTGCGACAGAGCACCTTGTCGATATCGGCCTTGGTGCCTACCTCGGACCTGGACGGCTCTTCGCCCAGGAAGAGTGCATCCCCGTCCACTCACGGTCCGAGTCCTGCCTTATTAGAGAAGCTAAACCAACTGGAGCAAGCCCTGGCGCTGAGACTGGGGGCGGAGGACACTTTACCGACGAGGTTTGAGCCTAGGGAAAAGTTTCTGTTGAGGTTCCTCAAGTCTTGTCAGGGCGACGTGGAGGAAACTGTGGGCGTGATTCTTGACCATGTGCGGTGGAGGAGGGAGAACAAGGTGGATGAAATCGCGTTAAAGACCTTGGAAGAGCTTTTGGGGGACGCGGACGTTGTGCAGCAGCTGGTGAGTTGTATGCCGATACTGGAGAGGGGGGAGGACGTGGATGGCCGGCCAGTGCTTTATATGATTGCGAGCAAGTTGGACGCCCGCACCGCGAACAAGCTCGTGACTCCAGAGAAGGTCTTTCAGTACCAAACGTGGATACGAGAACGCGCGCTCGCTAGATTAGATTTATACGGTAAAGGGCACTGGCGGAACCCACCCTACTACACATTTGTGACCGATCTGCGGGGCGTCAGACTCAATCAAGCAACGGGCGAGTTTTATTCGCTCATGAAACGGATCATGGATTTGGACCAATATCACTACCCGGGTCGAGTTGGATTATTGGTCATCATCAACGTGCCCTTCTTCTTCCAGATGATATGGGGGGCCTTGAGAGGGTGGTTAGGTTCCTCGACTGAAAAGAAAATCGTCATTTGTTACCGGGAATCCGAAGCCAAGCGCATCCTTTTGTCTCTCATCCCCCAGGCGCAGCTTCCTCATGACCTCGGTGGCGCGGCCATATCCTTGCCAACGGCTCGCCAGGATACTCCCGATGTCTTCTTTTGTCCCAAGGTCCATTTCAGCAAGATTTCATCTTTGGCCACAGCGCATGCACGAGCTGCCTCTCGTAGTGGTCAGCAACAGCAATCGACAGTGGCGACCTCGGGAGGAGGATCAACAACATCGACCACGATGGCGGAACCCACAAAAGCAGCACCTTCAGATATCATCCCTGATCGGACGGTGGAGAGGAAAACGGACAAAAGCAGAGAAAGCGAACCCTTGGAGGCAGTCGGCTCCCCAGAGGTTGCGGTGAGCACTCCCTCCGAGCCTGGGGAAGGGATGATCTCCCTCGACACCATCGTGCGCGAGTCCATGGAACGAGCCGCGAAACACGTTGGGATGATGAATGGTGGTCATTCTGCAGACTCCCAAGCTATCCGGGCCAGGAACGATGTCGTCGAGCACTTCAGGACGGCGGTACAGCAGAAGGAAAACTTGGAGGAGCTGAAGAATGAGCTTGTAAAGGCCATCGCCCAAGTGGAGCATGAGACGAATCAGTTCGAACGCGACGTGCTGATGGTTAGGGACCGATTACGACGTCGACTTCAGCGCGTACGCGCTGGCGGGTTAGATGGTCAAGCGACGACTTCCACCATTGTGTTTCCGAAAGGCGTGCAGGCTCTTCAGCAGATGTTGGCCATCGTGGAGGAAGAGCGGGATGCTCACGCAAGAGCAGTGGCATTCGCCCGCAATTACATTGATGTTGAGGCCCAGGAGTGGGACCAGACGCAGCGCTCGTTGCGAGCGAGACTGGAGAGGGTGAATGACGAGCACCGCGGGTTGGTCCGAACGGTGCAGGTCGCGTTAGGACAAGATGTGCTCGATGTTACTCTGCGATCAGCTCGTGATCCCTCTCAGTGAGAAGTACACTCGTGAATGCCTCAATCATGTATCATCCGGAAGACCTTTTGGTATTGACTGTACATTTTAAACCGACCATCCCATATTAAATCTAACCGAGAGTCTGGCCCTTGTTACACCGCAAGAATGACCATCTAATGCTTCACTATTATAGCCACCAACAAAACAGTACTCGATGAATCCAGTTTAATCTAGCGCACACATACCCTATATCGTTCAAAAACACTATGCTGGACGGCGACTATTGCTCCCCACCAGCCTCTGTGAGCTTTGAAAAGTCCACACGATTAAAGAGCGAGTTCTTTCTACGGGGTTTCACTCGAGTCTTCTCAGCGTTGGCCTTTAGTCTCGCAAACGTCGACCGGATGTCGTTTGCCGCGTTGATGCTGTCCAGGCTTTCCTCCAGCGCGCCTGCCTCTAGGTTGAGTTTTTCTACTAGACGCTGTTCCACGTCACTCCCGGCCTCGAGAATCATCACTAGTCGCTCCAAACGCAGCTTTTCAAGCTTGTACAACTCTTCCATGGCCTTGGAGATCGCTTCGGCGTGCTTAGTTTCGGTCGTCACCAGCAGTTGGGACGCGTCTCGACGAGCCTGTCGGGCGTCGTTCAGATCGCTCTCAATCTTGGCAGGGTCGGGAGGGGGAGCATCGCTCTTGCGGCGGAGCATTCGGGTCGTCGTCGAGCGCTGAGTTTGCTCAGGCGATTGCTGCCCTGCGAGCGCCAGGTCAAGAGCCTCCTGCAGCTTCTCGACCTTTTCGATGGATTCCATCAAAACCTTTTTCGCGCCCTCCACGTATGTCGCAGCAACGGAATGGCGCTCAACAATGCTCTCCAGCTTTGAGCTGAGCTCCTTGGTGGAGGAGTCGATCAGCACGATGACGCGCTTGTTGAAATCCTTTGAGGCCTCACGCAATGCAGACGAGTGTCTCTGGCTCGTCCGGTGCAGCTCCTTCATCACATCCGCAATCGTGCGCTGCTCCTTCACCACCACCTCTGCCGAATGTCCCATCTCCTGGTCAAGAATCGCCAGTTCCAGGTCCACTTGAGTAATACGGGACTGGAAGTGATCCCTAAGGCGCGACATGTCTGTAAACGCTGGACCGAAGTGAGCCACAATGCGCTCATAAGCCTCGATTCCCTCGGCGTGCCATAGCTCAATGAAGGGACAAATATATCCTATCAGTCCATCAGCGTTACCGTCGGGAATGCCCCCAGCCTTTCCTACACTACCATTTGATTCCGACAACCCTGGTAACTTTGCCCCTGGCCTCAAACTTATAATGCGCATTGCTCGCACGTCCTGCATCGGATGGGGATTCAGACCCGCTCCCACTGCTCCTTGGAGTTCGTGGGCCCGTAGGCCGCTCAAAGCGAACCGGATTGCGTTTATCCACTGTGCCGCCGAGGTCTTTGCCTTGGCAGCTTGTCCATCCAATGCGTCGGGACGAAGGTAGTACGTCCGATTCGGGGCGTGCACTAGAATGGAGTTATCCTCCAAAGAAACATCCATGTCAGCCGTAAGGATGATGCTTCCTTTGGGGCTCGCGCGCTCTTGCTCGGTCTCGGGGCGTTTTTTGTAATACCTGAGCTCAGCTTTCGGTCCTTCCGTGGAGTCCAAAGCTCTTCTCCCACTAGCGGCGGGTGTAGTCAATAGCATAAAGTACCTTCGCTTTTCCTCCTTGCCGTAAAAAAGAGACGTCATGGACATAGGGCCGGTCGTAGCCGCCTTGGCGGATCCCCTTCGAGATGCTGATGGAGGCACGTCTTCCTCGATAGAGCTCCCGCCACTTCCGAAGGGCAGGCCCTCCTGTCCTCCTGCCTTGAACCCCGCGCCTCGCTTCATTAGCCATCCTTCCTGCTGGATAATGGTGGGCTCCTCTCTAGGCGGTAAGGAGGTCAGAACCTGGGTAGTGAAGTTGATGGTCTTTTGTCCGACGTTGAAGGGAAGGTTGATTGCACGCATCTTCATAGCTAAAGATGTTATGCTGCTAACGCCACCACTATATTACGGATTACTCATCAACGAACAAGACCAAACATCTAACTGTGTCGTTCGTGCACACGCTCCGTTGTTCCTCAATGCAATACCAGTTTACAACCCTCACAAAGGATACGACACAGTTCAACGTGTGTTTCCTGAAACAAGTATCGTTTCCGCTGAGCGACACAATTCCAGTGCATTGACCGTGTCACGAAGAGCGTATCCCGTCCAACAGGAACGCCAAACTAAGTAATAAGAATGTCGCTTCAAAATAGGGTGGTCTGGATCGGCAGAAGAGATGGGGCCGTTCTTGTCTTTTATTCAATAACCAGGTCAGAAAATGGAGTATTGTACAGCTGGCTTTGCGCCATGGATGGCTGCAGTGCACTTGCGATGTGGTAATAATACTTCTAACCACAAACTGGACCTCCCTAGTGCACGCATGGATATAGTAGTTCAACGCTTCCAGTAGTGTGTGCACAAGTCGAATAGAAATACTTCCTACTTTTTTAAAAGATAGAAAGGTATCTATGTGCCCGGTTAAGGTATCGCGTGGTACTTACCTTCTACGAATTCGATTCGCATTGATTCCAAGTCCAAGGATCTTTCACCTTCCCAGAGATACTAACTCACTCATCACCAGTTCATAACACAGTGAGATCATCTATACATTTCTCAGTTTGACTCATACAAGGCAACTAAAAGCGTAATAAGACCCATCAGGCGAGGCCTATCCCTAGACAAGAACACGATTTCCAAACAGAAATGAACCTCGGCGATACTGTCGGCGACTTTGAGGCCGATTCCACCCTCGGCAAGGTCAAGCTGTATGACCTCCTTGGTTCCTCCTCCTGGGTACGTCCATCGTTTGATAATCCACAATGATGACTCCTACTTACATGACTAACTCCTTTGGTTCCTCAACACACTTGTATTTTTACCAATCACCAGGCTGTCATCTTTGCTGTCCCTTCCGACTACCATGCCGTCGCCACCACTGAGCTGGCGGCCCTGGCCAAGTTCGCCGATGACTTTGCCAAGCGGAACGTAAAGGTCGTGATTGTGTCCGGTGACTCCGTGCAGACGCACCAGGAGTGGCTAAAGGACGTTGCGGCGTACGACGAGGATTCCGCGGGTAACTTTCCGTACCCCATCCTCGCAGATGAGCAGAGGGCCGTCGCGAAGCAGCTGCATGTTACCGAGGCTACAGGCGCGGTCTTGGTTGTTGGGGCGGATCGAAAGCTGAAGCTGTCGATGTTGTACCCGGCCGACACTGGAAGGAACATTGAGGAGGTTCTCCGCGTGGTGGACTCTCTCCAACTCACCTCTTCCAAGCGCCTCGCCACCCCCGCGAACTGGAGATCGGGAGTTCATCACTGTCTTTTGTGCTCCGATGTCTCTCAGGATGATAGCGGCAAGCTTTTCCCGCTTGGTGTCAAGGGTGTCGACCTGCCCAGCGGAAAGACCTACATGCGAAAGACCCCCGATCCGCGAGTGCAGCGTGTCCTGCTTCCTTCTTGGTTCGTCCCAGAGGAGTACGACATGATCCTCCACCCCAACGTGGACCCTGATTCTACCTTCCGCTTCGAGGGTTCTCAGTCGCTGCACTGCACGATCCAGATTCCTCATCAGAGGAAGATCACGCTGCACAGCAGGGAGCTGTCCATCCTCACGGCTTCTTATGAGTCGGGCGAGTTTTCGGTTGAGGCTACGGGATTTGAATACGATGTTGAGGAAAACACCGTCGTGATCTCGTTTCCAAAGTCCTTGCCTGTGGGTAAAGGAGTCCTCAAGACCGACTTTATCGGAACGCATAACAACCAGATGGCTGGATTCTACCGCAGTGGCTACACCGACGCTGAGAAGAGGCAAAAGGTGATGGTCTCCACTCAGTTCGAGGCGTTGGACGCTCGCAGGTGTTTCCCCTGCGTGGACGAGCCCCAGGCTAAGGCGGTATTCAAGGCCACCCTGGTCGTTGACGCACATTTGACCGCGTTGTCCAACATGCCCGAGGCTGAACTTACCGTGCTTCCAGGAGGCAAGAAGAAGAAGGTTGTCTTCTTGCCATCGCCCAAGATGTCGACCTACCTCCTTGCGTTCGCCGTCGGAGAGTTTGACTTCCTTCAGCAGCTAACCAAGCACGGGGTGTTGGTTCGTGTGTTCACGCCACCGACTAAGTCCGCTCAGGGCAAGTTTGCTCTGGATGTCGCCTGCAAGTCCCTCGACCTGTACGACGACTTCTTCGGAGTCCCGTACCCTCTGCCCAAGCTGGACATGATTGCCATTCCTGAGTTCGCCATGGGGTACGTGTCTATTTGTTCATCCTTGGACCGCCGCATCATACACTAACACGTTGTTCTTACATATAGCGCGATGGAGAACTGGGGTCTCGTCACTTACCGTGAGGTGGAAGTTCTCATCGCCGAGGGAGCTTCCGCCGATCAGAAGCAGCGCGTTTGCACGGTGATCACCCAGTAAGTGAATAGGATACAATTAACCACCACCCTTCACACTTTCAGATTACTAACCTAACCATCTTTTACAGCGAACTGGCTCACCAATGGTTTGGTAACCTCATTACCATGGCCGTACGTTATTTGACCATGCCAGAATTTTACTTTCGCCCCTGAACTGACGTTGTTTACTTGGATAACAAGTGGTGGGACGGTCTTTGGCTGAACGAGGGCTTTGCCTCGTGGATGCAGACATTCGCTGCGGATGTCGTCTTCCCCGAGTGGCAGATCTGGACCAGCTTTGTGGTGGACGACCAAGCGGCTGCTCTCAGCGCGGACGCCCTCACTTCGTCGCACCCGATCCAGGTGCCCATCCGTAGAGCCGAGGAGGTGGAGGAGGTGTTTGACGCCATCTCCTACCACAAGGGCGCGTGCGTCGTTCAGCTCATCCGCGCCTACCTGGGCCCCGATGTGTTCCGCGCGGGTCTGCAGTTGTACATGAAGCGCCACGCGTACAAGAACACGGAAACGACTGACCTGTGGCAGGCGTGGGAGGACGCCACTGAGGGTAAGAAGCCTGTTCTCAAGGTCATGGCCAGCTGGACCGAGCAGATGGGATTCCCCGTGCTCTCCGTGTCCAAGATCCAGTGCGATGGGTCCAAGTTCCGCTTCAAGGTCAAGCAGAGCTGGTTCCTGGCGGATGGCAGCAAGCCACCTGGATGGGAGACCAAGTTCTGGTCTATCCCCTTGCTCGCTTCATACGAGAGCTGCGGGTCAGACGAAATCCAAGTGGTTGGGACGGATGTCGGTTTGTACGACACTCGAGAGGAGAAAGAGTTCACCATCGAGACCAACCAGCCCATCTGCGACAAGGCGACGTGGGTCAAGCTCAACGCCGGACAGCACGTCCCCATGCGAGTCTTGTACGAGGACCAGTCCGACATCGAGAACCTCGCCGAGGCCGTCAAGGCAAAGTCCCTGCAGTCTGAGGACCGTGCGGGGCTGTTACTGGACGCCTATGCGCTGGCCAAGGCCGGACTGCAGGGCCCTGGTCAGGTTCTGATTCTTCTCAAGGCGTACGAGAACGAGGACAACATGGCGGTCTGGGATGCCATCGAGCAAGTGCTTGGAGGGCTTTCCACCCTGCTGCGAGGAGAGGGCAAGCTCTACGAGGACTTCGTCAAGTTCGCCGCCCGCCTGGTGCAGAAGCAGGCGGAGAGGCTGGGATGGGAGGACAAGCCTGGAGAGGGCCATCTGGACAACCTGTCCAGGTCGATCTTGGTGAGGCTGCAGTGCAGGTTCGCGGGGGAGACGGTCAAGGACAAGGCGCAGGGCCTCTTCCAGGCCTACTTGGCCAACCCGACCGACCCTAACTCGCTCAACTCCAACATCAAGACCCCTGTGCTGCGTGTCGCACTGCAGCACGGTGGACGAGAGCAGATGGAGGCCGCGAAGAAGACCCTGGAGAAGGTCGATACGGTCGCGGAGAAGAAGGACGTCTATGCCGCGTTGGGATTCACGCCCAAGCTCCAGGACAAGGAGGCAGTTTTGGACTGGTGCACTTCAGGTGCCGTCAAGCTCCAGGACTTCTTCTACCCAATGGCGTCGGTGGCCGGAAGCGGCCCTGAGGGTGCTGAGCTCTGCTACTCTTACATGAAGAATCATTTTGACAGGATTCACAACCTTGTGAAGAAGGGCTCCCCGTCGTTGATCATGGCCGTCATCTCGTACTGCTGCTCGGGGTTCGCCTCCAAGGAGCGCGCGGATGAGATTGAGAACTTCTTCAAGGAGAACCCTGTACCACTGGCTGCTCGCCGAGTCGCGCAGATCGTCGAGAACACCAAAGCGAACGCGGCGTTCCTCCAACGCATGAAAGGCGACAAGGTGTTTCTCGACATTCTCAAGGCTTAAAGAAGGGAGGGAGTAAGTACAGGTGAAGTTCTGCTTCTCTCTACATGTAATACAAGAACCATTCATTCGATACACACATCCTTTACACGTAGCCATGATAATAGTCAATTTCTAATCAGCAATCCACCATATCTGTATTCGTCCTTAGCTCAGTGCGTAGTGAATCTTCTTGTCCGTGAAGCGAGAGTAGGAGTTATCCCACAATAGCTTGAGGGTGCCATCTTCCTTTGACGTGTAGAACCCTTCCACAAAGTCCCCGGCCTCGAACTTAGCGTAAGGCTCAACCTCCTCATTTGCCGATCCTCCGTTCAATACAAAGTGCACTGAAAATCCGATATCGTGCGTCTCCACCGCCCAGCTCCACGAAATGGTGTCGTTAGCCTTCATCGGCCGCTTGAGCTCAAACTTCTCGGCCCTGGTCACCTGAGCCTGGATCATATCCCCAGGAGTCACACCCATGGCGGTATCCGCCTTGCCCGAGACGTCCCCGATCCACATCCCAAGCTCGTCTGTGTGCGTCTTCCAATCCGCCTGCGACACGTTGGTTGGCTTGGCCTGTTCGGCAATGTACCTCAGCGCGCCCGCGCACTTGAACGCCAGGGCATGATGAAAAGAGAAGTCCTTGCGACGACACAGTTTCATCGCCTTGACCAGGTGCCCCCTAGCGGCCAGGAACGCACTACGACGGATCTCCATGGATCCTAGCTCGTACAAGGCGAATGGGACATGCCAGGGGTCTTCCCTGGTGCCTTCCCTAGCCGCCTTGGTGGTAGTGTTGTCGAGAACACTCTTGAAGTACCGCTCGGCGCGGTCCAGTTCGCCGCGCATGGACGCAACCATCCCGCACATGAGCGACACTGTCAAAAGCTCTTCAGCGGCCTCCTCCTTGAGAATGGGGAACTCTGGGTACACAACCGACACCGAAGCCTCATCGTGCATCATGCTCAGATCCGCGTTAGTGCGATCCAGCCAGTCCGCCGCCACGGCCTTGCCTCCAGCGCGGATCGTCCCCGCGACGTCGTGGTCAAACCACTTGATGTACCCAAAGAGGTAAGCGATTTCATACGCGAGCACTCGCTTGTGGGGACGATGGTACAGCGTGCCGACCTTCCACAACCAGGATGTGTCCACGCGACCAGATGCTTTGTCTTCCGCCAGCACCTTCTCCAGCTTCTCCAACCACTGCACCGCCTCAATCACGTTGCCCCTCATCGCGCAGCAGGAGGAAATCATCGCAAACGCCAAGCCGCGGGAGGTAAAGTTCTCCTCCGCAATCAGAGGCTTGAGCATCCGCTCGCACCCCAGCCAGTCTCGCTGGACGAACTGGAGCGACGCCAAATCAAACGTGAGGCGGTACGAGACCCTCCTAATTTGCGACTGGATCTGCGTCGCGAGTGCGCTGATGATCTTCGCGGCCTCTTCCGGCTTCCCGAGCCGTCGGAGAACGTGCGAGTGCATCCATCTAAACAGGATCCAGTCAGGGTTCCTCGCGAGGACCTCGTTGAGTATCTCATCAGCCTTTTTCAGCTGGGTCGCACGATCCGATCGGTACTCCTGTGCGGAGGTGAGAATCCCGTTTGCAGCAAGGACCAATCGCGCGTAGTTGTGTGTCTCGCCCGCGGGGTCCGTGAGCTTGATGATCTGCTCCAGACGCTCTTTCCCCATCGTCGCGTCGCCGGAAAAGCCCGCGGCTCTTAGAAAGGTAAGCACCCAAGGGGGAACGGTCGAAAGGGCGATCTGGAATGTCCCCGTCACCAGCCCGAGGGCGTTCGGGGTGTCCAGATGCGCCTCCGCGTTGTCAGTCGCCTTCCGGCAGATTTGCCACGCTCGCCTCAGACACATCGCCCCCCTAACGTACTGCTGGCTGATCATCTGCGTCGCACCCGCGAGCAGACTGCACAGTGCAGCTAGGCCCTGGAGGCGCTTCCAATCCTCCAGATGCGTACGATCTGCGTTGAACTCGAGCGCTGACGGCACCAGCTCCCCCGGGTTGTCCTTGGACGTCAACCCAACCGCGGCGGTCCATGGCGCCGCACGTGATAGTCTTCGGCTCGTCCGTCTCATCAGCGGCTGCTTGGCGTTGTGCTTCTCAATCGCCGGGGCGAGCTGGAGCGCCACGGCCTCCGCAGCAGTGATACACGCCTGCTCAGCCTCAAGGAAACGCTTGACGACGTCCTCGGCCATCGTGCGGTCGCCCGTCAGCCAGAAGCGGAGGAAATGGCACTCGGCCCATCGTACATAAGCTAAGGGGTCTTGCCTCTTGTTAGCGTCAAAGGACCTCTCGGCGTCATTGAGGTCTCCGCTCCACATTAGCTTCAGGGCCGGGTTGCGCGACTCAGCCTTGTCGATGTAGTATAC
>Ga0075012_10004183_pt1 | contig 13492 bp, 7 predicted proteins | sample All_14_2_FD_71474 | JGI IMG/M metagenome (GOLD analysis project Ga0075012, IMG submission 71474) | Freshwater microbial communities in response to fracking from Pennsylvania, USA - Allegheny Zone_MetaG_DW_15 | ecosystem: Environmental > Aquatic > Deep subsurface > Groundwater > Drilled... | reverse complement strand
GTTCACCTACACCATCGAGCGGAACGACTTCACCGTTCCAGCAAACGGCTCGGCAACGGTCGCCTGCCCTGCGCTGGCCACCACGCCTGTGCCGCCCGTGGTACTGAGCGACTGCGGCGAAACGATAGTGCCGACAGGCCCGGTCATCGGAGCCACGCCTGCCTGCGAGGGCACGAAGACCTACACCTGGACGTACACCGATTGCGAGGGCAACACCCACCCGTGGGTGTTCACGTACACCATCGAGCGGAACGACTTTAGCGTTCCGGCAAACGGTTCTGCGACGGTCGCTTGCCCAGCCTTGGCCACACAGCCCACACCGCCAACGGTATTGAGCGACTGTGGCGAAACAATTGAGCCGACAGGCCCCGTCATTGGTGCCACGCCTGTTTGCGAAGGCACGAAGACCTACACCTGGACGTACACCGACTGCGAGGGCAACACGCACCCTTGGGTCTTCACCTACACGATAGAAAGGAATGATTTTTCCGTTCCTGCCAACGGTGCTGCGACGGTCGCTTGCCCTGCCTTGGCCACGCAACCCACACCGCCAACGGTTTTGAGCGATTGCGGCGAAACAATCACACCAACAGGCCCCGTGGTGAGCGCCACGCCACTTTGCGAAGGCACGAAGACCTACACCTGGACGTACACCGACTGCGAGGGCAACACGCACCCTTGGGTCTTCACCTACACGATAGAAAGGAATGATTTTTCCGTTCCTGTCAACGGTGCTGCGACGGTCGCTTGCCCTGCCTTGGCCACGCAACCCACACCGCCAACGGTTTTGAGCGACTGCGGCGAAACAATTGTGCCGACAGGCCCCGTCATTGGTGCCACGCCTGTTTGCGAAGGCACGAAGACGTACACCTGGACCTACACCGACTGCGAGGGCAACTCCCATCCGTGGGTGTTCACTTACACCATCGAGCGGAACGACTTTGCCGTTCCGGCAAATGGTGCTGCGACGGTCGCCTGCCCAGCAGCGGCCAATGTGCCGCCCGTTCCACCGACCGTTTTGAGTGATTGCGGCGAAATAATCACACCAACTGGCCCCGTGGTTAGCGCCACTCCGGACTGCGAGGGTACGAAGACCTACACTTGGACTTACACCGATTGCGAGGGCAACAGCCATCCATGGGTTTTCACCTACACCATCGAGCGTGTGCCGTTCACCATCAGCACGCCGAATGGTACTGCCACCGTAGCCTGCCCTGCGCTCGCCACGCAGCCTGTGCCACCCACAGTGACGAGCAACTGTGGTGAGGTGCTGACGCCCACTGGCCCGGTCATCTCTAATAACCCGAACCCGCTGACCTGCGAGGGGACGAGGGTTTACACCTGGACCTACACGGACTGCGAGGGGAACACGGCAAGTTGGAGCTTCACCTACACCATCGAGCGGAACCCGTTCACCGTTCCGGCCAATGGCGCTGCGACCGTTTCCTGCCCGGCGCTCGCCACACAGCCGACTCCACCGACGGTGACGAGCAACTGCGGCGAGGTGCTGACGCCGACCGGCCCGGTCATTGTCAACAATCCGAACCCTTTGACCTGCGAAGGTACCCGTACCTATGCTTGGACATATACTGATTGCGAGGGGAACACGGCCACCTGGAGTTTCATCTACACTATCGAACGCCAGCCGTTCGGCGTGCCCGCCAATGGCGGGGCCACGGTCTCCTGCTCCGACCAGACAGACGTGCAGCCAGTGCCGCCCGTTGTGACGAGCAACTGCGGCGAGGTATTGACCCCAGTCGTCACCTCAACGTCCAAACCCGGCTGCGAGGGCAACCGCAATTGGAATTTTACCTACACGGATTGCGAGGGTAACACCGCTACTTGGGTGTTTATTTACACTGTTGAATATCAAGACTTTAGCATACCTGCCAGCGAGGAGTTCTATGTGGAATGCCCACTGAACATCGAGCTGCCCACGCTGCCCGTTGTTTACGACAATTGCGGCAAACTGCTGAACCCGACCGGCCCGGTCACCACCAGCACGGATGGCCCGACTGGCTGCGAGACGGTACGCAAGTTCGAATGGACCTACAAGGACTGCGAGGGCAACGCCCATGTTTGGAGCGTGACCTACCACTTCGAATACACTGCCGACTTCTTCGTTTACCCAGACCAGGTGGACTATGTGCCCTGCCTAGACTATGCACAGCCGCCTGTTCCTCCGACCATCTACGGCATCTGCGGCGAGGAAATTCAGGTGACCGGCCCGGTCGTCACGGAGGAAATCTCCGAAGAGGGCTGCTCCGGCGTGCGGACATTCACCTACACCTACACGGACTGCGGCGGCCACTCGCACCCCTGGAGCTTCACCTATTTTGCGGATGACAACGAGCCGCCGACGGGCTTCTGCCCAAGCGGGACGGTGTTCAACGTGGACGAGACCGGGCTGGACTGCATACAGGACGTGCCCTGCCCTGAGAGCCACGATTTTTCACAGAAAATCCACGAGCTGCTTGCCGCAGGTCATATCCACGACTTGTGCAGCGGGGACGACCTAGTGGTGACGCTCGACAGTTGGTCGGCGCTGTGGGACTGTTCGGATCCTGACGGAGACGGCCAGTTCACCTTCGGGCGGACGTTCTACTTCAGCATCGCCGACCAGTGCGGCAACGAGATGCCGGAACTTTGCTCGGTCACCTACTCCGGCAACTGCCAGCCAATCACGGCATTTGCGCAAGCCGATTGGGGATTGGAGAACGAGACCAGCAATATTGACCTGCTCACGATACAGCACCTTTTGGACAACTACGGCCCATTGACTGTAGGCGGCCCGCACCGCTCGCTGACGCTGACCGATGCGCAATGTCTGGCAAACCTACTGCCTGAGCAGGGGACGTCCAGTTTGCTGTCGGACTGCCACCAGTTGAACTGCACGGGCTGCAACGTGGTAGGCCCGCTGGGCATGAAGAACACGCTGGCGGCGAACACCATTGCGCTGCTGATGAGCATGCGGTACAGCGTGGCCTTCAATGGGGCGACGATGCAGGGGATGCAGTCGCTTAGCCTCGGCTGCCTGACGCTGGACGCAAGTCTCTACGCCTGCCCGCCTGGCGGAAGCTGCTACCTGCACCTGTACGGCAGCAACGGCCTGGAGTACCAGTACCCCTACACGCTGGGCGGCCTGCTGGCGATGGTGAACGCCTACCTCGACGGCGGCATCCCGATGACGGACGGCCAGTCAGGTGCCTACGCAACGGCGCTAAACAACGCCTTGAATGTGGTGACGGTGCAGTACGGCGGGTCGGCTCCACCGGTTGCTTGTAGCACAGGCCCTGGTGTGCAGTCTGCCCCAGTGACAAACAAGTCGCTGCCGACCGCTGGGCCGAAGGTGGATGGGGCCTTGAGCTTGAGCCTGGCACCGAACCCGACCAGCGGCAGGGTGAATGTGAAACTCACTGGGCTGGCCGAGGCCCAAGAGGTGAAAATGGAAATACACAATATGTTGGGCCAGCTCGTGCTGAGCAAAGACCTTGGCCAAACTAAAATCGTTGACGAACAAATGGATTTATATAGACTCGGCAGCGGCATGTACATCGTCAGCGTGAGGGCTGGCGGACAGCGCTTCGAGCAGAAGCTGGTGGTTGAGCGGGAGCGGTAATTGACAGCTTCCCTGCAATCGAATCGGATAAAACAGAGGTGGCAGCGGTCAACGCTGCTGCCTCTTGTTTTTTAACTAGGTGCTACATCTCGCAAACGGCCAACTGGCAGGCATCGGCTCCTTCCTCCGGCTGCCAGAGGTAGATTTTGCGAAGCTGGAAATTGATAGCTACTTTGTAATCCTTCAAAAATTGCACACCGAGAAGACCGTGCAGTTCGACTGGAAGTTCAGCGGAAACAGATTTCAAATCCGTCAAGATGATTTCCAGTTTTTCGAGGGGCAGGCCTCCGATGTTTACGTCGTGGACATAGCCTTTTTCTTGTCTTCTTCCCGCACATGAAATACCCGCCAGACGGAGCATCCCGATAGGTTCAAATCGCTGGAGGTCGAGCATTTCGGGCTGAAGTAGGTTGCGCTCCGAACCAGAGTCAATGCCCATGCGCACCAGCTTATCGCCGAGCCGCATTTCGAGGTAGGGGATGTGGCCGCTCATCTTGAAATCGAAGGCATTGGCGGAGGCGTAGGGGCCGTCAGGCCTTTTGTTGCCGTTTTTGCCCAACCTAAAAAGCATGATTTGCTGGCTTTCAAAATCGAACTGCAACTCGAAATCCTTCAGTACGCTGTAGCCGATGATGCCAGCGATGGGCAGTTTTTTCACCTGCTCCAAGGCACTCAGGTCGAGCACGAGCGCTAGGTCGCATGCGATATTTACGCCAGCGATTTCGACTTGCTGCTCAACGATGTGTTGCACCGTCATCACTTCGCCGTAGAGTCCCACGACCTCCGAACGTTTCTCCTTTCCGATGAAATAGCGGCTGTTCAGCATGAGGGCGGAGGCACCTGTGTCGAACAGGAAGGTGCCGGATTGGCCGTTCACGGCTGCCTCTATGAACATGGCATTGCCAACAAATCTGAACGGGAAAGCGATGGGCTTCTCTGTTGCAAAAAGACTTTGGCTGGCGGCCAATAGATTTAAGGTGATGAATAAGGTTTTGAAAAAAGCTTGCGCATGGGCAAACGCCTTCCAGGCAAGCTGGGTGCGGGTGTATCCAACTTTCATTTCGGGTGATTTAAAAAATATGAATGGCTAAACTTCGAAGCGTTGCCAATTAAAAAAGCCTTGGCAAGCACAAAGGAACGACCTTCCAACATTGGACGAAACAGCCGGTTTTTAGAACCTGTGTAGTCCGGTCACCGTAAAATTGCAATTGCATTTTTGGTTTTTTGCAGGAAAAAGGGAAGCCTCTGAACACAGGAAGGGGATTGGTCTTTTGCTTTAAACAATTGTCAATTCTTTGTGAAGAAAGTCCATCGCAACTGAATTGGGAGAATTTGGCAAGCCCTGTTTTGGCTAAATAAAATCACACCTGCTGAACGAGCATTGATGTATATGAAAGCAAATGCGGGCGGTGGCAAAATCTTCTTTGCAAACTTGGTTTTTCGGGGCTACTTTCTCGATGGTGTCATCCAGCAACTCACCTGACCAAAGACTTTGAAAACATTGGTGGTTCGGAATTTTATTTTGACCTTTGAGGCAAAATAAATGCTGACGATTTTAGATAGCATTTATTTTTTCGAGGAAAATACCCACCAAATACTGTCAGTATTCAAATTGGTCAATGATTGCTGACTTCCCAAACTGATTTAAGACAAGGCTGCCCAAACTCCTGTACATATCACTTCACGTGGCAGAAGAGCTTTGGCAATTTGGCGTAGCACCTATTTGTAAACAATCTTCCCAACATAAAACTTTTTATTATGAGGTTAAAAATTCTATTCAATTGTGCACTGTGCCTTTTGGCGGTCCTGTTCTTCAGTACCGAGCAATTTGCACAGATTTCAATCCCTAATGCCAGTTTCACGGACGCTCAAGATTTCAGTACGCTTGCCTCTTCAGGTACTTCTTCCACGGTGCCAACGGGCTGGGCTTTTGCTGAGGCGGGTGCGAACCAGAACGCCCTTTACACGGCAGGTACTGGTAGCGGCAATGCAGGCGATACCTACAGTTTTGGCCTTGCGGGCAATTCCGAGCGTGCTTTTGGTGGCTTGCAGAGTGGCAACTTGATACCAACTGTTGGTGTTTGCTATACCAACAATACGGGAGCGGTCATCACTGAGTTGACCGTAAACTACACCGGTGAAACTTGGCGGGTCGGTGCTGCCAGCCGAACCGATGGTATCCAGTTTCAGTACAATCAAAACACCACCGGCATCAGTGGTGCGGGGACTTGGACTTCTTTCCCAAGCCTTGATTATTTCAACCCGGGCCAAGCAACTGGCTCTGGTACGATGCAGCACTCAGCACTCATCTCCGCACCTATTACGGGCTTGAGCATCCAACCGGGTGCCACGTTCTGCTTCCGCTGGGTTGACTTCAATGCCACGGGCGCTGATGATGGAATCGGGGTGGATGATTACAGCCTGACCAATATCATAGCGCCCAGTCCCTGTGCCTCTATCACCACCTTACCATGTAACACCGCTGTAGCCCCCTCGCTTACCGGCAGCGGCCTATGGAACACTTCCTTCTGCGGTAATTCCACGCTGGGTAGTGAGGTGATATACAGTTTCACCCCGACGAGCACGGGCGTGCATACCCTTATCATCAATGGCGTAGGCGGCGATCCTGTCGACTTTGGCTACAAAGCGGCGTCCGGCGGCTGTTCATCCAGCGGCTGGAACTGTATTGGTACTTCTACGGGTACGAGCTTTTTCACGTTTGGCCCGCTGACGGCTGGCGTGGAGTATTATATTTTGTTGGACGCACATACGACTGTTTTTTCAGCGCAAAATTTCGAGATAAACTGCGCCCCTGTGCCTGCCAACGACCTTTGTTCCAATGCCATTACCATTCCTGCGGCCACTGGCAATATTTGTGGGACAACCCTTGGTGCCAATCCGGACATCCCCAATAGTGGTGCGAATTGCGGAACCAGCGCAGATGGATTTGGTGCCGGTGTTTGGTACACCTTCCAAGGAACTGGCCAGACCTGGGACTTCTTCTTCCCACAACAAGGCGAAGACTGGGACCCTGAAGTGAACGTGTATTCCGGCACTTGTGGTTCACTAACTTGCGTCACAGGTGACGATGACAGTGGCGGAGGGCTTAGTGCTCAATTCTCTGTGAATTCCGTGTCAGGCACTACTTACTATGTCTATGTTCACCCTGCTGATGATTTTGGGAACGGCACTTCTGATTTCTGTTTTGATGTCACCCTATCTGGAACACCTCCAGTGGTGCTGACCTGCCCGACCAATACAACTGTAGCTGCTTGTCAAACACAGGCCGCTGTGAACGCTGCTTTCGCTACTTGGCTCGCAACGGCCAGTGGCACGGGTGGCTGCAACGGTGTTTTGACGAACAACAACACGGGTGCACCTTCGGCGTGTGGCGGCTCTACGACTGTTACCTTTACTTATACCAGTACTTGTGCGCCTTTGACGACGACATGTCAAGCGACCTTTACCGTGGCTGCGCCTCCGGGCGTTGAATTGAATTGCCCAATCAATACCACGATTGGTGCTTGCCAAACCCAGGCAGCGGTCAATGCACAGTTCAATGCTTGGCTGGGTAGCGCCTCTGCCAGCGGTGGCTGCAACGGCGTTTTGACCAACAACAACACGGGCGCACCACCTGCTTGCGGTGGTTCAACGACCGTGACCTTCACCTACACGAGTACCTGTGCACCGCTGACCACAACTTGCCAAGCTACCTTCACGGTGCCTGCTGCGCCAACGGTGATACTGACTTGCCCAACCAACACGACAGCAGCCGCTTGCCAAACACAGGCAGCAATCAATACCGCCTTCGCCACATGGTTGGCTACGGCTACTGCCAGCGGCGGTTGCAACGGCGTTTTGACCAACAACAACACGGGCGCACCGTCTGCCTGTGGCGGTTCGACAACGGTGACTTTCACCTACACGAGCACCTGTGCACCGCTGACCACTACTTGCCAAGCTACCTTCACGGTGACTGCTGCACCAACGGTGATACTTACCTGCCCAACCAATACGACAGCTGCCGCTTGCCAGTCCCAAACGACGGTGGACTCACTCTTTGGCAATTGGCTTGCCACGGCCACGGCCAGCGGCGGCTGCAACGGCGTTTTGACCAACAACAACACAGGTGCCCCATCGGCAGGTGGCGGTTCCACGACCGTGACATTCACCTACACGAGCACCTGTGCACCAACTACCACTACCTGCCAAGCGACTTTTACGGTAGCGGCAGCTCCTCCTGTGGTGCTGACCTGTCCGATAAACACAACAGTAGCCGCTTGCCAAACGCAAGCAGCGGTGAATGCGCAATTTGCAGCGTGGTTGGCGACTGCCTCGGCTAGTGGCGGTTGCAACGGTGTTTTGACCAACAACAACACAGGCGCACCATCGGCTTGCGGCGGTTCGACTACCGTCACTTTCACGTACACAAGCACCGCGGCACCAACCACAACTACGTGCCAAGCAACTTTCACAGTTGCTGCAGCGCCACCAGTGATGCTGACTTGCACAGCGAATCTAACGGTAGCAAGTTGCCAAACGCAAGCAGCCATTAATGCGCAGTTTGCGTCATGGCTGTCTTTAACATCAGGTACAGGCGGCTGCAACGGTGTTTTGACAAACAACAACACAGGTGCACCATCGGCTTGCGGCGGTTCGACAACGGTGACTTTCACCTACACAAGTAGCTGCGCACCTACAACTACCACTTGCCAGTCAACTTTCACGGTGGCTGCTTCTACGCCAGTGGTGTTGAATTGTCCAGTGCCTACTACGGCAAGTGCATGCTTGACGCAAGCGCAATTGAATACTGCTTACAGCACTTGGCTTGCTTCAGCCACGACTTCTGGTGGCTGTGGTGGCACCATCACCAACAACGCACCTGCCGCACCGCTGATTTGCAGCGCAACTGCTCAGACGGTCACCGTGACTTTCTCTGTGACCAATGCTTGCACAGGCGTAGCGACTACCTGTACCTCTACCTTCACCGTGCCAGCATACCCAGATTTCACGGTGCCTGCAAACGGTGCTACTACCGTTTCTTGCCCATCGCAGATTACACAGCCTACGCCTCCAACGATTTTGGATGCTTGCAGTAAAGTGTTGACGCCAACAGGCCCGGTCATCGTGAACAACCCGAACCCGATAACCTGTGAAGGTACCCGCACTTACACTTGGACTTACACGGATTGCTCCGGCCATGTGAAAACTTGGAGCCATGTCGTCACAGTGGAACGCCAGCCATTCGGCGTGCCCACGAACGGCGGTACCACGGTGTCATGTCCTGACCTTTCCGATGTGCAGCCAGCAGCGCCAGTCGTCACCAGCAACTGCGGTGAAGTATTGACGCCAGTCGTCACTTCCTCCCCAAAACTTGGCTGTGAGGGCAACCGTAACTGGTACTTTACCTACACGGACTGTGAGGGCAATACTGCTACTTGGACGTTTATCTATACGGTTGAATACCAGGACTTTACGGTTCCTGCCAGCGAGGTGGTAACCATGAACTGCCCAATCAACATCATGGAGCCTACACCTCCAACCGTGGTGGATGCATGTGGTAAAACCTTGACGCCAACTGGCCCAGTTGTCACGAAGACCAATAATGCCAACGGCTGCGAAGGAGTCAGGAAATACGAATGGACTTACAAGGATTGCGAAGGCAATACCCACACTTGGAGCAAGACCTTTAATTTTGAGTACGAAGGCGATTTCTTCGTTTACCCTGACGGGGAAACCCAAGTGGGCTGCCTTGACTACGCCCAATTCCCGCCTGTGCCACCTACGGTTTATGGCATTTGCGGCGAAGAAGTTTTTGCGTCAGGTCCTGTCGTTACTGAGAATATTGACCCGAACGGTTGCAGCGGTACTCGCAAGTTTACGTTCACCTACACCGACTGCGGCGGCAACAGCCATCCTTGGAGCTTCACCTACCATGCTGTTGATAACGAGCCACCAGTTGGCAACTGCCCCGGCGGTTCGCTCACCAACAGCGTGGATGAAACAAACCTGGATTGCATCGAAGAAGTACCTTGCCCCGGCGATTATGATTTCAGCTTGAAAATCCAGCAATTGTTGGCCGCAGGCGATATTCACGACCTTTGCAGCGGTGACGACCTCGTCGTTGAACTTGACAGTTGGACGGCATTGTGGCAGTGCTCTGACCCTGATGGCGATGGCAACTACACATTTGGGCGTACCTTCTACTTCAGCATCGCCGACAAGTGTGGCAACCTGTTCCCCGACCTTTGCAGCGTGACCTACTCCGGCAGTTGTTTGCCACTGGAGACTTACCCGCAGGGTGAGTGGGGCAATGCAGGCGGCGAGCCAGGCAACACACTGCCAGGTGGCCCGACTGACATTCAGGTTATCACCACACTGCTGGGCCAAGGCCCACTAATCATCGGCGGTACGCACCGTTCGATTACCCTCACAGATGCCCAGTGCCTCGTGAACTTGGTGCCTGGCGTGGGCAACCCTGACTTTTTGGGCAACTGCCAGCAGACGAACTGCGTCGGCTGCAACCCTGCTGGCCCAATCGGCATGAAGAACGTTTTGGCGACGAACACCATCGCCCTTGAGCTGAACATGCGTTTCAACGTTGAATACAACGACTTGATGTTGAATGCTATTCGTGCGCAGGGTCTTGGCTGTCTGGCGATTGACCCGAACATCGTTTATTGCATCGAAAACGATAACTGCAAGCTGCGGATTTTCGAATCGAACGGCACGGCGCATACATTCCCCTACACATTGGGTGGCTTGCTTGACCTGAGCAACCTTTTCCTCGATGGCGGTTGGAGTTTCACGGCTGGCCAGAAGTACATTTACGCAGCAGCCATCAACAACACCTTGAACCTCGTGAACGGTTACTGGCACAACGGCGTGACGCCGACGGCTTGCGACCAAAGCGCAGGTGTGTCCAGCCCAATCGTTGTTGACAACCACAAAGTGCCGACGGTGGCCAGCAAGGCCCAGTCGCTTGAATTTACCATGTCGCCAAACCCAGCCAGCAGCGAAGTCAGCTTCAGGTTGGACGGCATGTCCGAGCGTCAAGACGTTCAGTTGGAGATGTACAATGCCATTGGGCAGCAAGTGCTCAGCCGCAAGTTCGATCAGGTTTCCAGCCTGAACGAGCTGGTGAACACGAGCCAGTTCCGCAGTGGTGTTTACTTCGTAAAACTGAAAGTTGGCGAAGTTCGCATCGAGCAAAAATTGGTGATCAGCCAAAACTGATAACCCACCAAGGTTTTTTACCTTGACAAAATGAGCGGCAGCTACCCGAAGTCGGGTGGCTGCCGTTTTTTTATTTTGCGCTAAAAAACCCTGCCCCAGTGCAGCCCGAAAAGCAAATCGAACTGGAGACGGTTCGTTTGAGCATAAAATTTGCAGGCGAATAAAACATTACCGAGTTACCTGCCCTACTAATTTCCTTTCCAATCCCAGCATCAGCATTGATTTCCTAAACGATTCACTTGTCGTGCAGCGCCATATTGACATGTACGCTAGTGTCCAAAAAATTGGTACTCGGATGAAAAAAACTAGACTGACCCTTGCAGCGTTTGCCCTGTTTTTGTTGCCAGCACTTTCATTTTCCCAAAAATACTGGGAGGTAAGTGCCTCGCCAGGCCTAATGAATTATTATGGCGACCTGACGCCGCCGCTTTTCACCATCAAGGAAGTGTACCTTGGTGGACAGGTGAATGTACGTTACTTTTTCGACCGGGAACATGCCGTGCGCCTCAACCTGCTGCGTGGCTCCTTGGCTGGCGACGACCGCAATTTTGACCGCAATTATTTGCGTGGCAACAGTTTTTCGGGGCAACTGACCGAGGTCGCCATCATGGGCGAAATGGATTTCAAAGGCCGCAAGCGTTTCTCCACGAGAACTGGCTACCACAAAATGTCTTCCCTGTACTTGTTTGCAGGTGGTTCGTTGGCCTATTTCAACCCAACCGTCCACTACGGAACCCCGAACAGCGAAGATGTGAACGAGGAATTTCAGAAGTGGCATATTGGGATGCCGATTGGGGGAGGCGTCAGGATTGATGCCAGTGAGAAACTGGTGTTCGGCCTTGAGCTTGGCTATCGTTTCACCATTTCCGACTTTCTGGATGGAACGCAAGCCTCTGGCAACGCTTTCCAAAATGATTCCTATACTTTTGGCGGAGTTTCCGTTGGCTACCGTTTCATCGGCAAGCCGAAAGCCAAGCAAGCTGAGGAAGTGAAAAAAGGCTAGGGACGGGTTGCGCAGCAAAATCTTTTTGAGGAAGGAAAATCTTTTGCCTTATTTTGAACGAAAATTGGAAGGGTGGCGTTTGCTGCTTACATCCTTTACATATTGCGAAGACTATGCAAGCTAGTATCAAGCGAGTTCACATCATCAGTAGGCACAATGAAGGCTGGGCCTTGCTCAAACAAGGGGCTACACGGGCCTTGAAGGTCTATCCCACCAAAGAGGATGCGGTCATAGGCTCTTACCAGTTTTTGCAATTGGGCTACGATTTGGTCATTCACCGCAAAGACGGCTCCGTGGAGCAATACAAAAAAGCGGAGTCAGCGGCCAACGGGGCCGTGGCAGCGCCAAGGGCCGAAAAGCAGTCAGCTTCCAAAAAGAACGGCAGCGGCAAGTAGCTCGCAATTTTTTTTCCAACAAAATTCTTCAAACAACTGAGCCAATCCTCGTGATGCGGCTCTAAAATCCTCACACCTCCCACGCACAATGAGCAGCTTCGACAAGAACGTTTTCATCAATTGTCCCTACGACGATGAATACCTGCCGCTGCTGAAATCCATGATTTTCACCATCAAGGCTTGCGGATTTCACCCTCGTATTGCCTTGGAACGCTTCAATTCGGCGGAAGTCAGGTTGCAAAAAATCAAGCAACTGATTGAAGCATCGTGTTACAGCATCCACGACCTGAGCCGCATCAAATCGAAGAGCGCTGGCGAATATTTCCGCTTGAACATGGCACTGGAACTGGGCATGGACATTGGCTGCCGTGACTACCACCCAAATCCTGATTTCCGTGGGAAAAGGTTGCTGGTGCTTGAAAACGAACGTTTCAGCGTCCAGAAGGGCCTGTCCGACATGTCGTTTGGCGACTGCAAATCGCACGAAGGCAGTGAGGAGAAGCTGATAAAATGCGTCAGGGACTGGTTTTATGAAAACGGCTGCAAGAAAATCAAGCCTTCGTCCGTCATCTGGAACGAGTTCAACGTGTTCATGGCCAATTTGTACGTGGAGAAAAACGCACTTGGCTACAAGGACGAAGAAATTGACCACATCCTGATTCCAGAGTACATTGACTGGATTGACGAAGGTTTTGCCAACGGCAAATGACCATGAAAAAAAGGCCCGCTCCCAGCTAGGCTGGGGCGGGCTCCATCGTCATTGGTCTCAAGAAAAGAAAACTACTATGTTGGCGCAGGCTCATCGGGCATTAATCCCTGATAACCTTGCGATTGCCTTCGTCGAATTGGATGAGCCGAGCTTTTTCAGCCCTTGGCTTCACCACTTTTTGCAAAAAATCCAGTGCGGATTCCTTGGAGGAAAAATTGGCCATGATGAGGTAGGAATACCCACCTTCGGTCAACTTCTCGTACATCACATTTCCAAATTGTTGGAAAACGGGCTCCGTCTTGTCCATTGGATAGGTCGAAGTGGCGATTTCTATGGCCATACCCGTGAAAAGCTTCGGGAAACGTTTGTGAAGCCTGACGGATGCGGTGTTGGCTGGCGTTTTTTTTGCTGGTGCAACTGTGCTTGTTGGGATGGGTTCTGGCTCTAGCGATGCCATTTCCTGGCAAAAAACAGTAGTGCTGGCAAGCAGCATGGAAACCGCAAAAAAACTTCGGAGGCTATTCATGTTC
>Ga0075012_10004179_pt1 | contig 13499 bp, 14 predicted proteins | sample All_14_2_FD_71474 | JGI IMG/M metagenome (GOLD analysis project Ga0075012, IMG submission 71474) | Freshwater microbial communities in response to fracking from Pennsylvania, USA - Allegheny Zone_MetaG_DW_15 | ecosystem: Environmental > Aquatic > Deep subsurface > Groundwater > Drilled... | reverse complement strand
TACATGACTAGATCGAGGGCCAAGCTCCTCCGTAACAAGACGTAGATGATGTGGCCAGGAGAGAGCCGGAAAGGTAGTTGAGTGGGTTCTATTGTTAGATATTAGTAAAGTTGTCATACACAAAATCAACGAAGGTAGTAAGCCGGTGTTCCACACTACTGCATCTCTCCGCAACACAGAGAGTGACAATACGTGCAACAGCTACAGTATACACAAGGCACAACACGTCGGGAACATGATAGAGGCGGCAGGCATCTGCATCTTTGAGCCTTCGTTCCGTAGATGGCCACAGCGGTGGATCAACCGCTAGTATTTCACTAACCAGTTGTCGGCTTATCAAAAATCATCACGGATCCCAATGATTCTGTGTATCTTTCTCGATTGAAAAGTTTCAGAACCGATTCACCCAATGTTAATAACCGTGGCGATGACCTCTCCAAACACTAACTAATATTCGTTTGGTTGCTCGCTTGTGCTACCACCTGATGCGGTTGTTTGAGATTCCGACTCTCGCACGTACCGAAGCAGCTCGTTATAATAAGTCTCCAGGATCTTGTACTGGCCTTCCAAGTTCTTGTAGAGCTGCCTTTCCGCTTCGAGAGTCTCTACCAAGTTCGAATTTGCTCCTCCTGATGCGGTGCGCTCCAGGGATAATAACCGTGCTTGGAGCCTCAAATTCGCATCCTCGAGCGCGTTCTTCTCTGCGAGATCGGCCTCGGCTTTTGACAAGCTCTGTGTGAGCTGTTCTACTTGCATTTCCGCCTTCTTCAGATTCCTTTCGAGCTCCGCGTTTCTGAAGTCTAGCTTTCGAACCTCGTCTAGACATGCCGTCAAAGTCACAAGGAGCTGCTGATTCTGGCCTGAAGCAAGCTTCGGTATTGCCTGACGTAGCACTGCCGCCGCTGGACCGTCTCCCACTCTTGATCGCACGGGAGAGTCCACAGCGCCCCGAACCGAAGTTGGATAGGAAGCGGGGATAACGGTCTGATGGTTTGAATGCTGCTGATCTGCCCGCGTAGAGGAGGGCAGCTTTGTGGGGGAACCGGCCGCGTTGGGGTCCCGCGAGGAAGATATCGATGAGCTCCGCATGATAGGTACTGATGTATCGTAATACTCTGAGCTCTAGCACATACGGACTTACTCAAGGATCAGGTCAGAGTCAGAGTCAGAGCTCAGAGGTCGGTAGCTACCAGGGTACAACGCGGTTTTTCGTTCGAATTTTCAAACTTTGTGTTCCTGACCTGACCACAAATAATACACCAGGTATAAGCAAAGAGTGTGGATTCTCGCCCAGCGAAGAGTTTCAGTTGTACCTATCATACGCAACAGTGATTTCTCATTTCTCGCTGTCCGGGGGAACGAACGAACCCCAAGTTTTCTTTGTCCCTCGCCAACTCACGAAGAACGGTTCTCGGATTCTCCGGAAACCTATATATACCTATACCGACGACCTCGCGTTTCGGCGGCTGGTTTTCCTTACCTCATATCAACATTGCCCTCGTTCCCTTCGCACGGAGAAATCTGTATTGTTAGACTATCGAACCAAGATGGCAACAAGCAAATTCCAGGACGCCGTCTACGACGTCTGCGTCAAGATTCCCAAGGGAAAAGTATCCACCTACGGACACCTTGCGAAAGCCATAGCGAGCCATCCCAGGGCAGTCGGAGGAGCCCTTCGGCGGAATCCCCACGGTAAGCATTCGTAGCGTCATCTCTAAGCAGCGTCATTCAGAGAACTAATGGGCACTTGCTTCATGAAGCTCCGCGAGTGCCGTGCCATCGAGTTGTCGCCGCTGACCTATCAATCGGAGGCTTTTTCGGGTGCAAGGACCAAGCTTCGGAGATGATCGCGAAGAAGAAGCGCATTCTCGAGGCCGAAGGGGTGCAGTTTGAACCAAACAGCTTCCGGATCAAACGATCTTGTTTGCATACCTTTGAGTAAGCTGCGTATGTTTGTACAATCTGAAAGGAACTCAAGTATGGTATAAAGCCAACAGAAGTTTATTTGAATGCAATGCATAGCTTGCGATATCCGCCTTCAGCTCGGTGGATCACAGCGATGCACGACGGTCTTCCCACAGGTCTCACCAGTACAATGCAGTACATAGTACCGAACGAAACTCGATGGCGACTATGATGTCGTGTCACAAAACTCTAGCTGCGTCGACTTCACCGGGTACAATAGGCATGCTTGGGTGGTCCGTTCTTCATTACTAGGGCTCAGCTAATCAGTGTTGGTGGTGTGCAGATACCCTGGTAGTAGTCACGTGATTGACATTGAGGATCACAAGAATCGTCACAGCACAAACCACGATGGATTTCGATAGCTTGATGAAGCAGTATGCGGCGGGGGGGTCCGATCGGTCCGTAGCGGAAGTGGCGCCCCCCTCTCTCATGGAGGACGCTCATTCCGTGAAGAAGCGAGCGTTCTTCCGTCGTCCGCCAACGAGGCAGCCTGGGAGTGTGGAAGACGTAGGAGGAGGTGAGTACAAGCTGGATTCTCAGTACGGCGCGTACAATTTGTGGCGCGACGAGTGGTGCGGCCGCCCCGATGACTTGGTAGTGGTGTTTGAGGCCAAAGCGGCCAACGACGTGACCGTCTTACTCTCGATGGACAAGGGCGAAACCAGCGGTAACGCGTACGAAATTGTGATTGGCGGTTGGAAAAATACCAAGTCGACGTTCCGGACGGAGCCCCAGGGCCAGGAACGAGCGACTAGTTTCAACGCTGGGATGTGCAACGCTGATGCGTTTTTAACGTATTGGGTGGGTCTTAAAGATGGTGTCCTCGCTGCGGGCACAGGAGACAAGCCGGGGAAAAATGTCATTCTGGCGTGGAAGCATCCGCAGCATGATCCGGAAGACGCGCAACCGTGCTGGGTGGCCTTCTCCTCGTGGGACAACGTCGTGCACCTGAGAAACGTCCGGCTGGTCGACTCTGCGGATCATGACTGGGTCCAAGAATTGGGAGACCCGGCCGAGTGGATCTCCAAATATGTTCCTCCGTACATTGCTGTGTTTGAAGAGGAACGTGCGGCGAACGTCCTCCGCTCCCAACGCTTCGGAGTCAAGTTCGTTCCTCCCTCTGCCAAGGCCGTTCTTGGCCAAATGTCTCATCCAGAGCGAGAAAAGGCACGGGCCTCCATGGCCGGACGGTTACGGACCGGTTTCGCCACCGGGTTCGATGTTGAGAGCGCCGAGGAGCGCGAGAACCGAAAAGGACGAGCTGCTCGCTTCGGGCTCTCTGAGTCTGACGCATCCCTGGCTACATCGGCGAGCGCAGGTCTTTCATCCACCGTGAGCGATCTACTCCCTTCCGACGAAGAATTCGCTTCCAAGCGGAGTCGAGCCGCGCGGTTTGGACTGCCCTTAAACGAACAAGTGAAGCTGGTGGCGATAGCCGTGAAGGTCCCCATCAGACGCAAAGACTCTACTCCGAATGATACTACGAGGAACGACACATTACATCTCTTTGGAGATCTGTCTCACATCACATCGGGGAACATCCTGAGCGCCTTCCAGGATTTCAACCCGTCTCACCTGGAGTGGCTGAACGAGTACTCTTGCAACGTTGTATTCGCCGACAGGTACACCTGTGACCGCGCTCGCACGGGCCTATGCCGTGAGATCCCCGCTCCTCTTGGGCTACCCGCTGAGGCCGAACTTACGCACGAGCGCGCACAATTTGACGCTGAGCTCAATAAGCTCATCTCGGGCGGATGGAAATTCACTGCAATCAAAGACAAGACGAACGAGGTTCAGTACATCCTCGTTCGTAATGCGACCCTTGACGATGTCAAGCCTTTCGTGGATAGGTCTTCGGGGCGGCCGATGAGGAAGAAGCGCGACGCTGAGGATGCAATCGCTCCAGCCTCCTCGGATGTGCTGGAAGCGCCCAAGGAGGAGGAAGAGGAGGGTCGCAAGAGAGTGCGGCGGAGCGATGACAATGGTGACGATGCCGAGACTTAATTCACAACTCGAGTGCGCATGTGTATACTCCAATCACTTTTCGCGCTTATCATCATTGTAACAGTCTTCCTTGTCCGTAACTATGTCTCTCTCCTTAGGAGGCGGGTTTGCCGGCTAGGCAGAGAGGCCTGTCGAATGGAATCTGAATAGCTTCCTTGAGCGATTGTTACCTATGAAGGACGCATTTGAACTAGAGTGTACCCTTTGATTATTACCTACCGAAAGGTCGTCATACTTAGACAACAGCTGAAACATCGACCCTGGTTGTGCAAAAGGAGATTAACACGTGATGATCCAAGCATATTCATCGTCCTTCAAGAAATTTATTTACATTCTGTATGATACAATCGCCTGCAACTTTTTTAGGAAGGGTGTGACGCACTGGCAGCCGGCCTTCCCTTTGTCGAGCTCCTCGCCATTCCCTTCGGAAGGTCCTTGCCTTGCACGATTGACACCCCCGCCCGCATCGTCATCGTCACGCCGTCCAGGAAGAACAACAGGGGCTCGCTAAAGACACAGAACGTGTCGGGGAGCATTCCACTGAGAGGGACGCACACGCTGGACGGGCCGAACATCCGCCGCATCTCCTCCGTCGGACCGATCCGGACCCACATCTTGGGTCCCTCGCTGTCCTCTTCGTCACTACCGCCGACGAACTGCATGGTGCTCTCAAAGCGGTGGATCTGTTCGGGAGTCGCGAATGAGTGCATCAGGATGAAGAATTCTGCCGGGGGGATCTCGCACTCGAACACGTCCAGCACATCGTCGACATCCAGCGAGGTACCCTCCAACGCCTGGAGGTCCTCCTCGTCGAATTCCGCCCCCGGCCACGTATGCACGCCCCTCCGCACCGCCTGCTCAATGTAATCCCCAATAAGTTTGCGGTACGCCCCGAAGAAGACGACGAGATCTTTCTTAGCCTTTGGTTCGAACAGCGCGGGGTCGTCAGCCAAGGTCGGACGCCTTTGACGCTCCAAAAGCTTCAGAGACGCACTCGCCCTGTTCAGGGAGAAGTAGTCTGCAGTGGGGGATATCGTGAGACCAAAGCATGGGAGAGCGATCTGATCGAGCGGCACGTTTGCCACTCTCGCTGCGGTGACGAGGTCAACGGTCGGGTCGGGCTCCCACTGGTAGAGACTGAGCGGAGGAATGCTCTCCGCTACCGTCATAAGTCGTCGGTTGGTTTTGGGAATTGGAAGATAGTATCCCAACAACGTCCGATTGTTGGGGTCGTCACTGAATGCCGCTGCTTCCGCATCGTCGCCCTCTTCCTGTACACTCGTGCCGTCCTGGGACGACGCAGCCTTGTCTTCGTCCCCATCTGCTGCTAAGTCTTCGTCGTCCTCATCTCGACTCTCATCGTTGTCTTCTTCTCCCATTCGCCGCCTCTTCTTTCTATTTGGACTGTCGTCCCATGGCCCCTCGCCTTGTTGCTCATCATTCTCAGCGCGATTTGGGGAAGGGATTGAAGCCGTTGTCATGCCTAGGTGTCCTTGTTTGAGAAAGAGCTCAAACGCTCTAAGGATTTCCTTGGCTTTTTCATGAACGATGGACCCTGACGCGTTGAAAGTCATCGCATTCGTAAATATAAGCCTCACATCGTTTGCAAAGGCTCTGAACTTTGAGTACGACTTATCCTGCACGCGGCTTCGCACGGTGGAGAAGTCCATAGGCTTTGAGATTTCCCTCTCGTACTTCTTCCATAGTTTTGGCTGGCTTGCGAGGACCTCCTTCACCGGCAGGGCAAAGAAGCGGTCCGGGTCTAGGGACTCGAGTCTCGTCAGAATCGCGTCCGCGGAGGAAAGGTCCATCTTTCTTTTTTGAAACAAACAACCATTAACGTCACAAGAAGGCTCAACGTCATTAATTTTTAACACCAATAAACAAACAAACAGATCCCAACAGCAACTTCCGAGCGGCGGGGTGAGAGAGAGAGTGACTCCGAACGGCTTTTTTTAAAGCAATGTGTCAATTTAATCAAAACGAAGCTGAAAGGGGACCAAGAAGGGCTTCCGCGACCACGTTGCCCTCAGAAAAGTAGCTACAGGCTCGCCGACGATAGAGTTTCGACGTGATTGGTTGATTGAATCTGCATGTCCACACCCCCAAATCGACGTACAGTACAAACGAAAAGCTCTTTGCAACCCGCTTCCTTCTCGGGCTGACGGTAAACACCTGGGTCCCTAGGCGAACGATGAAGCAGTGCGTTCAGTCCAGCGCGCGCACAAAGGAAATCGACTTGTGTGAAGTTCCAAGGATACTTCTTCTTTTGTTAACTGATACCAACACAGACTAGTCGTGGGCCCCACCGCAGCCGTCGAAGACTTCTTTAAAGGTGCACGCTGGAGGATATTCACAGCCGCCGATACTATCGAGGCCAGTTAGTGAGTGAGTGCAGATTGACTCACTACGGGTTCAAAGAGTGGCCCAGCACGTACCAAGGGTAGGCGACTTGATGAGGATGTGATGTGAGGGGAATGCTCACATCAAGAGTGCATTATTAGGATTGAAAGGTTGCAATGTTTCGTGGCAGTTTTTGATCAACGTTGCTTCGATCCGCGGATACAACCATTCACTAATAGATTGCCACACCGTACTAGCCATTCGATCCGCCGTTCATCGAGTTCCTTGGAATTGTGCCAAACAAGCCTCGTCGACATTCATATCCTGGGCGACAGCAAAGGTTTTGAAGCACACTTGAGCTTTCTGGCGACCTGGCGGTGACGGCGAAGCTCGTTTCGGGACTCTGACCTGACCCCATATTGTTCAAGTCCCGAGCTGAGTTAGTACTCCGTAGCGGACGAGACTCGATTCAAGTGATCCCCAAAACCTGAGAGGAAAACTTCACTCGTATTGGTTCAAAAGATGACGAAGGAGAAGAGCGCGGGGCACGAGAAGCCAGCCCCGCCTAAGGAACTTTCGACTGCGCTGAAGGGCCTTCGGTTCATGGCTAGGAAAGAAAAGCCCCAGGAGGTTTCCATACGGAAAGAGAGTAAGATAAATTCGACGCAGTCGCAGCTTCCGGAAACGACAGAGCCGCTTGCGCTAAGCATTTTCGCATCACATGTGAGTCGACCAACTCCTATCGTGTTTAGAAAAGCATTGTCGTTTTCGAACGAATCCGACGTTCTAGCTGAAATCAAACTGCGCGAGCGGAGTCGGAAGAAGTCCACAGGAGCCGAGAAGGAAATGGGACGATTTCGATCGAAAGACCAACGTGTCTATGACAAAGAAGATGACGACGATGAATCGTCTGTGTCTACTGTGGACGATCGGGTGGTCGCGCAGCACTTCGCGCGCAACAAGAAGCGGCGTCGTGCAACCTAGCTTTCTAGCTTTCGCAAAACGCTCTCTATGCGAACGTTCGATCCCGTGTGCTTGTACTTGTATGTTATATATGTCTATGACACCGCATCAAGGAACTTGAATGATTTTTTCAAACTTGTTAACATAGTCAAACCATATGAACAGCTTAGTGCTTGCGCAGGTAGTCTGTGCAAAGAGTCGAGTTTCAAGGTTAGTGCGTGACAGAATGAATCTTTGAGCAAAAGGAATGGCCACAACGTACCAAGCAGGAAGTTCAGGGCCTGGGACTCCTCTCCGAAGTCGACGATAACCGCGCAGCTGGTGGGGACCACGTTCTTGGGCTTGCCATCAGCGTCGATCTTGCAGAGTCCGCACCACTCTCCGAGCATGGCCTTGGTGGGCACAGTGATGAGGTTCACGGAGTGCTCGTCGCAGAGCTACATTATTCGCAATACTCAGTTAGTTTCAAAACATCACGGCTCCGTTTAATCGACTCCTCCAAATCGAACTCACAGCCTTGACGAGGGCGACGTAGTTGGCCTCATCGCAGTCGGCAGCCAGGCAGCAAAGACGGGCAGTTCCGTGGTCGAGGGCCTTGGCGCACTCGTGGAGTCCACGGCGGAGACCGTCCGAGTACAGAGACTTCTTGAGGACCTCCTGGAGGGCCGTCAAGGGGTTGTACTCGGTGGTGGAGGCAGCAGCGGCAGCAGATCCAGCTTCGTCAGCCATTTTCCTAAGCGTGTTTCAAAGGTTATCCTTCTATGTAACGATTCCGATCGGGTTTGAGTCCTCGGTTGCTCTCTTTGAGTTCCAAAGCGATCAACCTCGTCTTCTTTCTTGTTTGTGTGGCTCCCTCAACCAGCCATTCTCGAGTCTGTGGTTATCGAGCGATACCTTAGGTACTCGTTGGGTACCTCACGCATACCCGGGTATGAGTGGCTTGGCTTAATGGCTTACCTTGACCTTGACGTTGAGTTGACTGACTCCAATTGTATCTATTGGACTTTTGTACAATACAATACATTAGCACGATATACTGTACTTCAAAGGAATACAAGCGAAGCCTGGCTGCTAGCGCGAATGGAAATACCATGTAGAATCCGTTGTACAGCTATACAGATTCAGCCGTCAAGTCAAAGGAAAGCGGGAATCATGGAAATTGCTATAAATACGCAATCGTATCCGGTGTTTATTGAAACGAAGAGGAGCGCCCTTGGAATTGATTCAGTTTCGCCAGGAAGAGTGGTCCCGGTCCCCGATGGTAAACTATGAAAAGTATATACCTCTCCTCTGCTGGGGCTCCTACGCAGGGCGATTTGTTGCCACCTTGGTAGATACCACCTGAAACCTGAGGGTACTTTGTCGTATCACAAACAACGCAATACCGAACACTGGGACGTCGTGGGAGATTCCCAGCCGGTGAAAGCAGGAGAAGATGTCGCTGGATATACAACGGATACTGGAGGACAGTATTCCCGAGGTCGAGGACCTCGTTGATCGCGGCCTGTTGAGCAAGGATGAGGTCGGAGCTATCATTTCCAAGCGGAGGGAGTTTGAAACCCGAGTCCATCGCTTCGAGGTCCTCAAGAGCGACTACCTCCAGTACATCGAGTATGAACTGAACCTGGACAAGCTCCTGGTGAAGCGGAAGCAACGGCTGAATGTCAAGCGCAAAGGACCTGGCGACGTCGCCTGCATTAAGCGTGTCAACTTTATCTTTGATAGGGCACTCAAGAAGTTTCAAGGAGACGTTGACCTTTGGGTGGCTGCGATTGAGTTCGCGCAGGTGAAGCACGCTTCTTCCAGGATATCAAAGCTTCTCGGACAAGCCATTCGCATTTTCCCGCATCGCGAGGGGTTTTGGATCCTCGCAGCGTCTTACGAGTTTGAGACCAACAAGAACGTGGCGGAGGCGCGTGCTGTCATGATGCAAGCCCTTCGGGTGAGCCCCAAGTCGGAGACTCTCTGGACAGAATACTTCAAATTAGAGTTCCTCTTTCTCCACCAAATCCTAGAAAGGCGAAGTGTCTTGGGTCTCGAGACAGGCGAGGAGGAACCAATAGTTCGTGGCGATGTCCTCAAGATCATTTACAGAAAAGCCGTTGAGGCGATTCCAGAATCTTTAGAGTTCAGACTCGGGTTTGTTCGTGAAGCTGAGGTGTTTGAGACCGGATCAAGTTCAAACGTCGCGAAGGTGTTGATCGACTTTATGTTGAGCAACGCGAAAGAATCGTTCGGATCTCGTCCCCTGTTATGGCTGGAGCTTTCCAAGAGAGCCTCATCATCTGATGAGGCGGAGAAGATTATCCGAACAGGTTGTACGGAGCATCCAAGCGCTGAGATGTGGGAGATGCTTATTAAGCACGCGGCTCAAGGTGGAGATACACAGAAGGTCAGATTAGTTTCCCGAGAGGCATACGAACTGAACTTGCTATCAGAGAACGCTGCTGGCATGTGGCTGGAGGTTTTAACGTCAGACCCTCAGCCCCCGCGGAAGAGAACGCGGCGGTCGTCGGTCAGCAATGAACTCGATGACCTGGACGTCGACGACCTGCTTGATGAATTAACAAAGCGCTTCCCCACATCGTCGCGGATATGGGCGATCAAGTGCCAAAAACATGCGGGCGCGGCGATATCAGCAGCTGGGAAGGTCCGCGCCGCGGAGTCTCTCCCGTTCTGGGAAATGGTCATCAAGGAAGACCCGGACAAGCTGTACATGGCGCTCACCAAGCTCGCTCGTCAAAGCGATGCTGAGACAGTGATTGAGTCCTTAATCACTCGAATACTAGATGAAAGCAAGCTCCCCTCCGAGAAAATTCTTACCATCGAGAAAAAGGCCCTTAACCGCGTACCGCTGCTTCCCATCCTGGCGACACTGAATCGTGAGCAACTAGCTGTAGATGAAAAGCGGAAGTTGCTAGAGATGTGTATCGAGCGGTATCCTCAATGCAAGGAAGCCTGGAAACTGTACATAGCTTTTGAAAAGGAGGGGCGTGACTCCAAACGTATTCGGAACGTTACGATGCGTGCCATCATCGCACTTCCCGAGATGAAGGATGAACTCCTATGAAAGTTTGGTTTGCTTGAAGCCTGTTTACATGTGGGGCAAATAAATACTCTGTATATGCATTTCAATAATCAATACTTCTTACTGGTCCTTAGCTCGTCCAGGTTGCCAATAATTCCTTCCGCAGTGACTAGACTAGTCAGAACTGAGGTGAGTGCGCGTAGCGCACCGAGTGTCGGCGGCAGAGCCTCGTCTCCATGAGGATCACCGCGGCCACGATAGAGCCCTTTGGCGCCGCTACCGGAGCTCTCTCGGTCACTCGCGTCCCAACAGTAGTTCTTTTCAAACTTTTGGCTCATTGTTCATAACGTGGCGGACGATGCCGACTTTTGATCGTCAATGATGTTAGACACCGATGCGCGAATGTTCGAAGCAAACAATTCTATACTCGCTGTTCCCCTTGAACACAACGTCGTCCTTACTGACGTCGACCTTAACCGTACCAATCTAGATCGAATCAGAGTGGGATGCTGGACTATCGAATGGCTTGCTGCGATGATGCTTCTCAGTGCGCAATTCGAAGAGCACCCTTGGATGCAAGTAGCAGGTGTTACCTCTGTGATGATGACTGTCGGTGGCCGGGGGCGCTGCACCGGCGAGTATGCTGTGGTATAACTGAGTAATTCTGCAAGACGATTTCTTGTACCACACCGCGTGTCCCAAGAGAATGAATGTGTCGCACGCGGTGTATTCGGTGTATTCGGTGTATGGTGTATTGGTGTATTCTTATTTATCGACCAAATGGGATGAACGATGAATATGGCGGCACGTGGGTTCCGCATTCTTCCCCAGATACCTACCACTTGTTTTTGGTAGCTACCACCGGTTTGCACCCCGGATTGTAAGTAAAGTGAAATAACCGGCCTGAGTTCTTTACGTTGAGTGGGATCAGCGAAATCCTGGGACACATGTGTCATCAACAAAGTGAGCGACTCAACGCTATCTATGACGCGATTCATACGGCAGATTAGTTTTCCTAACCTTTGATCGAAGTTCGATTTGGGATTGGATTGGAAGCGAGGCGCGAGGCTATTAGCGTTTAACGACGTCGCCTCTCGAAATTCTTCCCTTTGGCTAAGAGAGCATAACCCAACGAGTGTCGGTCCGTCATTCATGCTTTAACAGTGAATTCCACTTCACTGCAGGCGGCCTAGTCTCGGTTTGCCTCTGGGCGTGCGCATGAGCAAGTGGACCGTGGTCACCGAACACCCAACTGCAACTACCGTGATCAGGTGTCCTCTGCCTCACGATTGTGTGATTATGAGAGGGAGATCGGATAAAGAAAGCGGCCTAACACGCTCTTGGAAGAGCGCCGCTGTTGAACTACTTGAGGTGGACGGCCGGGGTATCATGTACGAGTATTATGCAGATAGAATAGAACAAAAAGCGTAGCAACATGCGTGCTGGACGTAAGGAAAGAATAATATAGCCTGTACCCCATTGTCGGTTGAAACCCGGGAGTTTTGACATGGCTCTACTAGACATCTGCATTTAGGCGCCAACGCTCGCTGCGGAAGCTACGCACCCCGCCCAGTTTACCCTTTTCCCTAGTAGGTAGCTGGTGGCGAGGGAAGTTAAGAATGTCCTTCCCGTATTGTTTCCTTCCTTCCGCGTGCTCATCTCGCTTCAAGCGGCGTCCCTGGGGAGGGAAGGCGAACGTGTCTGCTTTGGATTCATCGACGGTGTAGCCAAGGTCAGCTAGAGCGGCAATGGTCAGCCTCGAGAGTGGGTTCCTTCCGCTTGAAAGAAACCCGGTCATGAGCTCATCCTGGTAAACGCTCTCTTTCCAGTGGCCGCGATCCGTTCCCGCTCCTTGACCGCTTTCGACAATAGCTTGCGACGGCCCGCCAAGCGCCTGGTTCGCGGCGTTTCCTTTTGCTCCCAGGTATCGCACTGGTGACTGCGACGGCGGAGTGAGTAGTTGAAACGGGTAGTCCCACAACGAGCCAAGACCCTAACAAGCGTGAAAGGATGTGGTCAGCATAGCGATTTGCATTTTTGAGTTAGACAAGATACCACTTACCAGCACATGTCCCATTTCATGAAGCACGACATCGGTCAACTGTCCGTCAGCCAGCAAGCTGGCCGTGTCCGCACTGTCAAATATCATCACACCGAGCCTGGGGAAGTTGGAACGATCTAAAAGATACCTGAGTTAGTCTATGTTGCACAAAGTAGAGGTACGCATAGGGACTTTTGCTTACCAAAACCGCACGGCGCGGCTGAGCCCAGGATATTGTCAACGCCGTCGATTGGTTTGATCTGTACAAAGATGAGAAGATCGTCGATGGTGACGTCCTCCTGAATGGTGACCCCGCAGATGGTCCTTCCCCTTGCGAGAAACGCCTCAAGCGGGAGGTCCCCGGTAATGATTTGCTGCCATCTAGACTTGGCGTTCTCGAACGCGTCCCGCTCAGCTCTGGACACCTCGGTCAAATACACGAGCTCGATATTGAAAGCCGTCGCGGGATTAACATCGACGTTGGTGACGTTGCCTGTGACGTTGCCGGCGCCTCCGTTTCCGTTCGCCGCGTCTCCCGCGGCAATACCGTTCTGTTTGGCTGTATTTAGGGAGAGCAGGAAGCCCGCGCCGCCCCCAGAAGCAGCAATGATCAAGAACATTACCAAGAAGCCAAGGAGTGTTTTAGTTGTGCAGCGAGTGGCGTTCTCGCCTTCTGGGTCATACCCGGTGCGCTTCGGCTTGTTTACGGAGCCATCATAGCCTCCATTGTTCATCAACTGGGAGTTGTTGGACATCCCGTTGCCGTTCATCCCGAACTGCGGAGTCACCCCAAACTGAGGGTTCGCGGAAGACATTTGAGAGAAGCTTCCACCTCCAGCACCTCCCATGCCAAATCCGTTGTTGGCGAACCGAGTCGAATACCCCCGAATCGCCGTTGACGCCCGAAACGCAGCATTTTGAAAGCCGGATTGGGCGCCGTTGTAGCCCTGCTGCATCATTTGTTGGAACTGCTGCGCTCCCGACTGAAATCGTTGGCTGACATCGCGAAAGCCTTGCTGAAAGTTATTCCTACAGGCAGATGGTTAGATCGGATGTCAGTAAGGGATACTACTTCACAAAGGAGATCAGAACTTACTGCCAACCGGGTGGTGGCATCATTTTTCTTTTCTAGATGTGTATTTTACTCAATGTACT
>Ga0075012_10004174_pt1 | contig 13508 bp, 10 predicted proteins | sample All_14_2_FD_71474 | JGI IMG/M metagenome (GOLD analysis project Ga0075012, IMG submission 71474) | Freshwater microbial communities in response to fracking from Pennsylvania, USA - Allegheny Zone_MetaG_DW_15 | ecosystem: Environmental > Aquatic > Deep subsurface > Groundwater > Drilled... | reverse complement strand
CCTTTTCGTTTTGTTTGTTGTAAAGCGCCTGGCTTATTTCAACCAAAGCGTTAGTAGTTCCACTCATAGCCGACAGTACAACCATTTTTGGTTCTCCGTCGTTAATCAGGCTAACCAGCGCATTCATCCTTTGTGGCGATCCTACTGAGGTTCCGCCAAATTTCATTATCTTCATACTGAATAATTGATTTATTATGTGATAGTTCCGGATCAGGGAACCCTGCCTGCCTGCATCGCACAAGCAGGCTACCAGCATATTTTAACAACCTGACGTTCAGGTTATATCACTTACTTTGTGAACACATACTGAACTATATTGGCTCCCATTTGCAACGCTTTAAGTCGCTTTTCGGGTGAGTCTTTATGCACGTCAGGGTCTTCCCATCCATCGCCAAGGTCGCATTCGTAATCATAAAAACAAACCAACCGACCTTCCCAGAGCAATCCGAATCCTTGTGGTGCTTTACCATCGTGTTCGTGGATTTTGGGCAAACCATTGGGGAAATTGTATTTCTGATGGTAAATCGGATAATCGAAAGGAAGCTCTACAAGTTCAAGCTCAGGAAATATTTTTTTCAGTTGTGGACGAATATACTGGTCAATTCCGTAATTATCCGAAATGTGAAGAAATCCACCGGCAATTAGGTAGTTACGGATGTTTAACGACTCCTGATCGTTAAAAATAACATTTCCATGACCAGTTAGATGCACAAAAGGGTAATTGAAGATTTCAGCACTCCCGGCATCAACAGTAGCATAATCTTTATTTATACTGGTTTTCAGGTTTTTGTTGCAGAAATCGATGAGATTGGTCAGGGATGTAGGATTTGCATACCAGTCGCCACCTCCATTGTATTTAAGCAGAGCAATCTGGTAGGTGCTTTGAGAAAATCCAACTAATGAAACTGTTGAAAGCACTATAACCAGTAAACTTATTTTTTTTATCATGATTCGTTGGCAATATTAATAATGTGGCAGGCCACAACGGCAGCTGTTTCGGTTCTTAACCTCGACGGCCCCAGGTTAACAGGTATAAATCCATTTTGGATTGCTACTTCTATTTCTTTTTTACTGAAATCACCTTCTGGTCCGATAAGCACCGTGCAATCACCTTCCTGGTAGGCTGTTTTTAGATGCAAGGGTTGATTTTCCTCAACATAAGCAACAAACCGGGCTGAAGAATGGTTCATTTTTATGAAATCTGCAAATTTTACTGGTTCGTGTAAAACCGGCAGGTATGTTTTAATTGATTGCTTGGCGGCCGAAAGGATAATTTTCTGAAGGCGGTCGGTTCGTATCTGCACCCTTTCGGAATACTCACAGAATAAGGGTGTTATTTCATCAACGCCAATTTCGGTTGCTTTTTCAATAAACCATTCGAAGCGGGCAATATTTTTAGTAGGAGCTACAGCCATATGCAATCTGAATGCCCGTTGGCCGTATTGGGGATTTACATTTAAAAGCATAACCGGACAATTTTTTATATCCTGTGCCAAAATCTGTCCCTCGAAAAGGTTTCCCATGCCATCAGAGAGGTTTATTTTATCACCTGCCCGCATACGCAGCACTTTAATGCAATGAAATGACTCTTCGTTGCCAAGTGTTATCTGGCAGGGAACAGAATCTAAAACCGGATTGATGTAATAAAGCTGCATAAAACTGAATTCATTGCAAAGATACGAAACATGCGGAAACCCTAACCTAATGACTGGCTATCGCCAATACATCTCTTCCGGATAAAATAAAAAAGCCCACCCTAAGGCAGGCTTTATTTATAGCAACACGGATTTTTTTTATCTGATTATCAATTTATGTTGTTCTGATGTATCGCTTCCGGTTATTTTAACCATATAAACTCCTTTCGGCATTTGCTCCAGGTTTACCGTTTCTGAAAGATGAGGTGTTGATTTGATTGCCTTGCTGTAAACCAATGAACCTTGCGCATTAAAAAGTGTTAGCGATAAATCTTCAACTTTCTGACCTGAATAAATCGTTACCAAACCGGAAGTAGGGTTAGGATATATCATGATTTTCTGGTTTTTCACAGTGTTGATACCAACTTCCGGGGTAGCAGCTATCTGAATATTATCAATAAACAGGTTGTTACCGAATCGGTTATAACTTTCGAATGCAATTTTAATATTAGGTTTATCTGACCAGGCTGAGAGGTCGATGACCGGACAAAGGCTTCCCCATCCGTTGCTGCACCAGTCGTCGGCAATGGTTGGTAAAAACTCAGTAGTTAATTTCGGAACGGTAGCTAATGTGCCTTCACCTCTTTCGCCTTCGGCAAACACCCTAACCCAGTTTTGGCCGCAATCATCAGAAATCAATACGATAAGTGAATCGGAAACAGTGGTGTATCGGTTAGCATAAGCAAGGTCGAAGGTCATGAAAACCGGACTAACTCCTGTAAGATTGAAAGGTGGTGAGATAAGTCGGTCGCGGCGTCCGGGAGGAACTGAATAATTAAAAAAGTTCATCCAGGCAGCATACTCACCTGAGCCATTTCCTTCAACTGTAGTTATTCCCCAGGTAACCAGATTGTCAGGGTTTTCAATGGTCCAGCCACGGCTATCAAATGAATTATTCTCGAAATCTTCCATAAACGGTGTGTTATAACCACCAGCAAGAATATAATTTGATTTAGTTATTGACCTTGAGCCATTGCTGTTAAGCACAACAAGTGTAACTGAATACGATCCAGGTTCAGTAAAACGTACCTGTGGATTCTGTGAATTGGCATCAGTCCCGTTTTCGTAAACAAATGTGTTAGGCGAAATGGTCCAGTTCCATGCATAAGGGCATGATTTCGAATTATCAGTAAACTGAACGATCTGGCTCATATCGCAGAAAGCCACCGGCGAAGCAGTGAATGCGGGAACAGGTTTAATTGTATCGCTAACAATCACATAGGCAGTTTTGGTTAAAGTATGTGTTCCGGCATTATTTGTAACGGTTAACGTTACATCATATGTGCCTGGTAAAGAATATAAAATGCCTGTTGGGTTTTTAGCGGTTGAAGTTGCAGGTGTTCCGCCAGGGAAACTCCATTGCCATTGGAATGGAACACCAAATGAAAGATCCTTAAAGCCCACCTCGCATCCGGCAGGAATTACCGGTTGGTCAACCATAAAATCGGCGGTCGGTGCTGCAACATACATGTCTGATTCCCATAATCCACGGCCATAAGTACCGGCTTTTATTTTATCGCCGGCAGGGGAGGCAGGGTCATAGTAGATTTCGAGCTCTGTAATTTTTGCGGCGGCAGGTAAACCGTTTGTAAAAGGAATCCAGTCGGCGAGTGAATTATCCTTATAATAAATTCCGGCATCGGAACCGGCATACAGGCCTTCCTGACTGTTTTTATAATAAACCAGTGCCGAGAAATGTATATCAGGAAGCCCGCCGGTAATATCGGTCCAGGATAATCCACGATCAGTAGATTTGAAAATTTGTTTGTCCTGAACGATATAAACTGTATTTTCCTCATACGGACTTGCTTCCATATCCGAAATAGTTGCACCCGAAGGTAACTGGGCTGAGATATTTGTCCAGGTAGGTTCATCCTTCATTGCATTGGAACTGATATACAATGAGCTACCACTCGAAGCATATAAAATATCGGTGTTAACAGGCGATTGCTCCATCACACTCAGATTGGAAGTGTTAATAGTGGATATTTTCTTCCATTTAACACCCGAAGCTGAAGGGTTCTTGATATTTACACTTCTCCAAACATTTTTATAACCGATGAACATAACGTTCGGATTATCCTCACCCATAACGAAAGGGGTAACCCATGCACCTTCTTCCGTAATTCCGTTTACGCCATTACCTGCAATCTGTGAGCCGTTGGTACCAATAACTCTGTTCATTGCTCCGTAATAAACCGTTGTATAACGGTAATTAGGATTTGTAAAATCGATGGCGCACTCCATTCCATCACCTCCGCCAATTGAAGTCCAGGTATCAAAATCAAGCAGATAGGTTCCGTTATCCTGATTTCCGATAACAACAAGGTCCTCTTCGGTTGCACTCTGACCTATTTTATATGATTGTGTAATGGGCAATCCTGTGGTAATTTCGTTCCATTGGCTTCCGCCGTTATCGGTCCAATATATACCGCCGTCATTTCCAATATAAATACGATTGTTAAGAGGATTAAAAGTAAATATATGCTGATCGGCATGAACTTCAGCTACTCCACACCCACCATACCAATGGCCGTTTATCTGCCAGCTGGCGCCACCGTTAGTCGATTTCCAGACGTTGACTCCTCCAACATAAATTACATTTGCATCAACTGCATCAGCTACAATTGCGAGATCATACCATGCCTGTCCGCCTGAATCACCTCCGTTACAATCCCATCCCATGAGATTAGGTGAATCCGACATTTCGGTAAAAGTAAGTCCTGAATTTATCGATTTGTATAATCCCCTGAAACCGTTATCTCCTTTTGCAAGAAGGAAGTACACGATTTCCGGATCAGCAGGTGTTACGGCTATTACCCCTCTGGCTCCCGAAGGTAAACCAGCTGTAATAAGAAACCAGTTTTCACCGGCATCTGTTGAACGAAAAAACTGACCTCCGGAGGTTCCATATAGCAATGTATTGGTTCCCGGCTTAATTGCAATATCTTTAAAAGCACCATTATTTTTTCTAACCCAGTTTGCACCTCCGTCAATTGATTTAAAGAAGCCTGAATTTGTGCCTGCAAAAACTATCATCGGATTCGAAGGATCAATAAGCAAATCGCCTACTGTGGCATTTCCCATCCCGGTGTTCGAAGGCTGCCATGTTGCTCCATTATCAGTGCTTTTCATAACACCAAGCCCGGGAGCATCGCCTGCATCGCGGTCGCCGGTACCAATATATATGTTTGCCGGGTTTACAGGGTCAATGGCAATAGCTGAAACACCAAGTGTGGGCAGCCCGTCCGTGGTTGACGACCACTCACTCCCGTTTGTTGTAGTAAACCACAAACCGCCTGCTGGTGCTCCAACATAAACAATATCAGGATTCGTAGGATGAAAAGCTACTGCATTCAATCGTCCTAGCCCTTCATATCCTCCGCCAATTTCGAAAGGACCTTGGTTTACCCATGTTCCGGCTAATGAAGAAGGATTGTCGTACTGAGTCATGTAGGCATGATAAGCCTTCTTAACTTCATCAGGTGCGGGCATGCGCCCATCGGATGTTACGCGGTCTTTCATCCAGTTCTCCCATCGTTTAAATGGTTTCCATCCGCAGCCTTTGGTAATGGTACGGTTAGCCCAATATTTGTTAAAAGCACTCTGGATTTGAAAGAAGTTTGCATCAGGATCCTGCATCATCGAAATCCAGTATGGATATGCTGACGTATCAGCTACAGGAGTTGTTTGAGCAGAAATTCGCGCTGTTAAAAAAAACATCGCAATGAAAGATAAAAGCAGGAACGATTTTTTCATTTATAAAGAAGTGTATGTGATAGGGTTATTAAACAACAAAATGGTTGAAATAGTTTAAAGCTAAACTAAATCAAAGGTTTAGAATTTTTTGTGCACTAAGCATCAAAACCGTTATTTCCGGTATTATTATCCAGAAAAACTCAGGCTTGGATGGTAAAGTAAATTTGTGACTTACTCTCTTATTGCTGGAGGTGAGACTTTTCTCCTTTCATAACATATCCGGCTTCAGTTATTGCTGCGCCAATGGCTGCAATTGAAGTTTGAGTCGAATCGAAGCTTACTACTGCGGTCGAATCAAGATGTGAAGCTTTCACAGAGGCAACGCCTGCAATTTTGCCAACACTTTCCTGAACGGTGCCTTCGCATCCAGTGCAGGTCATACCTTCAACAGCAAGGGTTATAGTTTTGTTGGCAACTGCGGTAGCTGCTTCTGATGCCTCACCGGTTGAGGTAGATTTTCCTGCACAGCTTGTCAGAATTGCTGCTACCAGGAATACAAAAAACAATTGTTTCATATGTTTTGATTTTGAATCCAAAATTACAGTTTTTACTTTATCAAATTCATGCAGTAACAGATAAAACAATAATTCTTTAAATTGCACAATAAAGTCGAGAGTGTACAGCAGTAAATCCTTCAAACCGCGTAAAATAAAAATGAGTAGAGATTGAGAAAACAGTCAATCACTACTCACTTTTCAAACACCTCACCCCGTCCCCTCTCCTGAAAAAGGAGAGGGGGGACTACACCCCGAATTATTTATAAACGTACACTTCTCTTTATATTCTATATTTAACTCGCACTATTCACTATTCACTTTTCACCGTCATTGCGAGCGAAGCGAAGTAACACTATTCACTTTTAACTACTCCTCCAACGCTGTAAGATCACCGGTATCCTGCCCTAAAGCTCTAGCTTTAATTACCCGGCGCATGATTTTTCCTGATCGGGTTTTTGGAAGCGATTCGGCAAATTCAACGAAAGCAGGTCGGGCAATAGGCCCAATTTCTCTGGCAACATGTGTTTTTAGCTCTTCGGCTAAAGCAGGGCTGGGTGCAGAACCTTGTCGCAGGATGACGGTACAGTGTATTATGTTTCCATGTAATTCATCGGGTAATGCAACAGCAGCGGCTTCAGTAACCATAGGATGACTGACAAGTGCACTTTCAATTTCAGCGGAGCCAAGCCGGTAGCCACTTACTTTAATTACATCATCAATTCGTCCTATTATCCAGTAGTAGCCATCTTCGTCTTTCCGAGCTGAATCGCCGGCCAGATACCATCCTTGTTTTGCATATTTTTCCCAGTATTTTTCTACATACCTGTCGGGATCGCCAAGTATGGTGCGTGCCATTCCCGGCCAGGGATTCTGAATAACAAGGTTGCCTTCTTCGCCAGCTTTAACTTCTTCGCCATTATCATTAACAATTGCTATTTCATTGCCGAAAAATGGTTTTGTGGCTGATCCTGGTTTTAGAGGGGTTACCGGCAAAGGCGTAATCATAAAACCTCCTGTTTCTGTCTGCCACCAGGTATCCATAATCGGACAACGGCTTTTACCTATTACTTCATAATACCATTTCCAGGCTTCGGGATTTATTGGCTCTCCAACCGAACCAAGTAATCGCAATGAGCTCAGATCGTGCCGATCGGCCCAGGATGAACCAAAACGCATCAATCCGCGTATGGCAGTAGGAGAGGTGTACAATATATTTATTCCGTATTTCTCAATCATCGACCACCAGCGGTTCGGATAGGGATGATTGGGAGCACCTTCGTACATCATAATTGTTGAACCGTTAATCAGTGGACCATAAACAATATAGCTGTGGCCGGTAATCCAGCCCGGATCAGCAGCGCACCACCAGCGGTCCTCGGGTTTTATATCGAAAACATACCTGTGAGTGGTTGCCGTATAAACAGCGTAACCTCCATGCGTATGAACCAGGCCTTTGGGTTTACCGGTTGTGCCTGAAGTATAAAGAATAAAAAGCGGATCCTCGGCACTGGTTTTTTCGGTACAACAATTGGTGTTGGCTAATGGCATACCCATCAGGTCGTGGTACCAGAAATCGCGGTCGTTTTCCATGTAGCATTCTTCACCAGTACGCTTTACTGCGATGCAAACTTCGATGGTTGCTGATCGCTGCATAGCTTCGTTTGCAATTGTTTTCAATTGCGTAGGTTTTCCCCGTCTGAAACCTCCGTCAGCTGTTATGAGAATACGGCTTTTTGCGTCTTCGATGCGTTCGGCGAGAGCCTCAACGCTATATCCTCCATACACTACACTGTGCACAGCGCCAATTTTGGCACAAGCCAGCATTGCAACAACCAATTCCGGAATCTGTGGCATATAAATGGTAACCACTTCGCCTTTTTTAGCGCCCATGGCACGCAGTACATTTGAAAATTTGGTCACCTCACGGTTCAGTGCATGGTACGAAAAAGTGCGGACATCGCCCGGTTCGCCTTCCCAAATGATAGCCATTTTGTTACGAGTAGCATTTTTCTGATGCCTGTCGAGCGCATTGTGAATTATATTTATTTGTCCGCCGGTAAACCATTTATAGAATGGTTTTTCGCTGTCGTCCAATACTTTATCCCATTTTTTATACCAATCGAGGCGTTTGGCTTCAGTAGCCCAGAAGTCTTCACGGTTTTCGATTGATTCTTTATAAAGCTTGTCATAGTCTTTAACTATGGCTTTTTTGATAACCTCTTTCGAAGGGAAAAACATTTTATTAAGTTCGGGTTCGGATGGATTCATTTTGCCTTACTTTAAGTTTTTATAATTGTAAGTTTAAAAGTACTGATTTTTTTAACACACATAAAAAAAGTTCCATGTGTTTTCATAAATTATAATTGCAACCAAATGAATCCAATTGATTGTTTGACAATTCAAAAAATAGAAATAGATTTTTTATACCAACCTATCCCCAATCATTACCAACATCACAAACAAATAATAAACATTTATCAGAACAAAAGACTTACCGACATTGAAAGGTTTATAGCGTTTTAATAAAGGTATAAAGATAATTACCAATGCAATTGAAAGTAGAATTATAAGTGAAACACTCCAGATTTGATCCTGTAGTTTAAATAAGGGTAATGCAAGTGCCGAAACTGCCGTTGCAGCAATCCACACAAAAGTTAATCGTTTAATCTGCTCATCGGTAAGAAGTTGTGTGAGTGATGGCAACTTAGCACTTTCATACTGTTTTCCTAATTTCAGTAAAAGCAGCCAGAAATGCGGAATCTGTCCCATAAAGAAAAAGAATCCCAACGCAAGTGCTCTCGGATCGGTTAAACTACCGCCACCGGCCACCCATCCTGCAAGTGGTGGCAAAGCTCCAACCATCGATCCTGGAACGGCAGCAAAAGCGGTTACCTTTTTTAATGGGGTATAGATTAGGTTGTACCAAACAAATGTAGAAACGCCAACCAGAAGTGTCATTAACCCGGGACCGAAATATAGCACAAGACATCCGGAAATAAAATAGGCTAAAGCGATAATCAGTGCGCCGGTTTTACTGATACGGCCCGAAGGAAGCGGCCGGCCTGCAGTGCGTTTCATTATTTTGTCGGTTTCGGTTTCCTGCAATTGGTTAAAAGCTGAAGCACCACATGCGAGCAGAAAAATACCGATAAAAGGTAAAACAAAGCCACGGTCAATTTCGCCGTGGCTGAGTATATAGCCTGTAAAGGTGGTAAACGCTACTGCTACCGAAATCCTGACTTTTCCCAACTCACTAATAATAGCGAGCAATTCGCTGGAGTTATTTTTTTTCTTCACTTAACGTTTTGATATATTCGATGATCTGATCAATTTCTTCGTCAGTGAGCTGCCCTTTGTACGAAATCATTGATCCTTTATTGAATCCTTTAACAATATCAGCATCCGGCTCAAGAATGGATTTTTTAATATATTCCTCATTTACAGTGATTTCTCGTTCTTTCCCATCGCTCGATACAGTTATTTTATGACCAAAAATGCCTTTGTATGATGGGCCAACAATTTTGGTTCCGTCAGCCGAATGGCAGGCAATACAGCCTTTCTGTTCCGTTAGCAGTTTTCCGGCAGCTCCGGGAATAGCAGCAACTGTTGAATCCATTTTCACAGGACCCGAAGCATACCATTTATTGAAAGAAGCCTGATCGACAACTTCAACAGTAGTTCCCATGTATGAGTGCCTCAGTCCGCAGTATTCAGCGCAAAACAGATCGTATGATCCGATAACGAGGGATTTAAACCACATATAGTTTTCGGCCTTGCCGGGAACAACATCTTCCTTAATACGGAAGGCAGGAATGTATAAGCTGTGAATCACATCAACTGATTCCATGTTCAGCACCACAGGGGTGTTAACAGGTACATAGAGCGTATCTTCAATTTTACCATTCTCGTATTCGAAACGCCAGCTCCACATCATGGCAGTTACTTTTACTTTCATGGCATCGGCGGGCACTTTACGCATAGGAATATATGAGCTCCAACCGAGCCAAAACATGTACAAAACGAGTATCAGCGGAATAACTGTCCAAATAATTTCCAGTTTAGTACTTCCTTCAATTTCAGTTGAAACAGGATTCTTTTTCTTATTGTATTTTACAATAAAAAGAATGATAACAGTGGTAATCCCTATCAGGAATAAAAGGGAAATTCCAACTATTATGGCAAAAGCCGTATCAACACCTCCCGAAAAGTTTGAATATCCTTGAAACATTGTTTTTATCGGTATAAGTAATCAAAAAATGTTATCACTATTACAACTGCATAAATGGCCAGCACCAGAGTGACCATAAAGCGGTAAATTTTTTCGTCGAACTTCAGATGCATGAAGTACAGTAGTACAATCGCAGCTTTAATTGATGCAATAAGCATAGCTGCCGCAGTGTTGAATGGCCCCAGATGTACACTTGTAATTGTAACTGTAAGCACAGTAAGTACCAGGAGAGTAAGCAGAACAATTACCTGCGATTTATAGGATGAAATATGATTTTTATGTTCGCTCATAGGGCTTAATGTATTAAATAGAACAATGGGAACAGGAATATCCAGATCAAATCGACAAGATGCCAGTAAAGACCTCCGTTTTCGAGCAGCGAAACGCGATCCTGATTCACTGATCCGTTTTTAACTTTTACATAAACCACTCCTAAAATTGCAACTCCGGCAATGATATGAATTGCATGTAAACCTGTCATGAAGAAATACAGGCCAAAGAAAAGCATATCACCTTTGCTGAGGCTAAGCAGGAATTCGCTTCCGGGATAAATGTCGTGGTGAATTTTGGCGCCCCATTCGAAGTATTTATTTACCAAAAAAATCAATGCCAATAAGATGGTAAGTGTAAGCAGAATAAGAGTTAGTTTCTTGTTTCCGAGTTGCAATGCAGTTATTGACATTGCTACAGTCATACTGCTTATAAGCAGAATAATTGTATTTATAAGTCCTATTGTGACATCAAGTTCCTGAGCTGCAAGGTGAAATTCGACTCCGTGATTGTACCTGTAAACCGAATAAACAATAAACAGACCGCCAAAAAGAAGTATTTCGGTGAAGATAAACAGCCACATTCCGATTTTGGATGCTACAGGATCGAAATGCTCTGTATGTGCTACATGATTTTGTTCCATAAACTGTTTATTTTTCAATTAGTTCATAAGGTTCATGATTAACAACCGGAATTTCCTCAAAATTTTCGAGTGATGGAGGCGATTCAATTTTCCATTCGAGTGTGCGGCCTCCCCAGGGATCGTCCATTTCTTCGTGTGATAATTTCTTTGCCCTCAGCAGGTTTACAATAACTGCTAACAGCGATGTAGCCATTATCCACGAACCAATTGTGGACAAAAGATTAAGATCGGCAAATTGTGGCAAATAATCGTAATAGCGACGCGGCATACCCATGTATCCAAGAAAAAACATTGGCATATAAGTAGCGTTAAAACCTACAAACAAACCGATAAGCGACCAGTTGGCAATTTTTTTGTTGTACATTTTTCCAAACATTTTCGGATACCAATAATGTAAAGCCGCAAAAAAAGCAATTCCTGCTCCTCCAAACACTATGTAATGAAAATGTGCTACAACAAACACAGTATCATGTACATGCACATCAGTAGATACACTTCCGAGAATCAAACCGGTAAATCCACCAATCATAAAAATGAAAATGAAAGCCATCGCCCACCAGAAAGGTGGTTCAAGAGAAATAGATCCTTTGTAAAGTGTTGCTGTCCAGTTAAAAACTTTTATTGCACTTGGTATTGCAACAAGGAAAGTAAGGAAAGAAAAAACCAGCCGGGCAGTTTCGCTCATTCCTGAGGTAAACATATGATGCCCCCAAACCAGATATCCAACAAATGCTATAGCAAGGCTCGACATGGCAATAGCTTTATAGCCAAAAACTGTCCTTCGCGAAAAAGTTACAATAATTTCAGTAATGGCTCCCATGGCAGGTAAAATCATGATATACACGGCCGGATGCGAATAAATCCAGAAAAGATGTTGATATAAAACCGGGTCACCACCTTTAGCCGGATCAAAAAATCCAATATCCAGCATGCGGTCAGCAACTACCATCAGGAAAGTTATTCCAACCACAGGTGTAGCCAGTAATTGAATCCATGCAGTTCCGTACAACGACCAGATAAACAAAGGCATACGGAAAAATCCCATGCCCGGGGCACGCATGCGGTGAATAGTTACTATAAAGTTCAAGCCGGTAAGAATAGACGAAAATCCAAGCACAAAAGCTCCAAAAACAGATAGAACCACATTAGTATTGGTTTTGAGACTATAAGGAGCGTAGAAAGTCCAGCCGGTATCAGGAGGACCGTCACCCGAAAAAACACCGATTAAAATAATTACAGCACCTGCAATAAATAAGTACCAGGAGAATAAATTAAGTTTTGGGAATGCAACATCTTTTGCACCGATCATTATCGGGATCATAAAATTACCGAATGATGCAGCCAGTCCCGGGATAATAAACAGAAAGATCATTGTAAGGCCGTGCACGGTGAAAAGTGCATTGTAAGTCTGTGGCCCCATAATTTGCTCGCCCGGTGCAATAAGTTCGAGTTTCATAAATAAACCCATTACAAGTCCTGCCAGAAAGAAAAATATCTGCGAGTAAAGATATAGCAAGGCTATACGCTTGTGATCGGTAGATAAAATCCAGGCACGGATTCCGGTGTACTTGCCCTGATAGTCGAGGTAACTGGGCAACCGATGTGATGTAGAAGTTCCGGTCATGTATTAATTATTGATTAATGGTTAACTGATTTAGATTTTTTTCTTCGTCCGCGTATCAGCAGATAAATTAATAAAGTAACTGCAAATAAAATGGTTATTGTTGCACCGATTCTGGTAACATCCAATGAATATCTTTCTGCTTTCCGGTCGTACGAATAACAATATTGAAGCACTTTTATCAAAGTGGGTGATGACTTTCCCTTTGATGCTTCGTAGATGGCAAGTTTAAATTCGAACGGCTGAAAACTTATTCCTTTGAGATATCGTGTTATTTTGCCTTCGGGGCTGAGCATCATCAGAGCGCCTTCGTGCATAAACTCGTTGTTGACAAATTTATAAGAAAATCCCAACGCTTTGGTAACTTTAGCTATGTTAGCACTGTCGCCGGTCATAAAAGTCCAGCCATTACCATCCTGATTTTTAATTTTTTTCAGGTATGTATTTCTTTTTTGGTTTCCTAGCTCATAAGATTCGCGGCTATCAAAACTAATAGTTATAGCCTGATAATCTTTTCCCAAGGCAAGCTGAGTATTGGCAATAGTTTCGGCAAAACCATTCATCAGGGGACTGCAAATACCCGGACACCGGTAATATACAAAGCAGATAACAGTTGGTTTATTGATAAGCTGTTTAAGATTAACAAGTTTTCCGTTATGGTCGGTTAGCATAATGTCATCCGGAAGATATTCGTCGAGATGCTCTGTGATTCCAACTTCCATTTCCTTTTCTGCTACCGCAAAAGCTGAATTAACATTGATAAGGGAAATAAAAAGAAAAAAAATCAGTATAAACC
>Ga0075012_10004173_pt1 | contig 13508 bp, 10 predicted proteins | sample All_14_2_FD_71474 | JGI IMG/M metagenome (GOLD analysis project Ga0075012, IMG submission 71474) | Freshwater microbial communities in response to fracking from Pennsylvania, USA - Allegheny Zone_MetaG_DW_15 | ecosystem: Environmental > Aquatic > Deep subsurface > Groundwater > Drilled... | reverse complement strand
GGTCTCCATCCCCGACACCGACTACACCAGAGACTTCTGGCAGGGAGTCGATGACGAGGGTCTCGGCGGCAGCCGCTAGACCGCCCGGGGTTCACCACCCCGACACAACAGAAGAAGAGGGAACCACGTGAGCGCACCGACCTCGAATCCTCAAGGCACCGGCGTCTTCTCACCCACCAGAGCGCGGATCAAGCAGCGCACACTACGTACCGATGCGTGGTGGAAATCGCCGCTTATCACCGACCTCGGCTTCGCCGCGTTCGTCATCTACGCGACGGTGCGCGCGTTCCTGCAGAACAACTACTGGGTCGCCGACTACCACTATCTGACGCCGTTCTACTCCCCGTGCGTCGTGAAGTGGAACGCGGCGACCCAGTCCGGTTGCATCCCGGAAGCCAGCCACTTCGGGCAATACCTGCCCGATGTGTGGTGGCTGCCCTACGCGGCGTTCTCGCTGCCGTTCCTGTTGTTGTTCCGGCTGACCTGCTACTACTACCGCGGCGCCTACTACCGGACGGTCTGGCAGTCCCCGACGGCCTGTGCGGTGGCCGAACCGCACGCCAAGTACACCGGCGAGACCCGCTTCCCGCTGATCATCCAGAACACCCATCGGTACTTCTTCTACATCGCGGCCGTCATCTCCGTGATCAACACCTACGACGCCATCCTGGCGTTCCGTTCGCCGACCGGCTTCGGGTTCGGCCTGGGCAACATCGTCCTGCTCGTCAACGTCGTGATGCTCTGGGTGTACACCTTGTCCTGCCACTCCTGCCGGCACGTCGCGGGCGGCCGCCTCAAACACTTCTCCAAGCACCCGGTCCGGTACTGGATGTGGACCCAGATCAGCAAGCTGAACACCCGGCACAAGCTGTACGCCTGGATCACCCTGGGCACCTTGATGTTCACTGACTTCTACATCATGGCTCTGGCCGCGGGCTGGTTCAGCGACCTGAGATTCATTGGCTGACAATTTGTTTGACGAAATAGTGAGGATTTCTTGATGGGTGACCTGGAACGGCACACCTACGACGTCGTCGTGATCGGTGCCGGCGGGGCCGGACTGCGCGCGGTGATCGAGGCCCGCGAACGCGGCCTGCGGGTGGCGGTGGTGACCAAATCGCTGTTCGGCAAGGCGCACACCGTGATGGCCGAGGGGGGCTGCGCGGCGGCCATGCGCAATGTCAACACCAAGGACAGCTGGCAGGTGCACTTCGGTGACACCATGCGCGGCGGCAAGTTCCTGAACAACTGGCGGATGGCCGAACTACACGCCCAGGAGGCTCCCGACCGGGTATGGGAGCTGGAAACCTATGGGGCGCTGTTCGACCGCACCAAGGACGGCCGCATCAGCCAGCGCAACTTCGGCGGGCACACCTACCCACGATTGGCGCACGTCGGTGACCGCACCGGCCTGGAGATCATCCGCACCCTGCAACAGAAGATCGTGTCCCTGCAGCAGGAGGACAAGCGCGAGCTCGGCGACTACGAGGCCCGCATCAAGGTGTTCCACGAATGCTCGATCACCGAGCTGATCCTGGACAACGGGGCCGTCGCGGGCGCATTCGGCTACTGGCGCGAGACCGGGGAGTTCATCCTGTTCGAGGCGCCGGCCGTGGTGCTCGCCACCGGTGGCATCGGCAAATCGTTCAAGGTGTCGTCGAACTCGTGGGAGTACACCGGTGACGGCCACGCCCTGGCGCTGCGCGCAGGGTCGGGCCTGATCAACATGGAGTTCATCCAGTTCCATCCCACCGGGATGGTCTGGCCGCTGTCGGTGAAGGGCATCCTGGTCACCGAGGGCGTGCGCGGCGATGGCGGAGTGCTGAAGAACTCCGAGGGCAAGCGGTTCATGTTCGACTACATCCCCGACGTGTTCAAGGGCCAGTACGCCGAGTCCGAGGAAGAGGCCGATCAGTGGCTCAAGGACAACGACTCCGCGCGCCGCACCCCTGACCTGCTGCCCCGCGACGAGGTGGCCCGTGCCATCAACGAAGAGGTCAAGGCCGGCCGCGGATCCCCGCACGGCGGCGTCTACCTCGACATCGCCTCCCGGATGCCGGCCGAGGAGATCAAGCGGCGGTTGCCCTCGATGTATCACCAGTTCATCGAGCTGGCCGAGGTCGATATCACCAAGGACGAGATGGAGGTCGGTCCGACCTGCCACTACGTGATGGGCGGTATCGAGGTCGACCCCGACAGCGGCGGGGCGGCCACCCCGGGCCTGTTCGCCGCCGGGGAATGCTCGGGCGGCATGCACGGCTCCAACCGGCTCGGCGGCAACTCGCTGTCCGACCTGCTGGTGTTCGGCCGCCGCGCCGGGCTCGGCGCGGCCGACTATGTGCGGGGGCTCGCGGAACGCCCCGCGGTCACCCAGGACGCGCTCACGGCGGCCACCCAGCTGGCGCTGGATCCGTTCACCCCCAAGGCCAACGCGGAGAACCCGTACACGTTGCACGCCGAGCTGCAGCAGTCGATGAACGACCTGGCCGGGATCATCCGCAAGGAGGGTGAGCTGCAGGAGGCGTTGGTCAAGATCGATGAGCTCAAGGCCCGCTACGCCAACGTCGTCGTCGAGGGCGGCCGCGTCTTCAACCCGGGTTGGCACCTGGCCATCGACATGCGCAACATGCTGCTGGTCAGCGAGTGTGTGGCCAAGGCCGCGCTGGCGCGCACCGAGAGCCGCGGCGGGCACACCCGCGACGATTTCCCGCAGATGGATTCGCACTGGCGCAACAAGCTGCTGGTCTGCCGGGCGGTCCCGGGCGACACCCAGGTGGTCCCGGACATCACCGTCGAGGCCGAACAGCAGCCGGTGATGCGCCCCGATCTGCTGGCCACCTTCGAGCTCTCCGAGCTGGAGAAGTACTACACCGACGATCAACTGGCCGAGCACCCCGAGCGGAAGGGCTGACACATGGCTGCTTACGACGCAAATCTGCGGGTCTGGCGCGGCGATACCGAAGGCGGTGACCTGCAGGACTACACCGTCGAGGTCAATGACGGCGAAGTGGTGCTCGACATCATCCACCGGCTGCAGGCCACCCAGGCCGGTGATCTGGCGGTGCGCTGGAACTGCAAGGCCGGCAAGTGCGGCTCCTGCTCGGCGGAGATCAACGGCCGCCCCCGGCTGATGTGTATGACACGGATGTCCACGTTCGACGAGAACGAGACGGTCACCATCACGCCGCTGCGAACCTTCCCGGTGATGCGCGATCTGGTGACCGACGTGTCCTTCAACTATGAGAAGGCACGCCAGATCCCGTCGTTCACCCCACCCAAGGACCTGCAGCCGGGCGAGTACCGGATGCAGCAGGAGGATGTGAACCGCAGCCAGGAGTTCCGCAAGTGCATCGAGTGCTTCCTGTGCCAGAACGTGTGCCACGTGGTGCGTGACCACGAGGAGAACAAGGCGAACTTCGCGGGCCCGCGCTTCCACATGCGGATCGCCGAGCTGGACATGCACCCGCTGGACACCGTGGACCGCAAGGACATGGCCCAGGAGGAACACGGGCTGGGCTACTGCAACATCACCAAATGCTGCACCGAGGTCTGCCCGGAGCACATCAAGATCACCGACAACGCGCTGATCCCGATGAAAGAGCGGGTTGCCGACCGCAAGTACGACCCGATCGTGTGGCTGGGTAACAAGCTTTTCCGACGCTAGGGGCGTTGACTCTGCGCCCATGGCGCAGAAGTACGAGTAACTCGCGCCCAGAGCGCAGAGTCAATGCCTGTGCGTGGCGCGGGATCGCGCGTACGGTTGTGACAGCGGCCAATCAACCCTGAAGAGGCACAGCATGTCACAACGAGAAACGATCAGCGTCAACGATATTCGCACCGCGATCCGGGAGCTCACGGCCCGTGCGGAACTGGCTCGCAAAGAGGGCAGACCAGCGGACGCCGCCGAACTGGAGCAGCGGATCGCGAGATACCGCGACGAGCTGGGGTCACGGCCGTAGGCGCACGCCGATCTCGCAGTGGGGTAGCAGCTGCGCCGAGAAGTGCAGCTCAGCCCCCCAGTTTGCGGAACGTGCTGCGGTGAAACACGATCGGTGGCACATCGTGCACGACGATCTCGCTGACCTCTAGCACCACGATGGTGTGATCGCCCGCGGGAACTTCCTGGGTGATCTTGCTTTCCAGCCACACGCTGGTGCCGTGCACGAACACCGCGCCGCTGTCGCGGGACTGGGTCTGCAGACCGGCGAAACGGTCACCGGTCTTCGCGGCGAGGGTGCGTGCCGCGGCGTCGTGCGCTTCGCCCAGGACACTGATCCCCAACGAGGGCAGATTCTTGAGCTTGGGCCACGTCTCCGATGAGTTCTGTACGCAGAACGACACCAGCGGCGGGTCCAGCGACACCGGCACGAAGGTGCTGGCCGCCAGACCGACCCGGACGCCGTCCACCTCGGCCGCGATGGCGATGACTCCGGTGGGGAAATGCCCGAATGCCTCGCGCAGCGAAGCCGGGCTCAGTTCTGTGTCGCTCATAACACTTCCATCTTCACATGTAATGGTGGGCAGTGGCGACGTCGGGGGGCGCGCGTACCCGACTCTTCCACGTACTGCGGCCGTGTGCCGGGTAGATCCGGATCTGCGGGCAGCACGGTTTGCACAGAGGCCACCCGTCCATCGTGCCCCCAGAAGGGCGGGGCGGCCATGCTCGCGCTCGGCCTGAACACAACCTTGAGTAGCCTGACCCCCATGCCCAACGCGTCCATCCTCACCGTGCTGCGGGACCGCGCTGGCGATACACCCGATGAGCTCGCCTTCACCTACACCGACTACGACCGGGATCCCGACGGCATCGTCGAAACCCTGACCTGGGCGCAGCTGTACCGGCGCACGCTGAACATGGCCGAGCAGGCCGGCCAGTACGGCGCACCGGGTGATCGAGCGCTGATCATCGCACCCCAGGGACTGCCCTACATCGTGGCATTCCTGGGCGCCATGCAGGCCGGGTTCATCGCCGTTCCGCTGTCGGCACCGGTCCCCGGCTCCCACGACGAACGCATCAGCGCCGTGGTGGCCGACACCTCGCCGGCGGTGGTGCTCACCACGGCGGCGCTGTTCGACGTCGCCGCCCGATACGTGGACGACGGTGCCGCCATGACCGCGGTGATCTCGGTGGACACCCTCGACCTGGACACGCCGGAACCGGTCCCGGCCGAGGTGTCCGAAGGCCCGGACATCGCCTATCTGCAATACACCTCGGGGTCGACCCGGGCGCCGGCCGGCGTGATGATCAGCCACCGCAACCTGGTCGCGAACTTCGACCAGCTGATGCCCGACTACCTGCGGCGGTACGGCGGGGTGTTCCCCGAGGGCGGCGCGCTGGTGTCGTGGCTGCCGTTCTACCACGATATGGGCCTGATGCTGGGGGTCGCGGCACCCATCCTGGCCGGGACACCCGCCGACCTGATGAGTCCGCTGGCGTTTCTCACCCACCCGCCGCGCTGGCTGCAGACCATGGCCCGGCACCGCGTGGTGGTCTCCGGCGGACCTAACTTCGCCCTCGATCTCGCCGCCCGGCGCACCAGCGACGAGGACCTCGCCGGGCTCGACCTGAGCGTCATCGACAGCATCATCTGCGGCGCTGAACGGGTGCAGCCGCCCACCGTCGCACGATTCCTCGACCGGTTCGCCCCGTTCGGTTTCCGGCCCGAGGCGCTCATGCCGTCCTACGGCCTGGCCGAGGCGACGGTCTTCGTGGCCAGCGGCGGCCTCGGACGCGTTCCCGAGGTGGTCGAATTCGCCGTCGACGAGCTCACCCAGGGCACCGCGATACGCCGGCCGGGCGGCACGCCGCTGGTCCGCTACGGGGTGGCCCAGTCGCCGCTGCTGTTGATCGTCGACGCAGAGACCGGCCGGCCGTGCCCGGACGGTACCGTCGGCGAAATCTGGACGCACGGCGAGAACGTGTCGGCCGGCTACTGGCGCAAACCCGACCTGACCGGTACCGGCTTCGGCGCCACACTCGTCGACGGGCCCGCGGATCTTCCGTCGACCGACTGGCTGCGCACCGGGGACCGCGGATTCATCTCCGACGGGGACCTCTTCATCGTCGGGCGGATCAAGGACATGCTGATCGTGCGCGGTCGCAACCACTACTCCGAGGACATCGAGGAGACGGTGCGCGGGATCACCCGCGGACGGGTGGCCGCGATCGCCGTTTCCGACGAGCACGACGAAAAGCTGGTGACCATCATCGAGTTCAAGAAGCGCGATGAAACCCAGGAACTGGCAGAGGTGAAAAGCGAGGTGACCGCCGCGATCTCGCGGGCGCACGGACTGCAGGTCGCCGATATCGTGCTGGTGGAACCCGGGACGATCCCCACCACCACCAGCGGAAAGATCCGTCGCTCGGCGTGTGTCGAACAACATCGCCAAGGGCAATTCGTGAGACTGGACGGGTAGCCGGCGCCCACGATGTGGATCACGCTGCTGGTCATGGCTGTCGCCGTCAGCCTTGAACCGTTCCGCATCGGGATGTCGGTGCTGATGCTCAACCGTCCGCGCCCGCTGCTGCAACTCGGCGCCTTCCTGTGCGGCGGCTTCCTGATGGGGCTGACGGTCGGCGCGGCGGTGCTGTTTCTGCTCGAATCACGGCTGGAATCAGCACATTTCACGCTGCCTCGGGTTCAGATCGCCATCGGCGCACTGGCCCTGCTGACCGCCGCGGTACTGGCCGTCACCAAGGGGCGCCCCCGCACACCGCCGGCCTGGCTGCGCCGACTGCTCGACGGCCAGTCGCTGTGGGTCGCGGGGTCGGCCGGGCTGGGTATCGCATTGCCCTCGGTCGACTACCTGGCTGCGCTGGCCGTCATCGGCACCGCCGACGTGAGCTCCGCGACCCGGCTGGCAGCGCTGCTGATCTTCAACGTGGTGGCCTTCGCCCTCGTCGAAATCCCGCTCCTGGCATATCTTGTCGCACCCGAGCGCACCCGCGCGCGGCTCGCCGCGCTCAACGACTGGTTACACGCGCGCGGCCGCCGCGGGGTGGCCGCGCTGGTCGCGGTGGTCGGCGTGGTACTGCTCGCGGTGGGGCTCGCCGGCCTGTAGCCGCTATCTGGGCGGGTTGTTCAGCACGTACTGCAGACCGGCCATCAGCTGCGATACCGGATCCGCACCGCCGCCGAACGCGGCCTGGGTGGCCGGCGCGGTGACCTCGGCGGGGTCGTAACCGTTCACCGGGTCGACCGTGATGGGGGCGGTCAGCGGGTCGTCGTTACGCGTATACCCGGCATCCACATAGGGTTTGAGCACCGCGTCGAGATCGTTGAGGGTCTTCTTGTCCACACCCAGATACTTGAACGGCAGCACCAGCGGCAGGTGCTCCTCGGGGATCATGTACGTCGTGGTGCGCGCACCCCGGGAGTTGACGGTGGTCCGGATGTTCTGCGGCGGAACCATCTTCGGGTTGGTGAACGCGACGGCGGTGTGCCCGGTTGCCAGGCCGACGATCGCGTTGGCGACCGAGATCCAGTTGTCCGAGCGTTGCGGCCAGTCCGCGATGCTGTCGTAGGCGGAGACGAACAGATGGGTGTCGTACTGGCTCTCCACCGGCGCGGGCATCCGGTAGTCCAGCGACGGCACGACGCTGCCCACCGGGAACGTCTGGCTCAGGAAGCTCTCGCCGAACGCGTGCTTGCCGACCGGATTGCCGTACGTCGCGAAGCTGAGCTGATCCGGTGGCGGGGCGGTCGGATCGTTGGCCAGCCGCGCCTTCACGTCATCGAGCACCGAGGCGCCTTCGGACAGCCCGATGGCCATGCCCGGGCCGCCCGCCTTGATCGCCGCCAGCAGGTTCGGCCCGCCGACGTCGATCGACTCGCCGTAGCTGGGGCCGTCGATCCCCAGGCCCGGGAAATTGTCGTCGAGACGTCCGATCCCCGGGAACAGCCGTTCCAGCGTGTGTCCCTGAACCTGTCCGGCCGGGTAGTCGACGATCTGCCGGTTCAGATCCGGGAACCACTCCGCGCCGGTGCGCATGATGTATTCGTCGTACGGGATGCCGAGCACGTGTGCACCGCCGAGCGCATAGCCGCGGCCCTCGATGGTGCGTGCGGCGCCGGGACCTGCCGGGCCCGGCACGGCCGGGCCGGGCGGCGGCTCGTCGGCGGTGGCGATACCCGCACCCAGCGGGCCGGTGACGCCGATGGTCAGCAGGGCGGTGGCCGCCGCGAATAGCTTCTTCATGCCCTACTGCTCCCCCGCGCTGTGAGTCGAGACGGCCACCAGTTCGCCTTTCCGACCAGCGTAACCATGGCAGGCACGGTGACCGTCCGGACCAGGAAGGTGTCCAGCAAGATGCCGATGCCGATGACGAACCCGCCTTGCACCACCGTACCGATGCTGGAGAACAGCAGGCCCCACATCGAGGCGGCGAAGATCAGACCCGCCGCCGTGATGACCCCGCCGGTCGAACTCAGCGTCCGGATGATGCCGAATCGGCCCAGCGGGGCCTCATCACGCATGCGCGACACCAGCAGCAGGTTGTAGTCGGCGCCGACCGCGACGAGCACCACGAAGGCCAGGGGCGGGACCGACCAGTGCAACTGCTGGTCGAGCAGGACCTGGAACACCAGGACACCGATACCGAGTGCGGCGAAGTACGAGATCACCACCGAACCCACCAGGTACAGCGGGGCGATCACGGCTCGTAGCAGCAGCATCAGGATCAGCAGCACCACGATGATCGTCACGATGACGATGAACCGGATGTCGTTCTCGTAGTAGTCGCGGGTGTCGGCCAGTGCCACCGGATAGCCACCCATCGACACCGAGGCATCCGAGAGTTCGGTGTTCGGCAGCGCACTGCGGGCGGCGTCCTCGATGGCGCTCACCTGGTCCATGGCGGCCGGACCGAAGGGATCGAGCTTGGTGAACACCAGATACCGCGCCGAGTGCCCGTCGGGTGAGACATAGGCCTTGGTGGCCGCCTTGAAATCGTCGAGGGCCAGGATCTCGGGCGGGATGTTGAATCCGGCCATGGCCGGCGAGCCCGCGTTCTCGGCCATGGTCAGCAGGAAGGCCGCGGCCTGATCGAGCCCGGTGCGCATCACCTTGATCTGCTCGACGATCTGATCCACCCCGTCGGCCACCTGGCGGCTGCCGCTGGCGGAGCGTTCGGCGCCCTGCTGAAGCTGGGCCAGCGTCGCCTCGGCACCGGCCGGACTGTCCAATCCCATGGCCTGCATCGCCTTGGTGAGCCGGGTGAACGCGGTGCCCACCTGTTGCAGCGCGGCGTTGAGGGATTGGCGGTCCTGCAACGACTCCAGCTGTCCGGCCAGGTCCTCGATCTCGGCGAGGGTGCCGTCATTGCGGGCCGCGGCGAGCCGGGACAGGTGGATCCGGGTCTGACTGCAGGAGGGGTCCAGATCGCAGACCACGTTGCCGTGCAGGGCCGCGAGCACCGGGGGCACCCAGGCGAACATGTCCCTGGTCGCCATCAGGTTCACACCCATGGAGTTGCCGAGCCGGTTGATGGCGGCCACCAGTTTGGCCGCGACGTCGACGTTGCGGACGAGTTTGTCGCCGCCGTACTGACCGCGCAGTGCCGCGAACGCGTCGACCATCTGCTGCAGGCTGCCCGCGATATCGGTGACCTGACCGCGCACATCGCGCAGGCTGCCGGCCAGCGTGTTGGCGCCCGAGGACAACCGGTTCATATCGGCGGTGCCGTCGCTGATCATCTTCGCGCCGTCGGCGAGCCGGGTGCCGACGATGCCGGCCTGATAGGTGGCCCGGAACTCGGGCGGCACCGAGCCCAGCGGCCGGGTGATACCGCTGACCATCTGGATATCGGGCAGTTGGGCGATGCGTTCGGCCAACTGTTCCAGGTCCGCCAGCGCCTCGGGATTACGCAGATCCTTCGCCGATCGGATCAGCACGTAGGACGGGATGGACTGGTTGATGTCGAAGTGCTTCTCCAGCGCCGCGTAACCCAGCGAGCTGGGTTCGGAGTCCGCGACGGCCTTGCGGTCGTCGTAGTTGAACGTCGCGAAACCGGCGAGACCCGCCAGCAGGAACAGCACCAGCAGGCTGCCCACCAGATGCGCCCATGGCCGGCGCACGATCCGCACACCGGAACGGCGCCACAGCCGGGAGGTGACCTCCTTGCGGGGATTGATCCATCCGCGCGGCCCGACCACCGACAGCAGCGCGGGCAGCAGTGTCATCGCCGCCAGGTACGCGACCCCGACACCGACCGCCGAGGACACCCCGACGGTGGAGAACACGCCCATCTTGGCGAAGCTGATCCCGACGAAGGTCACCCCGACGGTCGCCGCCGAGGCGGTGATCACCTTGCCCACTGAGCCCAGTGCCTTACGGACCGCGTCATGCGGGTCCTCGCCCGTGCGCACGTAATCGTGATAGCGGCTGATCAGGAAGACCGCATAGTCGGTCCCGGCCCCGAAGATGATCGCGCTGAGCAGGATCATCGCCTGATTGGAGACGCCCAGACCGGTGAGCTCCGACAGCGCGGCCACCAAGGACTGCGCAATGACCAACGACATGCCGATACCGGCCAAGGGCAGCAGCATGGTCACCGGGTTGCGGTAGACCACCAGCAACACCAGCAGCACCAGCACCGCGATGGCGATCTCGATCGGCAGGCGGTCGTTCTCGCCCGCGACGGTGAGGTCGGCGACGGTGGCGGCCGGGCCGGCCAGGTGCACCTCCAGCGGTCCGCCGGCGGTGGTCCGCTCGATGAGCTCGGAGACCTGGTTGAACGCGGTGTAGGACTGCGGTGTGCCCAGCGCGCCGGCCAGACCGACCGGCAGCACCCAGGACTTGTTGTCCGCACTCGTCAGGGTCGAGCGCAGCGCCGGTGTACCGATGAACTCCTGCAACATGACGACATTGCGTTGGTCGTCGCGCAGCGCGTCCACCAGCTTGGCGTAGGCGGCCTCGTGTTCGGGGCCCAGCCCGTCCTCGTCGGTGAGCACGACCAGCAGCAGATCGTCGGTGCCGGGTTCGGAGAACGCCTCCTCCATCTGGCGGGCCGCGACGCTGGACGGCGCGTCGTCGGGCAGCATCGACAACGGGTGCTTCTGGGCCATCTCGTTGAGGCTGGGCACCGTCAGCGGCAGTGCCACCGCCAGCGCGATCCAGATCCCGATCACGGCCAGCGGCCACCGCACCACCAAGTCGGCTAACCGACGCACGACATACCCCCTGGCCGTTCCGACCGGGAGACATCCGCCGGCACAGCCCGCCACTCAGGCAAAACGGCCCCAGTCCCCGCTGTCGGCGACCTGCTCGATCACGGATTTCATGGTGGCGATATAACGGGCGACCGATTTGTGGGCCACCTCGTTGTCCGGGAACATCACCGCCATTGCTGTGCCCGCCTCGTAGCGGAATACATAGATGGTGAGCTGATAGGAGAATCGACCGTCGGAGTAAATACCGATGTTGTTCGAGTAGCCCATCTCGGCTGCGGCCAGGACCGCATTCAACGGCGCGGCGCCGCCGTGCAGAAAATTGGAGACCGGAAAGTTGGGCCCGGGCTTTTCCAGCCACGGCGCCAATTCCAGAACGCGGTAATAGGGAACCCGGGCCAGATTGAGCCCGGAGTCGAATGACGTCTGCGCCGACCAGGCGGCCTCGGCGAATGTGGTGGCGGCGATCGGCACGGTGATCGGCACCAAACCGGTGAACCAGCCCTGGGTCATGAAATTGTCCGAGGTGCGGCGAGTATCCCGCGGTGTCAGGCCGTAATAGGTTGTCGCACCGGTCAACTCGTGCTCGACCATGGCGGTGCAGGCGTACAGACCGCCGACGAATCGGGTACCGGCCGCCGTGCACGCCGCCTCGAACCGCGCCGTCTGGTCCGCATCGAGCAGCATTTCCCCGACCATGTCGGCGACGGTCGGTTCCAGGGGGTCGCCGAGCGGTAGCGGAAATTCGGGCATGCTGCCGTTGTTGTTCTCGGCAAACTCGATCCAGGCCTGGACCTCCGGGGACTCCAACGTCAATTCCGCCGTGGACGCGCGCTCCTGAAGACAGAAATCATCGAATCGGCCGGCGTCGGGCAATGGCATCGGTTCGCCGGTGGACAGCAGCGAGGTGTACATGCCGTGCGCTTCGAGCATCGTGATGCCGATCAGTGCCGCATCCCCGTGCACATGGTCGATGGCGGCATAGAAATCGAAATGATCTTCGCTCTGCACGATCCCGAACGAAAAGCAGCCCCATTCCATCGGGGTCGGGATGTCGACAATGTGTTTACGCGCATCCTCGGACGTGATCTCGCCGTGGTTGACGGGTTCGAATTCGATATCGTCCGGGTCGACGATGCTGCGCCGGACGATGTCACCGGAACCGGAGTATTCGAACCAGCTGCGGTAGGTGTCATGGCGGCGCAGGTAGTGGTTGAGCGCGTGGTTCATCGCCGAGATATCGCAGGTACCGGGCACCTCGCAGGTGGCGATGATCTGCCGCGAATAGTCCAGGCCCTTGGCGGCCTGCTCGTAGACACCGCGAATGTGCTGACCCTGCATGTAGCTGACCGGGACGGCACTGACCGGGGCCTGCCGGGCCTTCGCCATGGCCGCGCTGGTGGGGTGCCAGGAGGTCACCACACCGGGGGCCGGCGTCCAGTCGTCGATGGTGCCGATCGTGATCTTCCCGATTTGCAAGCTGTCCCTCCCGGGTCTGAACGGCGGCGGTCCGGCAACACCGACGGCGACTTCACGATAGCGGCTGCCCGGCATAGCGGGCGCCGGGCCACATCGGGCTCAGCGGCAGATATGAAACCGCGTGCGGTAGCAACCTACATGCAATACTGACCGGCGAGTAAGGTACCGGCCGTTGCTGTCGGCAGATTGCGGGCCGTGGCCGTTCACCAGACGTTCCTGGCCAGTGCGCGGCCTTCATCGATGGCACCGAAAATCTCATCATCGGCAGTTCATCGGATCGACGCGGGGGAGTTCAGCTCATGGCAGCAACCCAACATGCCCAGTCAGCTGCGGAAGGCGCGGGCCACGAGGCCGACGCCGAGCCGACCCGTTTCGCCATCATCGGCTATGCCGCACGACTTCCCGGTGCCGCCGACGCCGACGAGTACTGGGATGTGTTGCGTGACGGCCGCGACGCCGTCTCCGAGATCCCGCAGGACCGGTGGGACGTCGAGGAGTTCTTCAACCAGGATGCCGGTGCTCCCGGCAAGATCGTCACCCGGCGGGCCGGTTTCGTCGACGACGCCACCGGGTTCGACGCGCCGTTCTTCGGCGTGTCCGCGCGCGAGGCCCGGCTGATGGACCCCCAGCACCGGCTGCTGCTGGAAACGTCCTGGCGCGCCGTCGAGCATTCCGGCACCGCGCCAACCGCTTTGGCCAACACCCAGACCGGCGTCTTCGTCGGGCTGTCCACCCACGACTACCTGGGCATGGCGTCCTCGGAGTTGACCTACCCGGAGATCGAGGCCTACCTGGCCATCGGCACCTCGGGTGCCGCCGGCGCCGGCCGGATCAGCTACCGGCTGGGACTGCACGGGCCGG
>Ga0075012_10004171_pt1 | contig 13508 bp, 6 predicted proteins | sample All_14_2_FD_71474 | JGI IMG/M metagenome (GOLD analysis project Ga0075012, IMG submission 71474) | Freshwater microbial communities in response to fracking from Pennsylvania, USA - Allegheny Zone_MetaG_DW_15 | ecosystem: Environmental > Aquatic > Deep subsurface > Groundwater > Drilled... | reverse complement strand
CGGCCTCTGGCTGGTGGCCAACGCGCCCGAGCAAGAGGTGACCGTCGCGCGCCGCGACTGACGCCCCGCGCCGTCCCTGCGTGCGGTCACCCTGCATGCCATGCGGGAACCGGGGAGGGACGCGCGTCTGCGCGTCCGGGTGCCCTGTGAAGGCGGGATGCGGCGGACGCGGAGATCCGCCCTCCATGAAAGAATCCGCCGGTATGCCCGAAGGGCGAGGCTGTGCCGAGCCGTTGGTCAACGGGGGGATTTGCAAGAGCTTCGTGTCTTATGTTGGGTCCGACGCCTGTCAGACACGCGCGCTTTCAGCGGGTGCGCAGCCCCCGCTGTACCCGGTCCAAGCCCGTACAGCAGGGCCTGAGGACCTGCTGCCTTCGTGCGCGGGTGGTCAATGAAACGGGGATGCCAAGGCGGGCCACGCGGAATAAGGAGACGGGACAGCCGTTTGAGGATTGCAGGCGTTTTGCACGAAGGGTGCAGGCTCACAGCATGTCGTAGATCGGCTGATTGATTGCAGGAGCCGTGGCGTCGTCGGTGAAGGCCGCCAGGGCATCGTCTGACAGGTCGTAGGTGTCGAAGTCGTCCATCGCAAGCAAAAGCTCGGCCGTGTCCGGCAGCTCGTCCAGATCGATGTCGCCCGTGTAGGGATAAAATGTGACTTGGATGCTCATGTCATGTAGCAGAAAAGCCCAAAGCTCCGGATCTCGGCGACCACGGCGACCAGCGCCGCGCCGCCGTAACGCACATCCTCGTAGCGGCCCGTGTTTTGCGTCTGCCAGAGCGGGTTGAACTCTTGCGTGAAGCCGACACCGACGCGAGTAGTGTGGTTGGCGTTCAGGAAGGTCACGGCCGCCGCAGGCAACTCATAGGCCCTGAGAATCGTGTCTGTCTTGCGCGTGTAGCGGGGGCGCGCTGGTCACATATGTCTATGACGAACTGGGTCGCGTCAAACAGCAAACCCTGGGGAACGGCGTTCGCACAACCTATGGCTACGATGCCGCCGGCAGGCTGCTGACGCTGGTGAATGCCAGGCCCGACACCACCGAGCTCTCGCGTTTCGCCTACACCTACGACCGGCGCGGGCGGCGCACGGCCATGACGGCGCATTACGGCACGTGGACCTACACCTATGACACGCTCGGCCAGCTCACGCGCGCCGTGCTGGACGCCACCGATCCTTCCGTCCCCGATCAGGACCTCGCCTACGAATACGACGCGCTCGGCAACCGGGTGCGCACCGTCGTCAACGGGCTGGAGGAGGCCTGCGACGTAAACGGGCTGAACCAGTACCAACAGGTCGGGGACCGGCTCTACACCTACGACCTCGAAGGCAACCTCACCCGCGAGGACGGACCCGGCGGCAGTACGGTCTACACCTATAACGACGAGAACCGGCTGGTTGGCGTGACCTGCGGCGGAGATACGTGGGAATACACGTACGACGCGTTCGGGAACCGGGTGGCTGTGGACGAGAACGGCGCCGTGACCCATTACGTCATCGACCCCGTCGGAATCGGCAATGTGGTCGGCGAGTATAGTCACGCGGGCGGCCTCGTGGCCCGCTACGCGCACGCCGCAGGGCTGGTCAGCCGCACGGCGGCCGGCGACACCGCCGACTACTACACCTTCGACCCGATGGGCAACACCAGCGAGTTGACCGGCCCCGCAGGGGCGACGCGCAACGCCTACGCCTATCAGCCTTTCGGCCAAACGATCCTGGCCAGCCAGACCGTGCCCAACGCGTTCAGGTTCATGGGGCGGTTCGGCATCCTGTCCGACAACACCGGTCTGCACTCTGTGCGGGCGCGGCAGTATGACGCGCGGACGGGAAGGTTCGTGTCCATGGACCCGATCGGGTTATCCGGGGGGGATCTGAATCTGTACCGCTATGCCTTCAACACCCCCGTCAACGCGCTCGATCCGCTGGGCTTCGAGGGGATCTGCGTAGAGCCCTCCGAGAGTATGGTGGCCGCCTTGGCTAAAATTTATAAAGATATTGAAGAGACTCGAAACTACATGAGTGAACAAACTTATGAATATATACAAGCCGTGCTAGAATCGAAAAGAACTAAGGGTGGCATAATAAAGACGACGATCGAAAATTATCAAAACAATCCGCTAACTCGTATTGAAATTGCAACGGTTGCTATAAATGCGGCAAGAGAGAGACTGCAAAGACTAGAGGTTGAAAAGCATCCGTTGGAACAGGAAATTCAAAAACAAAAATACTGTGCCCTGAACAAAGACCCTGTGCCCGAACCGGAATCCTGCCCCCTGAAGCCCCAGGTCCATGCTTCGATTCAAATCGGCGGGCTCGCTGCCGGCGGGGAGGCCGTGAGGCGCTCCGCTTCCGCCGCGAGCGGCATGCCCTCCTCCTGCATGCCCTCCGAACCGTGTGACGAGGAGAAGGTTCCCGCGATCGCCTCGAAAGACCCTAACCAGAAACTGAGCGTCGCCGGATACGGTGCCGCGAATTACTGGGCCGCCGACGGGTTGCTCAGTTACCGCATCGACTTTGAGAACACCGAATCCGCGACCGCGCCGGCGCAGTTCGTCACCATCCGCGACCCGCTGTCCGAGAATCTGGACCTCGATACGTTTGAACTGACCGAGCTTGGGTTCGGCAGCGAGATCATCGTTGTTCCGCCCGGACGGAAAGCGTACGAGACCGTGGTGCGGTACGATTACTCGGACGGTGACTATGACTTCGAGGTCGACGTGCACATCGAAGCCTGGCTGGAAGGGCGCACCCTCGCCGTCAACTTCATGACCCTTGACCCCGCGACCGGCCTGCCGCCGCCGGTCGAGGTCGGCTTCCTGCCGCCGGAGAACCTGACCGGGCGCGGCAAGGGCCATGTCTCGTTCCTGTCCCGCCCGAAGGCCGGCCTGGGCAGTGGCACCGCGATCCGCAACGTGGCGACGATCCAGTTCGACGGCAGCTTGAAGATCGACACCAACCAGGCCAACCCCACTAACCCGGCGAGCGCCACTCCCGACAGGGAAGCGCTGGTCACCTTGGATGCCGTTGCGCCTACGAGTCGGGTGCACGCCCTTCCCGCGGTGGTTCCCTCGAGCGGTTTCGTGGTGACGTGGTCGGGGCAGGACGACGCGGGTGGCTCGGGCATTCGCTCCTACACCGTCTACGTTTCCGACAACGGCGCGCCGGCTGTGCCGTGGCTCGAGGATGCGTCCGAGACCAACGGCGTGTTCGTCGGTAAGGCAGGCCACGCCTATTCGTTCTTTGTGCGGGCTAAAGATGAGGTCGGCCACAGCGAAGCGGAGAAGACCCTCGCGGAGGCCACGACGAGTGTCGGCGCGGATGCTACCGTTACTTTCAACGTGGCGGGCGGCACGTTCGCGGGATCCGTCAGCAATACGGTGACCGTCGGGTTGCCGTACGGTGTTCTGCCTGTGCCAACCCGCGTGAACTATGTCTTTGCAGGCTGGTGGACGGGGCCTGACGGCACGGGCACGCAGGTGACAGAAACCACGACGGTTCAGGAGGGCACAGAACTCCATGCCAAATGGACAGGCGGAGTATCGCCGCCGCAGGATCCCGATTCGGGTTATCTGTGCGATCCCTCCGGTGAGGCGTCTCTGTCGACGCCCGGCTCGTACGACGGCTATTTCTATGCCTCCTCCGCGTTCGGCACGGGGACGGCCACGGCGGTGCGCGGGACGCTGAACGTGAAGGTCACGAAGACGGAGGGCGCGCTGACGGCCAAGGCGGTCCTGCAGAGGGGCAGCCTGAGCTTCAGCGCCAAGGCATGGACGGCGACGGAGGCGGACGGCACGCTGCGCGCGACCCTGCCCGGCAAGGGCGGCGAGACGCTCGACCTCCATGTCAGGCAGGACCGGATATGGGGCACACTGTCGGGAGGGTCGGTCGGCGGGAGGCTGGAGCTGGACGGCGCGCGCAACCGCTTCGCCGAGAAGGGCGACGCGGCGGCGCAGGCGCTGCTGAACCGCTACCTCGGCTACTACACCGTCGCGCTGCCGGCGTGCGACACGCTCTCGCTGGGCTCGGCCTCCGCAGCGCCGCAGGGCGTCGGTTACCTGGCCGTCACGGTCGGCAAGGGCGGCTCGGCCAAAATCGCGGGCGTGCTGGCGGACGGCGCGAAAGTGACGCAGTCCGGCCGGCTGGTACTTTTCGGCGGGTGTGGAGACGCTGCGTGCGTGCCGTTCTACGTGCCGCTCTACAGCAAGCAGGGCTGGGCGGGCGGCCTGCTGTGGGTGGCGCCGGACCGCGGCGCGGTCGTGACCGACCGCGACCTGGGCTGGTTCGTGCGCTGGGAGAACCCCGGCAAGGGGCCGGAGGGCTTCCGCGAGCTGCTCGACGCGTGCGGCGGGTACTACAGCGGCACGCCGTCGCTGGCGGCGCACTACCTCTTCGGCGCGGAGGCCGGCGAGGCCGTGTTCCGCCACGCGGGCGGAGCGGAGTACCCCGCGGTCATCCCCGACGGCGTGGCGGTGACCGCCGCAGGGATGCGCATGACGATGGAGAAGGGGGTCAAGCCCGCGAAGGTCAGCGGGGGTGGCGACGTGTGGTACGAGTATGCCGGCGTGAACCCGACCTCCGCGACGCTGACGTTCGCGGCGCGCACGGGGCTGCTCAAGGGCAAGTTCAGCCTGTATTACGACTACGAACTGAACGGGGCGCCGCAGCACAAGGCCGTGAGCGTGCCGTACGCGGGGGTGCTGGCGACGGTGCGGGACGCGGCCTTCGGCGGGCTGCCCGCGGGCTTGGGCCACTGCCTCGTGCCGGAGAGCGACCCCGCGCTGAAGGCCTACAAGCTCAAGCGCTCCTTCCCCGTCTGGCTCGAGGCCGAGTGAGGCCCGTTTACGCGAACGTCGGATACCACCTTCGACGTTCGGTGTTGGACGTTTTTTTCACAAGGGTTTCGGTGAGGTCTCGACGCGTTAACGGTCGGTCTGGGCTACGGCCTTGTGCCGTAGCGACCCCGCACTTCGCACCGCACGGCCGCGGGCCCTTCGGAAACATGTCGAACGGCGGGGCCGCTGTCGGGTTGCGCATTTCTTGGCTGCACTCGCCACAGGTGAGGACAGACCGGATATGAGCCGTGCGGTTTCTGTTGCGGGAACGGCGAAGCGTTTGGGGAGAGGGTCTTCGCAAAAGAGCAGATGTTTTTTTCGCAAACGTCTGTGTCGTGCGAATTGGTTTATGTTAAATTAATATAACAAGCGAGTCGATGATGAACGGGGAAGCCATGCAGTCGGAGGGGTTCCCCTGTTCACGAGTCAGGCCGCGAACAATAAGTGAACAACATAAACGCAGAGAGAATCATGAGAACAAAGGGAGCTGTTCTGCGGGGGTGGGCACTCGTCGCGACGGCCTGGGGTTGTCTGCTGGTGTCGGCCGCCGCCCGCGCGGAGCTGTCGCCTGTCGGTTTGACATGCGAGTACCTGACTGATCCGATTTGCGTCGAGGCGGTTCCTCCGCGGCTCGCTTGGAAAATGTCCGACCCTCGCCGCGGTTCGCGGCAGACCGCTTACCGTATCTTGGTGGCCTCCACGGAGGCAAAGCTGACGTCGGGCGAGGGGGATTTGTGGGACAGCGGAAAAGTCGCTTCCGACGAGACGGTCGGCATCGCGTATGGGGGGCGCCCGCTCGCGAGTCGTCAGCCCTGCTGGTGGAAGGTCCAGATTTGGGACCGGGACGGAAACGGCGGAGCGTGGAGCCGCCCCGCGCGTTGGACGATGGGACTCTTGGCGCCATCGGACTGGCGGGCGAAGTGGATCCGGCCGGTACCGGCCGGTCCAGAGAGCACGCCCCATTTCGGTTATCGCAGCCGGAAGGCGGGTTCGACGGATACCGTCAAATGGGTGCAAGTTGATTTGGGAGAGACCCGGCGGTTCGAAGCGGTGCGTCTTTGGGGCGCATGGCCGGTCGACGACGGCCGTGTTGCGGGGGACGGCTTCCCTGTCCGGTTCAGAATCGAGGTGTCCGACGACCCGTCCTTTTCGTCTCCGCGGTCCGTCGTCGACTGCACGGGGACTGACCAGCCTAACCCGGGTGTCGGCCCTGCGGCCTTCCCGTTCGCGCAGACAGCGGCCCGGTACGTGCGCCTCACGGCCACGCGGCTCTGCGGCGACTGGAAAGTCCGCTGGGACGAGAAGGCCGACGCGTATGTCTCCGAACCGGTAACGGGAGAGGCTCCCGGTAAAACGGCGCCGTGGAAGCTGGCCTTGGCGGAGATGGAGGTTCTCTCCGACGGGAAGAACATCGCGCGCGGCAGGCCGGTCGAGGCGCTCGACTCGCAGGAGGATGCGGCAGGCGGCTGGTCGAAAGCTTTCCTGGCCGACGGCCGGACGGAAGGGGATTTGGGCGGCGCATGTCGCCATCGACCGGTGACGATGTTCCGCCGCGGATTCCGCATTTCCAAGCCGGTGCGGAAAGCCGTGCTTCGCGCTTCGGCGCTGGGCTGCTACGAGGCTCGTTTGAACGGCGTCCGGGTCGGCGACGACCAACTGGCGCCGGGGATTTCCTTCAACGACCGGAGAAGCCTTTATCAGACGTACGATGTGAGCGGGCTGATCGGGATGGGCGAGAACGCGGTGGGCGTCCTGCTGGCCGACGGGTGGCGCGGTGCCCGGCCGATCATGGACACGCGTGACTCGGCGAAGCGCTTCCGTTTCAACGACCGGTCCTTCGTGACGCAGTTCGGCGAGCGGTGGTTTGTGGGGCAGGTGGAACTGACCTACGAAGACGGCTCCTTCGAAGTCATCGGTACGGACCGGTCGTGGCTCTGCTGCGGCGACGGGCCGCTGCGGCGGGCCTCGATGCCCGACGGCGTCGTTTACGATGGCCGCAAGGAGATTGCCGGTTGGGACAAGCCGGGGCCCATCGAGCACAGGGATTGGACGGAAGGTGTGGTCGAGGCGGCGCTCGATTCGAAGCCGCGTCTGTCGGCGCAGGCCATGCCGCCGATCCGCGTCTGGCAGACGCTGAAGCCGGTCGCGCGCACCGAGCCGAAGCCGGGCTGTTTCGTGTTCGACTTCGGGCAGAATATCGCCGGCGTCTGCCGCCTGACCGTCGATGGGCCCGCCGGAGCGACGGTCACCCTGCGGCACGCCGAAGCGCTGCGGTCTGACGGCACGCTCGACGTGATGTATTTGAAAGGCGCTTACAACAACCGCGACAGCTACATCCTTTCGGGGCGGGGTGCGGAGGCCTTAGAGGCGAAATTCACCTATCACGGGTTCCGGTATGTGGAGGTAAGCGGTGTGGCGGGGCCGGAGGCGATTCGCGACCTCGCGGCCTTGGCGTTCGGGAGCGACCTGCGGCGGACGGCGTTCGTGACCGGATCTGACCCGAAGATCGCGGCGTTGGGCGACGTGGTCGACCGCACCTACCGGTCGAACATGCTGGGGTTGATTGTCGACGTGGCCGGCCGGGACGAGCGGATGTGTTTTCTCGGCGATTGTTTTACGGACGAAATCCAGTCGCTGTCTTACTTGTACGATTTCGCCGCGTTCGGCGCCAATGAGAACCGGGAGATCGCCGACCTGTCGGGGCCTAACGGGTATCCGTGGTTCGCCTTGAAATGGCGGCCCGAGGCCGATACACCCGCCGAGGCCGGCTGGACCGACGGGAGCGTCACCACGCCTTGGTTCCTCTGGGTGAATTACGCGGACCGCCGCGCTTTGGAAACGGCGTACGCCGGCGCGGCGCGGTTCATGGACACGATCGCTCGAGAGAATCCCGGGCGTTTGCCGGAGAAGCTGTACATCGCCAAATTCGGGGACTGGTTCAGCGACACCCGCAAGCGCATGCCGAACGAGGTTTTCGCCGCCTCGTTCTGGGCGCATTCGGCCGACTTGGTCGCGCAAATGTCGCAGGCGCTGGGCAGAGGCGAAGACGCACGGCGCTATGCCGCGACGCGCGATGAGGTCCGGGCGGCTCTCGTCAGAGCGTATGTCTCCGCAGACGGCAACGTGCGCGGAGACAGTCAGTCGGCCTACGGCATGGTGCTCGGGATGGGACACCTGTCGGGGGAGCTGCGCGATAAAGCGGAGAAAAAACTGGTGCAGGCGTTCGAGGCCTATCCCAACGGGTTATCATCGGGGACGATCACAACGACTTACCTCCTTGCCGCATTGTCGGAGCTGGGGCATCACGACTTGGCCTATCGCCGAGTGATGCGGCCGACGGGGCGCTCGTACGGCGCGATGCTCCAGTCCGGCGCGACCGCCATGCGGGAGGCTTTTGACGGTGCTGGCGGCGGGCTGAACCATCTGGGGATGAACTCGGTCTTCGGGTGGCTGGTCGCGCATGTGGCCGGCATCTGCCCGGACCCTGCCGCTCCGGGGTACCGCCATTTTTTCATCGGGCCAAAGCCCGGAGGCGATGTCACGTGGGTCAAGTCGGAGTACGATTCCGTGCGCGGAAGGATTGAAAGCGAGTGGACGATGAAGGACGGCCTTTTCGCGCTACGGGTCGTTGTTCCGCCCAACACGACGGCTACGGTCATGCTTCCGGCCCGCCCGTCTCCCGAGGTTACGGAGAGCGGCAGGCCGGTCGCCGATGCGGCCGGCGTCACCCCTGCCGGGACGGAGGCCGGATGTGCCGTCTACGCGGTCGAAGCGGGGGAGTATCGGTTTGTCAGCCGGCTATAGAGATTCGGTTTGGCGTTGCGAAAGGAGAGGGGCATGGGCATGAAATTGAAGAGGGGAATCAGCGTGCTGTCGGCCGGTCTGCTGGGCTGTTCGGTTGCGATGGGGCAGCAGGTTACAAAGTACAAAAGCATCACGTGGGAGAAGTTCAACAAGACGGGGCCGGAGTTGAAGCCGCTCGGCCATCTGGCCGTCCGGCACGCCAAGGACATCGCGTCCTCGCCGTGGTCGGTCGGGTGCGAGACGCTTGACCGCGACTATGGCGACTTCAGCCAGTACAAAGAGTACGTGGGCGAACTCGGCGTCAAGCACGCGCGGCTGCAGAGCGGCTGGGCCAAGACCGAGAAGCAGAAAGGGGTTTACGATTTCGCCTGGTTGGACAAGATCGTCTTCGGCCTGAAGGAGCAGGGGGTCGAGCCTTGGATCTGCCTGTGCTACGGCAACCCGCTGTACAAATCCCAGACCGATCTCGGTGCCGGCATCTTCACTGCGGAAGAAACGCTGACCGGCTGGCGCAATTACGTGGAGGCGGTCGTCACGCACTACAAGGATGCGGTGACGGAGTGGGAGATCTGGAACGAGCCCAGCCACAAGGCCGATCCCGCGGCCTACGCCAACCTGATGATCGCGGCCTCCAAGGCGATCCGCAAGGCGCAGCCGCAGGCCACGATCATGGGCTTTACCGTGCACGGCGCGTTCTCGGGCGGCGGCCTGAATTTTCCGCGCGCGGTGTTCGACGTGCTCAAAGAGAAAGGCGAGCTCGAGTGTGTCGACTACGTCACGTACCACCCGTACACGCCGAACCCCGACTCGCTCTATGTGAAGCTCAACGAACTGCAGGATTTGCTCAAGGCCTACAACCCCCGGCTCAAACTCTATCAGGGCGAGAGCGGCTGTCCCTCCATCTTGGAGTGGGGCCATGCGATGAGCAATATTTCTTGGACCGAGTACAGCCAGGCCAAGTGGGACCTGCGGCGCATGTCGGGCGACTGGGCCCGCGGAATCCGCACCTCGATCTTCACCATCGTGGATCTGAACTACGGGTTCATGCTGCAGTCGTTCGGCCTGTTGCGCGCCGACCTGAACCACCGGATCATCTACAAGCGCCCGTCCTTCTACGCCGTCCAGCACATGGCCACTTTTTTCGACAACGCGGTTCAGCCGACCGGGCTCTTGGCGTATGAGTCCGATGCCAAACGGACGATGGAGGTCGTCGGCTTCAAGAAGGCCGACACGCCCGGCGTGCTGCTCTGGTACAACGATCAGGCGCCGTGCGACGCGCTGACCTTCGACGCCGTCTCGCTGACGGTCAAGGGCGTGGTTTTTAAAAACCCGGTCTATGTCGAGCTGATCACGGGCCGGGTTTTTGATCTGGCGAAGGACTCGTGGAAGAATGCGGAAGGGAACGCGGTGTTCACGCGCTTGCCGATCTGGGACAGCCCCGTGATGCTGGCCGAGCGCGCGCAGGTGCCGTTCCTGCCTGACCGCTGATGTGGGCGGAGCCAACATCTCATTGAGAGAAAACGCTGAACGTCCAACGCTGAACTTCGAAGTTGGGCGTTCATCGTTCGGTGTTCTTTAATCCTCGTCTCCGCGTGAACTAGCCTGTTTCCAGCCGGTGCGGGGTCGCACCGGCTCTACGGACGGGGGGCCTTGCGGTTTTCTCACGTTTTGCGTATTCTAAAATATTCGTCTCGTGCTGGTTTGAATAAAAAGGGGAAACGATCATGAAGCTGATGCACCGGCGTTCTTTTCTGAAAGGCTCGGCTCTCGCCGCACTTGCTGCCGCGCGGAGCTCGGCATTTGCCGCCGAGACTCCCGCACCGTCGGAGAAAGAGGCGGCGGCAGGTCGGCCGCTGGTGACGACGACGCCGACCCTCCAGATTCCTGCGCCGACCTCGATGGGCGTCGCATGGGGAGTCGGCGCCAAGGCGACCGGGTTCGTCGATGTCGGGAGCAAGGCCGACCTTTCCGATGCCCGCAGGGTTTTTGCCGGCGACGGGGGGCTGAAGGCGTTGGACGACGCGGCGCTGTCGGTGCGGCTCACGGAGCTGGCGCCGGATTCGGTTTACTATTACCGCACGGGAACACTGCCTATCGATTTTCAGGGAGCGTACAAAATTTTTCCGGGCGCGCCCGTCCTGAGCGAAATCTATTCGTTCCGCACGATGGGGCCGAGCGCCTCTGCTTCGTTCGCCGTCATTAACGACACGCACGAGAATGACAAGGCCTTTGCCCAGCTAGCCGAGAAGATTGAGGCGCTCAAGCCGGCCGTGACGGTTTGGAACGGCGATCTCTGCAACTGGCTGGACCAGATGCCGAAGATGGTGCAGAGCCTGCTCAACCCCGGACGGTGCAAGTTTGCGGTCAGCCGCCCGTTTCTGTTTGTTCCCGGAAACCATGATTACCGGGGCGCTCTCGCCCGCGAGTTGCCGCGTCTTCTGATGACGCGCGAGCCTTCCGAACGCGAGAGCAACTATTGGAAGCTGGGGCGCAACTTCGCCGTCCGCCAAGGCGAGATCGCCCTGATCGGGCTCGACACGGGAGAAGACAAACCGGACAACCGCAGCGAATGGGGGGCGTTGGCGCAATTCACGCCCTATCGCGAGCTTCAGGCCCGGTGGCTGGCCGATGCCCTCGAAGGGCCGGAGATCAAGGCGGCGCCGTTTGTCGTGGCTTTCTGCCATATCCCGCTCGTCGATGACGCGCCGGGCGCAAACCCGGGCGACCTCGCCGAAGGGTATGCCTCCTGGCAGCGTTCCTGCCGCGAGCTGTGGGCCCCGCTTTTTGAGAAGCACGGCGTGCAGCTCGTCGTCACGGCCCACCGGCACGCGTTCCGGTTCGACGCGCCGGCGGCCGGCCGCTCGTGGGCCCAGGTCGTGGGAGGCTCCGGCTGCGAGCTGATGAAACCGGACCGCGCCTTGACGGTGCTCGAAGGCAAGGTCGTGGATCGGCAACTCAAGCTGATCGCCCACGATCTGACGTCCGGCACCATTCTCGGAGAATACGCCTTCAAGCCGCGCGTTCCCTGATTTTTCTGGCCGTGGAAAGGGGAGTCACGTGGGCTATCCTCGAAGCATCGTACGCAAAAGGATAGGCGTTTTTTTCGCAAGAGTATCCGTTCGCAGAGTTCGGAGTGTGGTACAGTGGGAGCAATCAGTAAAAGAAGGAGTAGTTGGCCCTTAACAGGCACGGTCGACGTAGGGATGGCTTACGCCCATTCTGCCGGATGCGCGGCTCACGGAGTGGCTGCCGCCGGAAACAGAAACGAATAACGTGTGAATGCGGTGCGGGAACAGACGGTCAGAGAAACAGGAGATGTTATGAAGCGGACAGTGATGGGGTTGATGTCTCTGGCGGCGGCGTCGGGCTTTGCGGACTGGGTGGGACCTGTAGGAATAGAAGGAGATTGGAATCTCGCCTCAAATTGGAGCCCGGCCGTGGTGCCCTCGAATGGGGTTCAACATATCAAGAACGGCGGGATCGCGGTGATGTCGTCCGGCACATTCTTCACCAACGGGACCCTAGCGATTGCGCAAGGGGGCGTCGGCACGGTGAAAATCGAGCCGGGGGCGACGGTCACCGACACCAAGATGCTCGTCGGGGATTTGACGACGGGCAGAGGGACCCTCATCATCAATGGCGGAACCATACAGACCGGCGTGAAGGATTTCATCGTGGCGCAGAGCGGCCCAAACTGCACCGGCGTGGTTGAGATGGCGGGTGGAGAGGTCTCGGCCTATAATTTCAAGATCGGGTGGTACGGTTACGGCAGGCTCACTCTCTCCAACGGGACAATACGGACGACGAATTCGGGAGACATCGGAAAATCCGGAAAAGGTGAGGTTTTTCAAGAGGGCGGCACGAACAGTTTTGATAACGGCGTGGATTTGTATCTGGCGTCTAGCGCTTTCTCCAGCGCATATGTTCTGAATAATGGGTTGTTGCGGTGTTCTGATTATCTCTTGGTAGGAAATGGGAGCGGGGCCCAGGGGGCTTTGACCGTTAACGGAGGCACGCTCGTCACCTCCAACAACGTGGTGCTGGGAAATGCGGCGGGTGCCTCCGGACAGATGACCATCAACGGTGGCAACGGGAATGTGCAGATGCTGGGCTCTCTGCTCCGGATCGGCTATGCCGGCGGCTCAGCGGGCACGCTGATCCTGCGCAGCCACACCAACACGTTCACGACCCTGAATGTCGGCGAAAACACCGGTTCGACAGGAAGTGTCGTCATGACGGGAAGCGACATCACGGTGGCTAGCGGCATCGCGATGTCTGGCGCAAAAGGCATGGTGGCGCAGAACGGAGGAAAGCTAACGGTTGCGGCGGGTGGGCTGACCATTGGCGGAAGTGCGTCTGGCAGTTTCACCGCGAGCAACAGCGCAGTCCTATCCGCGGACAGCATCACGGTCAGTGCCAAGGGGACTCTGGGGTTCCAAGACTCGGCGGTTACCGTCACCAACGGGCTGATGAACGCCACGATGACCGTCGCCTATGGCGGTCAAGTGGAGTTGGACGGCGGAAGCCTGGTGCTGGACAACCTTTCGTTCTCGGGGGGGGGCACGAAAAGCGGTCCGCCTGCTTTCCGTATGACGGATGGCCTTCTCGTCAGCAAAACGGACACGACGCTTAACGGAGGGGCGCCGTTTGTCCAGACAGGCGGCGTGTTCAGCAATAAGGAGTTCTACGTCAAGGGCAGTTCCAACAGCGTCGCACGTTTCGAGATCAGCGGGGGGACCTTTGTGGTGAGCCCCAACAACTATGCTTTTTTCGACAGCGGCGCCGACGAGGTTTGCCTGAAAGGCTCAGCCCCAAGGTTCTTCTGCCCGATGTTCAGTTACGTCGGCGGCCTGACGAAGCACTTCTTGCTC
>Ga0075012_10004169_pt1 | contig 13514 bp, 12 predicted proteins | sample All_14_2_FD_71474 | JGI IMG/M metagenome (GOLD analysis project Ga0075012, IMG submission 71474) | Freshwater microbial communities in response to fracking from Pennsylvania, USA - Allegheny Zone_MetaG_DW_15 | ecosystem: Environmental > Aquatic > Deep subsurface > Groundwater > Drilled... | reverse complement strand
GGCTCATTCTTTTCGACCCACTACGAAAGCAACCCTCTTGCAAATGACAGCAACGCCTGCACATCATTGAAATTGGTGACCATACCCACGGAGATGCGAACCGCGCCCGATGACTTGCCGTCAATGCATTTGCGGAACTCATCGATGGACATGACGTCTTTGTGCTCGGGGCGGGTAAAGCAGACATCCAACTCCACGCGTGAGATGCCGAGGGCGATCTCACCGGCACCGGGATTGCAGAAGCAGCCAGTGCGCAGGGAGATGTTCACTTTGTTGGCTTCACTTTCGATGAAGCGATGGTCGAAGGCTTGACCGTTCTTGTCGTAGAAGTTGACCGTGACCGCTCCGCCTCTTCCCTCGGTGGAGTTTGGTCCAAACAACCGAACCAATGGCTCGCCGTTGCTGTGTTTCATAGCGGTGAGATTTTCCAACAGCCAGCCGGTAAGGGTTTTGACACGTTCACCAATCACATCGTAGCCAATGGATTCAATATGCTTGAGACCAATTTCAAGTGCAGGGATATTTAAGTAATCAAGCGTGCCATCTTCGAAGGCGGCTGCGCCATCGGCAAGATAGTATTTGTCACCTTGCACGGAGGCGACGGTGATCGTCCCACCGGCGAACCAAGGGCGATGCAATTTTGCCAATGCAGATTTTCTTGCGATGAGTGCGCCAAGCCCAGTTGGATAGCCGAATATTTTATAGAAAGAAATTGGAACGAAATCGGGTTTGACCTTGCTCAAGTCCAGTTTGTTGGTGGGGACGTAAGCAGCAGCATCCACCAACACATCCCAACCGTGGGCGTGGGCTTTCTCTATCCATTCAAGCGGATGTTTGACGGAGGAGAAGTTCGATTGGGCGGGAAAAGCAAACAGATTATGACCAGCTTTGGAAGGGCGAGACAGTTCAAGGTCCAGTTGAGAGGCGTTGACTCGCATCTCTGGCAGCATGACGGGGATATAGGTCACATCCGCGCCGCGTGCATGAGCGAATTCGCGAATCCCATTAACGGAATTGTGGTTGTCGAAGGTCAAGAGATAGCGACCATTCGGGAAGGGATAGGACTCGCCGACAAGTTTGAGCGCGCCGCTGGCGTTGGGTGTGAAGATGGCGAGATATTCGTCTGGGTCGGCGTTGAAGAATTTGAGGATGTAATCGCGCGTGCCTTCCACGAGATGGGTGGCGGCGATGGATGTGGGGTTGGATGAGTGCGGGTTGCCAAAGACATTTTCTTTAAGCAATTGATGATGTCTCTCAACCTGCGACTCGGCATAGATGCCGCCGCCGGTGTAATCGAAATAGACGTGTTCGCCCGCATCGAGACGGGCATAATCTTTTTTGCGGAGTTCGTCGATGGATAAAGTTTGTTTGAATGTGGGATATTTTTGAAGAAAGGTTTCGTATTCGGTGGACATTCAATGCTCCTGTTATTATCACAGATAAAAATATGGTTTACAAAATCATCAAGTTCATCTATGTTTATCTATGGCGAGTTATTTACGCTTTTACCGGGTTACTCAATTTACCCAAGCCTTCGATTTCAACGTCGACTACATCGCCGCTTTTCAATTCACCCACGCCCGCAGGTGTGCCGGTGAAGATGAGGTCGCCGGGTTCGAGGGTCATGACCGATGAGATGTAAGCGATGAGCGTACCGACATTGAAGACCATATCACGGGTGGATGCCATCTGGCGCATCTGCCCGTTGACGCGGCAAGTGACAACTGCATCAGATGGGTCAAAGTCGGTGTCAATCCACGGACCGAAGGAACAGAAGGTATCGAAACCTTTGGCACGCGTCCACTGACCATCGATCTTTTGCAGGTCACGGGCAGTGATGTCGTTACCGATGGTGTAGCCAAAGATATATTCCTTCGCTTGTTCTGCTGTGACGTTCTTGGCGCGTTTACCGATCACCACCACCAACTCGCCTTCATGCTCCACTTGTTTGGATTGAGTCGGCAGGATGATATGGTCACTGGTGGCAATGATCGAAGATGGCGGCTTGAAAAAGAGAAGCGGGATCTTCGGCACTTCGTTGCCGAGTTCCTTGGCATGGTCTACATAATTGCGACCTACACAAACGATCTTGCTGGGTTCACAAGGCGCAAGGATCTTCAACTCTTTGTATGGAGTTCGTGCCTCGCGGCGGCGGTATTCGCCGAACATATTTCCTTGCACTTCGCCAACTTTGTCTTCCAACATCCAGCCGTAGGTGGCTGTCCCTTCGGGTGTTTGATAACGAATGATGCGCATTCTATTTCCCTTTATATTCGTTGATATTCAATCGATCCACATCCAATAAGAGCTCGCTGATGGATCTACCCAAAACCGGATGAACCAAGTCAGGGGCAATGTCGTTCAACGGAACCAGCACAAATCCGCGGTGATGCAGGCGAGGATGGGGGATGACCAACGGCGGTGAGTTCAACACGAGATCATCATAGAACAGGATGTCAATATCGATCACACGTGGACCATTCTCAAAGCTTGGCTCCCGCCCAAGAACCGTCTCGAGGCGCTTCAAATGTGAAAGCAGATTTTCAGGCTCCATGTACGTTTCCACCATCACCACCTGATTCAAGAATGCAGGTTGGTCTGCATACCCCCAAGGCGGAGTTTCATACACAGGCGACTTCTTTTTCACATCCATTTGAGGCGGAAGGTTCGAGATTGCATTCTTGAGGTTCGCAAGGCGGTTTCCCAAATTACTTCCAAGGGCAAGGTAGGCGATATGGTCCATGTTGGATCCTTTCTAAATGGCGTGTTCGTCGTAATGCTCCACAACATCCGCGGCGAGCCATTCTTCGATGGTCGGGTTTTGGAATGCGCTATCAGGAAGCCCGCGCACAAGTTCGATCATCTCCAAACGTTTTTGTTCAAAGATGGTTCGCAATTCTTCTTCACTGGTTCCCTGATACTTTGCCACGATCTCTGCATTATACGCATCGGTATCTGCCGGACCTTTATATACAAAGGCAGGGTCTTTCAACGCGCCTTGCACAGCTTTCACACCTTCATCCCACCATGAAAAGTTATGTGCCAACAAGTCTCCAAAACGAGCCGCGCTTTGTTTCTTCAAAAACTCTTCTTTCTTCTCCGATGCATCGAACTTGGCGATATAGGTTCCCCATTCATGTTCAAGCGTATCAAGCGTGAGGAACTTGCTTAATGCGACGAGATGTTCGCGCGCGTGATGGATGAAGATGCCGTTGATGCGCCCCTGAATGCGACGATCATCGAACGCCGCCTCATTCACGGACCTCAAGTCTGCTGCGGCTTTCTGACGCGTTTTCTCAAAGTGAGCTAGGAACTCGGTTTCGTCCCAATCTTTATACTTTGCCACAGCTTCGGCATTGAACGCATCGAAATCATATTTCTTCTTTTCAAATTCGCGGTTCTCGGCAATTGCCATAATAACCGGCATGACATCTTCCCACCATGCAAGGATGTGCGCCAACATATCGCGGAACTGGTCATAACCCTGATTGCGAACACGTTGAACACCATCCAATTCAGGAAGGCGTTTGAAGCGTTCGATATACGTTGCCCATTCGATATCCAAAAAATCAAGTGTGCGTTGTTTGTAACTCATTGATAGTCTCCATTTTTGACCATAGACGATTGACAATGGACGATAGCAGTCATTCCATGGTCTGTGGTCAATTGTCCATTGTCTGTATTTTCACTCAAACAATTCTACAACTTCCACATTCCCCAACGCCTTGAGCAAGTCTGCGCTTTTGATGATGACCGCCGTATCGCGCATCCCCGACCCAATAGATACTTCCTCTTCTTTCAAGAGCTGCGACTCGACCAACATCCGCACCGGCTTCAACAACCCGAACGGACCCACCGTCCCAGGGCGGTAGCCTGTAACGGCTAATACTTCTTCTTCAGTTGCCATCGTAATGCGCGACTTACCAAGCAATTTTCGCAACAGCTTCCACGAAATTTGCCCGGGTCCCGCTACGAGAGCAAGCGCAAACTCATCTTCACTCACACGGAAGAGGATCGTCCGCACGATCTGCGAAGGGCGCTGACCTCGGTCACTGGCGGCTTTCTCAAGTGAATCCACCGGCGTTTCATGCCGAAAGATTTGATGCGGCACATTCAATTTTTCTAAAGCAAGGCTGACGGGAGGTTGATTCATAGTTTGATCAATTATACCTTTGGGCATTTGTGTAAATCCGAAGGATTGATAGGATTATAGATTTGTAGGATTAAGAATAACAAACCCCGAAGGGGTGTCATGATCTTAGGGCTCTGACACCCCTTCGGGGTTCCATTTCGTTTTATGTCTTTCTAGAATAATCTCATCCCTTCGGGATTTTTTATTTTGTCTTCTCTTTGAAATCACACAAATGCTTGATGGGACATTGCGGACACAGCGGCTTGCGGGCGTTGCATACTTCACGCCCCAAGCGGATGATGTTCAGGTGCGCGGCGTAGTAGGTTTCAGGCGGGAAGACAGATTCAAGATGCGGGTGCGCTTGCTCCACGGTCATCTTTTCGGGGCGCAGACCAATGCGACCCGTGACGCGATAAACGTGCGTATCCACAGGGAAGGCGGGACGACCTAAGGAGAAGCATAAAACGATGGCAGCGGTTTTTGGTCCCACGCCGTTGAATTTGGTCAACCAGTTGCGGGCATCTTCAATGGGCATGTCCGCGAGGAATTGCAGGTTCAGTTCGCCGCGCTCTGCGGTGATGGCTTTCAACACCTGCTGTATGCGTGGACCTTTTTGATTCGCCAGCCCCGCTGGTTTGATGGCTTCGATCACATCCTTTTCTTTGGCATCGCGCACGGATTCCCAAGTCGGGAACTTGGCGCGCAAGGCTTCAAAAGCACGGTCACGGTTCACGTCGTTGGTGTTCTGCGAAAGGATGGTGGAGACGAGTTCATCGATGGCAGGCAAGGGATTCCGCCAGATGGGTTCGCCAAAGACCTTTAACAGAGTTTCATGGATCTGGATCGCGCGAGTTTGCAGATTCTTCATGGGTTAAAGTTTGAAAACGGGATACATCTTGCCTGTGACAAGACCTGCGTAATTCTTCAATTCCTTTTCTGGACCAAACGCACTCAATGCTTTGACCTGTGTTTCATTGAGTGCGCCGAGTTGACGGAGGATTTCCAACGCCACCGGTGGGCGGACGCGGGTATGTTCTGCAAGATCGTTATCCATGGAGTGTTTATCACCATCGGTGACTTTGATGGCAACGCCCACGCCTCGTTCATGGATGACGCCGGGCATGATGCCAATGATCTGGAAACCTTCTGCGCCGCGTTTGGTGACGATCTTGCTTTCGGCAATCTTCATCAACTCAGTATCGAACTCGCCAACATTGCTGACCATCTCGGGATGGGTCGTCATGGCGGTTGAGATTTTTTTGCAAGCCATGGCACGAGCTTCAGAAAGGTCGCGCGTGTCGCACATGCGAGCCATGCCCAAAGCGGCATGGAACAATGGCATGGCAAAGTTTGGCGCGGAACAACCATCGATGCCGAGTTGAATTTCTTTGGCGTCGATATTGCACATTTCAGAAAGTGTTTTCAGAATATCTTGTTGGATGGGATGATCGAAGGCGAGGTAGTTCTCCAGAGGAAGTCCGCGCATTTTGGCGAACGCCAGCATGGATGTGTGTTTGCCCGAGCAGTTGTTGAAGTTGGCAGTTGGCAGAATGTTCTGCTGAATGACCTCACGCAACTTTTTTGCATCGCCCGGCAAGTGCGGACCACACTGTAAATAACGTTCTTCAATGCCAACCTTGTGTTGCAAAGCCTGCACAGCATCGAGATGCATTTGCGAAGTCTCATGCGAAGCACAAGAGAGAGAAAGTTCGCGTTGGGTGTAGTTGTAATGTTCCACACCGCCCGCCTCAACAAAGGGCAGCACTTGAAATGGCTTGGCAGAGGAGCGCAAAAAGGCGACCGTGTGAGGGTCGCCGTAGGAGTGGAGCAGGGTTCCGTCTGCTGTGACCACCGCGATGGAGCCGAGGTGGGTCGCTTCGATGACGGTTCCCCGCATCAGTTCAAGAAGAGGGAGCGGTGTCTTCATTAATCTTCGAGAGTATTGTTGGGGGTATGATGCTGACGAGCATTGTAATGCAATAAACCGTAGCGCAAGCGCTGCGCAAATTGCTTCTGGCGGGCAGATGGGGCTTTGAACCAGGTCAGGAGCGAGGTTACCAATTTTTCCACAGCAGCGGGGTTGGGTTTCTTGCTGGTGGATTTATTGAGCTTGTCATGAACATGCTTGAGGAAGTCGTATTGGGCTTTGATGGTGCTGGTGTTTACCACACCGCCGCGGCTGCTGATGAAGGTATATCCTTTGTAATCCGACTCCAAAAGCAAGTCGAGCGATTCCAACCACGCTTTGAGATTCGAACCCGCAAGGAAAGGCGGTTGGTTCTTCATGACCATATCGCCGACAAAGATCACTTTTTCTTCCGGCATGTGGACCCAGATGGAACCGTTGGATGGACCCGGGCGATGTTCAAGCATCACAGGTGAACTGCCCCAATGAAGAGTCATCTGATCGACGAATGAGATCTCAGGGGGAGCCCAACGCACACTGCCCAAGCCGGGAATGGATTCCCAATCGGCGCCGGTCTCTTCGCCTTGCGCTTTGAATGTGCTGGGGCGGGTACGGAAAATATACGCGGTCTTTTCATGTGCCACAACGGTGCAGTCCATGGCGCGTGCGCCGAGGGTGCGGTCTGGATGGGCGTCCATGTTGATCAGTAATCGGTCGATGCCCCCGCCCAAATTCATGAGAGAGGCGCGCCACGAGCGGGCATCTTCAGGTGATGGGGGAGCGTCGATCTGGATCAATCCGCGCGGGGTGACGATCACTCCCAAGGTGACGCCTAAAAATTGGTCTTCGATGAAAATGTTCTTGGTGATTTCCTGCATGATGGTTCTGAAAAAATTTCCTTTCGGAGCTATTATCCTTCGTGTGGATCATCTTTGAATGGCTGAGTTCTATCGGGGCGGTCTGGTTTGAAGGTCAGCCTTCCGGTTTGGCGCTTGAGTTTACCAGCAGATTGGCGTTGTGCAACAGGCAAGGTGAGCCAGAATGTGGTGCCTTTGCCAACTTCGCTCTCGATCCAAATATCGCCGCCATGGGCATGGACAGCAAGGCGGCAAAATGCCAACCCAACGCCCAGCCCGCCGGGCTTGTTCTTTCCACGCAGGCGTGCAAATTTTTCAAAGACGCGTTCTCGTTCAGAAGGTGGAATGCCCGGACCGTTATCACGAATCCAGAACTTCACAAAGAGACCATCTTCACTGGTTTGCGCGCCGATGTCGATCTTTCCGCCTGCTGGTGTGAACTTGATGGCGTTCTCCAACAAGTTGATCAACGCGCGGTGGATCATATCCACATCCACCCATACCAATGGCAAGACGCTCAACGCGCGATTGGTGAGGGTATGTTGGCGAGCCGTGGCAGAAGGCTCCACATCGCGGATCGATTCACGCACCAGAGCAATTGGGTCAATGGGATTTTGGTCCACGATGCGTTGACCCGCTTCAAGGCGATTGATGTCAAGCAGAGAGTTGACCAGCCGCTGAATGCGACCAGTGGAATTCTTGGCGATGTTGAGCATCGAATTCAGCGTTTCATCTTCGGGCATGAGCGTGCTCATCATCTCAAGGCTTGAAACGATGTTCCCCAATGGTGAGCGCAGGTCGTGGAAGATCATGGATGTCATATCATCACGCAAGGCATCCAATTCCTTGCGCGCGGTAATGTCTCTCAATATCCATTGAATGGCGTCTGCATCTTCGAACTCTGCCCGCCGGGCATACACTTCAACAGGTACGGTTCCGCCATCTTGTCGCAGCAATCCAGACTCATACGTGCAAGGTGAACCGCTCTTGATAGTTTCGAAACTCAAACCAGCTTTGTTCCAATTCACTTCATGCAGCTGGTCAATGCTCATGGCGTGAAGTTGGTCGTTTGTGTAACCGCTCAAAAGCACAGCCTGACGATTCGCCTCCAACACTTTCCCTTCCCAATCGGTGATGATGATCGGGTCGATGCTGTCTTCGAATAATTCGCGATAATGCTTGTGCGCGTTCTGAAGCTGTTCGAACAGTTTGGAATTATCGATGGTCGTTCCGGCAAGGCTGCCCAGACCAGTCATCACCACCAAGGCATCGGGGTCGAACGAACCGGAGATGGGATTGACCGCCTCTAACACGCCGATGACTTTTCCATGCAATTGGATCGGAGCGATCGCGAGCGCACGCATCTCGACTCCATCGAGCCTGTCTGCTTCGCCCAAAGTGGGTTCACGTTTGGCAGCATGGATGACCAACCCGCGCCCCGACTGGATCACTCTACCCGCCAAGCCTTGCCCAGCAGGGACACGAAGCCCGGGAATATTGCCCGAGTTATGTCCCGCCGCTGCCTGAAAGATAAGGTCATTGTTTTGTGAGTTGATCATGCCCAGCGCCACGGTTTCCACTTGCAACGCCTGCATGGTCTGGTTCAAGATGCGCCGCAGCACATCCTGCATTTCAAGAGAAGAATTGATGGTTGCCGCCCCCTCCGCCAGCGCAGACATGACCCGCGCCGTGCGTTGAGTTTCCGTGTACAAGCGCGCATTCAAAACAGCAACGCTTGCCTGGTCCGAAATGGCTTGCACCAATTCAAGATGTTCTTCATTGAAAGCATTGGGGACGGGATGAACCAGTGTCAGAACGCCAACGAAACGGTCACGTGCCATCAAAGGCACACAGATCGCGGACTTGGCTCCGCTTTTTTCAGCGGCATCATCTGCACGACGCAGCCAACGTTCATCTTTACTGGTGTCAGGGACAAGTGCCGGTTTGCGATTTTGCACGACCCAGCCTGCCAACCCCCGTTCGACTGTTTCCCGCAATTGTTGAGTGGTGTGATCGTGGAATTGTCTTCCATACACAATGGTAGCATCCACGGGTTTTCCGAGATCATCCATCACCACGATGCTGCCTCGTTCCCCGCCAACGTACTGAATGCAAGCATACAGAACCCGTTGCAGCACCGTGCGGAGGTCCAGCGCGGTGGCAACCTCACGGCTGACCTTTACCAGTAACTCAAGAAGGGAACGATTGCGGTCTTCAGACATTCTTATCCCACTTCAAGTATAGCCCCTTTGGTACAATTAATCCATGCCTCTAGACATATCTAGGATTAAAGCACTATGTTTTGATGTGGACGGCACTCTGAGCGATACCGATGATCTGTATGTTCAGAAAGTGACGAAATTTTTTCCACGTTTTCTTTTCAAGGACCCGGACCATTCCGCACGTCGCTTCGTGATGTGGGTGGAAGCCCCCGGCAATGCCATGCTTGGTCTTGCCGATACGCTTCATTTGGATGATGAAATGGTTGCGGTGATCGATTGGCTTTCGCGCCACCGAAAGCTTTCAGATAAAAAATTTCTCCTCATCCCTGGCGTGGACGAGATGTTGAAGAAACTGCATGGACATTTTCCGATGTCCGTGGTCAGCGCGCGTGACGAAAAAGGCACGATGCGCTTTCTCGAGCAGTATGACCTCGCAAAATATTTCGATGCCATCGTAACGGGGCTTTCAGCGGTCCACACCAAACCCTATCCCGATCCGGTCTTACTCGCCGCAAAAAAGATGAACGTCTCGCCGGAACATTGTCTCATGATCGGCGACACCACCGTAGATATCCGCGCGGGCAAATCAGCAGGGACGCAAACCTTGGGTGTGCTGTGCGGCTTCGGCGAAGAGCCTGAATTACGTCAGATCGGCGCAGATGAGATCGTTGAAGATACAACAAAATTGCTGGAAATTCTAAAATAGACGATGGACCATTGTCCATCGTCTATTGTCCGTTGTCAGTTCTTGATCACCCGTGGCGCAAACAGGAACAGCGCCAACAAAATCGCGCCGCCCACAAAGAACGGCACAGGCGCACCCAGCCATTGAAATAACGCACCGTAAAAAATGGGGGCAATTGCATTCGCCGCACTATATGCCGCGGACGATAAGCCTAACATACTTCCCACTTCACTTTTATCAGATGCTTTCGTGATCAAACTATTGATGGCAGGTTGAAGCGTCCCGCCGCCTAATGCCGCAGGGACACTGGCGATCATCAACCACACAATGCCGAACCAACCGCGCACGGTTTCATCTGGCAAGTCCACATTGATGCTTTGAATGGACACGCGGAACTCGCCTTGCCCAGCGAGGCTTTCGAGCACGCGCGCTTTTTCATACCACGGCACAGGGATGGCAGGAGTCAGAGCCGTGCCGATCAAACCGATGGCAAGCGTGCCAATACCCATCAACGCTAGCCATCGATCACCTTTCAGACGCGACCAGCGTCCGATCAAGCCGCCTTGAATAACAATGATGAGAACGCCCGCTAACATGAACAAGCCGGAGGTATCACGCGCATCCATGCCGAGGCGATTGAGTGTGAATAGCGAAAAGAGTTGTTCGTATCCGCCGAATGCTATTTGATAGAAGAACATCACGATCACGAGGAACATGATGGTGGGGCGGTGTGCCATCGCTTCACGCAGCGCATCGAACGAGAATGGACGGCGTTTGCGCGAGGCTTCGGGGTTTTCAACTTGTGTGACCGTTTCTTTGAACCAGAAGGAGGTTAACAAAATGGAGATGAAAGAGAAGAGCGCGGCTGTCCATGCTACGGCTTGATAGTTCTGACCCGTTGCCGCGAGGACGACAAATGCAAGGATGGGTCCGAGTACAAAGCCAACACCAAACGCTGCGCCAACCAAACCAAGCCCTTGTGTGCGAGTCTTTTCGTTGGTGCTGTCTGCAATGGCAGCTTGTGCAGTGGAGATGTTCGCGCCAGACAAACCGTCAATGATTCGCGAGACGAATAAGAGGAACATGCTGTTGGCAAAGCCAAGCAGAATGAATCCGCTCAGGGTGCCGATCTGACTGGCAACCAAAACCGGCTTGCGTCCGAAACGGTCAGAGAGGCGACCAAGAATTGGCGCGCCGAGGAACTGCATCAGCGGGTAGGTGGCTTGCAGAATGCCGACCACGATCGGTTCCGCGCCGAAGCGGGCAGCGTATAAGGGTAGAAGCGGAATGATGATGGATAAGCCCATCAAGTCTACAAGTACGATGACGAGAATGGGCAGAATGCGTTTGAAGTCGAGCTTTTCTTCGGGGGGAGTTTGAGTTGTTTCGGTCATAGATTGTGAGTTTACCACTTGAAAGACAATGGACGACAGACCATTGACCATAAGGTCTTGTCTATCGTCCATCGTCAATGGTCCATCGTCTATTGTTCGTTACGCCACGATGGTTTCGTCTTCCTTCTTCTTGAACTGGCTCATGTACAACTCGTAATAGAAACCATACTTCGCCAGCAATTCTTTGTGAGTGCCTTGCTCCACGATGTCGCCGTGATTCATCACGAGGATCAAATCTGCATCGCGGATGGTCGAGAGGCGATGCGCGATCACGAACGAGGTGCGGTTCTTCATCAAGTTGGTCATCGCGCGTTGAATGAGCACTTCCGTGCGGGTGTCCACACTGGAGGTGGCTTCATCCAAGATCAGAATCTTCGGGTCAGCGAGGAATGCGCGTGCGATGGTCAGCAACTGCATCTGTCCTTGCGAGATGTTGGTGGTCTCCTCATTCAAGACCATGTTGTAGCCATCGGGCAGGGTGTGGACGAAATGATCCACGTGCGCCATCTGCGCGGCGGCGATCACTTCATCATCCGTCGCATCGGGGCGACCATAGCGGATGTTTTCCATAATCGTGCCGTTGTACAGCCAGGTATCTTGCAGCACCATGCCGAACATCTTGCGCAGGTCTTTGCGTGTGAAGTCGCGGATGTCGTGACCGTCGATCAGGATTTTGCCGCTGTCCACGTCGTAGAAGCGCATCAGCAACTTGACCATGGTGGTCTTTCCGGCTCCGGTCGGACCGACGATTGCGATCTTGTGCCCGGGCTCTGCCTCCGCTGAGAAGTCGTTGATGACCGGCTTCGCCGGGTCGTAGCCGAAGTGGACATCCTTGAACTCAACGTGACCTTCCACGCTTTCAAGTTTGGTCGGTGAGGTGGTTTCTTCCACTTCTTCAGCTTCATCGAGGAATTCAAAGACACGCTCCGCGGCGGCGGCAGTTTGCTGCAACACGTTCGAGATGTTCGCCAACTGGGTGATGGGTTGCATGAACGAACGCACATACTGAATGAAGGCTTGAATGTCACCGACGGTGATGGCATTGCGGATGGCGAGATATCCGCCAAGAATGGCAACCGCTACATAACCGAGGTTGCCGATGAACATCATGATCGGCATCATCAAGCCGGAAAGGAATTGAGACTTCCATGCCGAGTCGTACAGGGTGTTGTTCGACTGGTCGAACTTCTGAATGCTTTCGGCTTCACCGTTGAAGGCTTTCATCACGATGTGACCGCCGTACATCTCTTCCACATGCCCGTTGACGTGACCGAGGTATTCTTGCTGCTGTTTGAAGTATGCCTGCGATTGTTTGACGATCAGCATGACCGTCACCATTGAAAGCGGAATGACCACCAGTGCCACCAGCGTCATCTGCCAACTGATCGAGAGCATCATGATCAGCACACCGACCACCGTCACCAGCGAGGTGATGATCTGGGTCAGGCTTTGGCTCAGGGTTTGGTTGAGCGTATCCACATCGTTGGTGATGCGCGAGAGGACTTCGCCGTGAGTTGTGCCGTCGAAGTAGCGCAACGGCATGCGGTTCATCTTCTCCGAGAGGTCACGGCGGAAGCGGTAGGCGATGTCGGTCGAGACGTTTGCCATGATCCAGCCTTGGATGTAGGCAAAAAGCGCAGAGACGAGATACAAGCCTAACGTTATGAGAGCGATGCGACCGATGTAGGCAAAGTCAATTGCGCCCGTGCCGTTCAATTCCGCCATCACGCCTTCAAAGAGTTTTGTTGTGGCGTTGCCGAGAATTTTCGGACCGGCAATGCTGGCGGCGGTGGAGAGCACCGCAAAGATGAAGACGACGATGATCAGACCACGATACTCACCCAGATACTCGATGAGTTTCTTCATCGTGCCTTTGAAGTCGCGGGCTTTGGCGGTGGGCGCGCCCATCATGTGACCGCCAGGACCACCCATCATGGGTCCGCGTTGTTGTTGACCAGGACGCTGCATCATGCCAATTCCTCCATGTTCAACTGTGACAAGGCGATTTCTTTATAGGTTTCGCAGGTTTCCATAAGTTCGTTATGCGTTCCTTTGCCGACGATCCTGCCTTCATCGAGCACGATGATCTGTTCGGCGTTCTTGATGGTCGAGACGCGCTGCGTAACGATCAACAGCGTGCTGTCTTTTGATTTTTCCTTGAAGGCACGGCGCAGAGCCGAGTCTGTTTTGAAGTCGAGCGCCGAGAAGCTGTCGTCGAGAATGTAGATCGGCGGTTTCTTGACGATGGCGCGTGCGATCGAGAGGCGCTGCTTTTGTCCGCCAGAGACGTTCGTGCCGCCTTGGGCAATTTCGGTTGC
>Ga0075012_10004168_pt1 | contig 13516 bp, 12 predicted proteins | sample All_14_2_FD_71474 | JGI IMG/M metagenome (GOLD analysis project Ga0075012, IMG submission 71474) | Freshwater microbial communities in response to fracking from Pennsylvania, USA - Allegheny Zone_MetaG_DW_15 | ecosystem: Environmental > Aquatic > Deep subsurface > Groundwater > Drilled... | reverse complement strand
AACTTCAGGGGCACGCCCGGCAGGGAGAAGGCCTGGGAGTCGTCGCCGTCGCGCGACGGCAGCTCTACTTCTTCGTCCGGGGCCTGGCGGCCCGACTTGTTCATGCCCGCGCAGCCGGTCAGCAGGAGGGCGGATAAAACTGCGGTTAAAATTTTTCCCATAAGCGTATGATACAAAAAACTGGCCGTATTTCGCCTCCGCAGGGGCGCCCGGGGGCGCCCCGGCCGGGGGCCGGCCGCGATTATTATATAATTACCATGTGATGCCGAAAGTTTTTGCCCCCTTTTTCTGCTGCCTTTTGGCGCTGGGCGCCGCCGGCTGCGGCGCGCGCTACGGCGACGGGGAAGCCCTGGAAAAGCAGGGCCGCCTGCTGCAGGCCGCCGACAAATACAGGGCCTTCGCGCTGCGCAACCCGGCCGACCCGTCGGCGCCCAAGGCGCTGCTCTCGGCCGCGGAGCTCTACGCCGTTAAGCTGGGCCTCTGCTCGCAATCCCGTCCGCTGTTGGAACGCCTGGCGAGGGAGTACCCTTCCTACAAACTTCCGGAGGACGTATTCAGGCGCATCTTCGTCTGTCCCGACTATTTCCCCGCCGCGCCCGGGGCCAGGTGGAAGTACGGCGACTCGCAGACGCTGGGCCAGAACGCCGTGCAGACCGTGGAGGTTACTGAGCGGGGCCCGAAGGGCTCGGCGGTCAAAAGTTCTTTTTACGCCGGCGCCCAGGCCGTAGGCAGCCAGCGGAAAACCTACCGCTTTTCGGGGCTGGATTTCCTGGAGCTGCAGGACGGGGCGCAGACGCTGCTGCTCGCCTACCCGCTGGAGCGGGGCAAGACCTGGACCTCCAGGGGCCCCGAGGGCCGGCTTGAATTCCGCGTGGAGCAGACGGGGCTGAAGGTGAAGGTGGCCGCCGGGGAATTTTCAGATTGCGTTAAAATAAGCCGCCGGGCGGCGGGCCTGCCGTCGTGGATCTACGAGTATTACGCCCCCTGGACCGGGAAGGTCCTGACCTCCATAGGCGGGCGGGGCTACGAGAACAGGGTGACGGAACTGCTTGCATATGAAGAAAAAAAATGACGCGCCGCAGCCGGGCGGGGAGGGGCTGTTCGGGGACCTGCCCGCGCCCGCGGCTCCCGCCGTGAAAGACGGCCTGCTGGCCTTCTCCTACTCCAAGATGTCGCTCTACGAGGAGTGCCCCCTCAAGTACAAGTTCAAGTACATAGACAAGCTCAAGGAGGAGCCCAAGTTCTATTTCGCCTTCGGCTCGGCCATCCACGCGGCGCTCGAGTTCCTCTACTCGGTCCGCAATCCCCCCTTCCCGACCATCGAGGAGGTCTGCGAGGCCTTCCGGACCGAATGGAGCAGCAAGTCCTACCTGGAGAAGGGCTACCGCACCCAGGCCAAGTCGGACGACGATTATCAGAAGGGGCTGCTGATGCTCAGGGCCTACTACGAGCACAACCGCGCCCGCTTCGCCCCGCCGTTCCTGGTGGAGTATTCCACCGACGTGGAAGTGGACGGCCTGCTGGTGCGCACCATCTCCGACCGCATAGAGCACCTTGGCAACGGCGAGATCACGATCATAGACTACAAGACCGGCAAGGACGTGAAGCGCCAGCCCGACCAGCTCCATATGTACCAGAAGATCACCGAGCTGGACCCGCGCCTGAAGGAGAAGATCGCCGAAACCTACGGCCAGCGGGTAAGCTCCGTGCGCATCCGCGAGCTGCTCTATTACCACGTGCCGACCAACAAGGAATATTCTTTCGCGCGCGCCGACGACAAGGAGATCGGGGGCTTCTGGGAGCGCGTGCTCGGCGTGGCCGAAGGCATCCGCGGCCTGAAATTCGACCCCACGCCCGGCGAGCGCCAGTGCTCCTGGTGCGACTTCAAGGCTTTCTGCCCGGCGCTGGGCGGCACGCGCAGCCCGGCGGTGCACTCGGCCGCGCCGGACAAGATAGAGGCGCTGGTGGACCGCTACGGCCGGCTGAAAGAGAAGATGGACGAGCTCCAGGCCGAGCTGGACAAGGTGGCCGCGGATATAGGCCGCGCCGGGCTGAAGGCGGGCGAATACTCCGGGGCGTCCTTCACCGCGCAGATCGCCAGGACCCCGAAGTGGGAGTTCCTCAAGCGCGACGCCGTCATAGACGTGCTCAACCAGTTCGACCTCTACCAGAAGGCCATGAACGTCACCCTCAAGGGCATCTCCGACGTGCTCGACAGCCCGGAGCTGCCGGAAGAGGCCCGCAAGAAGCTCCTGGACCTGGCCGTCAGGAAGACGGTGACGGAGATAAAAGTGGCGCGCAAGCCGGGGACCTGAAACCGATGCCTGAAAAATTCATAATAGTCCTGGACCAGGGCAGCTCCAGCTCCCGGGCCCTGGCTTTCGACCCGGAAGGGAACATACGCTTCAAGGCCCAGCGCAGGCTGGAGGCCTCCTATCCCGCCGCCGGCCGGGCGGAATACGACGCCGAAAAACTTTACCGTTCCCAGGCCGACAGCCTGGCCGAGGCGGCTGGCAAACTGCCGCCGGGCTCCGAGATCCTGGCCGTCGGCATAGCCGCCCAGCGCTCTACCGTGGTGTTCTGGGACAGGAACACGGGGGCGCCGCTGGCCCCGGCGCTGAGCTGGCAGGACGGCCGCGCGCTGGACCTGCTGGGCAAGGTGCCGCTCTCCAACACTAAGATCCACGGCCTGACCGGGCTTTACAAGACGCCGTACTACAGCGCCTCCAAGCTGGCCTGGGGGCTGGAGAATTTTCCCGAAGTCAAAGCCGCCGCCGCCGAAAAGCGGCTGCTGGCCGCCCCGGTGGCCTCCTACCTGCTCTGGCGCCTCTCGGACGGGAAAAGCTTCGCCATAGACCCTTCCCAGGCGCAGCGCACCCTGCTGTTCAACCTGCGCCGTTTGCGCTGGGAGCCGGGCCTGCTGGCCGCCTTCGGCGTGCCCGGGGAGCTGCTGCCGCCCGTAAAGCCCAGCGTCGGGCGCCTGGGGTCGCTGGAGATAGCGGGCCGGCGGGTGCCGGTGACCGCCATGCTGGGCGACCAGCAGGCGGCCATGCTGGGCCTCGGCCTGGAAGCGCCCAATTCCGCCGCCCTCAATTACGGCACGGGCGCCTTCCTGCTGGTCAACACCGGCCGCAAGCCGCTCAAGGTGCGCGGCCTGCTCAATTCCATAGGCTGGCAGGCCGGGCGCGGCAAGCGCAGCGCCTGTTATTTTACCGAGAGCACGGTGAATTCGGCCGGGACCGCCCTGGAATGGCTGCGCCAGAAGTTCGGGATCTTCGAAGATATCGGGGACGTGGACGGCATGTGCCGCAAGTCTAAAAACCGCCTGTTCTGCCTGCCGGCCATCGGCGGGCTGGGTTCCCCCTACTGGGATTTCAACGCCTTCACCACCTTCACCGGCTTCTCCCCCCATTCCGACAAGTACGACGTGGTGCGCGGCGTGACCGAGGGCATCGCCTACATGGTGGGCGACGCGTTCGACCTGGTAAAAAAGAAGGGCCTGAAGATCGAGGAGCTTAAAGTTTCCGGCGGGCTGTCCAGGATAGACTGGCTGCTGCAGTTCCAGGCCGACATTACCGGCGCCCGCCTTACCGCGCTCGACGAGAGCGAGGCCACGGCCATAGGTACGGCCCTGGCCGCCGCGCGCGGCCTGGGCCTGGCCCCGCAGTGGGCGCCCCGCGTTTCCAGCCGCGTGTTTACCCCCGCCATAGGCGAGGAAGAGCGGCAGAGCCTGCTGAAGGGCTGGCGGCTCTTCGTGCGCGATACCCGGCGCAGCAGCCGCGGCCTGCGCAAGCTGGGCCTGCTGCCCCACGCCTGAACGCGGCCGCTAAATAAAAAAGGACGGGCTTGCCCGTCCCTTTTTATTTGCGGGGCGGCTTACAGCGGGTTCTCCTGCAGGTAGAGCAGCGCTTCCATGGCCGCCTTGCAGCCGGAGCCGGCGGCCACCACGGCCTGCTTGTAGCGGGTGTCCATTACGTCGCCGGCGGCGTAGACGCCGGGCACCGAGGCGGCGGTCCGCTCGTCCGTCACGATGTAGCCTGCTTCGTCGAGCTTGAGCTTGCCCTTGGCAAGTTCCGTCGCGGGGGTGTGGCCTATCGCGATGAAGGCGCCGGTGACTTCAAGGCGCCGCGGGGCGCCGGTCTTGACGTTCTTGAGGTTGACGGCCGTGAGCTTGGCCTCGCCGGTGAATTCTTCGGGCACGTGGTCGTAAATGATCTCCACCTTGGGATTGGCCTTGAGCTTCTCCTGCAGGCGGAAGTTGGCGCGCAGCTGGTCGCGGCGGTGCACCATGTAGACCTTGTTGGCGAACTTGGTCAGGAACAGGGTGTCCTCGGCGGCGGTGTCGCCGCCGCCTATCACCGCCACGTCCTTGCCGCGGAAGAAGAACCCGTCGCAGGTGGCGCAGCCGGACACGCCTTTGCCCTTGAACTTCTCCTCCGACGGCATGCCAAGCCACCTGGCCTGCGCCCCGGTGGCGACGATCACGGCGGCGGCGGTGTAGTCCTTGCCGCTCGAGGCCTTCAGCCTGAAAGGCCTGGCCGAGAAGTCGGCCGAGGTGATGGATTCCTGCAGTACCGAGGCCCCCAGGCGCTGCGTCTGCTGGAGCATCTTCTGCATCAGGTCCGCGCCCACCACCGGGTCTACGAAGCCGGGGTAGTTCTCTATCTCCATGGTCTGCAGCAGCTGGCCGCCGGGGGCCACGCCGCCGAAGAGGGCCGTAGAAGCCCCGCCGCGCACGGCGTAGATAGCGGCGGTGAAGCCGGCGGGCCCGGAGCCGATGACGACTATGTCGAAATGCGTGTTCTGCTCTGTCATGTTCACTCCTTGTAGGAGGCCATAGAGGTGGGCGTCTCCCAGAAAACGGCCTTGCAGACCGGCAGCCCCATGGCCGCGGCCTCGCGGTACACCAGCCGGGCCAGGATCTCGGCGGTGGGATTCTCGTCGGTAAGATAGCAGGCCTGCCCCTGCGCTTTCAGCACGGGCGCCAGCGGGTCCGCTTTGGCCAGGATCACCTTGTGGTCCAGGTTGGCGTCCAGCCAGGCCTTCATTTTTGCGCCCAGCTCCGTGAAGTCCATCACCATCCTGTCGGCGTTGAGCTCCCCGGCCTGCAGCTGCACCTCTACCACGCCGTTATGGCCGTGCAGGTTCTCGCACTTGCCCTTGTAGTTCAGCAGGCGGTGGCCGTAGGCCACGTGGAAAAGTTTCTTGATCTTGAATTTGGCCATATCAGTTTATCCCCGCCTTCTTGATGAATTTCCGCACCAGGTTCATAGAGAGGCCCACCACGGTGTCGAACCGGCCCTCTATCTTCTCGATGAAAAAATCGTCCTTGTCCTGCACGGCGTAGGCGCCGGCCTTGTCATGGTGCTTGGACGCTAAAGCCGCCAGTTCGGTTTCAGTCAGCCTGCGCGCCTTGCAGCGGGTAACGTCGGCGCCGGCCAGGAAGACCCCCTTGTCCAGCCAGATAAGGGCCACGCCGGTGTGTACCGCCTGCCAGGAGCCGTTGAGCAGGCGCAGCAGGCGCAGGGCTTCCCTGTGCCCGGAGGGCTTGCCCAGCACCTCTCCCTTGCAGTAAACCAGGGTGTCGGACCCCAGCACCGGGGAGCCGGGATGCCTGAGCGCCACGCTGAGGGCTTTCTTGTAAGCGAGTTCCCGCACTATGAGCGCCGGGCGCTTGTAAGCCGAGACTTCCTTGATGCGGCTTGGGACAACGCGGTATTTTATCCCCGCTTCAGAGAGCAGCTCTTTGCGCCGGGGCGACTTGGAGGCCAGTATCAGCTTGGGCATTATTTTACGAGCTGCTTGTAGACCACGGCGGACAGGAAGATGCCGATGATGCTGGCGATGTTGAACTTGAAGACCAGCCCGGCGGTGACCTCCACCAGGGTCAGGTCCACCGTGGTCGGGTTCAGGCCGGTATTGATGCCCGTGCTGATGAGGTCCGCGAACTGGCTGCCGGCCGGGAACCAGATGCCGAGCAGCTTGCTGATGAACAGGCCCAGCAGCGAGCCCACCACCACTACCACCACTACGTGAAGCGTGTTTTTCATGGATTATTTCTCCGGGGCCTTGTCTTTGGGGATATTCGTGGTAAAGAGGGTGTTGGCGCCCAGCCAGTCCAGGTAGTCCTGGGCGCCGGCGGCGATCTCGGTGAAGACGGTTTCGGGCACGGTGTAGGGGTGGTGCCGTTTGACGAACTGGATCACGTCCTCGCGCAGGGCGCGCCTGGTCTTTATGATCAGCAGGATCTCGGCCGACTTCTCCACGCGGCCCTTCCACCGGTAGGAGGATTCCACGCCGGGTACCGCCGACACGCAGGCGGCCAGGCGCTCGTCGAGCAGTCCCGAGGCGATCTTCTCGGCGGTTTGCTTGTCGCCGACGGTTACGAAACAGATGTCGTAGGGGGTGTTCATAAAATCAAGGCCGCGCTAAAGCAGGTTGCAGTCCGAGAATTCCTCCCTGGCCAGGCCCAGCTCTTCCTGCCGGGCGGCGCGCCACATCGCGTCGTACTTTACTTCCTCGTCGTAGAGGCGCAGGAAGCGGGTGAAGATGTCCGTCTGCTTGTCGTAGAAGGTGCGCTGGAAGCGGTAGACCTCGTAGGTGGGCAGGGCGCGCACGACCGAGTCGTTCTTCATCGCCTCGCTCATCGGCATCGCGCCTTTCCTGACCCTGGCCATGTCGCGCTCGTAGAGCAGCTGGTAGAAAGTCTCGTCGTTGAGGGCCTTGCGCGTCTTCTCCAGCCAGACCCGCTGGTTCTCCAGGGTGTCCAGCGGGCGCTGGCAGTCCGGGTTGGAGGCGAGGGCCTCCTTGCGGGCCTGCGCCATGGCGTAGGCGGAATTCTCCAGCACGTAGGTGCAGAAATCGTTCTTGATCTCCGGCGCGCCGCCGGCCTTTTTGAAGTCGGCGCTGACCAGGTTCAGCTCCACGCCCAGGCGGGCCTGGAACAGCGCGCCCAGCTCCTCCTCCTCGGAGATTATCTCCTCGAGGCCGCTGAGCTTGTGGAGCCGGTAGATATGCGCGGCCCGGGCCAGGGCCAGGGCCAGCACCAGGTCCGAGCCCCGGTAGGCGGTGGGCAGGTAGATGATCCCTTTCTTGAGGGCGAACTTGTGGCAGAGCCCGGCGGTGTTGGAGTATTCGAAGCTGACGGGGTTCTTGAGCAGGAACTTCACGAGCTCCCGGCCCTTGGGGACCGAGGCGACGATGTCGAAAGCCCTTTCTATGGACGGCTCGCTGGTGAGGCGCAGGTCGGGGCGGCTGGCCGAACAGGCGGCGAGGGCCAGGAGCGGCGCGAGGAGCAGGGCGTTCTTGGTCATTTCTTGAACAGCCCCTTCAGGAGTTTTTCCGCCGCCGGGGCCAGCTTCTCGGCGGCTTTCTTCACCGCGGGCTGCTCCGCGATCGACTTGATGTCGGGCTTGACGGAGGGGTCCGCGAAGGTGCCGGTCACGAACATGCCCACCGGCACGCTCATGCTGATGCCGCTGGCCTTTTTCAGGGCTGTGGTGATCTTCATGTCCAGCTTCTCGGCGGGCAGGTTGATGGAGCCCGAAGAGGACACGTCGGCCACTTCGGCGCGGAGCGAGGACTTGTTGAGCTTCATCAGGCCCTTGGAGAAAGCGTAGTCCCCCTCCATGAGCTCGAAATCTATGTTGTTGAAGTCGGGCAGGCGCAGGCCCTTGGCCAGCTTGGCGGACTTCTGCAGCACCAGCAGCGGGTAAAGCGCCACCTTGGCCGCCTTGTGCCTGGCGGCCAGCTTGTAAAGCTCGGAGAGCCTTCCAGGGCCGGCGCTGAAAGAGGCCGAGCCGTCGAGCGCCTTGAGATCGTCGGAGATGTTGGCCAGGTTAATTTTCGCGGAAACCTGCCCGCAGCTGAAGTTGGGATGCTCCACGGCGCCGATGCTGGCGGCGCCCGAAACGTCCAGGTAGAAGGGCTTGGCCGCGGGTTTGGCCGGCGCGGCTTTAGCGGCCGTCGCCGCCGGGGCCTGGGCTTCCGTCAGGACCAGCCGGGCGAGCTTGAGGTCGAACTCGGCCTTGGGGTGCCTGCGCGCGTCCCTGACGCTGAAAGAGGCGGAGAAATCCTCGCCGTCCAGCTTGCCCGCCAGGTTCTTGGCGGCGGCCGTGTCCATGGTGAACTCTACCGCGCCGGAAAGGCCGGTGAGCTTCCTGCCGGCGAAAGAGGCCCCTATGCCGGACAGCGACGCCTTCCCCGAGGCGGAGGGCGTGCCGTCGTAGGCGAAGGCCAGCGCCGCGTCGGCCTTGCCGGAAAGCGCGTAAGGCCCGAGCAGGGCCGGGGCTATTTCAGCGGTCCGGGCCAGGTTCTTCACGGAGGCTTTCGCGCGCCCGGAGGCTTTCAGGGCGGGGCCGCCGAAATCGACCAGGGCGCTGCCGGAAAGGTCCAGCGGGGCGGAGAGGGCGGTAAAAGAACCTATCTCGGCGCGTCCGTTCCGGAGGCGCAGCCCGGCCGAGATGTCGGTCAGGGGCAGCTTCAGGCCGGGCGGGACGGGGTAGTCCCGGGCTTTTTTCGCCAGCAGCGTGGTGTCCATCTCGGGCAACTGCGCCTTGAGCTCGGCGGTGAAATCGTAGGAGACCGCCGGGTTCCAGGCCGCGCGGCCCTTGAGCAGCGCTTTTACGGGCCCCGCCTTTATGTCGGCGGAGCGCAGCAGCAGCGCCTTGGCCGTCAGTTTGAAATCGGTTTCGGCCTCTATCTCCGGCAGGAGGATCTTGGGAGGCAGGCCCTTGAAGACGCTCCTGAGGTCGGCGGTGGAGAACTGCTTGACCTCCAGCGAGAGCTTGGCGTCGGGCTCCAGGAGGTTGGCGAGCGAGCCTTTGAGGGAGGCTTTAACCCCGCCCAGTGCGAGGGTAGCCCGCTCCAGCTCGGCGCGCCCCTTTTGCGGGTCGAAGCCGCCCAGCGCCAGCCTGCCCTTGAGCGTGGCCGGCAGTTCCCCGTTGAAATAAGGGGAGGCCACGGCCAGCGTGAAGGCGGCCTCGGCGGGGAAAAATTCCGAAGGCGAGAGCGCGGAGGCGGACAGGTCGATGTCCTTGAGCGTTACGGTGAGGTCGCCTGCGGCGTTGGTGTAGACGAAGTGCGACGACCGCACCCTGAGGCTGGAGATGGAGAACTGGGGCGCCGGGGTTCCTTTTTGCGGCGCCTTGGCGGTTTTCTGCGCCGGCGACTGCTCCAGCAGGTCGGAGAAATTGTAGGTTTCGGGGCGGAGCTCCGCCACGCGCATCTTAAGGCCCGAGGCCGAGACCGATTCTATCTTGAGCTCGCGCCGCAGCAGCGCCCTGAGCGAGGGACGCGCGGAGAAGGAATCGGCGCTGAAGAATTCCCCGCGCTTGAAATCGGGGTGTTCCGAAACGCGCAGGTTGGTGATAGCCAGGCCGGAGAAGTTCAGCGCGGCGGAATCGAAGGTGACCTGGCGGCGCAGGGTTTTCTGGGCGTAGTCGGTGGTGAGCGCCTTGAGCCTGGCGGGCGTAAAGTAAAGCTTTGCCGCCAGCGCGCCGGCGGCGGCCAGCAGGAGGACCGCCGCCGCGGTCCAGCCCAGCACCTTGAAGGCTTTTTTCATCTTTATCATTATATAAAAGTTCCTTTTGGCCCTCGCCGAAAAAATGCTAAATTTTAACTGGCGGCGGCAGCCCGGCGGCGCCGGGAACCGGCCGCTTCTCCCATGAACGCCCTTATCGTAAACCTCAATCTGTCGGTGGACAAGACGGCGCTTATTCCCGGCTTCGCGGCCGGCCGGATCTTCCGCATAGGCGACACCCTGACCCTGCCGGGCGGCAAGGGCGTCAACGTGGCGCGGGCCCTGCGCTCCCTGGGCCTGGAGACCCCGGTGGCGGGCTTCGTGAGCGGCTGCAACGGCCGCTGGATCGCCGCCAGCCTGCGCAGGGAAAAATTCAAGGCCTTCCTGGAGGCCCACGCCTCCGGGGAGTCGCGCGTCTGCTACACGGTGGTGGATTCCGGCGGGCGCACCACCGACCTCAACGAGGAGGGGCCGCCCGTGCCCGCCGCCTCCCAGTCCGCTTTCCTCAAAAAATTCGCGGCGCTGGCTCCGCGGTTCCGGGCCGCCGCGGTCTGCGGCCGGACCTCGGCGGGCCTGAAAAAAGGTTTTTACGCGGCCCTCGTAAAGGCCGGGGCCGCCCGCGGCTGCTTCACCGTGTTCGATACCAGCGGGCCCGCCCTGGCCGAGGCCGTGGGCGCCGGCGCCGACGGCGTGAAGATCAACCGCTCCGAATTCGAAGAGCTCAGCGGAGCCCGGTTCTCCTCGGCGGAAGTGTTCCGCTACTTCCGCGCCAAAACCCCGCGCGGCCTGAAGACGCTGATAGTGACCGACGCGTCCGGCCCGGCTTACGCCGCCTCCCCCTTCGGCCTCTGGAAGGTGTCTCCCCCCCGCCTGCCCCGGCTGAGCAGCGCCGTGGGGGCCGGCGACTCCTTCATGGCGGGTTTCCTGTTCGGGTTCCTCAACGGTTTCGATTTCGAGCGCACTCTCCGGCTGGCGGCCGGGGCCGCGGCCTCGGACTGCCTCAGCGTCGGGGCCGGTTTCATAGACAGGGCGCAGGCCCTGGGTTACGCCGCCAAGGCGCGGGTGGTCAAGCTAGGGTAAGGCAAAAGGAGGCGGCTATGGGAAATTTTGAAGCTATAGAAAAAATGCTGGCGCACGCCGGGTCGCAGGGGCGCAAGAGCCTCAGCGAGCCCGAGGTTTACCGGGTGCTGGAACTGGCCGGCCTGGAAGGGCCGAAGTACACGCTCTATCCCGCGGGCGGCTTCGACCCGAAGGCGGCGGCGCTCGACACCTGCGCGCGCCTGCCCGGCGAACGGGCCGTGCTGAAGCTGGTCTCCTCCAAGACCCTGCACAAGACCGAGTCGGGCGGGGTTAAGGTATGCGATAAAACCCCCGAGGCGCTGGGCGAGGCCATGAAAGCCATGGCCGGCAAGTTCCCGGACGCCGAGGCCTTCATGGCCGTAGAGTTCGTGCCGCATTCCCCCTTCGCGCTGGGCGAGGAGCTGCTGCTGGGCGCGCGCGCCGACGCCGCCTTCGGGCCGGTGGTGACCCTGGGCCCCGGCGGCACCAACGCCGAGGCCCTGATCAAGGCCCTGCGCCCCGGCACCGCCCCTTCCGTGCTGCCCGTGGAGCTGGCTTTCAATTCCAAAGCCTGGGAGGCCTTCCTCCGCAGGAGCTGGGCCTGGACCTACACCGCCGGCGAGGTGCGCGGCGGCCGGCGCCTGGTGCAGGATGGGGAGATGCTGAAGTGGCTGGAGGGTTTCTCCCATCTTATGCGGCATTTCAGCGACGGGGGCGGTTCGGACTGGGCCATCGAGGAGTTCGAGATAAACCCGCTGGCGGCCTCCAAGGGCCGCCTGGTGGCGCTCGACGGCGTGCTGCGGTTCCGGCCGGCCTCCAAGGCCGCGCCCAGGACCAAGCCTTCCCGCAAGGGCGTGGAGGGCCTCATCCATACCCGCACGGCGGCGGTGGTGGGCGTCAGCGAGAAGAAGATGAACATGGCCCGCATCATCCTCAACAATATCCTCAAGGCCGGCTTCCCTAAAGAGAGCCTCTATATCGTCAAGGAAGGGGCCGCCGAGATCGACGGCGTGAAATGCGTGGCCTCGCCGGCCGGCCTGCCGGAGACGGTGGACATGTACATCGTGGCCGTGCCTTCCCCCGAGGTGCCCGGCGTGCTGGCCGAAGCCGGCGCCTCCGGCAAGGTGAACGGGGTGGTGCTCATTTCTGGCGGCATGGGCGAGAAGGCCGGGTCCGAAGGCATGGCGGGCACGGTGGTGGACGCCGTGGCCGCGGCCCGGAAGAAGAATCCGGATTTCGCGCTCTCCGGCGGCAACTCCATGGGCATCGTGCTCAACGGCGTGAAGCTCAACAGTTTCTTTATCCCGCAGTACAAGATGGAGCACCCGCTCGGCGTGAATCCCAACATGGCCAAGACGGCTTTCGTCAGCCAGAGCGGGGCTTTCGTTATCTCGGCCATCAGCAAGCTGCCCTGGCTCAAGCCCGCCTACAGCATCACCGTGGGCAACCAGCAGGACGTGACGGTGCCGGATTACGTCGAGCGCCTGGCGGACGAGGACGACCTGAAGGTGCTGCTGGTCTACATGGAAGGGTTCAAGCCCGGCGACGGCCTGGCGCTGGCCAAGGTGATAGACAAGGCCCGCGCCAAGGGCAAGCAGGTGGTGCTCTACAAGGCCGGCCGCACGGCGGTGGGGCAGAAGGCCGTGATGGGCCACACTGCCTCCATCGCAGGGGATTACCTGGTGACGCGCCTGATCATGGAGGACGCGGGGGCCCTGGTGGCCGAGACTTTCGACGAGTTCGCGGACCTGGCGGCGCTGGCCTGCTCTTTCGGCGGCTATGAGGTCAAGCACGGCAACACCTTCTTCATGAGCAACGCCGGGTTCGAGGGCGCCGGCATGGCCGACGCCCTGGCCGGGCGGGTGACGGCGGACATGGCGCCCGCCCTGGCCGCCGCCATGGACAAGGTGCTCAAGGAGCACAGGCTGGACTCCATCGTGGACGCCAAGAACCCGCTGGACATCACGCCGATGGCCACCGACGCCGCCATAGGCGGCGTGGTGAAGGCCGCGCTGGGGGCCGACGAGTTTTCGGGGGCGGTGGTTTCGATGGTGCCGCTGACGGCCATGATGAACACGCTGCCCAAGGGCGGCGCCTGGCCCGACGACCTGGACAAATCCTTCCTCAAAGAGGCCGCGGAGGCCGCGCGCGCGGCGGGCAAGCCGCTCCTCTTCTGCGTGGCGGCGGGCAGCCTTTACGAGCCCTACTGCGACTACGCCCAGCGCCTGGGCGTGCCGGTATTCCGCTCCGCCGACCGCGCCGTCCGCATGTACGCCAAATACCTGGACTACATCCTCGGCTGACCTTCCCCGCCGTAAACGACGAAGCCCCGCAAGGGGCTTTGTTGTTTATATACACCCTTATCTGAATAGAGAATCGCAATTTGGAGATGGAGGTCCGGTGAGGGGATGCCTTCTCCGGGTACGCTCGGCCACACCGTGGCCTCGCTCTTTCACTCGGGCTCGGCGCTTACGCAAGCCTCGCCCTCGCGAGGCCCCTGCGAAGGCATCCCCTCACCGGCCTTCCGAACCCATACTCTGGGCAAGCCGCTGAGAAATAATAAAAGAGTGTGAGGTCTGGCGGAGACCGTACGGGCAGGGTTAGCAAAAGCCTGTCGGAAGGCGAGGCTTGCGTAGCGCCGAGCCTGGGTGGAGCGTAAGCGACACTTTCTTGACGGGCAGCGGCGAGCACGGTGTGCGCGTGGACGAAGTCCACTTTCTCGACCGCGGTTTTGCGTTCCTGCCCGTACGGTAGGCCGCGGTAGCGACAGGCCCCCGACTGGGCTTCTCGCGGCACTATCCCCCTGTTTGCTTGACCCGGGGAGGGGCGTTTTGCTATACTATTCCTAGTTGGTTCCGTACCTTACAAGTCGCGAAGGTATCCATAAAAGTCCAAAGACTACCCGCGCGATGATGTTCTTCCCAGTTAGTATTCGGA
>Ga0075012_10004166_pt1 | contig 13523 bp, 15 predicted proteins | sample All_14_2_FD_71474 | JGI IMG/M metagenome (GOLD analysis project Ga0075012, IMG submission 71474) | Freshwater microbial communities in response to fracking from Pennsylvania, USA - Allegheny Zone_MetaG_DW_15 | ecosystem: Environmental > Aquatic > Deep subsurface > Groundwater > Drilled... | reverse complement strand
CATGGTACACATTGTGAAGATGGTAGTATTCAAGGATACTTGGAGACGATTGGCATCCCATATTCTGGATCAGATGTAATTTCCGCTGGTCTTGGTCAAGATAAAGTGTTTATGAAAATGGTGTTTGAACATCATAATATACCGATGGTTCCGTGGATGTATTTTCATGCGAAGGATTATCGATTAAACAAAGAAAATGTCATCCAAAATATTCTTGAATCTGTTGGATTACCGTGTGTGGTAAAACCTGCAAGACTTGGGTCGAGTGTAGGTATAACATTGGTTAAAACACGTGAGAGTTTAGATGAGTCAATTTTAGAAGCGATGAACTATGATACTAAGATAGTCATTGAAAAAGCTGTTACTGATTTAAGAGAAGTAAATTGTTCAGTTTTAGGGGATGAAACAAGTGTTGAGGCTTCTGTTCTAGAAGAAGTTATGAAATATGATGCGATATTATCGTATAAAGATAAGTACCAATCCAACTCAAAATCGAAAGGTATGGCATCCACTTCACGTATTTGTCCTGCGGAGTTAGATTCTGAATATTCTAAAAAGGTTCAGGAATTAGCTAAAGAAGTCTTTATTGTATTGGGTTGTTCAGGTGTGACCCGTATTGATTTCTTAATGGATTCGAATACAATGGAACTTTATGTGAATGAAATTAATACAATTCCTGGTTCATTATCCTTTTACTTATGGGATAAGTCAGGTTATAATTTTACTGACTTGATGGATAAGTTGATTGAACAGTCTATTCAACGTCAAAGAAGAAGAGAGAAGATGGTGTTCTCGTTTGAAACGAATCTGTTGGATCAGTATTCTAATAGAGGTTCAAAGGGTTCTAAATCTTAATTTATTTGGAAGATTATTTGAAAGGTTAGTACCAGTCAAAAATAAGCCAATATCGTACTCCAATGGGGGTTTGTTGTTGGCTTTTTTAATTAAGTGAGGAAATTGGATGAGGCTATACGAAAATAGGAAAGTTGTTTTACTAACAAAACACAAGAAAGAAGAGGTGATTAAACCAATTGTAGAGGAAGCGTTAGGTTGTATCTTACAGGTTGAAAATCGATTTGATACGGATAAGTTAGGTACGTTTACACGTGAGATAAAACGTCCAAAGTCTCAACTTGACACGGCTCGATTAAAGATTAAAAAGGGATTAAAGTATTCAAAAGTGGATATAGGGATATCCAGTGAGGGTAGTTTTGGATCACATCCATTTGCGCCAATTCAATGGAATACTGAGTTAATACTGTTTTATGATAAGTCACTTAATTTTGAGATATTTGGTTTATATGAAGGTCCAGAAACGAATTGTGATGAATGTATTGTAAGAAGTTATGAAGAAGCGGTTGAATTTTCTAATAGGATTGGGTTTCCTTCGCATTATGTCATCTTAAGACCTGATCATAATAAATCTAAGTTTATTATAAAGAATATTAATGATTACGATACATTAAAAGAAGCGTTTGAATTGTGTCTTAAGAAGTCAAAAACTCAATCAGTACTCATTGAAACGGATATGCGTGCCTTTGCGAATCCAACACGAATGAATAATATTAAGAAGGCTACAGAAAATCTTGTGGAGAAATTATTGATAACATGTCCAGAGTGTGGTGCTCCTGGTTTTCAAGTACAAGAAATAATAAGAGGATTACCTTGCGAAATGTGTGGTTTTCCAAGTGAGATGGCTAAAGAATATATCCATGTTTGTCACCGTTGTAAACATAAAATGGTTGATAAATATCCTTGTGGTGAACACTCACCCGCTCAATATTGTGAACGATGTAATCCATAGAAATAGGAGGAACCTATGAATAGAAATAAAAAAATTATAACGAATGGAATTGTTTTAGCATTATTTGTTTTTATATCAGTAAAGCTTTTGATATGGTTAAACATAATTAATACAATTACGGATATTCTAATTCGTAATTAAAGATAGTTTTCTTGTGGTATCACTTATTAAAAGGTAAAATAGATACGGAAGGAAGTGATCTTATGGAAGAAAATACTGTTGTAAATGTAGAGCTTTTAACGTCGTGGATTAAGAATAAAGAGTATAAAAACATAAGGCACTTTTTTGATGAGACCAATATTGTTGATGCGGCTTTAATCGTGGATGAATTGGGAAGTGAAGATATCTTACATCTCTTTAAGATTGTACGTAAGGATGTGGGAGCTGATCTATTATCCTACTTATCCAGTGATACAATTGAACATCTTACCAATAATTTAAATCCTGAACATATTCAAAGTTTAATGGAAGAATTGTACTCCGATGACTTGAATGAGATTTTGAATGAATTGCCTGATGAATTGGTTACAAAAGTATTACAAGCTGCGACACCTGAGTTGCGTAAACAGATTAATGAGTTTTTGAGTTATGAAGAAAATTCTTGTGGTTCAATTATGTCTGTCGACTTTGTGACAATAAAGCATACAAATACGATAGCACAAGCGATGAAAACGATTCGTAGGCAAGGCAAACTAGCTGAGACGATTAACGTGTGTTATGTGGTGGATGATTTAAAAAAATTAGTTGGTAGTATTTCGTTAAAGGATATCTTGTTTGCGAAGGAAGAGCATATCATTGAAGAAATTATGGAACATGATATTCATTATGTTTATACACATGATGATCAAGAAGAAGCTGCCAAAATAATATCTAAGTATGACATCACTTCAATTCCTGTCATTGATAGTACTAAAACTGTATTAGGAATAATAACTGTAGATGATATTTTAGACGTTGTGGAAGAAGAAGCAACTGAGGATATTCATAAGATGGGTGCTATGACACCGCTTGATGGTTCTTATGTGGAGTCTTCTACGAAATCGATTATTATGTCACGTATGCCGTGGTTGCTTGTGTTAATGATTTCTGCGACGTTTACCGGAAGTATTATTTCGAGTAATCAAGAAATATTAGTTCTACTTCCTTCATTAGCAATCTTTATCCCGATGTTAATGGATACAGCAGGGAATGCTGGTTCACAAGCTTCTGCAATGGTTATTCGTGGTTTAGTCGTGGATGATATGGGTGTGAAGGATTTTGTTAAGATATTGATAAAAGAGACACAGGTATCGTTTCTATTGGGTATAGTGTTATTTATTATCAATACACTAAGAATAGGATTATTTATGCCTAATGTTGGTTGGGGAATTGCGATTATTGTATCTCTAACGATTTTTATTACGATCTTACTAGCGAATTTAGTCGGTGGAGCATTACCACTATTGGCATTAGTTTTAAAACAGGATCCAGCTTCTATGGCTGCCCCTTTAATAACAACTTTAGTGGATGCATTATCTTTAATGACGTATTTCTTAATTGCGTCTTATTTCCTTAGATTTTGAGGTGTGTTATGAGAAAGAAATTACACAAAAAAATATTTAAAGCCCTCATTGAAGGACGTAAGTTTCAAGAAATTAGAGATATGTTCAATTATTACAATATGGTTGACTTAGCTTTAATGGTTGAAGATTGTAGTTTGGATCAAGTATTAATGTTGTTTAAGATATTAAAAAGAGAGATTAGTGCTGAGATGTTTACGTACCTTTCATATACTAAACAAGAAGAACTAATCAATGCGTTTACCAGTTTAGAAATTAAAGGGATGTTAGAGAACTTATATTCAGATGATATCGTAGACTTCCTAGAAGAGTTACCGAGTAATCTTGTGAAGAAGATTCTTCAGTCGGCGACAGAGGATCAACGATCAGAAATAAATTTATTGCTCAGTTATCCAGAGGATTCGGCTGGATACATGATGACAACCGATTTTGTAGAGTTGAAGTTAAGTGATACAGTAAAACGTGCTATTGCACGAATTAAAACACAAGGGAAGGTTGCGGAGACGATTTCCAACTGTTATATCGTTAATGAGAATCGTACTTTAGTAGGTTCAATACGACTACGTGAAATATTGTTTGCGGATGAAGATGAAATGATTTCAGAAATCATGGATACAGACGTTATTTCCGTTGTGACGAGTGATGATCGAGAAGAAGTCGCAAATGTATTTAAAAAATATGACTTCTCTGTTTTACCTGTTGTGAATGATGAGAAAAAACTTATTGGTATTATTACTGCCGATGATATCATTGACGTCTTATTAGAAGAGACTACTGAAGATATCCAAAAAATCGCAGCTATTATTCCGATGGAAGGTTCTTATACTGAAACGAATATTCTTGAGATGGCTAAATCTCGTGCTTCGTGGTTAATTATCTTAATGGTGTCCGCTACATTTACAGGTTTAATCATTCAAGAGTATGAACAAACACTTACCTTAATTCCTGCACTTGCGGCATCTATGCCGATGATAATGAGTACTGCAGGGAATGCAGGATCTCAATCTTCTATTATGGTTATTCGTGGGATATCGGTTGATAACATGAGTATTAAGGATTTTTGGTTAGTTATTTGGAAAGAACTAAAAATTGGATTGGTTATTGGCTTGGTTTTATTTGTAGTTAATGTATTGAGATTAATGATCTTCACACCTGAAGTTGGACTGACAACGGATTTAGTTATTTCTACAACGGTGTTTATTACAATTCTTATGGCTAATATTACAGGAGGATTACTCCCACTTATTGCCTTAATCTTTAAACAGGATCCTGCCGCTATGGCGAGTCCATTAATCACAACAATCGTGGATGCGCTTGCATTAATTGTATATTTTAGACTTGCAATGTACTTCTTATCGATATAGCTATGTTATAATAATATGACAGAAATAAAGGAGAAATTATAAAAAATGTCTACACCTCATAATTCAGCGCAAAAAAATGATATTGCGAAATTAGTATTGATGCCGGGAGATCCTCTTCGCGCTAAAATGATTGCGGAAACGTATTTAGAAAATGTTGTACAGTTTAACTCTGTTCGAAATATGTTTGGTTTTACAGGAACATATAAAGGACATCCAGTGTCTGTAATGGGTTCTGGTATGGGAATGCCAAGTATTGGTATTTACTCTTATGAATTGTTTGATCAATATGGAGTTGAAACGATTGTACGTATTGGTTCTTGTGGTTCTTATCGTGAAGATTGTAAGATCTATGATGTTATCTTAGCGGATAGCGCTTATAGTGAATCAACGTATGCGAATACGGCGTTTGGTTATACTGAAAACATTCAAAAACCAAGTCCTGAAGTAAATGAAGAATTAATTAAAGTTGCGAAGAATTTAAATATTCCAATGCATGTTGGTTGTATCCACTCTAGTGATGTATTCTATCATGGTGCTGGATCAGTTCCTTATCAAGAAAAAGTTGCGAAATATGATTTATTAGCAGCTGAAATGGAATCCTTTGCATTATTTGCTAATGCACGTTATTTAGGTAAGAAGGCTGCTTGTTTATTAACAGTTTCTGATTCTATCGTTACGCATGAAGCTACAACTGCTGAAGAACGTCAAAATGCGTTTACGAAGATGATGGAAATCGCTTTAGGCTTAGCGGTAAAGTAATATGAAGACCATTCTCTTTATTCGCGATTTGAACACAGAAGAAGCGGCTCAAAAAATTACGGATGCTTTATCTGAAACACGGGTTGATTTCGAGGTAAGATTAAAGGATCGTTGTGTGGCAATAGAGGGAAGAAACGATGTTGTATATACGGCGAAAGTCGCAATCCGAGAAGCAGGTTTCAATGTAGATTAAATCAGTCGAAATTCGACTGATTTTTTTATTAAAACTACTTGCAAATCTCGATTGATTTATGATAGTATTATAGGGCACTGACGTATTGCCTTGGGGAAGTACTCAAGTGGCTGAAGAGGTGCCCCTGCTAAGGGTATAGGTCGGGTCAAACTGGCGCGAGGGTTCAAATCCCTCCTTCCCCGCCAAAAAACACAAGTGAATGGTCCAGTGGTGTAGTGGTTAACATGCCTCCCTGTCACGGAGGAGATCGCGGGTTCGAGTCCCGTCTGGACCGCCACGCAGGTGTAGTTCAATGGTAGAACGCGACCTTGCCAAGGTCGACACGAGGGTTCGATTCCCTTCACCTGCTCCATAAGAGCTCAAGAAGAAGTACTTAGTACTTCTTTTTTATTTCTATTTTGATATGATTAATTGAGAAAAGGGGATTACTTATGTTAAATGATTTTGGGGTTATGGGGATATTTATGGGTTTTTATTCATTGTTTTTGTTTTTAATTGCATTATCTGTTCTTGTATTAATTTGGGTTACTATTCTTTTCCTATTAAAAAAGATGAAACAAATGGATCGATAATATGGTAAGAAAACTTATCATAGTATTATTATTTTTTAGCTTAATTGGATGTACAGTTCAAGATACAAATGAACTTACAGATGCACAAATTAATGTATTGATTGAAAACCAAAACAAACAGATTGAAGCGTTGAAATTAGAAATCGAAGAATTGAGACAAAGCTTTAATCAAGGTGAACAGATTCAACCATTTAAACACGAAGAACGATTATTGTATATGAACTCACGTATTCCATTTGGGATATCTTTGATAAATGAATCCAATCTTCCAATAAAGGCGTATCTTTATGATACGAGTCTTGTAATCTATTATGAAGATAAAAATATTAATGAGTTTATTATTGGCTATAGTCTTGTGTCTAAATTAATGGGTAAAGATTTCAGTGAAGATCCTGAATACTTCAATAACTCTGATATTGTGAAAGAGATTGATGATAACTTTGTGGTTGTGAAAGTAATTCGACTTGCGACCGATTTGGATGAAGAAACAAATAAAAAGATTGAAGTTCTATTGGATTCAATAAACTATTATTAAAATGAGGGAAACCTCATTTTTTTTACAGTAATGAAGGAAAAGTTCAATAATAGATCGAACCTTACCAAAGTTGGTATAAGGGTTTAAAATCTCTTCATTTGTTCAATAAGAAATAATCTTATAATCTTGATTATCTAATGTTTGAATGAATACTTTTTCAAACTCTGATATTGTATTGAAACGCTTTTCTCGAAGAGGGTTTGTTGCGATAAGTAAAACTTCGTAGACTTCTCTAGAAAGTTCAAAATGACTGAATTCTTCTGGGATGAAAGTTCCTTGAATGTATCTTTGTTTTGTATTGGTAATCTCACTGAACATATCTAGAATCAGGGCACCGAGGGTAAAGCAATTTGTTCTCTCATCAATTATTGCGCCAAGAATATTTTCTTCAGGTGCTTTTAAACGTTTTGTCCCAAAGTAGTTAATACCTAAGTCATTTATACTAGGACATTTTCTAAACAAATCAATATCACAGAAAGTGACTTCATCATTTATAAAGTTATAGATAATACTACTGTCGTAGAAATCAACCGCGACATATCCATTCTCAATAATTGTTTTAAAAAATGAGAAAAGTTTAAAAACAACCCTTAGTCTTTTTTCTATCGATAAGTTTTTAAATCGAACCATTGGAGTAATATCCTTTGTCTTACGATACGTATCAAAGTTCCAATGATCAAATAAACATTCACCTTCCGCAAATTCAAATACTAAGACAAAAAAATCATTTATTTCAAATGAGTCTACATATTGTATAAGATTTGGATGCTTAATTTCTTTGTATAATTTTGATGCTTTTTTTAAGAGTTGAATGGATTCTAGTGGACTGATTTCTGCACTCAGAGTTTTTGCCCCTGCAATCTTAAAGAATAGTTTTTTATTATCCTTCTTTATTCCAAAGTTAATACAACCACTACCTGTTTCATCCACGACATAAAAAGCAGTTCCGTATTGACTGAGCCAGGAAAAATCCTGATTTTCTCTTAATTTATATTCGATATCGTCGATCTTATTTAATATCATCTATGTGTAATTATACTCGTTTAGATCAAACGTTGTTTATTAAATTTGTTTTATCTAATAAAATAGTTTTATGATACTTAACACTGGTTCAAGAACAGATATACCTGCTTATTATAGTGAATGGTTTTATAATCGGATTAAAGAAGGATATGTTTATACGCGTAATCCTTATAATCCTAAGTTAATTCATTCATACCAATTAAATCCAAGTGTTGTGGATATTTTAGTATTTTGTACAAAGAATCCTGAACCAATGATGAAGCGCTTAGATGAGATTAGTCATTTTAAACAATTCTGGGGAGTCACATTAACTGCGTATGGTAAAGATATAGAACCAAATGTACTAAACAAACATCGAATAATTGAATGTATAAAGATTCTTTCAAATCGATTTGGATCAAAATCAGTTGAGTGGAGATATGATCCAATCTTTCTATCAGATAAATACACAAAGGAAGTACATCTTAGATCGTTTGAGCATATTGCGAAAGAGCTTAGTGGATCTATTACTACCTGTGTAGTGAGCTTTATAGATTTATATCAAAAAACATTAAAGAATTTCCCAAGTGTAAAAGAAGTTAACCTGGAGGATCAAATAGAATTGATTAAAGCATTCGTGGAGATTGGGACAAAGTATAATATCAGAATAAAGACGTGTTTAGAAAACAAGATTCTTGAAAATTATGGTGTGGATACAAGTGGTTGTTTAACCCAATCTGTACTTGAGAAGGCTTTGAACCAACGTTTAAATGTCCCTAAACAAACTCAAGCGAGAGAGGGTTGTGAATGCTTATTAGGGAATGATATTGGGGCATATAATTCATGTGGACATGGATGTGTGTATTGTTATGCTAATTATGATATGAGTTTAGTCAAAGAGAATATGATGAAACATAATAAAAACTCACCTTTATTAATTGGTGAGTTAAAGGGCGATGATATTATTCGAGAAATGAATCAAGTATCGTATATCAATAATCAATTAAGTTTATTTTAGAATTTTGTTATGACTAGATCTTTGAAGTAAGCATCGGTTCCAACTTCTGTCCATAAAGCGATGGAGCCTTTTCTTTTACCATGTTTTAAATCAGTCACAATTAAACATGGTTGAGATGCTTTATTGATAAATAGTTCAGCATATTCTTCTTTTACAACAACTTTGAAATCGATCCATTCCTTTGTATCAATATCTACATAAGATTCGTATTTTATAGGATCAGTTTGTCTTAAAATATCAAATTTATGGTTGGGATAAGAGAAGTATTGAGTAGATCGATTTCGTCTAATTTGGTCTTTTACTTTACTGTTTGTAGGTCGAATATAAATTCCTTCAAACTCTGAATTGTCTTGATTGATATGAAATGCAATCCCAATAAATCCACGTGCAAATTCTGGCGCAGTGCTTAAGAGCTGGCTGTATACTTTAACTTCAATAATACCATTCTCAAAATCGAAATCTTTCAATATGGCGTAAGTAGGCTCATCAAACTGTGTAATTTCTGGATTCTTTAATACATTTAGAACTTCTTGATGGTCCATTTCAACGTTCTTAATTGTGACTTCATTTGGAATAAAGTTTGATATATTCATATTTATTTCTTTCATATTACCTCCAAGTTTATTAATAACAGTTTACCATTCTGAGAATTGTTTTAAAGTAGGCACTAATTTGTAACTATAAAAAAAGAAGTTAATAGCTAACTTCTTGGTATTCAAACGTATTATTGTCTAAATCTGGGTAGATAATTTCCACTAATTTAAACACTTGGTTTTCATATTCGTATTTGAAGATGGTACAATTGGGAATTTTACCTTTTAAAATAGACCAAGGATGAACCCAATGAGACATAAATTGAACACTTGCGCCAGCGTGTGATACCGCGAGGACATTTATATGATCTTCCTTATCCATAACTTCAGTCAAGAACTTAACCATTCTTTCTTCAGTTTCAGATGCATGTTCACCACCATATGGCACAAAGAAGGTACGGTGTACTTCACGATCCGTTGGATTTAAGTCTTCACTCTCACCTTCGAATGTCCCAAAGTTTCGTTCCTTTAGGCTCTTTGAACGTCCATAGGGTAATCGACCTTCGAGAATAATTTCGATTGTATCAGAGCTTCTTTCTGCAGTGGATGAATACGCATGATCAAGGTTAATGTTCTTAAAGTATGTTCTGACATGTTCAGCTTGCTTAATGCCTAATTCTGTAAGAGGTGAGTCACACGCACCTTGTATTTTTCGTCTAACATTGAATAAGGTTTGACCATGGCGCATGAGATAGAGTGTTTTCTTCATAATAATTCCTTTCAAACTAATATTCTTATTCTAACTTATATTCTTAAATGATTAAATAAGGAATTATTATTTACAATAAAATAACAAATGTTCTGTATTTTTGTGTACAATTAAATTAAGTTATGTACGACATTATCATTATCGGTTCTGGCATCATTGGATCTATGTTGGCTTATGATTTAAGCCGTTTTAATGTGTCCGTTTGTGTGCTTGAAAAGAATGTAGAAATTATGAATGAAGTCAGTAGTTCAAACAGTGGACTTGTTCATGTTGGGTATGATCCTGAAGATGGAACACTAAAAGCTCAATTGAATTTAATAGGGGCTAAACGTTATCCACAAATAGCGAAAGATTTAAATGTGGATTATAAACAAGTGGGTAGTTTACTCGTTTCAAACAGTATGGATGAACATGAAGCGCTTTTAAAATATGCACAACGTGCGACTCAACGTAAGATTGATGTTAAATATATCCAACAAGATGAAATAAGAAGAATGGAACCTAATATAAGTGATTCTGTGTTAGAAGCCCTTTTCTTTCCTACGACTGCGATTATTACACCATGGCAAATGGGATTTGCGTGTATGAATTTTGCGGTTCTAAATGGGGTTAAACTTTTTAGACAAACTAAAGTTATTGGGATAGATAAAAATGAATATTATACAGTTCATACAACTCAAGGTGTATTTGAGTCAAAGTGTGTCATAAACTGTACAGGCTTAAATGGAGTTGATGTAGCGAAGTATCATGATCCAAACTCTAAACATCAACTTGAGTTTAGAAAAGGTGAGTATCAAGTGAGTGATATAAGAGATGAATCTTATTTAAATCATGTCATTTATCCGATGCCGAGTAAGTTGGGTAAAGGGGTGTTAGCTCTTAAAACCATCGAAGGTAATTTGATGTTTGGACCTACGAGTTATGTGATTGATAATCGATATGACTTTAGCACAACGGTTAATGGTTTGAATGAAGTTGATTCTAAGATTAGTCAGATCATTAAACCTTTAGCAAAGAATCGGATGATACGTCAATTTGCAGGGGTGAGACCTGGATCTGTTACGAAGGATTTTATCATTGAGAATAAGGATGGATTTATCAATGTGATTGGCATTGATTCTCCTGGTTTAGCAAGTGCACCTGGAATATCAGAGTATGTAATAGAATCATTCCTTAAGAAGGATTTTGAGCTTGAAAGTAAGATGAATCTAGTGGACTTCAAATGGAAAAAACATTTAAGTTCTAATGAGAGAAATGAGTTAATTAAAGATGACTCTCGGTATGGAAGAATCGTATGTGTATGTGAAACGATTAGTGAAAAAGAGATCATGAATGCGATTCATTTGCCTGTAGGGGCAAGAAGTATTAAAGGGGTTAAACGTATTACTCGACCTGGTTCTGGACGTTGTCAGGGTGGCTTTTGTGAGAGTGAAGTAGTGCGTATTTTAGCTCGTGAGTTAAATGTAGATATGAAGGATATACCTTATGATAATGATGTGTTCTTAACACCTCTTGGAGGTCATGATGAGACACGTTAAATGTGTAGTAATTGGAGGTGGTAGTGCTGGTTTAGCTGCCGCAATTCAATTAAAGAAATACAATATTGATTGTCTTCTTTTAGAGAAGGAAGATGTTTTAGGGGGTATCTTAAATCAGTGTATTCATAATGGATTTGGATTAACACGATTTAAAGAAGAGTTAACGGGTCCTAGTTATGCGGAGAGATTAGTTTCTGAGTTTCATGATTTAGGGATTGAGTTTGAACTTGATTCTACTGTAATTAAATTGAATTCTGATAAATCGATTGAATATATTAATCCTAAAGGTGTACACAAAATTCAGGCGGAATCGATTGTTTTAGCGCTTGGAGCACGTGAAAGAACACGTGGGAATATCATGATTCCTGGAGATCGAAGTGTCGGAGTTTGGACGGCTGGTTCTGCTCAGAAGTATTTAAATATCGATGGTTATTGTGTAGGTAAGCGTGTATTTATTTTAGGCAGTGGTGATATTGGATTAATTATGGCAAGACGAATGACGATAGCGAAGGCTAAAGTTGTAGGGGTTGCGGAGATTATGCCGTATTCAAATGGATTAACACGTAACTTAGTTCAATGTTTATATGACTATGATATTCCACTTTATCTAAGTACCACGATTACTCGTATTAATGGGAATGGTCGTGTTCAATCGATTGAGTTGAGTCGAGTGGATGAGAATTTAAAGCCGTTAAGTGGAACTGAGTTTAACATCGAAGTAGATACTGTATTATTATCGGTTGGATTAATTCCAGATAATATTATTACTGAGAATGCAGGTATTGAGATGGATCCAAGAACGAAAGGTCCTAAGATTAATCAATACTATGAAACATCCATTCCAGGTATATTTGCATGTGGAAATGGTCTACATATACATGATGTGGTGGATTTTGTGAGTGAAGAAGGGGATATGGTTGCGAAATCGGTTGAGAGATATTTGAATCAACTCGGAAAATCAGATTTATCGATTCCTGTTAATAGTGATTCTAATTTCATTTATGTTTTACCTCAAACAATTGATAAGAGTCAGGCTGTTAAATTGAAGTTTCGAGTCAAAAGACCACTTAAGAATGTGAAGCTTGTGATTAGAACGAAAGATGAAATAATTATGACTTTACCAAAGACACAATTACTACCTGCGGAGTTAGAGATGATTACACTTCCTTTACCTCTTATTGATAAAATACAAGATGAAGTACGATTGGAGATTATCGCATGAAACATGAACTAACATGTATCGTATGTCCAAGAGGGTGTCTTATTCAATTAGTGAAAGATGAGGAACATTATATTTGTACAGGGAATCAATGTAAAAGAGGGGAGGTTTATGCCATACAAGAAGTGACTGAACCTCGTCGTATGTTTACGACAACTGTACAGATTGTTGGGTCTAAGCTAAGTCGTTGTCCGGTTGTAAGTTCTAGTGCTATACGAAAAGAAGATATTTTTAAAATTCGAGATATCTTAGATGGATTAGTAATACATGCTCCTATACAAGTGAATGACATTATTGTGGAGAATATTCTTGGGACTGGAATTCATATTATTGCGTCTAGAAGTATAAAAAAAGATGCCTAAGCATCTATCGTAAGAATAAGATTAAACCTAACATCACACCCGCAAGATTGTGATGGAAACTCTTTACTTTAACTTGATGGATAACTTCCATCACAGCACATAGTTTATCAGAAGCTTGGACAATCCAGGCTTCTTTTGTTTGTGGTTTAGATTATCCCAATGGCCACATGTGATTGACAATTGTGTCTTCCATGATCGGCGTGACAGTTGTGATCATCTTTGCGTTTTTTAAGGCTTCTCTTGGATGAACATGGACATGATTTCCAGGAGTTGTTTGTTCAGTTCTCCAATCGTAG
>Ga0075012_10004165_pt1 | contig 13527 bp, 11 predicted proteins | sample All_14_2_FD_71474 | JGI IMG/M metagenome (GOLD analysis project Ga0075012, IMG submission 71474) | Freshwater microbial communities in response to fracking from Pennsylvania, USA - Allegheny Zone_MetaG_DW_15 | ecosystem: Environmental > Aquatic > Deep subsurface > Groundwater > Drilled... | reverse complement strand
GATCGCGACCTTCTCCTCTGACGTGTAACGCTTACGCTGCCCTTCCATGACTTTCTGCCTTTCGTCGGTTCATACTAACCGATGTCCGGCGTTTGTCCAGTTTCGGCCGAAGCAAAACAATTTGGCGGGTATCCCGAGGGTTTCGAAACAGGCGATAAAAATGCAAAAACCCCTGATTTCATTGTGAAATCGGGGGTTTTCGTCGATAAATGGCGGAGAGGGGGGGATTCGAACCCCCGGTACCAGTTTGACCCGATACGGCGGTTTAGCAAACCACTGCCTTCAGCCACTCGGCCACCTCTCCACAAAAACAATGGTTGTTTGCAAAAACGGACGGCATCATACGCGATCGCACCGCCTGTCTTCAAGCGCAAAATGGGCGCGGACCCAATTATTTTGGGCTTTTCTGCCGCCCCCGCTTGACTTCCCCCGCGGGAAACGCTTAAATACCCGCCGTTCTCACATGAATACCAAGCGCGCATACTTTTACTTTAGCTACTTTAGGCTGCCGGACACACGGTTCGGGTCGGCCCGGTGAGCTATTGGTAATCGGGAACAGACTTTCGAATGAACCGCGTGTCCGGCAAAGGACACGCGGTTTTTTTGTTTTCATCACCCCACCCCCAACCAGAAAGCGAACATCATGATCATCGTCCTCAAGCGACACGCCTCCGAAACCGACATCGCCACGGTCAGCGACCTGGTCTGCTCCCTGCGCTACCAGCCGCGCATCATCCGCGGCGTCGAGCAGACCGTCATCGCCTGCATCGGCGACGAGCTCAGCAACCGCTCGCTCGAGGTCCTGCGCGACCTCCCCGCCGTGGAGGCCGTCTTCCCCGTGCAGAAGAAGTTCAAGCTCGTCTCGCGCGAGTACCACCCCTCCGACTCCGTGGTGAACGTCAAGGGCACCCTGATCGGCGGCGGCAACATCCAGGTCATCGCCGGCCCCTGCGCCATCGAGAGCTACGACCAGTTCCGCGCCTCGGTCCTGGACCTGACCCGCTGCGGCGTGAAGATCATCCGCGCCATGCCCTTCAAGCCCCGCACCTCGCCCTACGATTTCCAGGGCCTGAAGCTGGACGGCGTCAAAATCATGCGCGACATCAAAACCGAGTTCGACGTGGCCATGATCTCGGAGGTGCCCGGCCCCGCCCAGATCGAGATCCTGCGCGACGTCACCGACATGTTTCAGGTCGGCGCGCGCAACGCGCAGAACTACGACCTGCTGGAGCACCTCGCCCACGCGGGCAAGCCCGTGCTGCTGAAGCGCGGCATGGCCAGCACCGTCGAAGAGTGGCTGACCGCCGCCGAGTACCTGGTCGTGAACGGCTGCCCGCAAGTCGTGCTCTGCGAGCGCGGCCTGCGCTCGTTCGACAAGGCCACGCGCAACCTGCTCGACCTCGGCGCCGTGGCCGTGGCCAAGCAGCTCTCGCACCTGCCCGTCATGGTCGACCCCAGCCACGCCGCGGGCACCCGCAGCCTGGTGCCCGCCCTGGCGCGCGCCGGCCTCGCCGCGGGCGCGGACGGCCTGATCGTCGAGGCCCACCCCGACCCGGTCAACGCCTACAGCGACGCCTCGCAGCAGCTGGAGTCCTCCAAGTTCGGCGAGTTCCTCAAGGCGCTGGAGCCCTGGATCGCTCTCGCCCGCGGCCTGCATGCGCCCGACGCCGCGCTGCAGCGCTTCGGCGAGGAGGCCGCCCTCGTGCCCTGCCTCTCCCACTACGACGTCTTCGACCGCCTGTGCGCGCCGAAGGCGAGGCCGCGCCCTCTGGCGATCGTGCCGGTCGAGAACTCGAGCGAGGGCCCGGTCACGCAGACGCTGGACCAGCTCTCCGCGCACCCGGAGGTGACCATCACGGAGAGCTTCTCGATCCCGATCCGCCACCACCTGCTGGCGCAGCGCGGGGTCAAGCGGCTGGCCGGGGTGAAGCGCGTCTACAGCCATCCGCAGGCCCTGGGCCAGTGCCGCGCCTCGCTGCGCGCGCTGCTGCCGGACGCGGAGCTGCTGCCGGAGTCGAGCACCGCCTCGGCCGCGCGACGCGCGGCGCAGGAGCCGGAGTGCGCCGCGCTCGCCTCCGCGGCCGCGTCCCGCATCAACGGCCTCGCGACGCTCAAGCGCGACATGCAGGACAGCAACGAGAACATCACGCGCTTCTTCCTGGTCACCGCGGGCCGCAGGCAAGCGGCGCCCGAAGCGAAGCCCCGTGAGATGCGCTCGCTCATCCACCTCGTGATCGGCAACCGCCCCGGCGCGCTGCTGCACGTGCTTGCCCCGTTCGACGCCGCCGGGGTCAACCTGACCTTCATCCAGAGCCGGCCGCTGGTGGGCCGGCCCTGGGAGTACGGCTTCTTCATCGAAGCCGCCACCGACTGGAACTCGGCCGCCGCGGAGGCGGCCTGGCGGCTGGTGCTCGCGCTCTCCGAGTCGGGCCGCCGCATCGGCACCTATCCGGTGCGCTGACCCGCGCGGAATTAGGAATAGAGGATTACGGGAATCGTGCTATAATGGCCGACGTTTTTCCGAAGGTGGCGACACACGCCGCCGCCCTGCGACACGTTGCCCCGGCCCGACACTTTTAAGATGAACAAACTTGCCCAGCTCCGCAACATCATTGCCTCGCTCGACGAAACGCTCGTGAAAGCGTTCTGCGGGCGGGCGCTCTTCAAGGTCAACGCCGAGCTCTACAACGAGCTCAAGCGGCCGCTCTCGATCGCCGAGACCGCCACGCTCTTCGGCACGGCGTCGACGATCGCGGGGCGCGCCCACATCCTGCGGCCGCTCTACGTGAACACGCTTCTGCCCGTGCTGTGCGACGCCGGCGCGGACGAAGACCGCCGCAAGTGCATCGCGTCCGACGCGAACTGCATGAACGCCCTGGTCCAGCGCCTGAACCTCTCGGTGCACGTGGCCGCGCTGAAGCTGGAGGAGATCCCGGACGCGCTGCGCATCCCGCTGCAGAACCGCGACCCCGCGCTGATGGAGGAGGCGATCACCAACCACACCGTCGAGGCCGAGGTGATCGCGCGCATCCTCGAAATGTCGCGCGAGCAGCACGCCGACGGCGCTCTGCCGCAGAAGATCGCGCGCCTCTACGAGACGTGGATCATCCCGATTTCCCGCAAGATCCAGGTCCACGACCTGCTGGCGAAATACCGTTTCTAAACGCAAACCCCGAAGAGGCCCCATGAACGTTTTCTCAGACAACTCGTACTCCATCGGCAACACCCCGCTCGTGAAGCTCAACGCGCTGGCGCGCGGCTTGGCCGCCACCGTCGCGGTGAAAGTCGAAGGCCGCAACCCCGCCTACTCGGTCAAGTGCCGCACCGCCTCCTCGATGGTCTGGGAGGCGGAGCGCGACGGCACGCTCAAGCCCGGCATGGCGATCGTCGAGCCGACCAGCGGCAACACCGGCATCGCGCTCGCGATGGTCGGCGCCGCGCGCGGCTACCCCGTGACGCTGACGATGCCCGAGAGCATGAGCATCGAGCGCCGCCGCGTGCTGGCGGCGCTGGGCGCGCAGCTGGTGCTGACGCCCGCGGCCTCCGGCATGGCCGGCGCGGTGCAGAAGGCCCAAGAGATGCTCAGCGAGTCGCCGGAGCGCTTCTACATGCCCAACCAGTTCTCCAACCCCGCGAACCCGCTGATCCACGAGCGCACGACCGGGCCCGAGATCTGGGCGCAGACCGACGGCACGGTCGCGGCCGTGGTCGCCGGCGTGGGCACGGGCGGAACCATCGTGGGCACCAGCCGCTACTTCAAGCGCATCGGCGCCCACGTGCAGATGGTGGCCGTCGAGCCTGCCGAGAGCCAGCTGCTCTCGCAGCGCAAAAACGGGCAGCCGCTGGCGCCCGCGGCGCACGGCATCCAGGGCATCGGCGCGAACTTCATCCCGCAGGTCGTGGACTTCAGCGCCATCGACCAGATCTTGGCCGTCGGCACCCAGGAGGCCATCGACACGGCGCGCCGCCTGGCCTGCGAGGAGGGCATCCTCTCGGGCATCTCGAGCGGCGCCGCGGTCGTCGCGGCCCTGCGCCTGGCTGCGGAGCCGGCCTACGCCGGCAAGCTGATCGTCGCGATCCTGCCCGACTCGGGCGAGCGCTACCTCTCGACCACGCTCTTCTCCTGAGCCCGCGGCGCACGCAGCCCGACACCTCTTCATGACGGTCGCCTTCAAAACCTTCGGGTGCCGCCTGAACCGGGCGGAGACCGCCCAGTTCGAGGCCGGTTTCGCCGCCGAAGGCTGCGCGCGCGTGCCGTTCGGCGAGCCCGCGGACGTGACGGTCTTCCACACCTGCGCGGTGACCGCCGCCGCGGAGAGCGAAGGCCTGAAGCTGATCCGCGCGCAGCGCAAGAAGGACCCCGACGGCCTCTTCGTGCTGGCGGGCTGCGCGGTCGAGGCCGCGGCGCAGGCGACCCTGCACGCGCTGGGCGTCGACCTGATCGTTCCGCGGGACCAGAAGGACGCGCTGGTCGCGCTCGTGCTGCGCCACCTGGGGCGCGAGCCGCAGGCCGCCGCCGTGCCGCCGCTCCGCACCACAAAGCGCGCCGCGCTCAAAGTCCAGGACGGATGCGACTTCTTCTGCACCTACTGCATCGTGCCGCACACGCGCGGGCTGCCGCGAAGCCGGCCGTTTGACCTCTGCCTGAGCGACGCCCGCGCGTTCATTGACGCCGGCTTCCAGGAGATCGTCGTCACCGGATGCAACCTCGCCTGCTACGCGGACGGCGCGCGCGGTCTCGTCGACTTGCTGGCCGCGCTCACCGGCCTGCCCGGGCTCGGGCGGCTCAGGCTCGGATCGGTCGAGCCGGGCACCGTCGAGCGCGAGGTCGCCGCGCTGATGGCCGCGAACGACAAGCTCTGCCCGTTCCTGCACCTTCCGATCCAGAGCGGCGACAGCGGCGTGCTGAAGCGCATGGGCCGGCGCTACACGGCGGAGCAGATGGCCGAGACGCTGCGCGAGATCGTGGAGCGCCTGCCGCGCATCGGGCTAGGCGCGGACCTCATCACCGGCTTTCCCGGCGAAAGCGAGGAGGCCTTCGCGCATACGCAGACGCTGGCCGAGGCCTTTCCGTTCAGCAACCTGCACGTGTTCCCGTACAGCGAGCGGCCCGGCACGCCGGCCGCCTCTTTCGACGGCGCCGTGCCCGAGGCCGAGCGCCGCCGCCGCGCCGCCGCGCTGGGGCGCCTCAGGACGCGGCAGCGCGAGGCCTTCGCGCAGCGGTTCGTGGGGCAGCCCGTGACTGTCCTGATCGAAGGCGTGGACGCGCAGGGCAACGCCCGCGGCTGGACCGGCGAGTATCTCGAGTGCCGCGTGGCCGGGCTCACGCGCGCCGCGCTGGCGCAGCTCGTCGCCTGCACGCCGCACGCCGCCGAGGGCGGCGCGCTGCTCGCGCGCCGGACCTGAGCCGCCTCACTCCTCCACCACCACGCGGAAGCCGACGTTGAACACGGGCTGGTACGCCCGATACGAGCGGCGGAACGAGGCCGTGGCATATTTCGGGCGGTCCCACCACGAGCCGCCGCGGACCACGCGCCGGCCGCCGCCGGAGAGCGCATTGCGGCCGTCGCCGTCGCGGTACGGATAGGCGTCATCCCGCGAGCGCGTCCACTCGGCCACGTTGCCGTGCAGGTCGCACAGGCCCCAGGGGTTGGCCTGCCAGCGCCCCGCAGGCTCGCTCAAGAAGCCGCCGTCGTTGACCTGCGGATACTGGGGAATCCAGTTGTCGTAGAGGTTGTCCGGATTGCGGTAGCGCGCCTTGACGCGGTCCTGCTCATAGGGATTTCCCGAGAAGTCCGAAAGCGTCACGTCCGCGAGATTCGCGAAGGCGCCGAAGTCCGCCGAAGTCCCGCCGTACCAGAAGGCGTTGGTCGAGCCGGCGCGCGCGGCCCACTCCCACTGCGCTTCGGTGGGCAGGGACACGGCGCGCCCGGTCGCGCGCGACGCCCACTCGCAGAAAGCCACGGCCTCCGACCACGAGACGCGCACCACGGGCGCGTCGTCGCCGTTCACGTCATAGCCGGTCACGCCGAACTGGTAGCCGTGGCGCGATTCGCGGCGGCTGTCGTGGCTCGCGCGGAAGCGGCGGAACTGCCGGTTGGTCACCTCGACGCGCCCCATTTTGAAGGGTTTGACCGCCACGCGCGCGACCGGCGCCTCGTCGCTGAAACCCGATTCCGACCCCATCAGGAAGGCGCCGCCCGGCACGCCGACCAGCTCCAGGCTGACGCCGCCGCCCAGGTCCAGCGGGGCCGCCTGCTGAGCCGGGCGCGACGCGGGGTCGAACGGCCACCCCTCACAGGCGCGGTCGCCGGCCGGCAGCGGCGGCTCCGCCGCAGGGGCCACGGCCGCGAGGCGGACCGGCGGGCCTTCCAGCGACTCGTGGTTCTCGGACAGACCGGCGTAGAGGGCGCGACGGCTCTCGCGGACCGACTCCTTGCGGAGGGCGGAGTCGGCCTCCACGATGCTCTGCCAGCGGCCGTGGAAGGGCGCGTTCAGGTCGATCCACGTGATGAGGCGGTCCCACGCCTCCTCGTCCAGCCTGACGCCGTGGTGCCCCTTCTGCAGCAGCAGCACCAGCTCGGTCGTGTCGGCGTGCCACTCCATGGGCACGAACAGGTGGATGTCGCTCTCGATGCCGGGACGCCGCACATAGCGGTGAAGATTCGCATACGAGACGGAGAACTTGCCGGCCATGGCCTTGGGCCCCTGCCCCGCCATCGCGGTCTTCCAATCGCCGATCATGCGGTCGCCGCGCAGGTCCGGCTTCCAGCGCCGGTCGCCGAAGCGTTCGGCCGGCGGCGGGTCGGGCTCGCTGTGGCAGCCGAGGCAGTAGGCGTCGAGGACAGGCTGGACCTCGCGCGCGAACTCGAAGTTGCGGCTGGGGCCGCGCCACGGCGCGATGGCCGCGGGCTTGGCGCGGGTGCGCGCGGGCACGGTCTGCGGCGTGAACGAGGCGCGCTCGTGGCAGCCCACGCAGGAGAGGTATTCGCCGTTGCGCGCGGTGAGCCAGCTGCGCATCACCTGCAGCGCCTTGCCATCGGCGTCCAGCGGCTGCAGCGCGATCGGCGTGTTGGCGGGCACCTTGAAGAGCGCCGAGCCGTCCGGGTTCACCGGCACCGTGCCGAGCGTGCGGCGCATGTCCCACGGCCCGTCCATACCGATCACGCCGTAGAGTCCGCCCTGGCCCTCGAACCCGTAGGTGTAGGTGTAGAGGCGGAGCTTCTTGACTTCGCCGCGCGGCACGCCGCTGAGCCCCGGGCCCTCGTAGATGTCGGCGATGTAGAGCGTCGCTTCGGGATCGCCCGGCACGATGCGGTCGGGCTGCACGCGCGGGGCGGGCGTGGCCTGCAGCGGCACCGGCTCCACGAGGTCCGCGCCCGCCTCTTCGGCCAGGGGCAGCACGTTGTCGAAGCGGTCCACCAGATAGAGCCCGAAGCGCGACTGGGCGTCGGGCTGCATGGCCACCAGAAACGTCGTGTCGTCCAGCGGATAGGGATGCAGATAGAGAGGCCACGAGCCGTTGGCGAGCTGGTCTTTAACCACCGGCTCGACCGGCATGCCGTAGCCCGGGATGCGCTGGACCGCGCCCTCGGCCTCCTGCGTGCCGCGGTTGACGTCGAAGAGGACCAGCTCGCCTTTGCGCGCGTGGCCGTGATGGCCCGTCACCACGCCGACGAACCGCATCGGCTGTCCGGGGATCGGCCGCGCGTAGAACACGCCGTTCGGCCAGAAGGAGTTGCTGCCGTAGAGCGCGCGCTGGTTGGTTCCGTCGGGATTGCAGGTGAAGAGCAGCCGCGAATTGGAGTGCGGCAGGTCGGCGTATTCCCAGCGCAGATACATCACGCGGCCGTCCGGCAGCATCGTCGGGCACCAGCTGTGCTCCTGGTCGCTGGCCAGCAGCTCCATGCCGCTGCCGTCGGCGTTCATGCGGAAGAGGTTGGCGACGGGCGAGCTGCCGTTGACGCACGGCACCGCGTATTTCAGCGCCGTGGAGGTGAACAGGATGCGGCCGTCCGGCACATAGCAGGCGTCGTAATGGTTGACGTCAGGCGCGTTTTCGCGCGACACCTGGCGCGCCTTCAGGTCGTCGAGCGAGAGCTCGAAGACGTGCCACGCGTTGGACGCGCCGACCGACGAGAAGAGCAGCCGACGCGCGTCCGCATGCAGATCCACGTCGCCGATGAACGCGCCGCCCGGAGGCGTGTACAGCTCGCGGAGCGTGCCCGCGCCGCTGCCGCGCACGCGCAGCGCGCACAGCGTGTTCTCGTGACCGCTCTTGGGCAGCGAGGAGTTGCTCTGCCAGTTCTGGGGCAAGAAGCGCCCGGCTTTGCGCCGCACCAGGAGCAGTTCGTCGAAGGTGACGGCGGGGTTCGTCTCGAGCAGGAGCAGCCGCGTCAGCGCCTCGGCCTCCTCCGCCAGACGCTGCGGGTCAGGCGACGCCGCTTGCGCCCCGGGCCGCTGCAGCGCCTCCAGGGCGGCTTGGAGCGCCTGCACGCGCGCGGCCGCGTCCGCCAGCATCTCGCGCTGTTCCGGCGCGTGCGCGGCGCGCCACTCGATCAGCCGCGACAGCGCCTGCGGATTCGTGCGGGCGAGCTTGCGCGCCGCCGCGCGCGCTCCGGACCGGGCTCCCTGAAACACGCTGAACACCACGCTGCCTTTGCCCTTTGGCGCGGAGAGCCCGACCACGGCCTCGAAGCGGACCGCACCGGGCGGCAGGGCAAAGGTCAGCTCGGACGGCGCATGCGCCCAGAATCCGGCCGACAGCCTCTGTCCAGCGATGGACAGCGCCCCGCCGATGCCGCGGTTCACGAGCAGCGTGCCCCAGCCGACTTCAGCCGTGACCGGTTTCAGCGTGGTCAGATCCAGACGGGAGCCATCGGCCATCACGACTTGCGGCTGTCCCCAGACCGCCTGGTCGAAGTCATACGTGTCGGGCCCCACCGTGGCGACGAGGGTGAGCTCGCGCGCACCGGCCAGGTCCGCCGCGATCGGGGCAGCCGGCATGCCGCCCTGCATCAGTCCGCTGGTCGCGGGCCCAGCCGCGCACAGGCAGACGGCCAAGCCCATGGCAGCGGTGACAACCTTTACCTTCATGGCCGAAGCCCCCCCTTCTCACGTCAAACGATCGCCGTGGAGATCACTTGGGCGCAGCTCTTCACGAGTGCCCCCACCTGACCGAAATCCTTCTCGTGCAGACGCTCATCCGGCCCCGTCACGGTGATTGCCGCCACCGGCCGCTGCTGCCGGTCGAGAATCGCGGCCGCCACGCACGAGACGCCGTTCAGGGCCTCGCCGCAGTCGACGCCGAAGCCGCGCGCCCGCGTCCGTTCCAGCTCGCGGCGGAACGCGGGCAAGCCCGTGATCGTCCGGTCCGTCAGCCGCGTGAAGCGGATGGACGCCAAGATCGGCTCGAGCCGGTCCGCCTCCATCTGCGCCAGCAGGACCTTGGTGGAGGCGGAGGCGTGCAGCGGCTGGCGGGTGCCCGGCTCGCACACGAAGCGGAAGGGGTAGAGCCCCGGCACCTGTTCCAGCACGATGCCCTCCTGGGCGTCCACGATGCTGATGACCACGGTTTCCTTGACCTGGTCGCGCAGCGCGCGCATGGGCCCGAGCGCCTTTTCGATCAGGCCCCCGTCCTGCGCGCTGGCATAGACCAGCGTCACGAATTTGCGGGTCAGGCGGTAGGTGAGCTCCGGTTCGTCGCGCGTGACATAGCCCCGCGCGCACAGCGTGTTCAGAATGCGGTAGGTCGTGTTCTTCGGAATCTTCTGCAGGCGCGCCAGGTCGCTCAGCGTCACGCCTTTCGGACAGGCGCTGAGACACTCTACCATCCCCAAGGTCCGCTCCAGAACCGGAACCCCAGCCGGGCTCCGCCGCTTCACCGCTGCCGTCATACCTGCCCCCTCGCCCACTGTCCCACATTTGAAACAATGTACCGCTATTAGAACACATGGAGACGGATCCGTCAACCCCGCGCCGCGAGGTTTTCGCGCGAGAATGACATTATTTTCAAGTTTGTCTATCCTCGCGCTTGACGGCGTCGGCCGATTCATCAAGAATATGGAATCTGTTGGCTATAAACGCTTTTTTCAACCCGTTTTGGGGTCCGAATGGGAATCGTCATCGATCACACGGCGCGCAAGCACGACATCATCGCCAAGTCGATCCAGCTCTTCGCCGAGCAGGGATACGACGGTGTGACGTATCAGAAGATCGCCGACAGCTGCGGGATCGCCCGGACGACGCTCTACAAGTATTTCCGCAACAAGCGCGAGATTTTCAGCACCGCCATCTGGGAGGTGGCCAACCTCCTGATCGACCGGTACGCCGAGATCCTGCCCTCCAAAATGAGCGCGGTCAAGCGCCTCGACCGCGTGATCCACGCGGTGTTGAAGCTCCTGTTCGAGCAGCGCGTGATTCTGACCGTCATTCTCGACTACGTGCTCGCGGCCCAGCGGGCCGGGCACAACGTGGCGCGCCCTATCGCGCGGCACACGATCGGCCTGCGGCGCATCCTCCAGCACCTCGTGGTCGAAGGCATCCGCACGGGCGAGCTCCGCAAGGTCAACGCCCACCTCGCCACGGACCTGATCTACGCGCAGCTGGAGTCCGCCATCCTGCGGCTCACCGTGAGCCAGAACGCGAACTACAACGAGCTGGCGGCGATGCTTCACCAGACGATCCTGAACCTGCAGAACCCGGCTTCGGCCCCGTCTCCCCGCGAGTGACGCAACCATGAACCTCCGGATCTCCATAGCGGCCTGCTTGGCCGCAGCGGCGGCCGCGCTCTCAGCGGCCGACCCGGACGAGGTCGCGTACAAGTCCAAGACCTACGCCCCGCGCAAGACGCTGGGCGACGCCGCGTACCGGCCCCGCGTCTTCGCGCCCTCGGCGCCCGCGCGCTCGATCGGCGCGCCGGCCGAAGCCCCCCGCGCCGCCAGCCGCTGGGCCCTCTTCCGACGCGAAAAAAAAGTGGAGCCTGCGGAGCAGCTCCACGACCCGAGCCTGGACCACGCCGAAAAATACATCCAGCAGAAACACATCTCCGTGCCGACCATCAAGGCCGACGTGCGCGACATCCCCGAAAAGAAGCCCTTCGACGCCACCGGCAAGAAGGTCGCCGACGCCGACTTCAAACCGGCCGAGAAGCCGGAGTCCAAAAATCCGCTGCTGACGCCCCGCCAGGGCATCAAGCTGCCCGACCCCGACCCCGTGCAGAAATGACCCCATGTTGATGACGCTCCAAATCGCCGCCCTCGCGTTCTTCACCTGTGGCGCCTGGATCTACTACGGCATCCGCCGCATGCTCTTCAAACGCGGCTACCCCGTGTCGGTCTTCGTCTACAGCGGCAACTGCTGGCCGCACTACCGCGACCTGATCGCGAAATCCGCCGAACCCGAGCAGCGCCTGCTGATCCGGCGGCGGACCTGCATGATCCTCTGTTTCGCGGCCGCCGGCCTCCTGGTGCTGCTGACGCCCCTGGCCGCGCCGCGGTCCTGACGCCATGAACGCCGCCCCCACCATGAAACCGTCCGCCTGGAGCCTGTTGCCGGCCGAATGGAAGCCGCTCTGCAAAGAGCTTGGACTCCCGGCTTTCCGCGCCGACCAGATCGTCACCGGCCTCTACCAGAATTTCGCCCAGTCGTGGCAGGAGATCACCACGCTCCCGGCCGACCTGCGCGACACCCTCGCGGCGCGCTTCACCCTCGCGCCGCTGGAGACGGTCCACATCCACGACGCGGCCGACGGCGTGCAGAAGCTGCTGCTGGCGTGCGAGGACGGCGAGCGCGTCGAAACGGTGCTCATCCCCTCCAAAGGCCGCATGACCCAGTGCATCTCCTCCCAGGTCGGCTGCGACTTCCGCTGCGCCTTCTGCGCCAGCGGCCAGCTCGGCTGCGTGCGCGACCTGACCGCCGGCGAGATCGTGGGCGAGGTGATGGCCGCGTGCGCCCTGATGCGCGCCGCCGCCGCGCCCTCCGACACGCCCGCCGCCCGGCCGGGGACCAAGCCCGTCCTGCCCCGGCCCGGCAACATCGTGGTCATGGGCATGGGCGAGCCTTTCGACAACTACGAGAACGTGCTGCGCGCGCTGCGCATCCTCAACGACCAGAAGGGCGTCAACATCGGCGCGCGCCACATCACCCTTAGCACCTGCGGCGTGGTTCCCGGCATCCGGCGGCTATCGGACGAGGGCCTGCAGTTCGAGCTCTCCGTCTCGCTGCACGCGCCCAACGACGCCCTGCGCAGCCGCCTGATGCCGGTCAACCGGCGCTGGCCCATCGACGAGGTGATCGAGACCTGCCGCGCCTACACCGAGAAGACCGGCCGCGTGGTGACCTTCGAGTACACGCTGGTCAAGGAGGTCAACGACCGGCCGCAGCACGCCGACGAGCTGATCCGGCTGCTCCGCCGCCTGCCGTGCAAAGTCAACCTCATCCCGCTCAGCCCGGTCGAGGGCTTCGAGGGCGAGCGGCCGGACGACCGCGTCTGCCTGGCCTTCCTCGACGCGCTGCTCAAGGCCAAGATCAACACCACGCTGCGCAAGTCGCGCGGCAAGGACGTCGACGCCGCCTGCGGCCAGCTCCGCCTGCGCAAGCTGCGGGGCTAGCGACCCGCGCCGCTCATTCCGCCTGCAGCGCCGCCACGAACGCGTCGGCTTGGGCGATCGCGCGCTCCATGTCGCGGACCAGCTGGTCGACGTTGGTCTGGACCGTCACCAGCTCGTCGCTCAGCCCCGCGATCGCGCGCGCATTCAGGTTGTGCTTCAAAAACAGAACCTGGTCGCGCAAGGGCACGAGCGCCGGCTCCAGCTTGGCTTCAGCCTGCTTCATCGCCGCGATCAGCTCGCCGTACTTGCGCTTCGTGGCCTCATATTTCTGCTGGCTGGCGTTCCGCAGCGAATCGCTGCTGTAGGCCTTGATCTCCGCGCGCCACTCGCTGAACAGCGCCTCTGAGACCTCCTCGACCGACGCGATGCGGCGGCGCACGTCCGAAGCGGACGCCTCGCTCTTCTGCAGCGTCGCGTGGAGCGCGTTGTACCTCTTTTCCAGATCGCCGCCCTGCACGTTGACCACGCTTTTGAACTGCTCCATCGCCGTCACGAACTGGCGCTTGGCATCGCTCTGCGTGTCGCGGGCCTCCTTGACGCGGTCCACCATGATGTCGCGCTTGTGGACCCCCATCTTTTCCATGGCCCCGTAATACAGGGTGCTGCACCCGCAGAGACCGAGCATCATCATCGCCGCCGCCATCCGCCTGATTTTCATCGCGACCTCCTTGTTGGATCCCGGACACCTGCCCGCTTTACGGCTCCATGTTAATCCCGCCTTCCGGCAAAAGCAAACGCGAAGTCGCTTCCCGTTGGGCGCATCCCCGTTTCATTGACCGCCGCTTGAATCAAGCTGGTGTACCGGCCGACGCGGACCAGGGCCGCCTGAAGTCAACTGTCTTGAAAATGACTTTCCAGGGGGGGTAAATGGGCATAGAGAAAAGGGGTGGAGGGGAAAGGAGAAAGGGGACAAAGG
>Ga0075012_10004164_pt1 | contig 13527 bp, 13 predicted proteins | sample All_14_2_FD_71474 | JGI IMG/M metagenome (GOLD analysis project Ga0075012, IMG submission 71474) | Freshwater microbial communities in response to fracking from Pennsylvania, USA - Allegheny Zone_MetaG_DW_15 | ecosystem: Environmental > Aquatic > Deep subsurface > Groundwater > Drilled... | reverse complement strand
TATCGGCCGGAGCCGGGCGACGAGATTCTCACCGTCATCACCAGCCGGCGCACGACCCTGGAACTGGTGATCCGTCGCTATGTCGAGCGCATGCCTGGCGTCGCCATCCACAGCAACATCAATGTCACCGGCCTCCTGGGCGCGGTCGACGCCCAGGGCCGGTTTGTCTGCGAGGGCGTCCGGCTCAGGGACGGCGAGGCTGAACGCGAGGAGCGCGCGGACGTCGTCGTCGACGCCGCCGGCCGCACGGCCCAGGGGTTCGACTGGCTCGCGGAGCAGGGCGTCACCTGGGACGAGGAGAGCGAGGACGCCGGGATTCTCTACTTCACGCGGCACTGGCGCCTCCTCCCGGGCCAGACCCCGCCCGAGCGGGGCCCCGTACCGGGCGCCGGGGACATGGGTTTCATCAAGTACGGCGTGTTTCCCGCCGACAATGGCTGTTTCTCGATCACCCTGTCGGTCCCGGAGATCGAGGAGACGCTGCGCCTCGCGGTCATGCGGCCCGAGGTCTTCGACCAGATCTGCCAGCTGCTTCCCGGCGTGGCGCCGTGGATCGCGCCGGACCGCGCCGAACCGGTCAGCAAGGTCTACGGCATGGGCGACCTGAAGAGTCGCTGGCGCTCGACGGTCAAGGACGGCAGGCCGATCGCGCTGAACCTGTTCTTCGCCGGCGACGGTCTGGCCCGCACCAATCCCCTCTATGGCCGGGGCTGCTCGTTCGCCGCCATCGAGGCCTATCTGCTGAAGGATGTTCTGGAGGCCGAGACCGATCCGGCCGCCCGGGCGCTCGCCTACCAGGCCGCCGTCGACCGGGACATCCGCCCCTATTTCCGCGACATGCGGACCCAGGACCGCCAGGCCATCCGCCGGGCGCGCAACACCCTGGACCCGGCCTACCGGCCCCGCCTCAAGGCCCGGCTGATGAAGAGCTTCGCCGAGGACGCCATCGCCCCGGCGATCCGCTCAGACCCGGCCCTGTTGCGCGCCTTCATGCGCGGCTTCCACATGCTCGAGCCCTCGAGCGCGTGGCTGAAGCGGCCCGAGACCCTGGGATCGGTCCTGGCCACCTGGATCAAGCCCAGGGCTCTCAAGCAAAAGTACTACCCGCCGAAACTGGGGCCTGACCGCGCCGAGATGTTCGCCGCGCTGAACCTGTCGGCCACGGCCGACGCCGAACGGCTGGGTCTGGTTCCGGCCTAGGGCGCCCGGGCAGGGGACAGGTTAACCTGTCCCCGGGGACGCGCTTACCGGTCCCCCGACGGTCGGGCGGCCTTTTCCGCGATTCCGGACGTCCCCTCGCGGGCTTCCAGCTTTTCCGCCACCGCGTCCGGGGATGTGCCCGCCGCCCCCAGCAGGGCCAGCAGGTGGTAGATCACGTCGGCCGCCTCGGCGGCCAGGTGATCCCGGTCGCCAGACTCCGCCGCCTCGACGGCCTCGCCGGCCTCTTCGATCAGCTTCTTTCCGGCCAGCGTCGGGTCCGCCAGCAGCCTGGCGGTCCAGGAGGTCGCCGGATCGCCCCCCTTGCGGCTTTCGACCACGGCTTCGAGCCGGGCGATGACATCGGACAGGCGGCTCATGCGGCGATCCCCGGAACGCCGCGCACCGGGATGCCGGCGTCGGCCATGGCGCGCTTGGCCTCGGGGATCGAGACCTCGCCGAAGTGGAAGATCGAGGCGGCCAGCACGGCGTCGGCGTGGCCGAGGGTCACGGCCTCGACCAGATGCTGCGCATTGCCCGCCCCGCCGCTGGCGATGACAGGGACGCTGACCGCGCCGGTGATCGCGCGCAGCATCGGCAGGTCGTAGCCGATCTTGGCGCCGTCGCGGTCCATCGAGGTCAGCAGGATCTCGCCCGCGCCCTTCTCGACAGCGCGGGCTGCGTATTCGACCGCGTCGATGCCGGTGTCGTTGCGCCCGCCGTAGGTGAAGATGTTCCAGCCGCCGTCTCCGCGCGCCTTGGCGTCCACCGCGACCACGACACACTGCGAGCCGAAGGCGTCGGCCATGCGGGTGACGAGATCCGGATCCTCGACGGCGGCGGTGTTGATCGAGACCTTGTCGGCCCCGGCGCGCAGCAGGCGTCGGGCGTCCTCGACCGTGCGTACGCCGCCGCCGACCGAGACCGGCATGAAGCAGACGTCGGCCGTGCGGGCGATGACCTCGAGGATCGCGCCGCGGCCCTCGTGGCTGGCGGTGATGTCGAGGAACATCAGCTCGTCCGCCCCGGCCGCGTCGTAGGCGGCGGCCTGTTCGACGGGATCGCCGGCGTCGCGCAGGGCGACGAAGTTGACGCCTTTCACCACGCGGCCGTCCTTGACGTCGAGACAGGGAATGACGCGGACCTTGAGCATCAGCCGGCGATCTTCAGGGCCTGTTGCGGGTCGACCGCGCCCTCGTAGAGCGACCGGCCGAGCACGGCGCCGGCGATGGCCACGCCCTTGCGGGCCTTGAGCAGCTCGATGTCGCGCACCGAGGCGATGCCGCCCGAGGCGATCACCGGGATGGCCACCGCGTCGGCCACCTCGCCGACCTGGTCGATGTTGACGCCGGTCATCGCCCCGTCGCGACCGATGTCGGTGACGATCAGGGCCGCGACGCCGGCATCCTCGAAACGTCTGGCCAGTTCGATGACGCCGAGGTCCGAGCCGCCGACCCAGCCCTCCGTGGCGACCATGCCGTCGCGCGCGTCGATGGCCACGGCGATCTGTTCGGGCCAGGCCTTCGCCGCCGCCTTGACCAGCGCCGGGTCCTTGACCGCCACGGTGCCCAGGATCACGCGGCTGACGCCGCTCTCGATCCAGCCCTCGATCGCGGCCAGGGTGCGCACGCCGCCCCCGAGCTGAACCGGGATGGAGACCGCGCCGAGGATGCTGGCCACCGCCTCGCCGTTGACCGGCCGGCCCTCGACCGCGCCGTTCAGGTCGACCACGTGCAGCCAGGAAAAGCCCTGCTTCTGGAACAGGGCGGCCTGGTCGGCCGGCGAGTTGTTGAACACGGTCTCCTTGTTCAGGTCCCCGTGCAGCAGACGCACGCAGCGCCCGTCCTTCAGATCGATGGCCGGATAGAGGATCACGCGGGCGTCTCCAGGAAATTCGCCAGCAGCCTCAGGCCCTGGGACTGGGATTTCTCGGGGTGGAACTGCACCCCCATGATGTTGTTCCGCGCGACCGCGGCGGCGAAGCGACCGCCGTGGTCGACACTGGCGATGACATGTGACGGATCGGCCGGCGTGAAGGCGAAACTATGGGTGAAATACATCTCCGCCCCTTCGCCCAGCCCGGCCAGCAACGGGTGGTCGGCGACCCCGTCCAGGGCGTTCCAGCCCATGTGCGGGATCTTGGCCGCCGGATCGGCCGGGTGCAGGCGCGCCACGTCGCCGGCGATCCAGCCCAGGCCCTTCGTCTCGCCGAACTCCAGGCCCCGGTCGGCCAGCAGCTGCATGCCGACGCAGATGCCGAGGAACGGCGCGCGCCGTGTCAGGACGGCTTCGCCCATGGCTTCGACCATCCCGTCCAGCGCCGTCAGCGCGCCCATGCAGGCGGCGAAGGCGCCGACGCCGGGCAGCACCAGCCGGTCGGCCCTGGCCACGACGCTTGGATCGGCGGTGACGACGATGTCGACCGACAGGTCATGCGTCTGCGCCGCGCGGCGAAGCGCCTTTTCGGCCGAGCGAAGGTTGCCCGACCCGTAGTCGATCAGGGCGACGCTCTGCATGGAGATTTCCTAGAGCGTGCCCTTGGTGGACGGCGCGCGTCCATGGGTCTTTGGATCCAGCTCGACCGCCGTCCGCAGCGCGCGGGCGAGGGCCTTGAAGCCGCTCTCGGCGATGTGGTGGCTGTTGTCGCCGTACAGGGTTTCAAGATGCACGCAGGCGCCCGCGTTCATCGCGAAGGCGTGGTGGAATTCCTTGAACAGCTCGGTGTCCATCGATCCGACCAGCGGCGTCTTGTAGGCCACCTTCCAGATCAGATAGGCGCGGTTGGAGAGATCCAGCGCGCAGCGCGTCAGGGTCTCGTCCATCGGGATATAGGCCGAGCCGAAGCGGCGGATGCCCTTGAAGCCGTCCAGCGCCTTGTTCACCGCCTGGCCGAGCACGATGCCGGTGTCCTCGACGGTGTGATGCATGTCGATGTGCAGGTCGCCCTTGGTCTCGACCTTCAGGTCGAAGCCGCCGTGGCGGGCGAAGCTGTCCAGCATATGGTCAAAGAAGCCGATGCCGGTGGAAACCGAGGCTTCCCCCGTCCCGTCAAGATCGATCCAGACGCGGATCTGCGTCTCCTTCGTCTCGCGAACAACTTCGGCCGTGCGGGCCATCAGAGCAGTCCTTCCGCCTTCGCCAGGGCCTCGAGCGAGGCCTGGGGTCTGGGGCCGTAGTGACCGATCACCTCGGCCGCGGCCAGGGCTCCGAGCCGTCCACAGACGTCAAACGACCGTCCGCGGGCCACGCCCAGCAAAAACCCCGCCGCGTATTGGTCGCCGGCGCCGGTCGTGTCCACGACTTTTTCCACGGCATAGGCCGGAATGACGTGCGACGCCCCGCCCGCGTACACCACCGAGCCGGTTTCGCCCCGGGTGATGGCGCAGATGCGCGTGCGGTCGACGAGGGCCTGGGACGCCGCCTCGAAGTCGTCGGTCTGGAACATCGATTTCACCTCGGCCTCATTGGCCAGGACGATGTCGCACTCGGTCTCGATGAAGCCGAGCAGCACCTCGCGGTGGCGCTCGACAACGAATGAGTCCGACAGGGTGATGGCCATCAGCCGCCCGGCGGCGCGCGACAGGCCGGCGGCCTTGGCGAAGGCGCGGCGGGCCTCGGGCGGATCGAACAGATAGCCTTCGAGGAAGATGATCTTCGCGCTTTCGATCATCAGCGGATCAATGTCGTCGGGGCCAAGCTCGGTCGAGGCGCCGAGGAAGGTGCACATGGTGCGGTGCCCCTCGGGCGTGACATTGATCAGGCTGCGGGCGGTGCGCGGGCCCCCGACCAGCGGCCGGGAGTCGAACGCCACGCCGATGGCCTTCATGTCGTGCTCATAGACCTCGCCCAGCTGGTCGTCGGCGACCTTGCCGAGGAAGGCCGCCCGGCCGCCGAAGCTGGCGACCCCCGCGACCGTGTTGCCGGCCGAGCCGCCCGAGGTCTCGATGCCCGGCGCCATGTGATCATAGAGCGCCTCGGCCTGATCCTCGTCGATCAGCTGCATCGAGTTCTTCACCAGGCCCTGGGCCGCCAGGAAGGCGTCGTCACAGGGGGCGATCACGTCGACGATGGCGTTGCCGATGGCGGCGACGTCGTAGAGGTCAGGCATGGCGGGGTTCTGGCGTCCGTGGGGGGTCCCGGGTGGTTACAGGACAAGGCCCGGTCGGGCAACGCGGCCTTGTCGCCCCGGTGCGCCTCAAGTAGGCGATGGACATGGCCCGCATCGCCCTGCTCACCCCCGCCGCCCACAATCCCTACGTCCGCGTCTGGGGCCCGGCGTACGACCGTCTGACCGCCGCCCTGTCCGGCGCGGGGCTGGAGGTCGCCTCGATGGAATGGCCGAAGGCGGCCGAAGCGGCGGTCGACGCCGTGCTGCCGCTGCTGGCGTGGGGTTATCACCAGGACGCCGCCGACTGGCTGGCGATGCTGGCGACTCTGGAAGCGAAGGGCGTGAAGGCCATCAACCCGGCCGCCGTCCTGCGCTGGAACACGACCAAGACCTACCTCGCCGACCTGGAGGCCGCCGGCGTGCCGGTGGTGCCGACGGTGTTCGCGGAGCGTGTCGACGATGCGGTGATCGCGGCCGCCCGCGTGACGCTGGGCGCCGATACGCTGGTGGTCAAGCCGCAGGTGTCCGGCGGCTCGCATGAAACGGTGAAGCTGGAGCCCGGCGAGACCCTGGTCGGCGGCCCCGGCGGCCCGGCGATGATCCAGCCCTTCCTGCCGTCGGTCTCCGGCGAGGGCGAAATCTCGCTGCTGTACTTCGACGGCGTCTTCAGCCACGCCATCGGCAAGGTGGCCAAGGAAGGCGACTTCCGCGTCCAGCCGCAGTTCGGCTCGACCATCGGCCCGATCACCCCGCCGCCGGGCGCGCTCGAGGTCGCCGCGAGGGTGCTGGCCGCCGCCCCCGGCCCGCTGACCTACTGCCGCATCGACCTGATCCGCCATCCGGACGGGACCCTGCGGCTGATGGAGCTGGAAGCCATCGAGCCCGACCTGTTCCTCGAACACGCGCCCGGCGCCGGCGCGGTGTTCGCCGCGGCGGTGGTGCGGGCGGTGGAAATTCGGTGACAGTTTACGAATTGCCGCCCCGCGGCGGGCGGCAATTCGTAAACTGTCACCGAATTCCTATCCCCCCACGAACAGCTCCGCCGAGGGGCACAGGTCGCGCACCTGGCACCCCTCGCACTTCGGCTTGCGCGCCAGGCAGGTGTAGCGGCCGTGCAGGATCAGCCAGTGATGGGCCCGCGTCAGATAGGGCTCGGGCACGATGGCCATCAGGTCGGCCTCGACCTTGTCCGGGGTCTTGCCGTCCGACAGCTTCAGCCGGTGGGCGACGCGGAACACATGGGTGTCCACCGCGATGGCCGGCTCGATGCCCAGTTCGTTGAGCACCACGCTGGCGGTCTTGCGCCCGACGCCGGGCAGGGCCTCCAGATCGGCGCGGTTCAGCGGGGTCCGGCCGCCGTGCTGCTCAAGGATGATCCGCGACAGGGCGATGACGTTCTTGGCCTTGTTGCGGAACAGGCCGATGGAATTGACGTACGGGATCAGCCCGGCTTCGCCGAGGGCCAGCATCTGTTCGGGCGTGCTCGCCACCGGAAACAGCCTGGCCGTGGCCTTGTTGACCTGCACGTCGGTGGCCTGGGCCGACAGGGCGACGGCGACCACCAGGGTGAAGGGGTCCTGGAACGCCAGCTCGGTGCGCGGGTCGTCAGACAGGGTCTGGAAGCGGTCAAACAGCGCCTGGACCCGGATCTTCTCCTTCGGCGACAGACGTTTCTTCGGCGCGGGCTTTTTCATCGCGCGGAAGATGGCGCGCGCCGCCCGGTTCGCCAAGCCGGGCGGCCGCGCTATGCTGGCGACGAAATAGTTTTCAACGCCGCAAGAACCGGGCGGATTTCACGTTTCGACCCGCCTAGCTTCGGCGCATGGCTTACGACATGACCCTCCCCCGCTCCGCCCCGGCGCCGGACTCCGGCGTCATCGTGCAACTCGAGGAACGCGCCCGCGACTACGATCGCATGGCCCGCGCCCTGGCCTGGCTGGCCGACCACTGGCGGGAGCACCCGTCGCTGGACGAGGCCGCCGACGCGGTCGGCCTGTCGCCGTTCCACTTCCAGCGCGTGTTCACCCGTTGGGCCGGCGTCAGCCCGAAGGCCTTCGTCGCCTCGATCGCCCACGCCGAGGCCCGCACCCTGCTGGAGGACGGCGCCAGCGTGCTCGACGCGGCGCTCGACACCGGCCTGTCGGGTCCCTCCCGGCTGCACGACCTGTTCATCGCCCAGGAAGCGGTGACGCCCGGCGAGACGCGCCGTCGCGGCGAGGGGCTGACCCTGCGCTGGGGTCTGGCGCCCACGCCGTTCGGCCAGGGCCTGTTCGCGGTCGCGCCGCGCGGCCTCGCGGGTCTGGGCTTCGTCGACGAGGCCGGCGAGGCGGCGGCCTTCGCCGACATGCACCGCCGCTTCCCGGCCGCCGACTGGATCCGCGACGACGAGACCGCCCGCGACATGGCGGTCCGGGCGTTCGGCGAGGGACAGGGCCAGCTGCCCGTCGTGCTGATCGGCTCTCCCTTCCACATCCAGGTCTGGAAGGCCCTGCTGCGCATCCCCGCCGGCGCCACGGCCACCTATGGCGACGTCGCCCGCTGGGCCGGAAAGCCCAAGGCCTTCCAGGCCACCGGCGCGGCCATCGGGGCCAACCCCGTCAGCCTGCTGATCCCCTGCCACCGGGTCATCGCCCGCGACGGCCGCCTGACCGGCTACCACTGGGGCCTCGGCCGCAAGGCGGCCATGCTGGGCATGGAGGCGGTGGCGAAGGCGGGGTGATCCGCCGCACCCCAAATTCATTCGTGGTGCTGATACGCCCTGAAGGCCTTGATGGAATGGTTCGCTCCGGTCGGTGACCTTGGTCAAGGACCGTTTCGCGGCCGCGTAGCGGCGGGCCCTGTGGGCCCGTCCTTGACGAAGGTCCCGCCGGAGCAAGGATGCTCATCAAGACATCAGGACGAACTCCGCCATGCTGAGAGGGTTGACCTAGTTCGCCGCCGGCGGCGGGCTCCTCGGAACCAACAGCTCGTCGAACACGATCCGCCAGCCTTCCGGCCGCCGCTGCCAGATCCGCACATAGTGGGCCTTCACCGCCGCGCCGTCCCTGTCCCACCCGGCCGCGCCATAGGTCCAGGCCAGGTCGCCGGCCGCCGAGATTCCGCCGCCCAGCGGGGCGAAAGCGATCTGGCCGGCGCGCCAGTCGAGCTCCGGACCGAAGGTCGCGCAGCCCGTGGCCGGGGCCATCGGCGACGACTGGATCCGGCCGTCGCAGGCCAGAACCTTCAGATAGGCTGTCTTGCTGTCGGTCTTCGCGTCGACGGCCAGCGCCGCCTCGGCCGCCTGGACCTTGCTGAAGGCGCCCTCGGGATACAGGCCGGGAACCTTCGGCATGGCCAGGAACCCCGGCGTGGCGTCCGGACCCGGCGAGGCGGACGGATCGCTGCCGACGCCGCCGTCGAACACCCACTTCCACTGGCCGTCGGCCTGCTTCTTCCAGACCGTGAAGTAGTGGCCGCGCCGCTTGCCGCCGACGCTGTAGGGGCCGGTGGTGAAGCCCAGGTCGCCGGAGGCGGCGATGCCGGCCCAGGTCGGCCACCATTCCAGCTTCGGATCATCGGGTCCGTCGTCGGGCGACGCCAGGAAGGTCTCGCGCGCGTTCACCGGGTCCGGCTGCAGCACGATCGCGTCCGGCGCCATGTGGGCGAGGAAGCTCTTCTTCACGCCCAGGCGATAGCCGTCGGCGGCGAAGGCCCGTTCGGCCGCGACGACCGGGTCGGGCGTGACCGGCGCCACGGCCGCTGCGGCGGGCAGAGCGGTGGCTGCGGCGGCGGCGGCGAGGGCCAGGATCAGGCGCATGTCGGTCTTCCCCGAAATTCGTCGGCGAAGGCTACTCCCGGCGCGGGTCCGCGCGGTATGAAATCGCGGTAAGACTTCGCCCGCCCCCAGGACCCGATCCCCGTCATGAGCTTCTCCCAGGCCGAGGTTGAACGCTACGCCCGCCATCTTGTGCTGCGCGAGGTCGGCGGCCCGGGCCAGCAGAAGCTCAGGGCGGCCAGCGTGCTGATGGTCGGGGCCGGCGGGCTCGGCGCCCCGGCGGCCCTCTATCTGGCGGCGGCGGGCGTGGGGCGGATCACCATCGTCGACCCCGACACCGTCGCCCTGTCCAACCTGCAGCGCCAGGTGCTTTACGCGACCGCCGACGTGGGCCTGGACAAGACCGAGGTCACGGCGCGGCGGCTGGCCGCCCTCAATCCCGAAATCACCATCGAGACCCACACCACGGCCCTCACGCCGGCCAACGCCGCCGCCCTGATCGCCGGCCACGACCTGGTGCTCGACGGCACGGACGACTTCGCCACCCGCTTCGCCGTGTCCGACGCCTGTGTCACGGCCGGGACGACCCTCGTCAGCGGCGCCATCGCCCGCTGGACCGGCCAGGTCGGCGTCTTCTCCGGCAGGCCCTGCTACCGTTGCCTGGTGCCGGACATCCCGCCGGACGCCGAGACCTGTTCGGCCGTCGGCGTGGTCGGGGCGCTGGGCGGGGTGATCGGCTCGATGATGGCCCTGGAGGCGATCAAGATTCTCACCGGGGCGGGTGCGCCGCTGGCGGGCCGGCTGCTGATCTACGACGCCCTGGCCGCCGAGACCCGCACCGTGGGCATCGGCGCCGACCCGGCCTGCCCGACCTGCGGCGCTTGACGGCCGGCCCGGGAGCGGGCGTCATCCGTCCCGCCGGACGTCAAGAGCCGGACAGGGGCGGAACATCATGAAGACGCTGGGCAGGGTCCTGACCGGGATCATCGTCGTCCTCGCCGTGCTGCTGGCCGGCGGCTGGCTGGCCCTGCGCCGGCCGGACATCCCCTGGCCGACCCTTCAGGCGAAATACGCCAACGGCGCCTCGCGCTACATGGACCTGCCGGGCGGCCTGAAGGTTCACTACCGCGACCAGGGCCGGCGCGACGGGCCGACCCTCGTCATGGTCCACGGTTTCGCCGCCTCGCTGCACACCTGGGAGCCCTGGGTCCAGCGGCTCGGGTCCCGCTACCGCATCATCACCCTCGACCTGCCGGGCTTCGGCCTGACCAGCGCGCCCGAGGGCTACAGCCTGACCCGCAGCGGCTTCGTCGACGTCGTCGACGGGGTGACGACGAAGCTCGGCGTGACGAAGTTCGTGCTGGTCGGCAACTCCATGGGCGGCGGGGTGGCCTGGAACTACGCGCTGAAGCATCCGGACAGGTTGCAGGGCCTGGTGCTGGTCGACGCCGCCGGTTGGCCGCAACAGCGCGCCGACGGCAAGGACGGCCCGTTCATCTTCAAGGTGCTGCGCAATCCGGTCGGCCGGTTCCTGATCGGCGACCTCGACACCACCGCCATGACCCGCGCGGGCCTGAAGGACGCCTTCGCCCCGACGCCGGACATGGTCGATGACGCCATGGTCGCCCGCTACGTCGAGATGTCCCGCGCCCCGGGGCATCGCGACATCATCCTGAACCTGATGGGCGGCTTCGACCCGGCCGACGCGGCCACGAAGGACAGGCTGTCGGCGATCGCCGTCCCGACCCTGGTGATGCACGGCGACACCGACAAACTGATCCCGGTCAGCCACGCAGCCCTGTTCGGTGACGCCATCCCCGGCTCGACGGTGATCATCTATCCCAAGGTCGGCCACGTCCCGATGGAACAGATCGCCGACAAATCCGCCGCCGACCTCGACGCCTGGCTGAAGGCGAAGGTATTCGTGGCAGGGCCGTAAGAGTCACCAGTCCACGCAAGAAGTGCGTGGAGCCAGCGAGGTTGCCCGTGATCGAAAGCACTTCATCGGCGGGGAGTTCGCGCTAAGGTGCAACCATGAGAGTAGAATCCCTTCGACTCGTCGACTTCAAGAGATTTCGCGATTTGACGATCGACCTTACCGAAAGGTCGACGAAGCTGGTCGCGATCGTCGGGCCAAACGGCTCCGGAAAGAGCAGCATCTTCGATGCGTTCGAGGAAGTTGCATCTCAACATAAGGGCAGTCGGGGGAAGCCCGAATCCTATCTCAAGAAGTCGCGGCATGATCAGGTACCCAATGCCGACGGCTATAGCTTCCACGAAGCTGTGCAGCTGATCACTGAACCCCAAGCTCTAAGCCGCACCAGTATCTACATCCGTAGCGCATTCAGGTTCACGGCACGTTTGGGCGTGGAGCAAGTCCGCCGACTGCCCGAGGAAGAGGCCGATTCAAATCGTCCCCAACTCCTCATCGAAGTTGATGAACGACTTACCGAAAACTATGAGCGATTGATCGGTCGTTTTTTCGGTGAAGTCTACGACAAGGAAATAAACGGTAAGCAATGGGTCGAGGATAACATCGCGGGCATCAACAAGGTTCTTCGCGAAGTACTAGACATACGAATCTCCTCGCTTGGCAATCCTGTGGAGGGACGGGGCAGCCTCTACTTCCACAAGGGTACCTCACTGAACTTTCCCTACGAGAACCTCTCGGCGGGCGAAAAAGAGGTCGTCGATCTCGTCCTCGATCTATACGTCAAGCGTGCGATCTATACCAATACCATCATATGTATTGATGAGCCTGAGCTTCACCTGAACACGGCTATCCAGAGGCGACTACTCATTGAGTTTGAGAAGTTGGTCCCTGAAGATTCACAACTCTGGGTGGCAACTCATAGCATTGGCTTTCTGCGGGCTCTTCAAGATGAACTGCGGGGGAAGACTACTATCTTGGACTTCAGCGGGATTGATTTTGATAGTCCCCAAACTATTAAGCCTATTCGAGGAACACGTGCGGATTGGTCCAGAATATTTGCAACGGCTCTGGAGGATCTGACAGGACTTCTTTCGCCCAAGCGCATTGTATACTGCGAAGGTCGACCTGACCCAGCCGCGAATGGCGATGAGCAGGGCCTTGATGCCGATATCTACAATACGGTTTTTCAGGAGACTCACGCCGACACGCTCTTTGTATCAAGCGGCGGCGGCGGCGAGGTGGCCAGGAACGCCCTTCTAGCGATGCGGATCCTCGGGAAAGCCCTGCGAGAGGTGCAACTCGATATCCTGAAAGATCGAGATACGCATACCGACCAGGAGCGCGATGAATTCTTGAATGGTGCCTCGTCTCGCCGGATGCTCACTCGGCATGAAATTGAGAACTACCTTTTCGACAAGGAGGCGTTGCGAGCGTTCTGTCTCGGCCGAGCGGTCGATTTTGACGAAGCGAGGTACGATGTTGCTGTCACAGATATCCGCCTTCAGGACCTCAAGCCTCTCCAACAAGAGATCAAGGCTTCTTGCGGCTTCTCCGGCACGGTGCCTGAATTCAAGCGCGCGGTAGCCGGGGTTCTTAGTCCCATGATGTTCATCTATCGAGACCTAGAGGCGTCGATATTTCCCTAGAACAAGCGAAGCCTAGAGCTTTGCGACCTGACGATCGCATATCAGGCAGGGCCGGTTGGGCGACGATCTCCTAGTCGAACTGAGAACCACTCATTGTGGCTGGCAAACCGTCCATTCTTGCTCAGAGCATCGCCGGGATGACGCGGTCCGGGGGACGGTGGCCGTCCATGAAGGTCTTGATGTTGACGATGACCTTCTCGCCCATGTCGATGCGCCCCTCGACCGTGGCCGAGCCCATGTGCGGCAGCAGCACGACGTTGGGCAGCTTGAGCAGCTTGGGATTGATCGCCGGCTCGTGCTCGTAGACGTCCAGGCCGGCGCCGGCGATCTCGCCGCGCGCCAGCATGTTGGCCAGGGCCCCTTCGTCGATGACCTCGCCGCGGGCGGTGTTGACCACCACGGCCGTGGGCTGCAGCAGCTTCAGCCGGCGGGCCGACAGCAGGTGATAGGTCGCCGGGGTGTGCGGGCAGTTGATGGAGACGATGTCCATCCGCGCCAGCATCTGGTCCAGGCTCTCCCAGTAGGTCGCCTCCAGCTCCTCGGCGACGCGCGGGCTGACCGGCTTGCGGTTGTGATAGTGGATCGACAGGCCGAAGGCCTTGCCACGCCGGGCCAGGGCCTGGCCGATCCGGCCCATGCCGATGATGCCGAGGCGTTTGCCCCACAGGCGACGGCCAAGCATCCAGGTCGGCGACCAGCCCTGGAAGCCGCCCGACTGGACCACGGCCGCGCCTTCGACGATGCGGCGGGTCGAGGCCATGATCAGGCTCATGGTCAGGTCGGCGGTGTCCTCGGTCAGGACGCCGGGGGTGTTGGTGACGATCACGCCGCGCTGGTTGGCGGTGGTCACGTCGATGTTGTCGACCCCGGCCCCGAAATTGGCGATCAG
>Ga0075012_10004163_pt1 | contig 13529 bp, 12 predicted proteins | sample All_14_2_FD_71474 | JGI IMG/M metagenome (GOLD analysis project Ga0075012, IMG submission 71474) | Freshwater microbial communities in response to fracking from Pennsylvania, USA - Allegheny Zone_MetaG_DW_15 | ecosystem: Environmental > Aquatic > Deep subsurface > Groundwater > Drilled... | reverse complement strand
ATCTTAGTGCTTGGTCTAAAAGTTTAACAACGATTATTTGTTGTAATTATTTAATAATCAGCAGACGTAAAAAGTTGTGGTATAAATAATTTTGGAAGAATCTTTTAATTACTTTTGCTCCCCTTAATATCTACCTTATGTTCAGTTTAGATAAGAAACGTTGGCAATGGGCAGCGTTATTTTTACTCGCATTCGTTTGGGGTGGCTCTTTTATTTTGATGAAACGTGGGCTCGACGCATTTTCTTACTTCCAAATTGGAGCAATACGAATATTTTTCAGTTTTCTTATTCTACTCCCAATTTCAATAAAGAATTTAAAATACATCAATAAGCAAAACTTTGGCTATTTACTAGCAAGCGGTTTTTTAGGAAATTTTTTTCCAGCCTTTTTGTTCCCGCTTGCTCAAACACAGGTTCCTAGCTCACTAGCAGGAATTCTTAATGGGTTAACGCCTTTTTTCACACTGATAATTGGCGTTTTAGCCTTTAAAAGCAAACCCAACACATTGCAGTACATTGGTGTTTTTGTAGGTTTTATTGGAGCCTCCATATTGGTTTCCAACGGTAACTTTAGCTCTTTGGCTGGCATTAATGCTTATGCTTTGATTATTGTTTTTGCCACATTTATGTACGGAATAAACGCAAATATTATCAGGAATAAACTGGCAGGATTAAATGGAATACAAATTACATCGTTGTTGTTCTTTTTGATAGGCCCTTTTGCTGGCGTTGTATTGATGTTTACTGACTTTACTTTGGCAACTCAATCCGATAAATTTTGGACAAGCTTAATGGCGGTTCTTACCCTTTCAGTTTTTGCCTCGGTAATTCTGCTATTTATTTACAACAACCTGATTCATAAGGCAGGGCCGATATTTGCATCATCGGCAACATATATTATTCCGTTTTTTGCCTTGATGTGGGGTATGATGGATAACGAGCGTGTTAGCACACTCCATTTAATCAGCTTGCTGATTATACTTTGCGGAGTTTACCTTGCAAGCTTACGCCGAATACCTTATATTGGCTTTATAAAAGGGTTGTTCCGTTAGCAATTCTTAAACGATTCAATTAGTTTATCAAGAGCAATTTGCACCACAGAACGTGGGCAAGCAATGTTCATGCGTTGAAATCCTGCACCCTCATTGCCAAAACCATTGCCAGCGTTAAGGCCTAAGCCAACTTCGTTTATCAACTTATTGTTAAGCGCTTCATCGTCCATTTCAAACTCTCTGAAATCGAGCCATAGCAAATATGTGCCTTGAGGTCTACTGAATTTTAATTTTGGAAGATGTTGCTTAAAGGTTCTTTCAACCAAATCAATATTACCCTCAAAATATTGAAGGAGCTCGTTCAACCACTCCTCGCCTTGTAGGCTGAATGCTGCCTTTACAGCCTCGTTCCCGAATATATTACCCATTCCAGCACCCGTTGCTTCCAACTCGTGCTTATACTTTTTCATCATATCGGGGTTAGATATAATGACGAAACCGCTTGCCAAACCTGCAATGTTGAAAGTTTTGCTTGCAGAACTGAAGGTAATTGTGTTTTGTGCAAAGTTTGGATTAATTGATGCCAAAGGAACATGCTTGTATGCCCTGTAAACCAAATCGCAATGAATCTCATCAGCAATAACAAGAACATTGTGTTTCACACAAATATTTCCTAATTGTGTTAACTCCTCCAAATTCCAAACTCTACCAACTGGATTGTGTGGGTTAGAAAGTATTAACATCGATGCGCCTTGGGCAGCCAATTGCTCTAACTCAACAAAATTCATGGAGTAATTTCCATTACGTTCAATCAGAGGATTGTTAACCAGCACTCTTCCATTATTCTCAACAGTTGAAAAGAAGGGGTGATAAACTGGTGGCTGAATTATTATTTTATCGCCAGGCTTAGTGAATGCCCTTATTACATGGTTTAATCCAGAAACAACACCAGGGCAGAATTCAATCCAGTTACTTTGAATATTCCAGTTAAGTCTTCTTTTGTACCACTCTAATATTGCACTGTTATAGGACTCATCTCTAAAAGTATAGCCAAGAAAAGGATGATTGCATCTATTCCTAATCGCTTCAAAAATAAAATCGGGGGTTTGAATATCCATATCGGCCACCCACAATGGAATAACATCCGCATTTCCAAAAATTTCCTTACGCAAATCGTACTTAACGCAAGAGGAGTTTTCGCGGTTGGTTTTTATATCAAAATTGTACTTAGCCATAGCTTGGTTAAAATATTGAGATAAAGATAAACGAACCATTCTAAAAAACACTTCAAATTACACCGATATTTTTATTCGCAACCGATTTCGATTATTCCAACAAGTTACTTATATTTGCAATCTACAGAACTTGTACTATATTCATTATCAAATTAATGGTATTTAGTTTACACATAAGAATCGCCCCTAAATACGTATTCCTGAATATCAAGAACAGGGATAATTTCTAATTCCATACCTTATTTCTTTTGTTATTGTAATCTCTTCTTTACCAGAAGTTTTTACTCGTTTTATTTATTAACAATCATAAAATATAAAACTATGGAATTACCTTTTTCAGAATCGTATAAAATTAAGATGGTTGAACCTCTTCGCCGCAGTACTCGCGAGGAACGTGAGCAATGGATCAAAGAGGCAAAGTATAACCTTTTCAACTTAAAGAGCAATCAGGTTTTTATTGATTTGCTTACCGACTCAGGTACAGGCGCAATGAGCGACCGCCAATGGAGTGCAATTATGATGGGCGACGAGAGCTACGCTGGTGCATCATCATACTACAACCTTAAGAACTCAATAGAGAGTATTCTTGGTTTCGAGTATTTTATGCCAACACACCAAGGTAGAGCTGCTGAAAATGTGCTTTTCTCGGTGATGGTAAAAGAGGGTGATTATATTCCTGGTAACTCACACTTCGATACAACAAAAGGCCATATCGAGTTCCGCAAGGCGCACGCGGTTGATTGCACCATTGACGAGGCCGCTAACACAGAACTATATCATCCTTTTAAAGGAAATGTTGATCCCGCTAAACTTGAGAAGTTTATGAGCGAGAATCATGCTAAAGTTCCTTTTATCATTGTTACTGTAACCAATAACACCGCTGGAGGTCAACCTGTATCGATGGAGTGCTTGCGTCAGGTTCGCAAAATTGCCGACAAGTATGGTAAGAAGGTCGTATTCGACTCTGCTCGCTTTGCAGAAAATGCATATTTCATTAAGGTTCGTGAGGAAGGTTACGCCAACAAGACTATCAAGGAGATAGTTAGGGAAATGTACACCTACGCCGATGCAATGACAATGAGTAGCAAGAAAGACGCTATTGTTAACATTGGTGGTTTTATTGCAATGCGCGACAAGGAACTATGGCGCCAATGCTCAACATTCAACATCATGTTTGAAGGTTATGTTACCTACGGTGGAATGTCGGGTCGCGATATGAATGCATTGGCTGTTGGCCTTGACGAGGGCACCGAATTCGATTATCTTGAAACCCGCATTAAGCAAGTTGAATATTTAGGAAATCGCCTAAAAGAATTTGGTATTCCATTCCAGTATCCATCGGGTGGACACGCTATTTTTGTTGATGCAAACAAGGTTTTACCAAATATTCCTAAGGAAGAGTACAGAGCGCAAACCCTTGCTATTGAACTTTACCTTGAGGCTGGTATACGTGGAGTGGAGATTGGAACACTTTTAGCCGATCGTGATCCTGTGACCCGCGAAAACCGTTACCCAAAACTAGAACTTTTGCGTTTGGCAATTCCGCGCCGTGTATACACCAACAACCACATGGATGTTATTGCTGTTGCGCTTAAGAATGTGTTTGACAGAAGAAACGAATTAAAGCACGGATTCAATATTGTTTGGGAAGCACCAATAATGCGTCACTTTACTGTAGAACTTGAAAGAGTGAAATAATTTTAGGGTCAAATTTTATTTTGATAAGAGGTCTTTGATGCAACTGGTCGAAGACCTCTTATAATTTTGGAGAATAACCTTTCCCTATTTTTCTTGTTATTTACTTCAATTTTGACATACTTTGTACTTCTTTTGTAAATCAGACAAAAGACTTATGTCTGAAATCAATATTTTGTTTTAATGAAGGATTTTACAACTGGGAGCGAATCCCGTCATATCTTTAAATTTGCATTGCCAATGCTTATTGGCAATATATTCCAACAGTTATACAACATTGTAGACAGCATTATTGTTGGACGATATCTTGGCGATAAGGCATTGGCCGCAGTTGGCGCATCGTTCCCAATAATTTTTATGGTTATTGCATTGGTTATTGGAATTGGAATTGGCGCATCGGTTGTAATTTCCCAGTACTATGGAGCTAAACAGTACGATAAGGTAAAACGAGCCTCGGATACAACATACATTTTTTTGCTTGTTGCGGGTGTAATAATTACAATAATTGGAATAACCACCAGCGATTGGATATTTAGGTTATTACAACTTCCTGAAGAGTTAATGATTCCCGCCAAAGAATACCTGCATATTTACATGTACGGTATGGTTATAATGTTTGGATTTAATGGAACATCAAGTATTTTGCGTGGAATTGGCGATTCAAAAACACCGTTGTATTTTCTAATTTTTTCAACTTTTGCCAACATTGGGTTGGATTTACTTTTTGTATTAGTTTTTAAATGGGGAATTGCTGGGGCAGCTTGGGCAACAGTTATTTCACAGGCAGGCGCATTTGTCGCAGCATTGCTCTACTTGAACCATAAACAGCATATTCTTAGGATTGATATGAAGAAGATATCCTTTGACTGGGATATTTTCAGGCAAAGCATTAAAATTGGCTTACCAACAGGAATCCAGCAAACATTGGTTGCTCTGGGTGGTATGGCTATGATGGGGATTGTTAACACGTTTGGAACTCCAGTAATTGCGGCTTTCTCAGCTGCCGGAAGGGTTGATTCGTTGGCCGTTATACCCGCAATGAACTTTGCTGCAGCACTTTCAGGCTTTGTTGGACAAAATGTTGGAGCAGGAAAACTCAATAGGGTTGCCAATGGGCTAAAAGCAACCATGTGGATGTCTGTTGCAGTTTGCGCCTCAATAACTGTGGTAATAATAATCTGGGGAAAATCAATAATGACCATATTTACCACTAGCCCCAATGTGGTAGAAATTGGCTATCACTACCTTCTAATAGTCAGTGTATTCTATGTCTTTTTTGCAATAATGTTCAACATCAATGGATTGTTACGTGGAGCAGGCGCTGCAATAGTGCCAATGTATATTACGCTGGTTTCGCTTTGGCTAATTCGGATTCCACTGGCATATTTTTTAAGCTATACTCTCGGAATGGGTGAAAAGGGTATTTGGTGGTCAATTCCTATAGGATGGATTTTTGGTGCAATTGCTGCAGTAATATATTACAAATATGGACGCTGGCAGAACAAATCGATAGTAAACCTTGCACTTATTGAAAGCGAAGAAGGGTTGATTGAAGATTAAATATCCCTCGCAAATTTCATCATTAGAGAATAAAGGATAAGATTTTAAAATCTTATTTATATCTTTGCGCATCAATTAATAAATGATTTAAACATGGCAAATAAGAAAAACCTAAAGAAAGACGTTGACTTTCTAGTAAGCGAAGTAGTTAGCGATTGCTATACTTTTATGCTAATTAACGGCGATAAGAATCACGATAAAGCTCTTGCTATCATCGAAACCATGCTTGAGAAACGCAACGAATTAATCACAAGAATCAACAATCCTGAGAATAAGCACGATGCAAAAGCAGTTAAGGCTCATTATAAAGCAATTCAAGAAGATTTAATGGTTGCTGTTGACGATAGTTTTACTAAACTTAGTGCAATTACTAAGTAATAGTCTTTACAAAAAATTTAAACCCAGTGCAAATACACTGGGTTTTTTATTAGTAGAAATCCCCGAAATTATAATTTCGGGGATTTCTACTTTTTAAAACAAATATTAATGCTTAATATTCATAACCTCTTCGGGGTTGTGCTTATGCTTGAATAAAACTGCAAAAAGAACTGCAACAACCAATGAGTAAACGGCAAAAGTTATCCATATTCCAGACCAATCCTTCACATGTGTTACAGGATCTTCAAACCATTTTACAATAACAAAACCTGCAACAATATTGCCTAGCACCGCTCCTACTCCGTTGGTCATCAGCATAAACAAGCCCTGTGCCGACGACTGAATAGAAGAATCTGTATTCTGCTCTACAAATAGGGCTCCTGAAATGTTGAAGAAATCGAACGCCATACCATATATTATGCACGATGCAATAATAAGCCCGAAACCAGTTACTGTGTTTTCAGCAATGCCAAATAGTCCAAAACGCAACACCCATGCTATCATACTGAACAGCATAACCTTCTTTATACCAAATCGTTTCATAAAGAATGGAATTGCTAAAATAAAGAGCGTTTCAGAAATTTGAGATATTGATAGTATTATTGTTGAGAAGTTATTTATCAGTTCTCCTTCAGGAAAAACAGTGGCATCCTGCAAAAAGCTATCGCCATAAGCATTGGTTAACTGGAGTGCAGCACCTAGCAACAGACTGAACAAGAAAAAGAAAGCCATTTTTCTCTGTTTAAACAGAATAAAAGCCTCAAGTCCAAGCCTTTGAATTAATGTACGACCATTGGTGTCTTTACTTTTAGCTTTTACAGTTGGTAGTGTTAAAAGCGAGAATAGACCAAGCACAAAAGCTAAAGCCGCAGCTATGTAAAACGATACTCTAATGCTATGACCAAGCCCCCACTCCTTTGTGAAAAAGTTGGTTACCCACATTGCCACAATAAAGCCTATTGTTCCCCAAACCCTAATTGGCGGAAAGTAGGTTACTGGATCCTTGCCCTCAGACTTCAACACATTGAAACATATCGAGTTGGTTAGCCCAATGGTTGGCATATAAAAACTCATAGCAACTAAAAGCACCCAGAAAAATGTTATTGGGGAGTCAATTGCGGGCAAAAACAGCATTGTTCCACCAAAAAGAAGATGCAAAATTGCATATACATAGTTTGCTTTCCACTTATCAGCAATAATACCAAAAAGCGTTGGCATTATGAGCGATGCGAAACCCATTGTTGAAAAAACCAGACCAAACTGAGCGCCATTCCACTGCTTTTCAACAAATCCATAATGACCTAAAGTCATCATCCAAGCTCCCCACACAAAGAACTGTAGGAAGTTCATGGTCGTGAGACGAAATTTCAAATCCATATGCTTATGTTTTTATTCAATTAATTTAAATTTTGCTGGTTGTAAATGTAGCAAGAAATTCAACTCAACCGAAACTATTAGCTCTAATCGGCCTAAACAGAAAATTTTAAACGCAATTATCGTACTTACAGAATTATTTTTGGAAACAAACCGTTTGAAAGCGCATTTTTTCTTCTACATAAAGTCTAGATTTAACTTAACATAGCCTTATTCAACATCTTTAACATTTGTTCGCCTGCTGCCTTACTCCTATGCGACTCTTCCTGCTTCTAACTTTCAGTTTCTCGATATGTAACAAAAATCATTTCGTATTTTGCTATTTTTTCCCAACTTTGCCAATGTTAATTTTTTGCTGATGATACCTTTCGAAGAAGCATATAACACTGTAGTTTCAAAAACAAACCCCTTGGATAAAACCGAAGTGGTTACTCTTTCGGAATGTACCGGAAGAATTCTTGCTCAGGATGTAATATCCGACATAAATATGCCACCATTTCGCAAAACTGCTGTTGATGGCTACGCATGTAGAATTTCCGACATTAGTGGCTCTTTGGAAATAATTGAGGTTATACCTGCAGGTGTAATGCCTACAAAGGCAGTTGGCAAAGGCCAATGCTCCAAAATCATGACTGGCGCACCAATTCCTTTGGGTGCCGATTGTGTTCTTATGATTGAAGATACCAGAATTATCGACGAAAATCATATCGAACTCATTGGCAAATCAACCAAAGCAAATATTTGTGAACTTGGCGAAGATATTCAAATTGGTGATTTATCCATTGAGAAAGGCATCACCATTCTGCCTAAACATATCGCCATTATGGCTGCTTTAGGATGTCACAAACCAACAGTAGCCGTTAAGCCAATTGTATCGATTCTTCCCACGGGTGACGAACTGGTTGAGCCCAACATAAAGCCAACTGGTAGCCAAATACGCAATAGCAATGGGCATCAACTTATATCGCAGGTAATTAATTGCGGGGCTGAACCTTTATACAAGGGAATTGTAGGCGACACAAGAGAGGCAACCTACAAGGCAATATCCGAAGCACTCGACAAGTCCGATGTGGTTATTCTTACTGGAGGTGTATCGATGGGCGATTTTGATTTTGTTCCAGAAATTATGGAACAACTCGGAATTCAAATCCATTTCGATAGTGTTGCAGTTCAACCTGGCAAACCAACTACATTTGGAACAAAAGGTAACAAGTTAATTTTTGGTTTACCGGGCAATCCAGTGTCATCGTTTATTCAATTTGAACTGTTGGTAAAACCTGCATTACAAAAGATGATGGGCGCAACCTCGTTAAACCCATTGCAAATTAAGGCTCCCATGGGTGCTGATTATAAGAGAAAACGGAGTGAAAGACTTGCATTCGTTCCAGTACTTATAACTGAACAAAACGAGGTTTTCCCTGTTGAGTTTCACGGCTCTGCGCATATTTTTGCATTAGCAAAAGCCAATGGTATTATAAGTGTTCCTATTGGGGTTGAAAAGATTGAAAAAGGAGAATTTGTGGATGTTCGACCAATATAACAGACGTATTAATTACCTCCGCATCTCGGTCACTGACCGTTGCAACTTACGATGCACATACTGTATGCCCAAAGAAGGCATTGAACAGATGGCGCATAGCGACATTCTATCGTTTGAGGAAATAATTACTTTTGTTAATGTTGCCGTAAAGCAAGGATTCGAGAAGGTTAGAATAACTGGCGGAGAGCCGTTAGTGCGTAAAGGCATTATTAATTTAATAGCATCACTTGCGCAAATCCCTGAGATTAAGGATTTAAGTATGACAACCAACGGTGTGCTACTTAAACAGTTCGCAAAACAACTCAGGGATGCCGGATTACAAAGAATTAATGTTAGCCTTGACACTATCGATGCCAATAAATACCAACAAATTACTCGGGTTGGGAATATCAACGATGTTATTGATGGTCTTTTGCTTGCAAAAGAGCTGGGCTTTAGCCCAATAAAACTAAATTGCGTAATAAGCAAAAACTCAATGGAACCAGATGCCGTTGCTGTAAAGGAGTTTGCGGATAAGAACGGTTTTTTGGTTCGATTTATCCCAAAAATGGACTTAGATAATGGCACTTTTGGAATTGTTGAGGGTGGCGAAGGTGGCGATTGCAGCATCTGCAACCGTTTACGTCTTACCGCCAATGGAATTCTAAAACCTTGCCTTTTCAACGATTTGGGATATAGCGTCCGTGAACTTGGCGCAGAGCAAGCGTTAAGTTTGGCCTTGGCCAACAAACCCAAATGTGGCACAATAAACCAAAATGGCGAATTTTACAATATTGGAGGATAAACAATGACCCTATCGCATATCGACAAGAACGGGAAAGCCAATATGGTTGATGTTGGCAATAAACCAAATCAAATCCGTGAGGCACGAGCCAAAGGTTTTATCAAACTTTCTGCGGAAACCATAAGGTTAATTTCCGAAAACCAAATGAAAAAAGGCGATGTACTTACCGTTGCTGAAATTGCTGGAATTCAAGCCGCAAAACGAACACCAGAGCTAATTCCTCTTTGCCATACGCTTATGCTTGCAAAGGTTGACGTTAAAGCAACGCTTACAACCGAAGGGGTCGAGGTAAATAGCTATGTGAAATGCATTGGCCAAACTGGAGTCGAAATGGAAGCCTTAACTGCTGCATCAACAGCACTGCTTACCGTTTACGATATGTGCAAAGCAGTTGACAAGAATATGGTAATAAGCGATATTAAACTGCTCGAAAAAACTAAAAAAGATTTAGAAGGTTGATTTCTCTAAATCTTTGCTTCAAATAAAATTCACTTCTCAAACCCACTAGCCGTGAACACAAAAATTAAAGTTATCTCCGTAAATATTTCCGAGAAAAAAGGCACTGTAAAGCATCCTGTTGAGTATATCGAACTAAACGCACTTGGAGTTAAAGGCGATGCCCATTCGGGCACTTGGCACAGGCAGGTTAGCATGCTCGGTACCGAAAGTATCGATAAATTTACCACTGCAAGCAACCTAAACGTTAATCATGGCGATTTTGCTGAAAATATCACCACTCAAGGTTTAGAACTTTACAAGACCAAGCAAGGCGATAAATTTATTGGAAACGGAATAGAATTGGAAGTAACACAAATTGGTAAATCGTGCCACGGCGATGGCTGCGCCATTTACCGCCAGGTTGGAAACTGCGTAATGCCTAAGGAAGGCATTTTTGTAAGAGTGCTAAAGGGTGGCAAACTGAAAGCCAACGATGAGTTGGAGTTTATTCCTAAAATCTACAAAATAAAGGTAATCACGCTAAGCGATAGAGCCAGCAAAGGAGAGTATGAGGATTTAAGCGGCCCTGAGGTTGCAAAACTTGTTACCGAGTTCTTTGATGGGTTAAGTTGGCAACATAAAATCGACAAGGTTATTATACCCGATGATGCCGATACGCTAAAGCAACACCTAACAAGCGCCAAAAAAGCCAACTACGACATTGTTATCACAACTGGAGGAACCGGTATTGGACCAAGAGATATTACTCCTGAAATTGTTAAGAAGATGCTCGATAAGGAAATTCCGGGCATTATGGAAATGATTCGACTTAAGTATGGTGCAGAAAAGCCTAATGCTTTATTAAGCCGAGGAGTCGCAGGACTAATGGGTAAAACCTTTGTTTACACACTTCCAGGAAGTGTTAAAGCGGTTCGCGAGTATATGGCCGAAATTGCTAAAACTCAAAAACACCTGTTTTTAATGCTAATGGGAATTGACAGCCATTAAGTTACGGAATCAGAATCAAACTAAAAAAGAGGAGCCCACGCTCCTCTTTTCTTTTTCATAAATTTCCTAATGAAATTACTCTACTCCCAACACTTCCTTGAATGCTTGCTTAAACGACTCTTTAGGAAGTGCTCCCATGGCCATTTGTGGCTGGTCGTTCATTGGAATGAATAGCAACGAAGGAATGCTACGAATTCCAAATACCGATGCAAGTTCCTGCTCAGCCTCAGTATCTACTTTATAAATATTCAATTTACCGTCGTACTCTTTCGATAATTCTTCCAAAATTGGAGCTACCATTTTGCATGGCCCACACCAATCGGCATAGAAATCGATAATTGCAGGCTTGTCGCCTTCAAATTTCCAATCTTTGTTGTTTTCAAAGTCAAAAACCTTTGTCTTAAAGGTCTCTAGTGTTAAGTGCTCAATCATAGTTATATTGTTTTTAAGTTTTCAAATTAAATTATATAGATATTTCGATGCAAATGTAATAAGAAAACAATTACACATTTAGTTTGTTCACATATTTAAATATTGATATTTGTCATTACGTGCTAGAATTGTTGATTTTCCAAACATTAAAACATCATTATACTTAATATTTGGTATCATCAACACTAATTCTATGACAAAAGTTCAATAAATGCTACCTTTGCAAAAAATAATAACAACGGCATAATGCTAGTAAGGCAAAGCCTGTAATTTGAAATCAGTTTTGAAAGAGCACTTAAATCATAAAATATTCAACATAGTTAAAACGGTTGCCGACACTGAGAATGTTAGAGCATTTCTAATTGGTGGCTATGTACGCGATATATTCCTTAAGCGAAATTCAAAGGATATAGATATAGTTGTAGTTGGAAGTGGTATTGATTTTGCAAAATCGGTATCCAAGGAAGTTAAAGGAGCTAAAGTTACCTACTTCAAGAATTTTGGCACAGCCCAACTGAAATACAACGATTTAGAGGTTGAGTTTGTTGGAGCTCGCAAGGAATCGTACCGGCTGGATTCCCGAAAGCCAATTGTTGAAAACGGAACATTGGAGGACGATTTACAACGGAGAGATTTTACCATAAATGCGATGGCCATAAGTTTAAACGCTGAGACTTACGGCGATTTAATTGACCCATTCAACGGAATTAAGGATTTAGAGGATAGGCTTATCAGAACTCCTCTCGACCCAGACATTACATTCTCCGACGACCCTCTACGCATGATTCGGGCAATACGTTTTGCCACTCAGCTTAATTTCGATATTGAGCCAAAAACATTTGCATCAATCCGGAAAATTAAGGACAGAATTAGCATTGTTTCCACTGAGAGGATTATCGACGAGGTCAATAAAATGATGCTTGCCCCAAAACCTTCAACCGGTTTTCTGCTACTGAACGAAACAGGTTTGCTTGAAATACTATTCCCTGAAATTGCCAAGTTAAAAGGAGTTGATACAAAGAATGGCATAAGCCATAAAGATAACTTCTACCATACGCTACAAGTACTAGATAATCTTGCAAAAACCTCCGATGATTTGTGGTTAAGGTGGTCTGCACTACTCCACGATATTGCAAAACCTGCAACTAAAAAATTCATTGGCGGTCAGGGATGGACATTTCATGGCCACGAGTTTCTAGGAGCTAAAATGGTTCCGAATATCTTTAGGCGGTTAAAGCTTCCACTTAACGAAAAAATGAAGTTCGTTCAACAAATGGTACTGCTTCATTTACGGCCAATAGTCCTATCGCAGGAGGAGGTTACAGATTCGGCAGTTCGACGATTGCTTTTTGATGCAGGTGACGACATTGATGATTTGATGAATCTTTGCGAAGCAGATATCACCTCAAAAAATGATAATACTGTACGTAAACATTTGGCAAACTTCAAAATAGTACGAGAAAAACTAAAGGAGATTGAAGAGAAGGATGCCATTCGCAATTTCCAACCCCCAATAACTGGCGAAATAATTATGGAAACCTATGGCATTGGACCAGGAAAAGAGATTGGGATAATAAAGACTGTTATAAAAGATGCGATTCTTGATGGTATAATTAGAAACGATTACCAAGAGGCCTACCAACTGATGGAAAAAAAAGCGGAAGAGTTGGGATTGAAAAAGATAACTGGTGACTAATACTTCAATCTCGCATCTAGTTCATCGCCTAAAATAAAATAACAATCCTGATCGCACGAACTTTTATCAAGCTTAACTCTAAGGTTAGTACCATCTACCACATAAATTGTTTTACCACCACTTGAATACTCAGCAACAACTGTATAGTACTGGTTCACATCTAATCGAACGTCCCAGTCAGGCAAATATGTTATACCATCCATAATCAAATCATTACTCTCCAAACTTCCTCTGTATAACTTAAACTTGATAATACTATTTTCCTCATTAATAGAAAACCGGATGGAAATATCTGCAACAGATGGGTAAGAATCAATACAATCATTACAATCAACCATTGTTTCTTCAATTCTCTCACAAGATATTGGCCAAACAATGAACATAAAGGCTATAATTC
>Ga0075012_10004160_pt1 | contig 13545 bp, 11 predicted proteins | sample All_14_2_FD_71474 | JGI IMG/M metagenome (GOLD analysis project Ga0075012, IMG submission 71474) | Freshwater microbial communities in response to fracking from Pennsylvania, USA - Allegheny Zone_MetaG_DW_15 | ecosystem: Environmental > Aquatic > Deep subsurface > Groundwater > Drilled... | reverse complement strand
GATGGATGGTGGGTTGAGGGCTACCGCGAGGGAGCGGGTTGGGCTCTACCAATGGAAAGTACTTATTCTGAACACGAATTCCAGGATGAGTTGGATGCCGAAATGATATACACTATACTTGAAAACGAAGTAGTTCCGGCATTTTACCAACGTAATGCCGAGGATGTTCCTGAAAAGTGGGTAGGGTTTATCAAAAAATCGGTTAGCCAAGTTGCTTCGAACTTTACCACACTTAGAATGATAACCGACTACCAGAATCGTTTCTACAGCAAGCTTTACCAACGTTCATCGGAACTTATAGATGACGATTACGATACCGCAAAAAAAATTGCTGCTTGGAAACGTAGAATTCAACGTAACTGGGAGGAAATTGAAGTAATTCAGGTTAAGCAGTTCAATATGGCTCGCGAGGCTATATATCTTGGTAAAGAATATACTGCAGAGGTTATCCTTGATTTAGGCTCACTTGGCCCCGATGAAGTTGGCGTTGAACTAGTTGTTGCGGATTTAATAGAGAGCCAAGAAGTTAAGGTAAAACGTGTGTACGAATTTCAACTTCAATCCATTGAGGAGTCAAGGGCAGTTTATCGCTTAAACATAATACCTGTTGAACCAGGGGCTTTTGAATGTGGTGTTAGGATTTTCCCAAAGAATTCAATGTTACCACACAGAATGGACTTCTGCATGGTACGATGGGTATAAAGTATAATTGCGATGGCTAAAACATAAAAGGCTTTAGCCATCGCATCTTATAAAGTCAACCAGCAAAACAAATCGAAAATTAGTCAATCAAAAATATCAATCCACCCCAGATTTGTTAAACTTCGTCAACATCAACTAAATTGAAAAACTATTTGGTAAAAATTTTAAACTAATTTTCGCATATTAGCGAGTCGAATTAGACAGAAAATAATGATTATTGTTCAAAAACCAGATCAAACCAAAGGAAAAGAAATAGCCCTAACTATGGGCTTTTTCGATGGCGTGCATGCTGGACATAGAACACTAATTGAAGGAGTACTAAAATCGGCAGAATTAATGAACTTGGGCTCTGCCGTATTAACATTTTGGCCACATCCAAGACTTGTGCTAAAAAAAGACCCTGAAAAACTTCGATTCCTCACAACACTTAACGAAAAGTCAAAAATTGTTTCAAAATATGGGATCGACTATTTAATTGTTCAGGAATTTACTTCGCACTATATAAATTTAGAGCCCGAAGAGTTCATAAAACAACTGGTAAAGGATTACCATGTGAAACACTTTATTGTTGGAGCCGACCATCGGTTTGGGAAGGAAGGTAAGGGGAATGCTGAACTACTCAAGGAGTTGGGTAAAAGTCTTTCGTTTACAGTTCAAATTGTTGATCAACTTATACTCGATGGAGTAAATATAAGCTCTACAAAAATTCGGGAAGCCCTATTGAAAGGTGATGTAGAAAAAGCGAATAAAATGCTAGGTTACCCTTACTTAATAACCGGAGCAGTTGAATCGGGAAATAGAATTGGCCGCGAAATAGGATTCCCAACAGCCAATATTAGACCAAACGATCCGCTAAAACTAATACCACTCGAAGGGGTTTACGCTGTAGTTGTTAATATCGACGGAGTTATTAAATCGGGAATGCTCAATATTGGCTTTAGACCAACAATTGAAAGTAGCCGTAGGCAAACCATCGAGGTTAACATTTTTGATTTTGACCAAGAAATATATAACTCGGGGATAGAAATTGCCATAATAAAACGTTTACGCAACGAAAAACGCTTCCCATCCGTTGAACATCTTAAACAACAACTTGTTAAAGACAAAGAAATGGCCTTAGAGGCTTTAAAGGAAAACGAGTCCTACACTTTTCAAAACTTATTTCTAACTTTGCGAACAACAAAGTAGTATTTCAAAATTTAATACCAACATAATGGAACAAGCAAAAAATTCGTCTTTACCATACAAGGTGAAGGATATTAAACTTGCCGAATGGGGAAGAAAAGAGATTGAGATTGCCGAAAAAGAAATGCCAGGATTAATGGCAATTCGTAAGAAATTTGGCCCTCAGAAACCTCTTAAAGGTGCTAGAATAATGGGTTCGTTGCACATGACAATCCAAACTGCTGTGCTAATTGAAACCCTAACAGAACTTGGAGCAGATGTTCGCTGGGCAAGTTGCAATATTTTCTCAACGCAAGACCACGCTGCTGCCGCAATCGCAGCCGCAGGTATCCCCGTTTTTGCTTGGAAAGGCGAAACCCTGGAAGAATACTGGTGGTGCACAGAACAAGCATTATCGTTCCCAAACAGCCAAGGGCCAAACCTAATAGTTGACGATGGTGGCGATGCAACTCTTTTAATCCACTGGGGTTATAAGGCTGAGAATAATAAAGAATTCCTAAACCGTAAAGCGGAGAGTCACGAGGAGGGTGTAATCCTAAATCTACTGAAGGAAAATCTTGCTAAAGAACCAAACAAGTGGCACAACCTTGTTAAGGAATGGAAAGGTGTTTCCGAAGAAACAACCACTGGTGTTCACAGATTATACCAAATGAAGGAACGTAACGAACTACTTGTTCCTGCAATTAACGTTAACGACTCAGTTACCAAAAGTAAATTCGACAACCTTTACGGATGTCGCGAATCGCTTGCCGACGGTATTAAGCGCGCTACCGACGTTATGCTTGCAGGTAAAGTAGTGGTTGTTTGCGGTTATGGTGATGTGGGAAAAGGTTGTGCTAAGAGTTTGCGCTCTTATGGATCAAGGGTTATTGTAACAGAGATAGACCCAATTTGCGCTTTACAAGCAGCAATGGAAGGGTTTGAGATTAAACCTCTTGAGGATGCTCTTGACGAAGGCAACATATACGTTACAACTACTGGCAACTGCGATATTATTACGCTTGAGCATATGTACAAGATGAAGGATCAAGCAATTGTTTGCAACATTGGTCACTTCGACAATGAGATTCAGGTTGACAGATTAAATAACGACAAGAATATCAAGAAAGTAACTGTAAAACCTCAAGTTGACCAGTACTACTTCCCCGATGGAAAATCGATGTTCCTGCTTGCCGAAGGCCGTTTAGTAAACCTTGGATGCGCAACAGGTCACCCAAGTTTTGTAATGAGCAACAGCTTCAGCAACCAAACCCTTGCACAAATTGAACTTTGGACTAAGAAACTGGATATTGACGTTTACCGCTTACCTAAACACCTCGACGAGGAAGTTGCTCGCCTACACCTTGAGCAAATTGGCGTTAAACTAACCAAGTTAAGCCAAAAACAGGCCGATTATATCGGTGTTAAAGTTGAAGGTCCTTACAAACCTGATCACTACAGGTACTAATATCCTCATAGAAATCATACTAATCGGCGGCCAATTGGCTGCCGATTTTGCTTAGTAAACCACAATAAATAGTCAAACATAAACTCTTCCTTTTTTACTTTTACAAAATTTAATAATAAAATGAATACCTTAGGGGGATAGATCCTATCAGTTTAAACTAATCGTAATTGTCACATCAAAATATAATATAATGAGAAAATATAATGTATTTGCCATTATTACACTTTTATTGATTAGCTGTAATGGCAACAATTTCGAAAAAGATAAAAAGGAAATAATTAAGGTAATGGATTTACAAGCCCAAAACTGGAGCAATGGGAATATTGAGGGCTTTATGGATGGTTACTGGAAATCGGACAGTTTACGATTTTTGGGGAGTAAAGGGTTGACCAAGGGTTGGCAAACAACTTTGGATAACTACAAAAAAGCATATCCAGATAAGAGCGCAATGGGAAAGTTGGTATTCGACTATATTTCGTTTGAACCAATGAACAAAAAGCAAATGTTTGTTGTGGGCAAATGGACTCTGCAACGCGAAAAGGACACCTTGAGGGGCTACTACTCTTTGCTATGGCAAAAGTTTGATGGCAAATGGAAGGTTATTTTTGATCATACAAACTAATTTTCTTCTCCCATTTATTGTTATATGAAGAACATACCCGCTTTCGCGGGTATGTTTTTGTATACAATACTTACGTTCAAAGACAACAGTAATAGTGCTATTTTCCGAATATCTTCAGTTGATTACTTCCAAACAACAATAGGAAAGTCCATCCCTCGGATACTTGTGTTTGGGTACTGCGTTGTTCCTCTGTATTTTTTTGTTAGTTCGGGTACATTGTCCTCCAAAAAAGCAGCCAACTCTTTTACCGTGATTTTCCCATCCTTTTCTCCGCCATCGGCTTTTCCATTCAAACCCTCAATAAGCGAAAAGGTGAATATACCATGCCCCAGTTGTTTAACTTCAGATGCAAGTTGCTCAGTTCCTGTAGATGAAAGAACTGCAATCCCAGCACTTCGAGCCAACTGCATCAACGCCTTTTCCTCCGCTGCACCTCTCATAGCTAACATTTCGGTAGCACCTCCGCTTTGGCAAGCATCCACAACAATCAGCTGCTTTTGTGCTCGGATGGCAACAAATGCTTTTCGCAGCTCGTTTGCCGAAATTCCCTTTGCCTCTAAAAGATCATCGTTACCATAAAGTTGTGTTACATCGTAAGGAATAAAGAAAAACTCCGAGGGTTTGCTTCCCATACCTTCACTCATAACACCATGCCCTGCGTAGTAAAAAATAAAAACATCCTCGGGTCGGATCTCTTTACTCAATTCGGCTAGTTTCGAGATAACTCCATCCTTGGTGAATTCTTCATCCTTTATTATTAAGGTTCTTATACTATTAAAAATTCCTTTAGACTTTGTAGCAACAATATTTGCAAAACCTTCGGCATCGGCACTGCCGTAGGAAAGATTATATTTCTCGTTCTTATACTTATTGATACCAATTGATAAAACGAACAAGTTTGATGTTTTTATGGCACGTTCTAACTCAATATTTACTTTATAGGGTGTAGATTCAGTTCTATCAACATTAAATGCAGTAGCCATGATTTCGTTATTGCCAGCAAGCAGTGATATGACATACCGTTTAGTAATCGTTTCTCCTTTTTTCGAAGATACTTTCATGCCTCGTTGCTCTTCGCTAACCAACTTTCCATTCTGAAACAGTCGAATCTCATCAACTCCGCCGCCCTGATCGATTGCTTCAACCACAACTTCTACCTGTTCGGTTTGAAACTTACTATTTGTTGGTGATAATATTTTCACCGATGGGGGCAACTTAATTTCATTAATCTGAGAAAGTTGACTGGCATTAGCCTCAATACTACCACTCATTATTTGAGCAACCAAGCCGGGGGTAAAGAATTTTTCGTAAAAACTTTCGAGCGGAATTATCTGCAAATCTTTAACATAGTAAAGCAACTTCATACCTCCATCGGTTCCATCGAATCGACCATCGGCCGAAACAGCCACCCAGTCGCTGGAGTTTGGAACATCGTAACGAGTAACCAAGCATTGTCCCGTAAAAGCATCCCAAATTTTTACAGAGCCATCGTCGCTTGAACTTACCACATACTTTCCATTATCGGAGAACCTTGCCGACACAACCCCTCCCATGTGACCCGATAATGTATTTACAAGCTTTCCACTAGCAAAATCCCATATTTTAATATCATATTCATTCCAGTAATGGCCGCTAATTAAAAATTTCCCATCGGAAGAAAAACTCACCGATGAAATCATCGATCGTCCTCCTTGAATGGTTTTTGATACCGTTTTCTTAGCAATATCAAATATCTTAATGGTTCCGTCGCTAGAACCACTTGCCAAGTATTTCCCATCGGGCGAGAAACATAGCGAATGTATTGCGTTTGTATGTCCTGTGAATGATGCAACCCTCTTTCCACTCTCCACACTCCAAATTTTAACTGGCATTGCGGGATAATCATCCTCTCCTCCTGTTGCAATTAAGCTACCATCAGGCGATATTGCAATTGCATCTAATGACGATTTGTGGCTTACGAATGTCGATTGCAATTCTGCACCTTTTTCAATCCTCCATATTTTAACGCTATTGGTATGCTCGGCTATAGCCAAAATATTGCTATTTGCCGATAATGCCATATGGCTTATACCAAAAGGGTTATCTTTAGTTTCAAAAGATTTAGTGAGAGAACCGCTGGCAAGATCGAAAACCTCGAACTTTGAACTCCCAGCAGAAGAATATAAGCAAACAACACTCTTAGAATCGCCAGAAACTGCTATCATTTCAATGGAACCAAAAGAGGTTTTAACCCGTCTTTTAAGATCCTCAAAAAAATCAGCATTTTTAACCTTTTCTGTTCCATCCCAAATCCAATGTCGAATATTTCTATTTGATATTCCATTCTCATCAACAGTAAGGTCTTTGGAAAAGTTAATTGTTGACTTGATATTTGGAAGAAAGAACGCCTTCCCCATCTCGGCCTTATCGCCTGGCAGAATAGCAATGTTCTTATCGGTTTCAAGGTCGATAATTCGGATAGTTTTTTTGCTATTCCCCGAAACTAAGTACTTTCCTGTGCTTGATAGCCCAATTGAAAAAATGTTCTCGAGGAATTGCTCGGGGTAGGTTTTAGTGTTTTTTCCAGTTTCAATATCCCAGAACCTTGTAGTTCCATCATAACTTGCACTTACAATTTGCTTACCGTTGGGTGTTACACAAATCGACAAAACAGAGTTTTCGTGTCCAACCAAGGTTTTAATTAGGCTGCCGCTGGAAATTTCCCATATTCTAATTGTTTTGTCGCTGGTTTGGCCTCCACTAATTACGTATTTAGAGTCGGGTGTGAAAGTAATGGCATCGATACCGTCCTTGTGTCCCCTAAGTGTTTTGACAAGTGTTCCGGTCGCAATACTCCATATTTTAATTGTTTTGTCATCACCGCCACTTGCCAAGAATTTTCCATCGGGCGAAATTTTTGCGCTGAATAAATACCCGGTATGTCCTAAGAGTTGTTTTTTCACAGCACCTTGCGCTACCGGGAACATTGTTATTTTCCCATCATTACTACTTGCGGCAATAATGTACTTGTTGTCATCGGTTAATTCTGCAAATTGAGTTTCGTTTGTTGATACTTGGGTTGATTTACCTGTTTCTATGTTCCATAATTTTGCACCCGCACGTCCTCCGCTAATTAAGTATTTGCCATCTTTGGAAAAACAGACAGAAAATACTTCATCGGAATCATAGAATGTTGCCAGCTCTTTCCCTGCTTGAAAATCCCACAATTTGATAGTTTTATCCCGACTACAACTAGCAATGTACTTATCGTTCGGAGAAAAACATACTTTGGAAACTTCATCGGAGTGACCAATGTTAACCTTAAGTTCGGGGAGTTGACCGCTGCTCGAAATTACACACAGAAGCAATAGTAGTAAAAATGTTGTTTTCCGCATGACGATGAATTTTATTATAGAGTTACTAAGTTAGGCTTTTTTGCGATAACTATACCTTAACAAATTCCACTCCAATAATAATCACTGCACAAACTTGAATTATGGTTTAGCAAAGCTTCATATGGAGAAATAAAAAAAATCCGGGCAATGCATCCGGATTTTTTTATTTCAAACATTAAACAATCAATAATCCACAAACTGCTTAGTTTGTAGACAGTGACTGTAAATTAGTCTAGTCCTATTTTCATTTTTAATAATACTAAATCTTAGCCGACCTCAACACTATGATTAACTTTTTTCAGTGTTGTAGAGCAACATGCCTTACAGCAAAATGGGCATCCATTTGATTTGGGAAAGATTTTCTTTGCCTCTTTCAGCGCCTCGTTACAAGTTCCAAATAAGCCTACATAGTAGCGCTTGGTTTGCTCGGGTAAATGCTTACATCCACTTCGGTGCATTTCATTTTCCCCATTCTCTTTTGTCCTTAGGTCAATGTAAAATATATCCATAGCTATACGATTTTAGTTTTCCTTCATATAGGTTAATATGGATAGGTAGGAAATTGTTACCCTCTTTTCGTCAAAATTTTTCAGTTTAAACGAAAAAAAGAGAAAATCCAGACTTTGTCTGGATTTTCTGCTGAAACTATACTAATTCTGGTGAACTGCCTTGATTGGAATCGTCTTTCGCTTTCTTCTTCTTATCCTTTTTCTTTTTCTTATCTGTCTTTTGAGATTTTCGATTTGTTGTTTTCCACCAAACTAAGTAAACAACAGCGGTTATTACCCATACAGGCCAAATCTTCATGAAGAAAATCAGTACCCAAACAATTCCTTTCCAGCCTGCATGCAACGCTTCTTTTACCTTCTGCCAGAAACTTGGCATCTCTTCGGGGGTGTACTTAAACTCAAGCTTTTGGTAAAAAAACAGCGATATTGTGCTAAGGCTAACCTGATGGTCGATGTACTTCATTCGGCCCTGTGCCGATTCAATCTCGGCGCGAATTTCGCCCAGTTTATTCTCAATCTTTAGAATATCCTCAATACTGGTGGTCTTACGGAGTAAATCGAGGTATGTTTTCTCGACCTTGCGTTTATTCTCCAAACGAGTTTTAACATCAATATACTCCTCTGTAACATCCTGTGTGTATACATTCTGATAGTCGACACGCTTTGCAACCAAAGTGAGCGATTTAAGCAACCCATCGAACCCCGAAGCTGGAACCTTAATTTCCATGTTATTCCCAAGTTGAATGTCGGATTGCTGAAATCCTTCACTGGTAATGTAAGCTTTTGCAGCAATAATAATGGAGTCGATCTGTTTTTTTGATTTAACGTAATCAACCACCTCCATGCTAACATTGGCCGTTTTAATGATTTTAGGAGTGATTTCGTTTGATTCAGTCTTCAACACAGGACCTTCTTCTTTAAATCCTTGCCTTGTTGCTGCCAATGGAGCTTCATAATCGGCAGCAACTTCCATTAAGGACATTTCCTCCGCTTTATTGGAATCCTTAGTACTATTGCACCCTATTAGGATTGCAATAAGCATAATCGATGTAAGTAAGATTGACTTTTTCATATGGAAAATTATGTTATTAGGTTAGAGGGTTAATAAGTTAATAAGTTAATAAGTAATAGGGAATAATTCTTGGTTTTCAACCTTAATCGTTCTGAATTCTAAATTAATTCCTACTTAGTCACTACCTTTATTGTTTCGTCAAAAACCTCAACAATATCTCCATTTCTAAGTTTTGCTCTTTTGCGCGATTCAACCTGACCATTCACCGTTACATCGCCATTCTCCACCAAAAAATGAGCCTCTCCGCCCGAGTTTGCCAAACGGCATGCTTTTAAAAGTTGATCGAGTTGAATATACTCCGATTCAATTTGAAATTCCTGCATACAATACGTTTTTTAATTCAATCAAATTTAGTTGTTTTTTTTATTCTGGGTAAAATTCCTCTTAGATTTTAAAAGGCTATCCCCTAAAGGGTTTAAAACACTTTAGGGGTTTGAGTAATTCTAGCTAATCACTCCATTTTTGTATTGCAATAAAAGTGACTAATTTTAAGCGATTTTATACCGATACTTTTGTTTATGGAGAATCTAAAACTTTCGCTAATTGTTCCTGTATATAACCGACCCAACGAAATTGAGGAGTTACTGGATAGTCTATCGAAACAAACCGATAAGGATTTTGAGATTGTTATTGTAGAGGACGGCTCAACCATTACCTGTACCAGCCAAATTGAGAAATACAAACCAATTTTCGACACAAAGTACTTCTTTAAACCCAATACTGGCCCTGGTCAGTCGCGAAACTTCGGAATGGAGCGTGCCAGCGGCAATTACTTTATTATACTTGACTCCGACTGTATTATTCCTAGCGAATACATTGCCACCGTTCGCAAATCGTTAAGCGAAAAGTATGTAGATACGTTTGGTGGTCCCGATCGTGCTGATAAGTCGTTTACCAACCTGCAGCAGGCAGTTGATTACTCAATGACCTCATTTTTCACAACCGGAGGAATTCGTGGTGGAAAAAAGCAACTGGACAAGTACTATCCTCGTAGTTTCAACATGGGAATTTCCAAGGAGGTATTTCAAAAAACCGGAGGTTTTCCCTCGGTACGTTACGCTGCGAGCAAAGCTGCAGGCGAGGATATTGAATTAAGTATCAATATATACAAGGAAGGTTTTAAAATTGGATTGATTAGCGAAGCCTATGTTTACCATAAACGCAGGACAAGCATAAAGCAATTTTACCGTCAGGTTTACAATTTTGGATATGCCAGGGTAACTCTATCGCGTAGAAATAAAGGAACTTTAAAATTAGTTCACCTCCTACCCCTTGCGTTCACACTGGGAACAATTGGACTAATTGTACTATCGGTATTCGTTTCGTGGATGTTCATTTTACCATTGCTCTTCTTTATGCTGATTGTTAATATTGATGCAATAATCCGCAAACACAGTCTGCTTGTTGGCAAACTGGCCATGGTTATTAGCCTTATACAGCTTTATGGCTATGGACTTGGTTTTATAAAAGGAGTTTGGGATGCGATAACTGGGAAAAAGATTGGGAGTTAGTATATTAATGTAGAATGTAGAATGTAAAATGTAAAATGTAAAATGTAAAATAATTAACATTTAACTCAAAACCAACAATCTATAAAGCCCAAATCAAACCAAGAACCTAATAACTCAAGAACCTATTCTCTAATTAACTTAAAACCAAAATGATTCCAAACCAACGAATAGTAGAACTTGCCACTGAAGTTGGTTTTGATGCGTGTGGAGTTAGCGCTGCTATTGATTTGGTTGATGAGAAAGTGCATTTTGGGAATTGGATTTCCAAAGGATTTCATGCCGAAATGGAATATATGGCACGAAACTTTGAAATGCGGATGAACCCTACGCTAATTGTACCCAATGCAAAAACGGTTATTAGCGTTCTACTCAGCTACAAACGCGAAGAAATTGCCATTCATACAAGCCCTCCTAAAATTTCGCGATACGCACTTGGCCCCGATTACCACGGAGTAATGAAAAATATGCTTTTTGAACTGATGAGTAAAATTCGGGATGAGTTTGGCATAGTGAATGGGCGAGCATTTGTGGATTCCGCACCAGTTCTGGAACGTGCTTGGGCAGTAAAAGCAGGATTAGGATGGATAGGAAAAAACTCGAATCTTATTAATTCACACTTAGGCTCCTACGTTTTTATTGGAGAGTTGATTTTGGATGTGGAAGTTGAGCCCTCAAACGTAACCATTCCGAACCGATGCGGGAACTGCACAAAATGTATCGATTCATGCCCAACTGGTGCCATTGTTGCACCTCAAACTATCGACTCTAACAAGTGCATTTCCTACCTCAACATTGAAAAAAAATCGCCGTTAACCGAACAAGAGTACTCAATGCTTAACGGCTGGTGCTTTGGCTGCGATACATGCCAGGAGGTTTGCCCATGGAACAAAAAAGCGGAAATCAAAAATCACAATCAACTCCAAAGCAAATTTTTGAATGAGTTAACAAGCGAACAACTATTGAACATGCCTGAAGATGAGTTTAACAGTTTGTTTAACAAAACCCCATTGATGCGCGCAGGATACTCAAAGGTGATTGATACTGCAAAAAGAACCTCGAGTAAAGGTTAATCTTTTTCCCTGAAAAAGTTCAAACAAACTACCTATCGGTTACTTTTTTCCGATCCTTTAACTTGGTTATAAATTCGGCAAGCCTTTTGGCTCTGGTCTCCTCCTTTTTTGCCGATTCAATCCAAACAATATACTCCTTACGGTTGGTGTACGAAAGGGTTTCGAAAAACTCCTCAGCATCCTTATTGGCATCGAGCAGCACCTGTGCATCGTGAGGAATTGAAACTGTCCGCTCCTGTAAATCCTTGGCGAGTTCTACGTTTACAGTATCGCCAAAAGTTTTGTTTATTTTCATCCGAATCTCCTTAGTTAAACCTAGCACATGACATCCTTGCCCCATATTGGCCAGACTCCCTCTGTACTCAGCAACCCCATCGAAGGTTGCTACAACCTTTACCTGACCTTTTGTGCCAAATAACTGCTCGGTATCGAAAGGGAATTTCACATATGCTGCATCAATTCCCTTATTTTGCTCAATTACGGCTGTAAACTCTATTTTATCCATAAAATTATTCATCAAAAATCTACAACAGAAAACTACACCAAATTAACCAAAAATCATTCAACGAAACTAAACTTAATCAACAAAATAAACTAACTTAACCTCATAAATCAACCTAAAACCAAAACCATGAATAGGACTAAACTAACCTACTTGATTTTATTTCTTTTTTTCGTTAGTGGCTGTACCCAGCACAAGGAAAAAACCGAAATAAAAATCCAACTATCCGAAGCAAGTTATATATACTCTTTATCGGGATACTCATCCGACTCCATATTCAACTTGGTATATGAGCAAACACTCAAGAACTACGATCCTACAAAAGAAGAGTTCCTTACAACTTTTGAGAGAACAATAACAGAAATGCAACCCGAATTTCTCCTAACCCCAATTTTTAATACCATTGAATTCAGAGATAGAATAAACTTCAACTCAACAAACCAGGAAATAATAAACGTTTTGAATGACGACATTAAGCAAGCAAAGCAGAAAACAATCGAAATCTTAAAGAAAAGGGTTGAGTTTGCCTTACCATCGAGTCTACTCAATAAAATTGAGGTTATTGTGAATGAATCCAACGAAAAAAACACGTTTACTCTTACAGTAAATAGGAAACTAGATAAAACCCAAATTACAACACTGCTTGAGAAAAGAGGGAACCTTGAGTTCTGGGAAACCTATGAGATTTCGTCTATTTGGGAATTCTTAAACAACGTCAACAACGAAACAAAAACCATTGCAAGCAGCACCAATAACAAATCGCTATTCGAAATTCTAAACCCTGCAATCTCATCCGATGGGCAATTGCTCCGTGGAGCACAAGTTGGAACTGCTCATATAAACGATACAGCTTTAATAAACCAATATTTGGCGATGAATAGCATTCGCGGAATGCTCCCAAGAGATTTAAAGTTTATTTGGTCGACAAAAATACCCTATACCGACGAGGATTATGTTCAACTGTATGCCCTTAAAATTACCTCACGCAGTGGCGAAGCCCCATTAACAAGCGAATGCATTGTGAATGCAAAAGCCGAAGAATCGAACTACCTAAGCGTACTGATGGAGATGAATGCCGAAGGAGCCAGAGTATGGCAAAGACTCACGGCCGAAAACATTGGACTGCAAATTGCCATTGTACTTGACAATACTCTATACTCTGCGCCATTTGTGCAATCTGAAATTGAATCGGGAAAATCGCAAATAACTGGCGATTTCACACTGGAGGAGGCCTCCAACTTAGCGGCCATTCTCAATGCTGGGTATATGCCAGGAATTACAGTTAAGGTTATTTCGGTTAGCGAGTAATTTGCCATACAGGGTAAAATAAACAAAGGGGAACGACTGTTCCTCTTCTTAACGCCACTAAGTTGGATCCAAAGTCATAACAAAATCCAATCTGTTGTGAAAAAAGAAACTGGCACGGATAAACTGCGCGTCAACTGAAAGCAACTTACACGAAGCAGATAGCTTGTTAATTGGAGATAGTATAGAACTCTCTTTGATTTCAACAACAGGAAACCATTTAGGGAGTTTTAATCATAACACAAT